>Ga0079995_1117386_pt1 | contig 327273 bp, 295 predicted proteins | sample FaiFalFF_MnMetaG_2_FD_69198 | JGI IMG/M metagenome (GOLD analysis project Ga0079995, IMG submission 69198) | Freshwater microbial communities from Yellowstone National Park, Wyoming, USA - Fairy Falls C (FF_Mn_C) (SPADES assembly) (version 4) | ecosystem: Environmental > Aquatic > Freshwater >... | reverse complement strand
GGCGAGTTCGCGGCCGAAGAGGAGCTGGGCCAGCTGGCGGCGCAGGTCGGGGTCGTGGCGGATGCGGTCGAGCAGCTGCTCGAGCAGGTGGTCGATGGCCATCGGGCGGGTGTCCTCCCTCATGCCGGGCAAAACCAGCGTCGCGCAAGCAGGATTCGCGTCTACTCGATCCTCGTGCGTCGCACCCGGGCATCTATCGCTGCGCGATCCGTCGAGGAAACTCGACGCGTCTCCGCGCTTCTCGCCCCCGCTTGCTTGGGGCGGTAGCGGCGGAGGCGCTTGCACCCGCACTCCACCTCGGAGTGGTGTCGCGCTCGCTGTTCGAACGCGCATGCGATCCGTTGGCGAGCGTGTCCCGTCCGACCGGCGTCCCAGCCGATCGCTCCGCGCGTTGACTGCGACACAGCGCTCGCTGGTGAGGTTAGGTGAAAGAGCCGGCCCTCGCTCGCGGGATCGGACGGAGGTCGGCGCGCCTGCCCCGAGCGAGAAACGCTCGCAGTTGGCTCTGCACTGATCCAGCGCGTGCGAGGTTGGTCCGCTCCTGCTCTGTCCGAGAATCCGTCGAGCTCGGTCCTCGGCTCACACGCCGTGCAACGACCCGGCTGCATCGGTGGACACGCAGCCCAGGGCCAAGTTCGCTCGCGATGCTGCCGAACGACAGCTGTTGGTCGACACTCGCCGGCCTGAGGGGCAGGGCGCTAGCGTGGGACTGCCGTGGCATGCTGGCCAGCACTCGCTCGCATGCCGCAAACGCGTTCCCTCGCCGCACGCCGCTCTTTCCGAGCAGGCCAAAGCGTTAGCCAGTCGCCACCCACCGTTGGAGGGCCGCCTCCCAGCCTTCCAGGGCACCATCGCGTACCACGACGAGCGCCTGCTCCTCAGCGAGATACCGGGCTTCCTCCGTCAGCTGGGGACCCCAAACCACCGGGATGACGTTCTCGGTGACCTGCCGCAAGAGGGCTGCCCGCTCCAAGGCGCGCGCGACGTCCGAGGGGTCGACGACCGCCGAGACTTCCACGACCAGCCATACCGTCGGGGCGTTCGGGAGGTCATCAGCCCGCCCGCTCACGATGACATCGGCCGCCAGGATCCGCCGTAGCCCCTCCTTGCCCAAAACGGGCAATACGCGCCGTCGGATCTCGTCCACCGGGGCCAACCGGACTCGTTCGAGCCAGGGGCCGAAGACCGCGGGTGCTCGGTCCCGGGCCTTGCTTTCCAAATACCAGCCGCGCAGCTGCCCGATCGAGTCCTCGTGCCGCCGGGTCATCTCGACGAGTTCGCTGACTTGGGCAGCGAGCAGCTGGATCTGTGCAGTCGTGGCCGCCTGCTGCTGTTCCACCCGCTCCATGCGTTCGGTAAGTTGGCGAATCTGCTCGGTCGTGGCTGTTTGTTGCTGCTCCACCCGCTCCATGCGCTCGGTCAGGGCAGCGATCTGGCCCTCTACCCGCTCCATGCGCTCGGTCAGGGCAGCGATCTGAGCCGTGGTCGCGCGTTGCTGCTCAGCCAGTTCCCCGACCACGCGGCGGAGGGTAGCCAGTTCGCGCTCCACCAGGGAGGAGCGCTCAGCGAGGAGCTGGAAGCCCTGCTGGGTCGACTCGGCCAGGGAGCGGACGAGGCTGGCCAGCTGGGCCAGTTGGTCGGCCAGCTGGGCGAGTTCGCGGCCGAAGAGGAGCTGGGCCAGCTGGCGGCGCAGGTCGGGGTCGTGGCGGATGCGGTCGAGCAGCTGCTCGAGCAGGTGGTCGATGGCCATCGGGCGGGTGTCCTCCCTCGTGCCGGCGAAAACCAGCGTCGCACAATCGGTTAACAAGTGTACTGGATCCTGTCGCTCATGGTCGGATACCCATCGCACGGTGACTGGCTGGAGAAGGTCGGGCGATGCTGGCGTGAACCAGCTGGAGTGAAACCGGTATCCGCACGGACGCCGGTCGGCCGTCAGGAGGATCGTCGGCTCCTCGCGTAGTGGCGGTGACCGAGCGCCAGCTGACAGGTTCCTTTTCTCCTTCGTGGTCCCCCGATGGCACCCCGGCCGCACTCGAGAGGCAGGCGCGCCTCTCCGGTCTCGAGATGCCGCGCTGGATCGGCGCGCGCTCGATCCGGCGCGAGCGAGCCACGCTGTCCCGCAGCCAGGCATGAACAGGATCGTCCGTGGCGACTGTCTCTCTTCACCCTGAGTCGTCGATCTTGGCGACCCGGTACTCCTGCGACGCCACCAGCGATCGAACGGAACGAGTTGTCCGGGAACAGGCTGAGGACCAAAGCCCCCCACAAGCCAGCCCCGTCGAGCATGCCGCTCGAACGACTCGCTTTTGTCTCTCGCGAACCACTCTGCGCAACGCGCAGCACCTGGCCTCGGTGCGGCTGACAGCGACGAGCCGCGAGCGTATGCGGTGGACTACCCGACTCCTGTTCAGGGTGGTTGACGATGGTGATCAGGGCCGGAGTACGCGGTAGCTTCCCGGGAACGATCAGGCGGGAGCGAGCCCCGGTTAACCCGTCACAGGGAGAGCAGATCGACCGGTAGCTCCCCGAGGACGATCAGGTGCGAGCGGGCGCGGAAAAGCGCGACAGACAAGGGTTCGTCGACCCGCGGATGTGCCAGGTCGTCCAGCTCGGCCAGAATCACGATCGGCGATTCCAAGCCCTCGAACGCGTGGATACTCGAGGCGCGCACGCGATGGTTCGCCTCCTCGCGATCGACGGGCTCCCAGGTCAGTTGCCAGCGCGCAGCGATCCGCGTCTTGTCCCGGAGAGCGCTGCGCGCTCGGCTCCGCGGTGTCAGGATCACGACATCGCGGGGCTCGATTCCTTCTTCCTCGAATAGTCGCCGCAGCCGGCTCGCGAGCGCCTGCAGCACGCCCTGCCCGGTGACCGGTACTTCTTCGACCTCGGGTCCATCGGGACCGCGGAAGAGCGGCTCGATGCTTCCACGGTAAAAGGGGCGAAAGCGCTCGAAAATCGGCCTCGTATCGCGGAATACCTCTGCAAGCATGTACGGTTCGTCGACGATGGGAAACTCGAGCTGCCGGGAGTCCGTGTAGAGGGTTTGGTTATCGTCGTAGAAAATGTAGAGGAAGCCCCGCTCCTGATCACCCAGCACCTCGAGCAGCGCGATCCACCAGTCGGTCAGAAAATCTTGCCCCTCGTCGACGATGATGGCGTCGAAGCGGAGGTCGGGCAACTGCTCCACCGAGTCGATCAAGATCTGTGGCGCCTGCTCTTTCCAGAATCGCTCCTCCTCTCGTCGATCACCTGCTGGCGGCTGGAACCGTCTGCCCGTTCGCTCGCAAAAGTCCCGCACTAACCCATGGAAGTGAGTCACGACGAGAAGCGGTCGGTCGCCCTCGAACAGCTCGGTTGTCCCTAGAGCATCCTGCAAGGTGCGCCGCATCCACCTGCTCAGATTGCGGTTGAAGCACGTCAGCAGGACTCGGTTGCCCTGCAGCGCTAGCTGGCGAGCCTTCTCGATCGCCAGCATCGTCTTTCCTGATCCTGCCGGCCCGACGATCCGCGCTCGGCGGTGCCGCTCCAGCAAGCGGAGCACGGCGAATTGTCGCTCGGTGAGTTGAACGATCTCCTCTTCTGCTTCCTGAACGAGTCGTCCGAGCCGCGGCTTCCGCACCTCGATCGTCGGACTCAGCGCATCGACCAGGGCCTGGATCGCCGCCGGAGCCAAGGGACCTTCCGGTCGCGGTCCGCCCAAGGCTCGGCGAATCGCTCCATGCAGACCGGTCAGCGAGCGCTCGTCGAGCACGATGTCCGGTTCGACGTCAGGACCCAGCCACTGCTGTCGAAGTGTCACATCCGGGAAGATCACCGCGTGCCGGATCGGATAGTCGAACAGCTTCGTTCGAGGTCCTTCCTTCAGTTTCCGTGCCAGTGCATAGCGAGTCCGCCGCGCTTGCTCGATCGGGTTCCCGATCGCATGCTGTTCCCCACGCCGATCCAGGGAAAACCATTGCCCCGTGCGTGCGTCCCTCCGGATCCCGCCCCCCTTGATTTCCAGTACCAGCACGCCGCACTCCGGCTCCACGATGATGAAGTCGGCCTCCGCATCGATCTCGTCCGGACCGTCGCGGACCAACAACCGGACCCCAAAGAGAACGATGCACTCGTCAGGCAGCTGGTGAGCGAGGACGCCGTAAACCAGACGCTCCGCATCGCTTTGGAAGCCACAGTAGCGCGGGAACTGCGGATACATCGTGGCCATGAGCCGACTCCTGCCCAATGGCGATCCACGATGCCGGCACCGGTACGGCGTCCATTCTGCGAGATGTCGAGAGACCTGTCGAGGAGCGAACTGTCGGCGCGGAGCCCTGACGGACCACTTCGGCTGGCCCCGCCATGATCCGAGCGCTCTCCGACCATCGAATCGCCAGCGCTCGCTGCCGCCGATCGCGCTCCTCGACCCGAGCCGCCGCGTGTACCCCGCTCGCCGCGGCGCCGAGCTTCGCTCGCGAAAGCGGGCGAACTGGCTGCTCGCATCGCTCGACCGGCCGCCGTCCTCGTGTGTCGAGGGAAGCCGCTGCCCGCGCGCTGCACCGTCAGCCGCACTCGTGTGCTGGCTGATGAGTCGCCCACCGGCCGCTCGGTGCAGTCCAGCCACCGCCCCCCCAGGCTGTGCTCGCTCGTCGCGCCGCCAGCCTGAGCGCATCGGGGCAGCGGCAGGCTCAGCCGCGATCGTGCCTCTCGAGGCAACGCGGCGGGATGGCCGATGAAATGCCTGTGCTGCCGGACACGATGACGACGCGCTCGTCCCGCTTCGTCACTCGCGCGACCGAGCCAGTCGTGAACGCCGCCCTGCCGGTAACTGGGTGCCGGTCGGCCATGCTGGACCGGAGTGCCACGTCGAATGCCACTCGGTACCCGTCGCAGCCTCCCCACCGAGGCCGCCCATCGACGGCAGTCGTCCGCGCTCGCTGTCAGCTGACAGCTTTGCCGAGAGCCTCAGTCCGACCTTCCCCCGCTCGCGGGGCGGCTCCGCTTGTCCCGCTGTCGGCCCTCGGAGCCCGCCTGGCGCGGCGCACCCGTTCCCGCTCACTGCTCAGGTCCGCGCCATGACTGTCGCCAGGCGCGGGAGCAAACGCACGTAGCCGCGTGCCATCGTCCGGAAGTCCTCCAGCCGGTACGACTCATTTGGCGCGTGGACGCGGTTGTCCGGCATGCCCCAGGCGAAGAACAGCATGTCGGCTCCGAGCTCGCGCTGGAAGAGCTCGGCAACAGGAATCGTCCCACCGACGCGGATCATCAGCGGCTCCTTGCCGTACAGCTCGCGCAGCACCGCGCGCGCGGCTGCCAGCGCCGGGTGATCGCGCCGGATCGCGAACGGACGAGCCGAGCCGGGGAAGCGCGTCACCCGCACCTCGGCCCACGGCGGACAGTGTGCCTGCACGTGCCGCTCGATCAGGTCGAGGATCTCTTCGGGATCCTGATCCGGCACCAGCCGGCAGGTGATCTTGAGGTGCGCCTCGCAGGGCGTCACCGTCTTGATCCCCTCGCCCTGGAACCCGCCCCAGAAGCCGTTGAGGTCGAGCGTCGGACGAGCCCAGGCGCGCTCCAGCGGCGTATACCCTGGTTCGCCCCACAACGCCTTCGCCCCCACGTTGGCCAGGAATGCCTCCGGATCGAACGGGACGGCGGCGATCTCGGCCCGCTCCTCCGGCGAGAGTTCCCGCACCTTGTCGTAGAAGCCAGCGACCGCCACGCGTCCGTCCGGCGTGTGGAACGTCGCGGCCAGCTGCACCAGCGTCTGCACCGCGTTGGCGATCACCGCACCGTACTGACCGGAGTGCATGTCGGTGGCAGCAGTCCGGAGATCGACCTGGCAGGCGCAGATCCCCTTGGAGGAGAGCGTGAGGGACGGCTGATCGTGCCCGTACATCCCTCCGTCGGCCGAGATCACCACATCGCAGGCCAGCAGCTCGCGATACTGCCGGATCGCCGCGGCCATGCTCGGCGAACCGATCTCCTCTTCCCCCTCGAAGAAGAACTTCAGGTTGATCGGCGGATGACCGATAATACGGACGAGCGCCTCGATCCCGCAGAGCGCGGCGAAGAGATTCCCCTTGTCGTCCGAGGCGCCGCGGGCGTACAAGCGACCGTCGCGCAACGTCGGCTCGAAGGGTGGCGTCTCCCAGAGTTCCAGCGGGTCGGGTGGCTGCACGTCGTAGTGTCCGTAGACCAGTGCGGTCGGGAGGGAGGGATCGACCGGCCAATGCCCGAAGACGATCGGGTTTCGCTCCGTCTCGAGCAAGCGCACCTCCGGAACGCCGAGCGCCCGCAGCCGGGCTGCGACCCATTCGGCTGCCCGCTGGACGTCCGCCTGATGCTGCGGCAGGGCGCTCACGCTCGGGATCCGCAAGAGATCCCCGAGTGCCTGCAGGTGTTCCGCTTCGTGTTCCGCCAGATAGCGATCGCATCGCTGGACCAGATCCTGCATCGCAGACCTCCTTCCCGCACCGCAGTATCGCACTCCGCGCTCGTTCCTGCAGCATGGGAACCCCTGTGTTCCCGTCGCTCGACGATCCTGGTCACGAGTGGTCGAGTGGTCCGAGAGGTGGAGAACGATGCGTTCACGATGGTTCGTCACAGCCCTGCTGCTCGCGACGCTGCTCGCTCCCGCGCTCCCTGTGAGCGCCCAGCAGCCTGGCCTCAGCGTCGCGTTCTGGCGTACCTGGGCGCGGGCTGATCGCCCGGTCGCCGAAGGACGTGCTGCCCGCACCTGGATGTGGGGCCCAGCTCCCATCACCCACGTACTGGTCGAGGAGTACGACGAAGCGACCGACTTCGACGGGGACGTCCTCGGGTTCCGCATGGTCCAGTACTTTGACAAAACGCGCATGGAGATCACCGATATCGGTGCCGATCCCGTCAATCCCTGGTATGTGACCAACGGGCTTCTGGCCAAGGAATTGATCACCGGTCAGGTCCAGCTCGGCCACAACCGGTTCGCCCAGGCTCCCGCTGCCCGCGTCCCGGTCGCTGGTGATCTCGACGATCCGAACGCCCCGACCTATGTCAGCTTCCAGCCGCTCATGGGGTACCAGCCCCTACCGGTCGGTATGACCATCATCCAGACCATCGACCGGAACGGCACCGTCGGGGCCGACCAAACGCTCGCCCGCTACGGGGTGACTGCTGCTGTCCTGGTGCGCGAGACGAATCACACGGTGGCCAGCGTCTTCTGGGACTTCATGAACGCGCGCGGCACGGTATACAGCGATGGCGCCTTCCGGGAGGACGGCCTCTTCGAGAATCCCTTCTACGCCACCGGCTTCCCGCTCACCGAGGCCTACTGGACGACCGTCCGCGTCGGCGGCGTCCCCAAGCGCGTCCTCGTCCTGGTCTTCGAGCGCCGCGTGCTCACCTATACGCCGGATAACCCACCCGGCTGGCGCGTCGAGGCCGGGAACGTGGGACTCCATTACTACCAGTGGCGCTACGGTCAGCTCGGCGAGCAACCGGTCACCTGGGATACGGCCCGGCCGGAGGAACTCCCGTACTACGACGCCATCATCCCGACTGTCTTCCCGCTCGCCGCGGGACTCCAGCCGCTCGCAGCCCTGCTCGATAATCCTGCCCTCGATGCTCCTGGTTGGCGCGCTGACATCGAGCGCCGCCTGATCTTCCTCCAGGACTGCGCCCGAGCCATGCGCGAAGCGACGCCACCACCGACGCTCTCGGCGTTCCATTCCGAGCTGATGGTCGGACTCGAACTGGTGGAGCGCGGTGCGGTCCGTATCCGTCGCGCGCTCGATACCCGCGATCCGGTGCTCCTCTGGCAAGGCCGCGACGATATCGCAGCAGGCCTGCGAGCCTTCGCCAACGCATTCGAGCGCTACAGGAACCAGCTGCGAGCAGTGCCTGGGTCCGAGCCGGTCGTCTTCCTCGCGAAGGGAGTGCACTGATGCGATGCACCGCTTGCCAGGCTGCTTTACCGGCTGAGGCACGCTTCTGCCCTGCTTGTGGTCAACCCGTGCCTGATCCTGTGCCTACGCCGGACACCGCGGCCCTTCCCCTCACCGCGGGGAAAGCGACTGGCGACTCCCCAGCCAGCAGCGATGCTTCGCTGCCCGCACCGGACGAGCCGAAGGGGCAGCCAGCGCCTCCCTCGCCGCCAGATCATCCAGCCGCACCGGGTGAGCCAGCCATGCCGCGCTCCTCGGCCGCGTCAGCCAGCGCGCCAGCCCCCGGCCGGAACCGCACCGTCACGTTGCTCGGTATCCTGAGTGGTCTCCTCCTGCTCGCCCTGTTGGCCAGCGGGGCGCTCGCTTACGTCGAGCTCGATCGCCGCCAGGCCCGCGAGCGAGCTCTCGAGGAGCAAATCGCCTCACTCTCCCAGGCGAACCGCGATTTCCAGGCACAAGCGCAGTCGCTCACCAGCGAGCGCGACCGGTTGGCGACCGAGCGCGACCAGCTGTCGGACGAGCGAGACCGCCTCCAGTCTCGCCTGAACGAGCTCATGGCGACGAACGCCGAGCAGGAAAAGCGGATTCAGGAACTCACCGGGCAGGTCCAAGAGCAGAGCCGTCAGCTCAGCCAAATGCGCGAGGAGGCCAGCCGCCAACAGCAGCGTGCCGAGACAGCTGAAAATATTGGTAGTATTCTCGCGCAGGTCGTGCTCCTCGATGACGAAATTCACAACGAGTTCGACAACCTCATCGATGCGATGACAGACATGCAGAACGCCTATCGATACGGTGACCGCATCGCATTCGCGAACGCCTACGAACGAGGGCTCCAAGCGGCGCGACGCTTGGACCAGTTGTTCGCCCAGCGCGAGCAGCTCCTGGCGCAGCTCGGGTACTAGGAGGCAGGCATGGGGCGAGCCAACTCGCTGCTGCTCGTCGCAGTGTTGTTCGCTGGACTCCTGACGCTGGCGCTGGCTGGGCTGGTCATCGCCCGCTGGCGGGCACCGGTCGACGTCCCGGCGCTCGACACGCGGGTGGTGCTCACGGTCACGCCGATCCCGACTGTCCCGCCACTCACCCCTGCACCGACTGCCCCCGCGCCGACACCGATCGCGAGCGGCCCAGCTGACCCGGGGGACCGGGCGACGATGGTGAACCGCGCGATCCACGGTGTCCTCCAAGTACGGGTGCCGGACGGCTTGGGAACCGGTTTCGTTTGGGCACGCGAGAGCGACCGGACGCTCGTCGTCACGGCTGCGCACGTCGTTGCCGGCTGGGAACGTGTCGAGGTGATCGCACCTGATGGGACGGCACACCCAGCGACCGTGCGCCAGCGTGACGAGCGCCACGACGTCGCGCTGCTCGAGGCGCCGGCGCTGGTCGGTGTCCAGCCCCTGCCGCGCGGCCAGTCGCGCCAGCTCCCGCTCGGGAGCGCCCTCACGGCGCTCGGCTACGCACTGGGTGACCAGCTGCTGGGCGAGCCGACCGTCACGCGTGGTGTGCTCTCTGGACGGCGTACCTTCGATGGCATAGAGTTCCTGCAGACCGACGCAGCCCTGAATCCCGGTGTGAGTGGCGGCCCGCTGCTCGACGAGCAGGGCAGAGTCGTCGGGATGGCTATCGGGGGGATCCCCTGGGCTGGCGAGATCCCCGCGCAGGGCGTCAACTTTGCGGTCGCGATCGAGGAGATCGAGCAGGTTGTGGCGACGGCGTAAGCGAAGGAGCCATTGATGAGCAAAGAGCACTCACTCCCTTCCGTCCGCCTCCCTCTCGTGACGTTGACGCCACTCTTCCTCGGCGGCGCTGACCCGCGCGGCGATCCGGAGCTCCGGGCGAGTTCCGTCCGCGGTGCGCTCCGTTTCTGGCTGCGCGCGCTCCTCGGCGGCTGCTACGGAACCGACGATCAGGCGCTCGCCGAGATCCGCCGCCTCGAGGCCGAGACGTTCGGCGAAGCCGGGGGTGAGGGGAAGGCCGGCGCCTCGAAGATCGTGGTTCGGGTACGGCAGGAGCAGCAGAGCGCGCCACAGGAGTGGCGGGCAGCGCGGGACTCCGGCCGCGCGTACCTCTTTTTTTCTCCATGGCACCCTCGCGTGCTCGTGACCAGGAGATTCCCGCGCGGCGGGCTCTCGCCCCTCCGTACCCGTTCTCGATCGACCTCCTCGCTCGACCGGGCGTCGACGAGCGGGAGGCCCGCGAGGCGCTCTACCGCGCGGTGCGGTCTGCCTGGCTGCTCCTCCATCTCGGTGGGCTCGGTGCCCGGGCCCGCCGGCTCGGTGGTGCGCTCGCGCACCGGCCGGTGCCGCGGCGCTCGCCCGACGGCGCAACGACCCCAGCTGTGCCCTCGCACCTGAATCTCCCGTTCGCGTTGTCCCCCGAACCCCAGCAGGCAGCGCGCCAGCTCGCTGAGGGGCTCCGTCTCCTGCGCCAGCGGTCGCAGGCGCGAGCCGACGCCAATCCCGAGCGTCCCGGCTGGGAGGTGCTCGACCCGCGCTGGTGCCGCATCTGGGTCTTCGGCGAGCGTGGCTGGACGAGCGGGGAGCGCGGCTGGCCGACCGTGGCCGATGCGATCGGAGAATGGCTGCGCGAGACGCGCCGCGCGCTCCCGACCGAGCAGCGCCTCGTCTTCGGCGCACCCTTGGTCATCCCAAAGCAGCACAAGACGATCGAGCCGCCCAGCGGGTACGAGCGCCGGGAGCGCCGTCCCTCTCCGCTCTGGCTGAGCGTTACGCGAGCGGAGAACGGGAACCTCCTGGGCGTGGCGACGCTCTTCCAGAGCCGTTTTCTCCCGCTCCGTCGAGGTGGCGAGGAGCAGCTCGAGCGACTGTACGCGCAGATCGCTGCTGCGGTCGCGCAGCTTCCCAACGTCGCGGAGGTGCAGTATGCCTGACGCGGTCCTCCGCTTCACCTTCGGCCCTGTGCAAGCGTTCGTCGCCGAAGCGCGCCGGACAGCCGACCTCTACGCCGGGAGCCATATCCTCGCCGAGCTGGCCCGGGCCGCTGCCCGTTCGCTCCAGGACGCCGGTGCGGAACTCGTCTACCCCGCCGACCTCGGCTCCGGCGACCCGCCCAACGTCATCGTCGCTCGCGTGCCCTGGGAAGATGTCGAGCAGCTCGCCGAGCGAGCAGCAGCAGCCCTGCAAGCCCGCTGGGAACAGCTGGCCAGCGAAGCGCTGGCCAAACTCGAGTCGTACGCGCAGCTCGACGATGCCCTGCGTGCCCAATGGCGGGCGCAGACGGGCGACGTCTGGGAAATCTACTGGGCTGCTGCCCGCATCGAGCAGGACGACTATGCGACCGCCTTCCACCGGGCTCAGGCCGGCATCGCCGCACTCAAGAAGACACGTACCTTTACCCAGCGTGCCGAAGCTGGCGCTAAAGACTCGCTGGGGGGCAACCGCGCAGCGCTCGCTCCCGCCGGTCAGGATCCCCGCGCGTTCTGGCGCGCGGTGCGCCGCCACCCGCAGGGTGGCCGCCTCGTCGGCGAGCACGAGCGGCTGGATGCGGTCAGCGCGGTGAAGCGGTTCGCATACTCCAAGGAAGCGTATCCCTCAGTCCCGACCATCGCCGCTCGGCCCTTCGCCCGCCTGGCGGCTGAGCGTGCCGCCCCGGCACTCGAGTCCTACCGGGATGCCTTCGAGCTCCTGGTGACAGCGTTCGGCCAGCGGCCAGACCGGTACCGCCGCACGCGCCACACCGTCGAGGCGTTCCCCTACGACGGTGCCTTCCTCTACGAGTCGACCCTCGAGTGGCCAGCGTTGGTGGAGGAACTCGGCCTCGATCCGGATCAGGCCGAGCGACTGCGCAGCCAGGTCGAGACGCCGCTCCGCACTGCCCACCATCGCCTCGCCGAGCTCTACCAGGCGGTCGGCCAGCGCCCGTCCCGCTACGTCGCGGTCGTCGTGCTCGACGGTGACTCGATGGGGCAGTGGCTGACCAGTGCGCTCGGCGAAGGTGGCCTCGAGGCGCACCGCGAGATCAGCCGCAAGCTCGCCCGTTTCGCGGTCGCTGCCGCCGCGGTCGCTGAGCACGCGGCGCCCGATGCGGTCCTCGTCTACCAGGGAGGGGATGACGTCGTGGCACTAGCACCGGCCGAGCAGGCGGTCTCGCTCGCCCTGGCACTCGCTGCAGCGTTCGCCGAGATCACGGACGGACGCTCCGCCTCGGCCGGGATCGCCATCGGCCACTGGCTGGAACCGCTCGGCGACCTCCTCCGGAGCGCACGCGAGGCGGAAAAGCGGGCCAAGCGGCTGCCCGGCAAGGGGGCGGTCGCTGTCGAGCTCCAGCCGCGCGGTGGTGAGATCGTCCATGTTGTCGCTCGCGCCGATCAACTCGTGGGGCTCGACCTGCCCGACCTGGTCGACCGTTTCCGCCGCGATGGCGCGGGGAACCTCTCCGGTCGCCTGCCCACCGACCTGCGCCAGTACGCTCGCGCCTTCCCGCAGGCCGATGCGGCCTTCCGTGCCGTTCTCGCTCGTTCGGTCAAACGTCAGGGCGAGTGGCCGAGCGGTACCGCGGACGAGCGCGAGCGGCTGGTCGAGCGGCTGTACGGCTTCGCGACCAGCTACGACCAGCTGCGCGCCAGCCTGCCGAGCGAAGACGACTCGCGACGGTTCGAGCGCGTGCCCTCCGGACCGGCACAGTTGGCCGACTGGCTCGCGCTGGCGCGGTTCCTGGCGAGAGGAGGTGGCGAGTGACGACGCTGTTCCTGGAACCGCTCGACGTCTGGCTGTTCCGCGACGGCCGCCCCTTCACGGCGGGTGAGCAGTTCCGCGCCGCCAGCCGCTTCCCACCCAGTCCGCTGGTGGTGCAGGGAGCGTTGCGTGCCTACCACCTCATGGTCCACTCCACGGTTCCCTCCTGGGACGCCGCAGCTGTCGGCGAGGTAGTCGGTGGACCGGAAGACTGGGGGCCGCTGCGCCTGGTCGGCCCGCTCGTCGCACGTCGGACCGCATCCGGCGAGTTCGAGGTCTTGCTTCCCCCACCGGCCGATGCAGCGTTCCCCGGTCGCCAGGCCCGGCGCCTGCCGCTGCCCGAGCAGCCACCGGAGTGGCTGCGTCTGCCCACACCGACACCCGCACTCTTCCCGCTGTGGCACGCAGGCGAGCCAGTGTCCGAGAAGGCGAGCCAGCCGCTGTGGCTGCGCCTGACCGATTTCGCTGCCTACTCCCGCGGCGAGCCCGTTCCCGGTGTCCCGCAGGAGGAACTCTGGGCAGAAGAAGTTCGCATCGGGATCGCCCAGGACTCGTCCCGCCGCACGACGCGCGAGGGACTCTACTACGAGGCGCGCTACGTCCGACCAGCGCCTGGCGTGGGGCTGCTGGTCTCGTTCACTGGGCTCGACTGGCCAGAGCCGGCGGGAGTCCTCGCGCTCGGTGGGGAACGCCGGTCGGCACGGTTCGAGGTCGTCACCTCGTTCGCTCCACCACCGGTTCCCGAGCCGTTGCCCGAGCGGTTCGTCCTCTTCTTCCTGACTCCCGCCGTCTTCGAGCGCGGCTGGCTCCCGCGGGATTGGGGCGCCTTCTTCGAAGGTTCCGTCGAGCTGGTCGCGGCGGCGCTCGATCGCTACGAGACGGTCGGTGGCTTCGATCTCGCGCGTGGTCGCGAGCGTCCCGCGCACCGCGCCGTGCCGGCCGGGAGCGTCTACTACTTCGTGGCCCGTGGCGCGGCCCGGCTCCGCCGCACCAGCGACCTTCCCTGGCCGACGGTGAGCGACTGGGGTGCCGAGATCGGTTTCGGGACAGTGCTGATCGGAGGATGGTGAGATGGCCGAAGCGAGTGCCTTGCTCTTCGCCTACTGCGAGACACCGGTCCATGCCGGTACCGGCCGCTCGGTCGGAACCGTCGACCTGCCCATCCAGCGCGAGCGGATCACCGGCTTTCCGATCGTCCAGGCGTCCAGCGTCAAGGGCGTCCTCCGCGCGACGACCCAGGCCAACGGCGCCGATGCCGAGCGTCACCGTGCCCTCTTCGGCCCCGATCGGCCGGAGGAGGCCTCCACCCATGCCGGCGCCCTCCAGGTCACCGACCTCCAGGTCGTTCTCTTCCCGGTTCGCTCGCTGGCTGGCGTCTTCGCCTGGACCACCAGCCCGGCTGTCCTGGCCCGGCTCGGCCGTTTGGTTAAGCTGGCCGGACTCGAGGGGCCGGTCGACCCCACCCGCTTCGCCGGTCTCCAGCCGGGTCAGTGCGCCGTCGCCAATGGCAGCGCGCTCCTCACCCCGGCTGGTCAGCAGGTCGGTGTCGTCCTCGAGGAGTACAGCTTCACGCTGGCCGGCGAACTGGCCGGTCTCGTCTCGGCGCTGGCCGAGTGGCTGGTCGCCCTCGCCCTGCCCCAGACGCCGGAATACGCCTGGTGGCGGGAGAACCTGGCCAAGCATCTCTGCGTCCTGCCCGACGACGAGTTCCGCGACTTCGTCCTCTACGCGACCGAGGTCGAGGCCCACGTGCGGCTGAAGGACGAGACCAAGACGGTCGAATCGGGCGCCCTCTGGACGACCGAGACCTTGCCGGCCGAAACGCTTCTGGTCGGTCTCCTGGCAACGACCCGCTCGCGCTATGACAAGGTGAACGAAGACGGCCGCACGCTGCTCGGCTGGTTGACAGGCAAGCTCGACGGCCGGCGGGTCCGCCTGGGTGGCGACGAGACGACTGGCCGCGGCGCCGTCGTCCTGCGTGTCGCTCGGGTATGAGAGGAGGTCCGAGCGATGAGCATCCCCCAGAGCCGACAGCGGATTCTCGAGCAGCAGCGAGCGGCCTTCGCCTGGCAATGCGTCCAAGCAGTGCAACGCACCGACTTCGCCAGCGAGTACGGCCAGCTCGCCCGCGAGGCAGCCTCGCTCGTCCAAATGCACGGGCTCGGCCAGACCTTAGCGTTTCTGATGTCCAAGAAGCCCAAGAAGCTCGAGGACGTCAACGCCCATCTCCAACTCGCCCGTGACCTCTCGCGCTGGGTCAGTCAGCAGCTCCTCGGAACAGTCCGCGACGACCTCCGCGACTGGATCGTCCAGTCCGCCGACGTCGCCGAGTACCGCCGCGCCACGCTGGAGGCGCTCGCCTTCCTCGCCTGGCTCAAGCGGTTCGCCGAAGCCGAGCTGGTGAAGGAGGGAGCCGATGCGTGAGCGACCGCGACCCGACCAGCCGCGCGGCAACGGTCGTCCACCGCAACGCGGTGAAGCGCGACCACCTTCGGGGGGCCGCTCCGGCCCACCACGCGACCGCGATCGATCGGCCGAGCGCGCCGACGGCGAGCGAGGGCGGCCGCACCCGCTCCTCCCGTCCGCCACGCGGACGTTCTGGAGCAGCGCCCGGAACCAGGTGGCGAACCCCGGGCTCCTCTTCGATCGCTTCGCGCCGGAAGCAGCCGTCTTCGGCGACCGTACCGACGCGACGCCGCGCCGCGACTTCCTGCGCGAGGTGATCGCAGCAGCCGAGCGGCTCGCCAAGGACGCTCTCGCCGAGCAGATCCTGGTGCGCTGGGAAGCAACCGTGCGCGCAGCCGGAGCGGAACCATGTTCCGTTGAACTGGAGTCGCGCCTGGTCAGCGGCCTCGGCGCCCATGGCCCGCTCGAGATCGGTTTCCGCTTCGACCGGCTCGGCTTTCCCGTGCTGCCGGGGAGCGGTCTCAAGGGTGTCGCCCGTGCCTACGCCCATCTCGTCGAGCGACGCGACGAGTCGGATCCCGACTTCCTCGCCGTTTTCGGTCGCGTACCACGCTCAGGAGACGCACACGAGGTCGGCCAGGCCGGTGCGCTCGTCTTCTTCGATGCCTATCCCGAGCCGGGCTGGCGCCTCGAGCTCGACGTGATGACACCCCACTATCCGGACTATTACAGCGGGAAGGAGCCCCCGACCCCCTGGCAGAACCCGACCCCGATCACCTTCCTCGCTGTCGCGCCTGGCACGCGCTACCGCCTGGCGATCGGGCTCCGCCAGGGAGCGAGCGATCCCGATGGCCGACTCCGGCAGCTCGCTCTGGGCTGGCTCCGCAACGGGTTGGCCCAACTGGGCTTCGGCGCCAAGACGACGAGCGGCTACGGCGTGTTCCGGAACAGGGAGTGAACGATGAACCAGCCAGTGCGTCGTGTCCTCGTCCTCAACGTCGGGAAGCCGACGGACGGTAACGTCGCCGATCGACCGGAAGCCTACGCCTTGCGCGAGGCGCGGCCGGACTTCGTCGCCTTCGTGTGCTCCCACGCCGCCGACTTCCAGGCGGGAAGCCTGCGTTTCGTCGAGGACTACGCCGCACTCACCGGTCTCCCACCCGAGCGCTACGAGGTCGTCTCGCTCGAGGATCCCGACGATCTGGTTGCCTGCTACCAGCGCTTGGTCGAGTGTTTCACCGATCTCCGGCGTCGTTTCGCGGACGCTGAGTTCTTGGCCGACTACACCGCGGGAACCAAGTCGATGAGCGCTGCCCTGGTCCTGGCTGCCCTGGACAGCGAGGGACAGCCCGAGGTGCAACTCCGCCTGGTGCGGGGAGCGCGCGGACGCCAAGCGACCGTGATCCCGGGGACAGAGAGCTTCGCCCCCGTCAGCGGCGTCCATGACGTCCGGGCGCGTCGCTTCGTCGGGTTAGCGCGTCTCGCGCTCGAGCGCTTCGATTACGCCGAAGCGGCGGCCACGCTCGACCAGGCTCTGCAGCGCGAACTCTCGGCAGCCCTGCGCACCCGGCTCGAACATGCCCGCAACCTCTGCCGTGCCTTCGACGCCTGGGATCGCTACGAGCTGGCGACAGCGAAGACGTTTTTGGAGCTGTACCGGCGCGACTGGCACAGCTGGCTCACTGTTCTGGACCAGCTCACCAGCGTCGTCCGCGCCTTCGCGCCGAGTCAGCCGGATGCTCGCGGGTCGCGCCTGACTCACCTCGAGCAGCTGCGCGATCCCTACATCGCCGTCGAGGACATCCTCCTCAATGCCGAGCGTCGGGCGACCCAGTCCCGCTACGACGATGCAGTCGCCCGCGTCTACCGCGCGCTCGAGCTGCTCGTGCAGTTGCGCCTCTGGCTGGGACATCGCATCGACACGAGCGACGTCGAGCTGGCGCGCCTTCCCGAGGCCTGGCGAGCCAAGCTCGCTGGGCGAACCGAGGGAAACGGGCCGGTCCGGCTGGCCCTCGTTCAGGCCTGGGATCTTTTGGCTGACCTCCCCGATGAGCCGCTGGCTGGCTGGCTCGCCACCGAGCGTCCGCACCTCCTGCAGTGGACGCAGCACCGCAACTATTCGCTCCTCGCCCACGGCTTCGCGCCCGTCACCGCGACCGGTTGGCACGAGCATGGCCAGGCGGGTCTCGCGCTCTGTCGGGCGGCCTTGGCCGAGCTGAGTCGTACCCGTGTCCGGCGCCCGCTCCGGCACCAGCAGTTCCCCCGCGCCGACCTCCTGCCCGACCTCGGCTGAGCGGCGGGGTAACGAGCGCTCACCGGCCTCGTGCGACGAGCCGCTCCCAAGCGAGCGCGATCAGGTGCGCGGCGCGCTCGATCTCCTCGCGCGTCGTGAACCGTCCGATCCCGATCCGGATCGTCGCCTGCGCTTCTTTTTGTGTCTGGTCCTACCGCGTCGACGGGAACGCTCGCTAACGTCGGTGCTTGCGGGAACACCCACCGCACAGACCGGCGAGCATTCTCGTGATCATTCGAAGCAGAGACCAGCCTATCGAACGGCTGTCCCTGCCCAGCGATTAATCGCCCAACTCGTCTCGAAGCAGTTCTTCGATCCAGGACCGAAGTCGCTCTCTTTTGCTGACTGAAGTCATCACTGAGTAGGCATAGTCGGACAAGCAAGCGTACTCGATCATTCGATTGGCTGCCGCTTTGGACACGACTGTCGTCGATGCCGTATAGGAGGCTTCCTGTCCCTCTCTGATACGGTGGTACCAGAATGGCGACGATCTCAAATGGAAGAAAGGATAGACGATTCGCGCCCGATGCTCTTCTATGCCGAATCGCTCCAAGTGCCGTCGAAAAGACATCTCTAATCGATCATCGAGATAAATCCGATTGTCGCGGAAAGTTCCGTCAGCGAAGCAATCGATCACGGCCAAAAGGAGAACGAGCTTGTGGGGTGCTGGCCTTCCATCCTTTCGGTGGCGCCGCATCGAGAGAATCTCTGCTTTCAATCGTTCCAAGTCATTATCCGACGACGCGTCGGCGAATGGGGGTCCGGGCATCGTCGCTCCGCGTTCCATCACTCGAGAGGCTCGTGCGCTGGCGCACGAACACTGATCGCCGCAAGGATGATCTTAGCACCTTTCGCTTGCGCGGTGGAGTCAGAAGGCTACACTTCATCGTCGTTACGTATGGATGCGCTCCAGGAACAGCCGTCTCGAAGTATATCGCCTCCTGGACGAGTCGGAATGATGCCACGGTGCCCAGTTCGTGCGACGCACTCCCGGTGAGAAACGAGAACACTGTCCGGCTCCGGCGCGACGATTCGATGATGCGAGCGATCCAACAATGCTTTCCGTGAGATCAGGATGCGGTGCTGCGCATCTGAAACGGTATCGGCGGGTCATGTGGGAATGCTTTTCTCGGGATTCCCCGGAGCTCTCTTCCTTTGCGATCCCATCGCCTCAGGCGCATTTCGGGGACTGCTCCCCAGTGAGTCGCTCTTCGTCATCCTAGCGAACACTCGTTCTATCTTCGATATCACATCATGGAGAGAGATCGGCAGCGCTGTGATGGCTCCGCTACCAGTCGAATTAGGGGTTTGCCGAACTCATCGCTCGCTCGAGGTCAGAAGCTCGCTCCGGTGTGCCAGAGCATGCGGTCGTACGTCACGCGTCGGAAGCACAAAAGTGATGCGAGGGCTGCTTCCCTGGAGCCGGTGGCTGGTGTCGATCGCGCATGCACACTCCGAATCTCTCGCATGTCGCCTGATGTCGTGGTGATGAGAGATCAGAAATCGCCCCTTGCGGGGAGAGGTGTGTCTTTGACCCGAGTTCATGCGTGGTGTCTTTGCGGGGCGCAGACCGACGAACACGGTGATCGATTGCGGCCGTCTCCGCGCATGCCTGTGGAACGCACAGCATCGGCTACCTCTTCCACCGCCCGCCGTGTCGCTGCCCTGCTCATGCCTGATTCTGTGAGCCCACCCACGCCCTGTGCCTGGTTATCTCCCAGCCGACCGGGCGGGATGGTCGCATCCTGCTCGAGGCTCCCCCTGTCATGGCGACGGAACCGAGCAGGTACCGACGGAGCGCTCGCCATGCCGTCACGGTTTTCGCACCGTACTCACTGGTCCCTCTCACCAGCGAAACGCCGCGTCGGTCGATGACCCTGGCGTTCGAGCGGACGAGCCTCCCACTCCGTCGTCACCCCCTTCGTAACCCGTTCACGAGTTCGCTCGTTCATCTGGTAGAAAGGTACCGCGGAGCGTTCGTCGGTGCTGGGTGCTGGGAAGAGGAGGACAATGCGCTATCTCCGTTTCCTCTGGATCTGGTCGCTCGTGCTCGGCTGGTTCGCCACCGTACAGCCGACACGCGCGGCCGCAAGTCCACCCGTCGTCTACTTCCCCACCACGGGCCATCACGTCGCCGAACCCTTCCTCTCCTTCTGGCGCGCCCACGGTGGACTCCGCATCCTCGGCTATCCCCTGAGCGAGGCGCACGAGCGGGACGGCCTACTCGTCCAGTACTTCGAGCGGGCTCGCCTGGAGGCATCGCTGGGGTGCCTGGGGAAGACGGACTGCCCGGTGCAACTCACCCGTGTCGCTGCGCACCTCACTGCTGGCCGAACCGATCCCGCGTTCGCAGCGCTCTCTCTCGAGACGCGACCTCCGGATACGCCGCTCCGCCGCTTCTTCCCGGAAACCGGCCATTTCCTCGCCAACGGTTTCCTCCGCTTCTGGCTCCGCAATGGCGGCCTCCCCGTCTTCGGTTACCCGATCTCCGAGGAATTCACCGAAGTCGATCCGGAAACCGGCCAGCCCGTCACCGTCCAGTACTTCGAGCGCGCCCGCTTCTCTTGGCACCCCGAGGCGCTCGGCACGCTCTGGGAGGTCCAGCTGGCTCGCCTCGGTGCCGAGCTCGCAGCCCGCGATGGCGTCGAGACCGCTCCCGTCCCCCGCCAGCCCGGCGTGCCCGACTACGATCCGGCCCTCTTCCCGCGCGCTTTCCGCTTGCCGGTGCTCATGTACCACGATATCGGCGAGCCAGCCGCCCGCTACCGCATCCCCCTCTGGCGCCTCGAGCAGCAACTCGATTGGCTCCTCGCCAACGGCTACGTCACCATCTCGCTCGAACAGGCTTTCGAGGCGCTCCTGGCCGATGGTCCATTGCCCGAACGAGCGGTCGTCATCACCTTCGGCGATGGTCCGCGCAGCCAACTCGCCGCTGCCCGCGCGCTCGCTGCCCGCAACATGACAGCGACCTTCTTCGTCCTGCCTGGCCGGAGTGCGCTCGGCGCAGCCGAACTCCGCGAACTCCGTTCCATGGGCCACGAGATCGGCTCGCATTCCATGACCCACCGCGCCATGACTCGCCTCGACGATGGCGCCGCCCGCTGGGAAGCCGAGACCAGTCGCCGCACGCTCGAGTCGTGGCTCGGTGAGCCGGTCCGCTTCTTCGCCTACCCGGGGGGCGATTGGAACCCACGAGTCGCCAGCATCGTCAGCACTACCGGCTACTTCGGCGCCATGGCCGCCTGGGGCGGAACACGGTGGACGCGCGAGAAGCGCTGGGTCGAGCCGCGCGTCGAGATCGACGGACGCATCTCTCTCGACCGCTTCGCCTGGTACGTCGAGCGCTTCTGACACTCGCCGTCCGCCTCCTGTATGTCAAACGAGGCCGGCTGGGTCGTTCTCCCCAGCCGGCCTGCGTCCCCTTCCCTTCCCGGCGCAGGATGGTATTCACTCAGCTCGCTGCTTGGCCCGCCGGCGCTCCAGGAAACGCTGGATCGCTTCCTGCGCCTCCGGTGTCGCGAAGATCCGCAAGAAGAGTTCGCGTTCGAAGCGCAGCGCCGCATCCAGCGGCATCTCGAGCCCAGTCACGATCGCCGCTTTCGCCGCCCGCACCGCTGCCGGCGGGTACTGCGCGATCTGCTGCGCCAGTTCGAGTGCTCGCTCCAGATACTCTTCCGCTGGGACGATCAGGTTGACCAGACCCCAGCGTTCGGCCTCCTCCGCCGAAAACTCCCGGCCGGTCAGCACCAGTTCCATCGCTCGGTACCTGCCGAAGCGGCGGGCCAAGAGTTGCGTCCCCCCAGCCCCTGGAATGAGCCCGATCTTGATTTCCGGCGCTGCGAACCGCGCCCCCTGCGCCGCCACAATGATGTCGCAGGCGAGTGCGAGCTCGAGCCCTCCCCCGAACACATAACCGGAAACAGCCGCGATCAGGGGCTTGGGAAAGCGCCGGATGGTGTCCCACTGCGGAAGGTCAGAGCGGCTCGTCGCCAGCTCCTCGACCGTCACACCAGCGAAGCCGTCGATATCGGCACCCGCCGAGAATGCCCGCTCGTTACCAGTCAGGACGACCACGCGTACCGCGTCGTCGACTCGCGCTTCCTCCAGTGCAGCGCACAGCTCGCCGAGCATCGCGGCGTCGATCGCGTTGAGCTTGTCCGGCCGGTTCAGTCGGAGCAGGAGTACCCCGTCTCGTCGTTCCCGCAGGATCCGCGTCATACTGTTTTCCCCTTTTCCCCGTCACCTCACCGCCGCGCTGCTGCCAGTGCCTGCAGAGTCGCGCGTGCGCGCTGCCGGTACTCCCCGTCCCGCAGGAGTTCGCGCAGCACGGCTCGCTCTGCCGCGAGGAGATCGTCCACATTGCCCGATCGGCGCACTGCCCGCACCAGCGCTTCCACCACCTGCCGCGTAGCCGGCTCCAGCTCGGCGAGCCGCAGCCCGGCCGTCACCTGCTCCCCGGCTGTGCCGAGCTCGACGGCGTCCCCCAGCGGGCGCCAGGGCACGCTCCGTGCGAGAGCGCGAGCCAGCCCCGCGGCTGCGTCGAGCAAGCCGTCGCGGTCCATCGTCGCCAGCCAGCGGTCACCGAGGAGGCCGGAGATCCCCGCTCGCTGCGCCGACTCTACTCGCTCGGATGCCAGGAAGGCCGTGAGCGCACTCACCACCCCGAGTTCGGCACGCAGCGGTGCCTGCAGCCCGTGCTCTCGTGCCTCAGCCCGCACGCGCAACGCCGCCAGCGCGCCGAGCGGGAGCAGCCCCGCGGTCGCGCCCGGGAATCCCAGCGGCGTTGTGAGATACACCACGGTCGCGTCGCTCCAGAGCGCCAGCGTGGTTGCGGCCCCGCGCCCTTCCCCGTCGAGTGCTGTCACCACCGGCACCGGCAGGCGTGCCACGGCCCTCAGTGCCTCCTGCAGGGTCACCAGTCGCTGCTCGATTGTCTCCCACTCGCCTCGCTCGGCCAACTCCAGGAGATCCTCGTACGGATAGCCCAGGCCCGCGAAGGCCGGCACCAGTACCAGCGCGCTGGGCCCGTGCGCCAGCGTGCCCGCGACGAGTTCGGGTAGTGCCTCCAGCGAGCGTACCCGTACGGCCAGTATCCCATCGCCGAGGTCGTGTGTTCCCTGGCGGTCGAGTGCTTCCCGCAGCCGGATCTGGCGTGTCCGGCGCGTCGAGGGAAGCTGCTCTTCCAGGATGAGTTCGCCACTGGCGGGATCCAACACCTGGCCATCGCGGAAGAATCCGCCTCGCTCCTCGGCGAGCGCGAGGAGATCTGACACTGGTACATCAGCGTCCTGCAGGAGCTCCCGGACGCGCTGGAGTCCGAGAAACTGCATCTGCGCATACGGTCCGGCCGCCCAGCCGAAACCCCACTCGAGTGCCCGGTCGACACTGGCGATGTCGCGCGCCGCATCGCGCGTGCGCGCGAGCACGTACCCGAAGGTGCGCCCGAGAAGGTGCCGCACGTAGTCCCCGTATGGGGAAGGCAAGTCCAGCGCGCCCACCAAGCGCTCCGGAAATGGCTGGCGCAGGAGGTCGTCGAGCCCGGGAATCGCTGCCGGGCGGAAGGGGCGATCGCCGCGCTGCAGGGGATCGTAGGTCAGCTGCTGCTCTCCCTCGCGGCGGTAGATACCCCCACCCGTCTTGTCGCCCAACCGCTTGGCCTGATAGAGCTCGAGGATCCAGTCGGGTACCGCGTAGTCGTCACCGGTCGATTCCTGCAAGCTCCGCGTCCCCAGGACCAGGATGTCCACACCGGTAAGGTCGATCGTCCGGAAAGTGGCGGAACGTGGCCGACCGAGCAGCGGGCCGGTCAAGGCATCCACCTCCTCCGGCGTGAGCCCGAGTTCGGTGGTCAGCCGCACGGCGTGTGCCAAGGCGTAGATCCCGAAGCGGTTGGCGACGAAGCCCGGGGTATCGCGGACGAGGAGGGCGCGTCGTCCCAAGCGTTGCTCCAGGAAACGGACGAAGCCGAAAAAGCGTTCCCCTTCTCCCTCTGGGAAGGCTGTCACCTCGCAGAGGAGCAGTGCACGCGGTGGATTGAAGAAATGGGTGACGAAGAACCGATCTCGCCAGGCGCCGAGTTCGTCCGGTAGCAACGCGTGCAGCGTGAAGGTCGAGGTGTTGGTCGTGACGATCGTCTGGGGAGGCAGGACGGCAGCGAGGCGCTGGAACAGCGTGCGCTTCGCCTCCCGCTCCTCGATGATCGCTTCCAGTACCCAATCGCAGCCAGCGAGCAACGGGAGATCGTCCTCGACGTTGCCGACCTGAACCCGGCTGGCCGCGCTCGGATCGAGGAATGCCCGCTGCTTGACCGCTCGTTCCAGCCCGCGGCGAGCTGGCCCGGCGGGATCGCCTTCCCCCTTCACGTCCAGCAAGATGACCTCCAGCCCCGCCGAGGCAGCGAGGGCAGCCACTGCTGCACCCATCGATCCGGCGCCCAGGACCCCGACCTTCTCGATCACGCGCGCTCCTCCCACTTCCAGTCACGGAACCGCTCGCGGAGCGTCGCCTTCGCCAGTTTGCCGGTGGATGTCTTCGGCAGCTCGTCGACGAAGACGATCGCGTCCGGCACCCACCAACGGACGAACCGCTGGCGCAAGTATTCTTTGAGTTCTTCCGCAGTGGTAGACTGCCCCCTGCGCAGGACGACGACCCCGATCGGTCGCTCCTGCCAGCGCTCGTGCGGCACGCCGATCACGGCTGCTTCCTCCACCGCCGGATGACTCATCAGAGCGTTTTCCAGCTCGATCGTGCTGATCCACTCCCCACCCGATTTGATGACGTCCTTCAAACGGTCGACCAGCTTGACATACCCTTCCTGATCGATCACGGCGACATCCCCGGTGCGGAGCCAGCCATCGACGAAAGAGTCCGGGCTCTCGCCCCGATAGTAGGAGTCGGCGATCCAGGCGCCGCGCACCAGGAGTTCACCCATCGTCTGCCCGTCCCACGGGGCTTCCGCGCCATCGAAGGTCAGCACTTTGGCTTCGACGAACGGAGAGGGCATCCCCTGCTTGAGCAGCAATTCGTACCGCTTTTCCGGCGGAAAGTCGGCCAGCTTGACGTGCGACTGGAGACCGAGCAGGACCTCGCTCATCCCCCAGCCGTGGATCACCGTCACACCGAACGACTCCCAGCGGCGAATCAACGCTTCTGGTGCCGCGCTCCCACCCAGGATCAGCCGGAGCTTCGGCGAGAACGTCCATCGCCCCGGATAGTTCTCGACGAGGTTCGCCGCATCGTGCCAAACGGTCGGAACTCCGGCCACGAAGGTCCCCTGCTCGTCGGAGAGCAAGTTCAGGAGGTCAGCCGGTTGCGGGTGCGGGCCAGGCAGCACCAGCTTGGCCCCGACGATCAGTCCGGCGTAGGGGAGCGCCCAACTCGCCACATGGAACATCGGGACCGAGAGAACGATGGAGTCCTCCTTGCTCACGTAGTAGGTGATCGTCGAGGTCAAAGCCAGCGCTGCCAGTGCGAGCTGCGCATGCACGTACAGCACACCCTTCGGCTTCCCCGTCGTCCCCGACGTATAAAGAAGGAAAGCCGGCGTGTTCCAATGCACATCCACCAGCGCTCGTTCGTCTGGTTCGTGTTGCTGGATCAGCTCCGCATAGGAGAGTGCCCCCGGTACCTTGGTTGCGTCGCCGACGACGATGACCTGCCGGAAGGGAGCGCGATCACGGAACTGCTCGTAGAGCGGAACCAGCGAGTCCTCGACGATCAGAACTTTGTCCTCGGCATGGTGAGCGATGTAGGCGAGGTCGTTCGGGTGCAGACGCAAGTTCAACGTGTGGATCACCGCGCCGATGTTCGGAATCGCTAGGTAGGCGACGAGGTGCGGCCAGGTGTTCCATAACAGGGTGGCAACCCGGTCACCTTCTCGGACTCCCAGGCTCCTGAGCCCGTTGGCGAATCGGATCGCCTCCTCGGCCAACTCCGCATAGCAGAACCGCCGAACCTGTCCCTCTCCGACTCGCTCCACGACTTCGGAGCGCGGAAAGTACCGATGCGTGCGCACGAGCACGTGTCGAATGGTGAGCGTGTCCAGATTCATGCCGCGCTTCCCTCCTGCCCGATCCGTGTACCAGTGCTCCTCTCCGGCGAACCCCTCTCGGAAGAGTGATCGACTCGCTCCGGGAACTCCGCGCAGGCAGCACTGCGAGTGCTTTTGTTCATGCATAAAATAGCTCCCGCGACCGAGCCCGTCAACCCTCCCTCGAACAGGCGGCGAGCCAGACGCATGGTTGGCGCGTGTTGGCCGAGCCGAGCGTATCGGCTTCATGCTTCCTCCGGCGCTCGTCAGACGGTCCCCACGCTCCCGGTCGCGACCGGGTGAGCGCGCACTGCTTACCCTGTTATCGCCCGGCTCAGAACGGCGCAGAGCGGCCGCTCGATCCGAGTAACGGCGAGTTTTCCCCCTGTGCGCGCTCGGTGAGTTGGTCGTCTCGAGGTCGCTCCTTCGCGGCATCCTGGCGCCCGCCTGTCGTGGCCGCCAGAACTGGTCGGACGAAGCCAGCTGCTGTTGTCGATCCTGTTCCATGCCTGCTGGATCGAGCGTCGTACCCCTCTGCCATGTCGCGCGTATCGTCCACCCTTGTGGACTCCTGATCTCGGGAGGGCCGAGCAGTTCTCGGTGACACCGTTCCTGCTTCCGCTGTCGACTCGCCTGGTGCCGACCCGCCTTCCCTGCTACGCTGCTGAAGAGCCGATGGCCTGTCCGAGGAGGGCACGATGAGCGATGAGCAGATGAATGGCCCGGCAGACGCAAGGCAGCCTGATCGCCGCAAGCAGCGGCGCACCATGCGACGGAGCGGTGCGGTGGACGGTGAAGAAGCCGTCCGTGCCGCCATCACCGCGATGCCCGAACCGTGGCGCTCCATCGCTGAGCGCCTCGACTTCGTGATCCGCAGCACTGCACCACAACTCACGCCGCGACTCTGGTACGGTCTCCCCGCGTACGCGCTGGAGAAAGCTGTCGTCTGCTTCTTCCGCAGTCCGCAGACGTTCGGCGAACGCTATCTCACCTTCGGTTTCACCGATAAAGCCCAGCTCGACGAGGGCACCTGGTGGCCGGTCGCGTTCGCGATCACCGAACTCGGTCCGGCCGAAGAGGCTCGCGTGCGCGAGTTGGTGCAGCGTGCTGTCGGAGCGACCGACCGCGAGCCAAGGTGAGCATCGGCTGGTCCGCGCCAGCTGTGCTCGGGCGCTCGTCCGCCAGGGAAATCGGCGCGACGCACCAGGAGAGACCGGTGTCCGACCCGTCGTCCCTCTCGCTCGAACCAGCGCCTTCGCACGACCGTGAGTCTGGTCTCTCAGTACTGCGTTCGTGGAGCGGCGATCGGAGGAGAAAGCACGGTGCATCGCCACCAACGTGATAAGGGCTATGCCTGGGTGATCGTGGCCACGCTCGCGCTGACCGAGACCGTCTCCTGGGGTGTTCTCTACTATGGTTTCGCGGTCTTTCTCGTCCCGATGGAGCAAGCGTTCGGCTGGTCGCGTGCGCAATTGACTGGCGCCTTCTCGCTCGCTCTGCTCCTTTCCGGCTTCGTCGCGCCACTGGTCGGGCGCTGGCTCGATCAGCGAGGTCCACGCCTTCCCATGACGTTCGGCTCACTCGCAGCGACGCTGCTCCTCCTGGTCTGGTCGCGCATCACCCAGTTGGCCGCGTTCTATGCTGTGTGGGCAGGGCTCGGCCTCGTCATGGCCCTGGTGCTCTACGAGCCTGCTTTCGCGACGATCGCGAAGTGGTTCGAGCGTCGCCGGCGCCAGGCGCTCACCGTGCTCACGCTCGTGGGCGCCTTGGCCAGCGTCATCTTCACCCCGTTCATCACCTGGCTCATCGCGCTCCTGGGCTGGCGCACTGCCCTCCTCGTCCTGGCTGGACTGCTCGCGCTGACGACCGTGCTCCCGCACGCCCTTCTGCTTCGCGCTCCACCACGTGAGCCGATCTCCCCCCGACCTCGGGCAGCGACGAACGCTCGTGCCGCCCTGCGGACTCTTCCCTTCTGGGCACTCACGGCTGCCCTCACCCTGGCAGCCTTCGTCACCGTGACCGTTACGGTGCATCTCCTCCCCTCGCTGCTCGACCGCGGCTATGCGCCCGCCTTCGCTGCCTCCGCAACCGGGCTGGTCGGCCTCATGCAGATCCCGGGTCGGCTCCTCATCGCGCCGCTCGGTCGCTGGCTCTCCGACCGCGTCCTCACTACGCTCGTCTTCTTCGTCCAGGGCAGTGCACTGCTGCTCTTACTCGTGGCTGGCCACAGCGCGGCCGGGGTACTCGCCTTCGTCGTCCTCTTCGGCATGGCGAACGGGATGATCACGATCGTGCGAGCGGCTCGCCCCGCCGAGTTGTTCGGCAGTGCTGCCTACGGTGCGATCGCCGGGGCCATGACCCTGCCCGTCACGCTCGCTCGTGCAGCTGCGCCGTTCGGGGCCGGTCTCCTCTACACGGCCCTCGGCCGCTACCAGCCGATCTGGCTGGCGCTCGTGGTGGTCGGAGCGCTCTCGGCTGGCGCTGCCTGCCTGGCCGAGACCGCAGCCTGCCGCTCGCTGCTCGGTTCCGCTCGCTCACCCCAGACGGAGGAGCGCCTCCCGCTGGAACGAGCGTCGACCGACGCGCAGGAGTAAGGCTGCGATCCCCCAGATCACCAGGGATCCGGCTAGCGCCAGCCGCCAGTCGAGCAAGAAGAGTCCACTCCCTTGCGCGACGATCAAGCCGATGAGCGGGATCGCGACCAGCCCGCTCAGCTGCGAGACTTCCTGCATCCCGCGTACGCGCGAGGAGATGAGAACGACGATACTCAGACCGAACACGGCCACACCAGGCCCACCGAGATAGGCCAGAATGAGCCAGGAAAGGCTGGGGAGGAGCGGTGGGCCGATCCCGCTGACCGCAATCGCCAGGAGGGCCGCGATCGTCGCGCCGATCCAGTCGACCAGGCTGGCCGGGAGGGCAGCCGCCAGCACTTTGCCGAGGAACAACTCCTCGTCGCGCACCGGCGTGACCAGCAGCGCCTCGAGCGTCTGTCGTTCCCGCTCCCCCGCGATCCCGTCAGCCGCGATCACCATGGTCGTGGCGAGGGGAACGATCAGGATCAGCGGCGCGAACTGGTAGCTGAAGAAAATGACCGCCAGCTGCTGTCCCGGATTCAGTGCCTGGAAGCGCTCGCGTTCGGCAGCTGGCAGCGCTCGGAGCAAACGCTCCAGGTCCTGTGCATCGCTTTCGTCGATCGGCAGGAAACGCGCTAGGAGCCCGATCGCGACCGGCATGAGCACGAAGAAGACGAGTGGCACGAGCATGAGCGGCAAAAGCACCGTCCGGCTGCGACGCACGGCCGCAAGATCCTTCCGGACGATCGCGACAATCCGACGCCAGTGCACCGGTCACCTCCGCTCGGCCCTTTGGTGCAGGGCCAAATAGACGTCCTCCAACGAAGGGGTCCGCAAGCTCACGCCGTACACCGCGATTCCTCCGGTGACGAGTACCGCGACCAGCTCCGGCACCTGTCGCCGAGTCACACGCTCGACGGTGAGCCGGCCAGGCTCGGGCTCCAGTCGAGCGGCTGCGCCACTCCGCTCGAGGAGCGCCAGAGCTTCGGCTCCTCGTTCCGGATCGACCTCCAGGGAAAGCTGTGCCGGGACGCCCAGCGCAGCGGCGAGTTCGCGCGGCGGCCCCTCCACCAGGACGCGACCCCGTTCCAGGATGATCACTCGGTCGCACAATCGCTCGGCTTCGTCCAGGTTATGCGTCGCCAGGAGGATGGTCCGTCCCTCGCGGCGTCGCTCCGCGATGAGCTCGCGCACCTGGTGCGCCGCCACCGGATCCAGTGCTGTCGTCGGCTCGTCGAGGAGCAAGAGTTCGGGGTCGTGGAGGAGGCAGCGGGCCAGAGCCAAACGTTGCCGCATGCCGGCGCTGAACGTCGCGACGCGCCGGTCGGCCACGTCAGCCAGGCCGAACTGCTCCAGGAGGAGGGGGATCCGTTGACGTTGCACAGCTGGTGGGACATCGTAAAGATCGGCGAAAAACGTCAGGATTTCGCGGGCCGTCAGTCGCTCGTCGAGCCCGACCTGCTCGCCCACCACACCGGTGCGGGCCCGGATCGCTTCTCCGGCCACCACCGGTTCCATGCCGAAGACCCGGATCGTTCCCCCATGGGGCGCGAGCAGACCCAGGAGCAAACGGAGTGTCGTCGTCTTCCCTGCTCCGTTGTGCCCGAGCAGGCCGACGACTTCCCCCGCGGCGACCGTGAAGTCGATACCGGCCAGGGCGATGACCTCCCCGAACCGCCGCTCGAGCCGCGAGACGACGATGATCGGTCGGTCTTCCCTTGCTGCCTGCTGCCTGCCGATCGCGCGCCTCCCTCGGCGAGCGATGCGCAATCTGCCAAATTCTCCACGACGGCTGCTTCACCGGCAACCTGGTAGCGAGTTCACCCGCCGTGCATGGCCTGCCTGTTCGCTATCCATCGACCCCTCGCGGCTGGCTGGATTGGATGGTGCTGATTGGCTGTTGCCAAAGCGCTCGTCGTGACCCAGGCTTCGGGGTAGCCTGAGAGAGGAGGGGAAGATATGGACCGTCCGCGGATGGAACAACGACGATTCGAGGTGAGCCCGCTGATCATCGCTCTGGCAGGCGTGATGATCGCGGTCGTCTTCGTGGCGACGCGCTTCATTCAGGTCCCGATCCCCAGCGGATACATCCATTTGGGGGATATCGCCATCTACACCGGTGCGTTCCTCTTCGGTCCGATCGTGGGTGGCGTCAGCGGCGCCCTCGGTCCCATGCTCGCTGACTTGACCAGTGGCTATGGTCAGTACGCTCCGGCGACGCTCGTGCTGCACGGACTGCAAGGTTTCCTGGCTGGATGGATCGGCTGGCGAGCTGGTTTCTGGCGCATGGTTCTCGCGACGATCTTGGGCGGCGTGATCATCGTCGCCGGGTACTTCCTGTGGGAGATTGCTGTCCTGCGCATCGGGTTGGCGACGGCCACGGCGAATCTCCCCTTCAATATCTGGCAGGTGACCACCGGTGCCATCGGCGGCATCGCACTCACGGTCTTCTTCCGTCGGACCTATGCGGTCGTGCTGGCCCAGCTTCGGCCGGCCCGTTTCCGCCGCGAAGCGTAAACGGTCCGCTACGCGGTGAGCCGGTACAGTCATGCCGAGCGGCTGATCGGATCGAGCTGGCATGCAGAGTGACCCGCACTCGCTGGCCGGCGAATGCGAGCTAAGCGACTGCGATCCTGTCCCGTTCGCTGTTCGGGCCGAGCGCTTCACCTATCGCTACCCTAGCCTGGAGTCCACGGACCCAGCCGGGCCAGCGCTCGAAGACCTCTCCTTCGTGATCCCGGCCGGGCAGCTCGTCGGCCTCGTCGGGGCGAGCGGTAGCGGGCTCACCACCCTGTGCCGAGCGCTCGCTGGTATCGTGCCGCACGAGACCGGCGGTGTCGTGCGCGGTTGGCTCGAGGTTGCCGGCAGCGAGACGACGAGCGTGTCACCCGCTGAGCTCGCCGAGCGCGTCGGCATCGTCTTCGAGGATCCCGAGGCGAACTTGATCGGTCTCTCCGTCGCCGAGGAGGTCGCGTTCGCGCTGGAACTCCGCGGTGACCCGCCGGAGGAAGTGGCTCGGCGCGTGGACTGGGCGCTCGCCGTCGTCGGACTGGCTGCGCTGCGTGACCGGCCCGTGAATCAACTCTCGGGGGGGCAAAAGCAGCGCCTGGCCATCGCCGTGGCGCTCGCTCGCCAGCCGGCGCTCCTCGTCCTCGACCAGCCGGCAGCCCAGCTCGATCCGCTCGGCAAACAGGAGATCCAACGGGCACTGGCCGAACTGGCCGCCCAGTCGGAATACCGCCTGACGATCGTGCTGGCCGAGCGCGATGCTGATTTTTTGCTCCCGCTCGTCGAGCGCCTGCTCGGGCTGGCCAGTGGACGCCTCGCGCTCGATGCTCCCGCGAACGTCGCCTTCGCCGACCCTGATCGCCTCGGCGAGTTCGGGATCGATCCGCCCCAGCTGGCGCTGCTGGCCGTGGCGCTCGCGCCGGTGCTCGGGAGCACGCCGTTGCCCGTCTTCCGCACGGTCGAGGATGCTCGAGCCTTTCTCGCTCGGGTCGTGCCTGCGAGCTCGCCGTACCACGAATTGCTGACGCAGGCGACTCGGGATGCGACCAGGCTCACAGCTCGCTCGGCAGCCGAACCGAGTCGAGCGGCGCTGGATGCCTCGGCCGAGCCCGTCCTCCAGCTGGAACGCGTCTGCTTCCGCTATACCGATGGGCCGCTGGTGCTCCAGGATATCGACCTTACCATTGCTCCAGGAGAGATCGTCGCGCTCGTCGGTCCCAATGGATCGGGCAAGACCACGCTCGCCCGCCATGTCATCGGTGCGCTGCGACCCGAGCGTGGCCGGGTCCTGGTGGCTGGACAGGACACCCGCACGCTCTCGATCGGTGAACTCGCTCGTTTCGTCGGGTATGTGGCGCAGAACCCTGACCACCAGCTGGTTCGCACCACACCACGGGACGAGGTCGCCTTCACGCTCCGAACCCTCGGATCGGCACCAGAGGCGGTCGCTGCCCGGACCGCAGCCGTGCTCGAGCAGTGCGGGCTCGCCCTCGTCGCCGATCGTCCACACTGGATCCTGAGCCGCAGCCAGCGCCAGCTCGCCGCCGTGGCTGCCGCGCTGGCTCGCCAGCCACGACTCCTCGTGCTCGACGAGCCGACCAGCGCACTCGACCGTGCCGGCCGCGATCGTCTCGCCAGACTGCTCGCCGAGCGAGCAGCGAACGGCCAGAGCACGCTCGTCGTCAGTCACGATCTCCGCTTCGTCGCTCGCTGTGCGCACCGCGTGGTCCTTCTCTCCGGTGGACGCGTCTGGGCCAGTGGAACCCCGCGCGCCGTGCTGGGTGACGCGGAGCTGCTGGCCAGGGCCGGTCTCGTGCCGTTGCCGGTCACCGCGCTCGCTCATGTCCTCGGCTTGCCGCCAGCGTTGGAACCAGCGGAACTGGTCGCTGCACTGGAACACGCTGGGAACCACGCGCCGGCGAGAACCGCGCAGGGGAGCGTCGAGACCCCGGCTGTCGGGGCGGAGGGCCCGATGACCGAGGCGAGTCCGGCGCGAGCGACGGGCGCTCCCCCGTTCCTGACGCGGATCGACCCGCGCGTCAAGCTCGCGCTCGCCCTCGGGCTGGCGCTGCCGGTGCTGCTCTGGCAGAGTCCGCTCCTCTTGCTCGCCATGACAGGGTTCCTGCACCTCGTGCTGTGGCGAGCAGGCGGGTTCGACCGCGCGCGCTCGCTCGCGGTCTGGCGAGCCCTCGCCCCGCTCCTCGTCCTCGTGTTGTTATTGCGGCCGCTCTTCGATCGTTCCGGCGCGCCGATCCTCCTCGAGGTCGGTCCGCTCGTGATCACCCTGCCGGGCCTGTTGGGGGCAGTCGGCGCCGCCCTGCGCGTGGTCGCGCTGGCTCTCCTCGCCCTCGCGTGGTTCGCGACCACGAACGAGCGTGCCTTCGTGCAGAGCCTCGTCCGGCTCGGGCTTCCCATGAGCGTGGGACTCGCTCTCGCCATCGGTTTGCGCTTCATTCCCGTCTTCGCACAGACGTTTTGGACGGCTGCCGAAGCCTTGCAGACCCGCGGCTGGATCATTCCCGAACGCGGGATGGCCCGACTGCGTGCCCTGCTCCCCGTCCTGTCAGTCGCTCTGGCCGCGACCCTCCGTCAGGCGCAGCAGCTCAGCTGGGCGCTCGCCGCCAGGGGAGTCGGTCGGCGCGGGAACCGACCGCACTTCGCCGATCTCCGCATGCGTGCGCTGGATTGGTCGGTGCTCGTGACGGGAGCAGCCCTCGCCGCAGCGCTCCTCGTCGCGGCGCTGGCCGGGGTGGGGCGTTCGCCGCTCTGGCCCCTCGCTTGAGCCCCACTGGTCCGATGACCCAGCAGTCCCCCCGTCGCGCGCTGGTCAGCGCCAGGAGCGATCGGTCAGGAGGGGAGTCGATACCGATTTCGGCTCGTCCGACTCGTCCGCGGGACGAGCGTCATGGACGCGTGCCGATCGCTCCGCTGGACGGTGCCGTGCCGCAAGCGCGCAGCTGGCGAGCGTTCCGATGGGTACGCCGGTGCGAGATCTCGTCCGGCGAGCAGCGACCGAACGCGGCAAATCGCGTCGGCGCCCATCCTGGGCTGATCGTTGCACCCACGAGGCGTGTCGGTTCAGTTCCCCGATAGGCCGGAACCCTCAGGCTGGGCGAGCTGCCCGCTCGAGGAGTCGGCCGCTCGACCGGAGGCACTCCATCCGCGAGAAGAGAGCGCGCTCGCCTCCCAGGGACGCCTTCTCAGGCAAGCCTCCGGTACCCCGAGCATCCGTGAGTGTCCTGTGTCTGGCTCAATAGATGCACTTGATATAGCCCCCATCCACCTGGAGCGACGCTCCAGTGATGTAGCTGGCGCGCTCCGAGGCCAGAAACACGACCGCGTTGGCGAACTCTTCCGGATCGCCGTAGCGTCCCAGCGGAATGGTGGCGATCACGCGCTGGCGAACCGTCTCTGGATCGACCCCCAGGCGCTCGGCCGTGACGCGATCGAGATAGAGCAAGCGTTCGGTGGCGATGCGTCCGGGCAGCACGTTGTTGACCCGGATGTTGTACGGTGCGAACTCCTCGGCCAGTGTCTTGGCGAGGGCAGCGACCCCAGCTCGGAAGACGTTGGAGAGGATCAGGTTGGGGATCGGAACCTTGATCGACGACGACGTCATCACGACGATCGATCCGCCACCACGAGCACGCATCGAGGGGAGCACGCCGCGGATCAGGCGCACGGCACTCAGCAGAGTCAACTCGAAAGCTGCCTGCCACGGCGCGTCGTCGGGGAAGTCCTGGAACGTTCCCGCGGGTGGGCCACCAGCGTTGGTCACGAGGATATCGACCCCGCCGAAGTGAGCGACCGTGCGTTCGACGAAAGCGGTGATGTCTTCGGCTCGGGTCACATCGGCCGGTATGGCCAGGACGTCGACACCGTGTGCGCGCGCCTCTTCCGCGACTGCCTCGAGCGCCGCTCGATTCCGGCTGCAGATGGCGAGGTTCGCACCTTCGCGCGCGAAACCGAGCGCAACGGCTTTGCCGAGCCCCTGGCTCGCTGCAGCGACCATCGCGACCTTGCCACGCAACCCGAGATCCATCCTACACCTCCTCCGACGAACGCACGGCACCGGACACCGTCGGCCGGCACCACGATGCACTGCTCCGTCGAGTATGGGCCGCATCGACGACGCTGGCAAGGCTGCCTCGCTCGCACCCAACTGCCCCGGTGCCCGGTCCAGGCTGCGATCACCGAGACGCATCGATCGCGCGGTGGGCAGAGATTGCTTCCCTACCCTGTGCAACCGGTTTCAGCGCTCGCTGCCTTCCTCGGCGAAGACCATGAATTCCAAGAGATTCCCGAAGGGATCACGGCAGAAGAAACGAGGTCGCCCCGGGATAGGAGCAGCATCGTATGGTTGGTACCCGGCCTCGCTGAGCCGTGCACGTACCGCCGCGAGATCGTCCACTTCGAAGCAGACGTGTCGCCGGGAGCGACCGCGTGTCTCGTCGTCCTCGGCGACGATATGGAGTTCGCTCGGCCCGACATCGAACCAGAGCAGGATATTGAGCCCAGCCAGTGTCTCGGGAACCGGCTTCTCGCGGAGCCCCAGCACACCGCCATAAAAAGCGCGTGCACGCTCGGCACCATCCAGCGGAGCGGTGATCGAGACATGCTGGATCCGCCGAAGAGCGACCATGCGAAACCTCCTCATCGCTCGTACCCTACACCTCTCTGAGCATCGCAGTTTTACCCGGTTGGTGGCGACCGGTCGGACAGGAAGCGAGCGATGCGATCCCTCGGTCGGTTCTCCCGCGTGACCCACTGCCCGTACCAGGCGGAAGTCGCCAAGGCCAGCGTGGACGAGGCGGGATCAGCCATCTCGCGGGTTCGGCCGCCAGGGAGAGCAGGTGACCGGTACGCATGACCGTCGCTGAGGGAGACGAGGCCGCGCGGGTTTCGCTTCCGGAATCGTCTCTCCGTCACTTCACTCCTCTCGGTCGCGATCGACTCGGTCCTGGTGGACACCACCCATTCGAGCCAGGGCGAGTCCCCCTTGACAAGCCGCCCACCGATTCCTACGATAATCGATAATCGCAGATCAGTGATCGTCGGACAACGCGATGAGCCGAGCGGGTCGGAACGATCGAGGTGCTGGATGACCTGGCCGCAGTTCGTCACGGTAACGCTGAACGGCTTGACGCTGGCGGCCCTGTACTTCGTCGTCGCGATCGGTTTTACGTTGATCTTCGGTGTCCTCCGCGCGGCATAGTCCTGGCCACGGTTGTCGCGTTCCTCTTCGGGCTCATCGCGGTGCGCTCCAGCGGCATCTACTTCCTGATGATCACCCTGGCGCTCGGTATGGTCGTGTATGCGCTGGCCAACCAGAACCGCTCGTTCTTCGGAGGCCATACCGGCATTCTCGGTATCCGCCCCCGGAACTCTTCGGTCATGCGCTGACTGAGCGTGTCCCCAAGCGTGGCTTCTCGGCCATCGACGTCGAGGGGAAACCGTTTTACGATCCGGAAGCTGATCAGGCACTCATCGAGGCACTCGAAGCAAATCTCGCTCCACATATCGAAGTCCACGAGTGGGACACGGATATCAACGATCCGGCCTTCGCCCGGGCAATGGCTGCCCGACTCGATGAGCTGATCCGAGCTCAGCAGCCAGCCGAGGCGGCGAGCTGAAGCAGGAAAGGAGGGTGAGATGAGCTGGCGTCCGATGACACGCGCCGAAGCACTCGCCAAGCTCCGGCAGACCCTGGCCGAGGGGCGACCGATCATCGGAGCAGGGGCTGGCACCGGCTTGTCCGCCAAGTGTGCCGAGGCAGGGGGAGCGGATCTCATCATCATCTACAACTCCGGCCGCTATCGCATGGCCGGTCGGGGATCCCTGGCTGGACTCATGCCATACGGTGATGCCAATGCGATCGTCGTCGAGATGGCGGCCGAAGTGTTGCCGGTTGTGCGCCATACCCCCGTCCTCGCTGGCGTCTGTGGAACCGATCCTTTCCGCCTCATGCCGGTCTTCTTGCGGCAGCTCAAGGAGATGGGTTTCGTCGGCGTCCAGAACTTCCCGACCGTCGGGCTCATCGACGGGGTCTTCCGACAGAACCTCGAGGAAACGGGGATGGGGTTCGATCTGGAGATCGAGATGATCCGCCTCGCGCACGAACTGGACATGCTGACTGCCCCGTACGTGTTCGATCCCGACCAAGCGCGCGCCATGGCCGAGGCGGGAGCGGATATCATCGTGCCGCATGTCGGCCTCACCACCAAGGGAATGATCGGGGCCAGGACAGCCTTGACGCTCGACGAAGCGGTCGAGCGTGTGCAAGCGATGTGCGATGCGGCGAAGTCCGTGAATCCGGACGTCATCGTTCTTTGTCACGGCGGTCCGATCGCCGAACCGGAGGACGTGGCCTACGTGCTCGAGCGGACGCGTGGCGTGGTCGGCTTCTTCGGGGCGTCCAGTGTCGAGCGGCTCCCGACCGAGCGGGCCATGGTGGAAACGATGCAGCGTTTCAAGGCGCTCCGCCCAGCCAGCGCTTGACGGCAGGTATCGAAACGGGTAAGCTGATCATGGAGAATCGATTCTCGATATTCAAAGAACAGCGAGGCGGCTGATGTCGCAGAGACAGATCACACGGCCCGATCGCTCGCTCCCGCGCCCCATCGTCCGTCGAGTGCTGCGCGAAGAAATCAAGGAGTATCTCATCGATGCCATCCTGCGCGGTCAGCTCAGGCCGGGTGACCGGATCATCGAAACGCGGATCGCGCAGGACCTCGGCGTGAGCCAGACCCCTGTCCGCGAAGCACTGCGTGATCTCGAACTCCTCGGCTTCGTCACCAGCGAACCGTTTCGCGGCACGCGCGTCCGTGCGTTCACCCACGAGGAACTCGTGCAGATCTATCCGATCCGAGCAGCGATCGAAGGTGTCGCGGCTCGCGCTGCTGCCACGCGCATCACCACCGAGCAGCTGCTCGCCCTCGAAGAGCAGATCGACCGCATGCGGGAAGCCAGTGAACTCGGCGACGAAGCGACGGCGATCGAGGCTGATATCGCCTTCCATCGCATCATCGTCGAAGCCTCGGGAAACCGCCTGCTCGAGCAGTTTTGGACCAGCTTGAGTTTAGCGACGACCACTTTTCTGACGTTTTCCATTCACCGCCGGGCTATCGAAGGCCTCGCTGCGCGGCACGAACCGATCCTGGAAGCGCTGCGTGCGCGCGATCCTGATCGTGCCGAGGCTGCTATGCGTCGCCACATCGAGGAGCCGGGTCGGTGGGTGTACGAAGCCTTGTCGCGTGAAGATCCGGAACCACAGCAGAGTTCCTGACGAAAGGAGCACGTTCGTGGGTGTCAAGCTGATCGATCTTTCCATGCCGGTGCACAACGAGATGATGACCTTTCCCCGTGTTCCACCACCGAAGATCGAGATGCACGAGTCGTGGGAAGAGTTCGCCGAGCGGATCGGCGCCGCCCAGTACGGTGCGACCTGGCTCACCGCGAGTTACCGGCTCGAACTCAACGACCACGTGGGGACACACATCGATGCCCGCAAGCATTTGGTCGCCGAAGCGCCGGGCCCCGAAGGGATCCCGCTCGAGTACTGTTACGCCGATGGCGTGCTCCTCGACTTCCGTCATAAGGAAAAGGGCTCCGGCATCACTGCCGCGGAGATTCGCGAGGCTCTCGACAAGATCGGGTATCGCCTCAAGCCGCTCGATATCGTCCTCATCTGGACAGGGGCTGGAGCGTACCAGAACGAGCAACGCTATCTCACCGACCACTGTGGCATGACTCGCGAAGCGACGCTCTGGCTCATCGACCAGGGCATCAAGGTGATGGGGATCGATGCGATTACGTTCGACCCACCGGTCTGGGCGATGTTCGAGCGCAAGCAGTTTTGGGAAGCGCATCTCGTCATGCGCGAACGCGAGTACTATCACATCGAGAACATGACCAACTTCGACCAGATCCCGCGACCGTACGGTTTCAAGGTCGCCGCCTTCCCCATCAAATGGGTCGGCACCACGGCGGCACCCGTCCGCGCGGTCGCCATCGTCGAGGAGTAGGAGCGATGAGTCGTGCGGCGACTGTTGCTCTCGTCCGCTGGTTCCACGATCCGGCCTGTACCGACGTCCACCAGGCTGGTGGCAAGGGGGCAAGCCTCGCCCGCCTGGCCGCTGCTGATCTGCCGGTCCCGCCGGGCTTCGTGGTGACCAGCGCGGCTTTCGCTGCCTTTCTCGCCGAGAACGGGATCGACGCTCGCATTCGCGCGCTGCTCCAGCGCGTCGACCCCACCGAGCGCCGTGCGCTCGAGGACGTGGCAGCGGACATCCAAGAGCTCATTCTCACACAGCCCCTTCCACTGGAACTCGATGCTGCCGTCGCTGGCGCCTATGCCGAACTCGGACATGGCGAGGCGATTCCGGTCGCGGTCCGTTCCAGTGCGGTCGCGGAGGATTCTCAGCAGGCCTCCTTCGCTGGGCAGCAAGAGACGTTCCTCGATGTCCGCGGTGTGGACGACGTGCTCGCGCGTATCCGCGCCTGCTGGGCCTCCTTCTTCAGCCCACGAGCGCTCTTCTACCGTGCCCGCAAGGGGTCGCTCGACGATCTTGCCTTCGCGGTCGTCGTGCAGCAGCTCGTGGTGCCCGAGAAGGCTGGAGTCCTCTTCACTGTCGATCCTGTGCAGCGCCGGCCCGATGTCCTGGTCGTCGAGGCGGTGTGGGGCTTCGGCGAGGCGCTCGTCTCGGGAGAAGTGACGCCGGACCACTACGAGATCGAGCGTGGGAGCGGACGCCTCCTGCGTTGCTTCGTCCCGCCCAAAACGCAGATGCTGGGGCGGGGCGCAACCGGTGGTCTCATCGCTCTCGCGGTGCCCGAGGAACAACAGCGGTTGCCGGTGCTCAGCGAGGCCGAGCGTGCGGCGCTCGTCGACTTGGCTGTTCGGGTCGAGGCCTTCTTCGGAGTGCCGCAGGACGTCGAGTGGGCCATCGCTGGCGGCGAGCTTTTTGTCCTGCAGAGTCGCCCGATCACGACGCTCGCCTGAGGAGAGGAGCAGCCGATGTCTGGTGATGGAGAACTCCTCGAGCGGGCACGCAGCTGGGTCGCACCACCCTACTGGAACGCCCTGCATCTCTACCGGGCACTCGACTGGCTCTTCCTGCTCGCTCCGCAGGCGGATCTGGCGCTCCGGTTGGCGACACTCACCCATGACATGGAGCGCCATTTCCCCGGACCGGACTCGCCAGTGATGGATACTCGACGCGGGATTCCCGATCGTTCCTACGAAGCGCAACATCAGGAACGCTCGGCCCGCATCGTCGCCGCCTGGCTCGAGGAGCAAGGCGCGGACCCGACACTGGTTCGCGCGGTCCGTGATCTCGTCGCCGTGCACGAGTGGGGTGGCTGGCCGGAAGCGGATCTCCTCCAAGCCGCTGATTCCCTGTCGTTTCTCGAAGTCAATGTGGATCGGTTCATCGCCTTCGGCCTGAGTGGCGAGCGTGGTTTTACGCCGGAGCTCGTCGCTCGCCATTTCCGTTACATGGCGGAGCGGATCCGTTTGCCGCGAGCGCGCGAGCTGGCACGCCCCCTACTAGCCGCCGCGCTGGCGCGCCTGGAAGAGCGCACCGGTAGAGCAGTCGAGGCAACCGTGGTCGCTCGCGAAAGGTCGTGCGATGGCTGACTGCGCGGTCATCGCTCCAGCGACACTGGACGAGGTACTCTCCTTCCTCGCCGAAGCAGGTGATGCAGCCACTGTCGTCGCCGGTGGCGTCTGGGTCACGCTGACGCTCCGGAGCGGCCTCATTCAGCCACGTTGGCTGGTCAGGCTGCGTCGCGTGACGCCCTTACAGGAACTCGCGCTCGCCGGAGACGGCAGTTTGGTGATCGGTGCCGGCCTCTCCCATCGAGCAGTGGAACGCTCTCCCCTCGTCCGCACGCACTGGGCAGTGCTCGCCGAAACGCTCGCGGATGTCGCGAACGTCCGCGTGCGCGAGCAAGCGATGCTGGTCGGCAACCTCTGCGAGGCTGACCCCGCTTCTGATCCGCCGACCGTGCTCGCGGCACTCGGGGCCAGACTCGAGCTCGCGAGCGTGCGTGGCCGGCGCCTCGTGCCCGTCGCTGACTTCATCCTGGATGCCTACCAGACAGTGCGAGAGCCGGACGAGTTGGTGACTGCCGTCTACGTACCACCGTTGCCGCCAGGCTCGGGAGCGGCGTATCTCAAATTCCGCACGCGCTCGCACGAGGATCGGCCGGCCCTCGGTGTCGCGGCGCTGGTGGTTCCCGATGCGGCCGGACGCATCGCTCGGCTGGAGGTCGTGGTCGGGGCTGCTGGGAACCGCCCGCAGCGATTTCCCAAGAGTTTAGAACACGCGCAAGGGCATCCGTTCGAGGACGCGCTCCTCGAAGCGCTTGCTGATGAGTACGCTCGCTCTGTCGAGACGGTCTCCGATCTCCGGGCGAGCGCATGGTATCGGCGCGAGATGGTTCGCGTTTTCGTTGCCCGCGCTCTGCGTCGTGCAGCGCAACGAGCTGGACTCTATCCGGGAGGGAGTGAGGAGGCATGAAGCTGGCTACCTTTGCCGTGCCGAGCCCGGCTGGTCCGGTGCGTCGGATCGGAGCGCTGGCCGAGGGCTGGCTGGTCGACTTGCAGGCTGCTTATGCAGCCTATCTGGCCCGCACCGATCCAGGCTGCGAGGCCGAGCGACTCGCCGCTCTCCTCATTCCCGACGACATGGTCGCTTTCCTCGGCCACGGTCAACTGGGCTGGCAGGCCGCAGCCCAGGCTCTCGAGGAGGGCCTGCGCATCGAGGAAGCGTTCGGTCGGCGAACACGCTATCAGCTGGGGGAAGTGCGACTGCTCGCCCCCGTGCCGCGCCCCCGCGTCATCCGCGATTTTCTAACCTTCGAGGGCCACATGCGGAATGCCAGTCGTGCACTCGGCCGGGGTGGCGAGATTCCACCTGCCTGGTACGAGGTGCCGGCCTACTACAAAGGGGATCCGGACACCGTAGTCGGCCCCGATGCCGATGTCGTGATGCCGCGCTATACCCAACAGTTCGATTTCGAGTTGGAGCTGGGTATGGTGATCGGCCGGCGTGGCAAGGATATCCCCGTCGAGGAAGCTCATCGCTACATCGCTGGTTTCACCATCTTCAATGACTTCAGTGCGCGCGATCAGCAGATGCGCGAGGCGCCGATCGGAATGGGGCCGAGTAAGGGGAAAGATTTCGACACGGGAAACGCGATCGGGCCCTATCTCGTCACTCCGGACGAGTTGGACGTGACGAACTTGCGCATGGTGGCTCGAGTCAACGGGGAAGTCTGGTCGGAAGGCTCGAGCCGCGGTATGCACTTCAGCTTCGCCCAGCTCATCGCGCATGTCTCGCAGAGCGAGACGCTCTATCCCGGCGAGCTCTGGGGCTCCGGCACGGTCACCAACGGGTGCGGGCTCGAGTTGGGGCGTTCTCTCCAGCCGGGCGATGTGGTCGAGCTCGAAGTCGAAGGGATCGGCATCCTGCGCAATCGCGTCGTGCGTGCTGTCGAAGGCTGAGTCGCTGGTATGGATCGAAAAGGAGGATGCTCCGATGCCGTTCGTGGTCGTGGCGCACTACTATGCCAAGGAAGGGAAGGCCGATGAGATCGCGGCCATCCTGGAAGAGATGGTCACCCTCTCGCGGGCAGAACCTGGTTGTCTGGTTTACTATGTCAATCGTTCCCAAGACGATCCCCGGAAATTCTTGCTCTACGAGCAGTACCGGAGTCGGGAGGACTACGAAGCGCACAAGGCTACGCCGTACTTTCAGGAGAAGATCCTCAACACCGTCGTGCCGATGCTGGAGAGTCGCGTCCCCGAGTTCTACGACCTGATCGAGCCGGAGTGATGGTGGGCCGCAGCCACAGGAAGGAGGGAAACCATGGCGGCGCAGCGACCTGAAGTGCAGCTGCCGGTGACGTTCTTCGGCGACGAGTCGTTCCCGGTCGAATGGGAGAACGAGGAGGAAAAGCAGCTTTTCTGGTAGTGGGACGATCTTCACTGCCCGAATCCGCTCTCGCCGATGTTCTTCGAACTCGGCGGCTGGTGGGCGACCTGTGCCTATCTCTATCGGCGCTTTGGAGCCCCCTTCGGCCGCGACTGGAAGGCCAAGCTGATCAACGGGTATCTGTTCACAGCTGTTGTCCCGCGTGATCCCAAGGAGGCAGCTGAACTCGCCCCGTACTATAGCATGGTCATGCCGGTCTATGCGGAAAAAGGTCTCGAGTGGTGGCAGAAGCGGCTGCGACCGGAGATCGAGCGCAACTTCGAGTATCTCGATACCTACCCCTACGACACGGCGACGCTGCCCGAGCTGATGGTGCTCCTGGAAGACGCGATCGATATCCAGGAGCGCCACTGGCGTATTCACTGGATTCTCAATCTCTCCCAGTTCCAGGCCTCGCTCGACTTCCAGGCTGCGGTGCGCGAGGTCATCGGTGACGTCGATCCGACGCTGCTCGAACGCATCATGGTCTCCGATAGCGACCGCAACTGGGATGCCGTGCACGGGCTGTGGGAACTCAAGGAGCGCGTCAAGCGCAACGTGGTGCTCCTGGAGGCCTTCAGCAAGGAAACGCCGGCCGAGATTCTCGCCGAACTGGAGAAGACGGCGGAGGGTCGCGAGTTTCTGCGCTGGCTCGACGAATACAAGCGCGAGTTCGGCCACAAGGCTCTCTACAGCCACGAGTACGTCTATCCGACCTGGTACGAAAACCCGGCACCGATCATCGCGGCCATCCAGGGGTATCTCCAGACCGACTACTCCTACCCGGAGGCGATCCAACGCCTGCGCCAGGATCGTGATGCGGCCATCCAGGAACTCCTGAGTAAGATCCCACCAGACGACGCACGGGGGCGCGAGCGTGTCGAGGCAGCGCTCCATCGCGTGCTCCAGATGATGCCGCTCACACCCGATCACCACTTCTTTATCGACCAGGGGACGTTTGCGCGCCTGCGCTACGTGCTCCTGGCGATCGGCCGGCGCCTGGTGGAGGCCGAGCTTCTCGATCAACCGGATGACGTGCTCTTCCTGCGCTATCACGAGCTGCGTGTCCTGGCGGCGGAGCCCTCCAACCTGCCCAATGCCAAGGAGTTGGTCCGCGAGCGACGAGCTGCCCGCGAGCGTGCCATGGCCGTGCGTCCGCGCGATTGGGTCGGCACTGCCAGCGAATGGGCGCTCTTCCAGGAGCCGTACAAGACGCTCTGGGGGTACCCGCAGCGGTTCTTCGACTCGCTCCAGCCGCGCCAGGTGAGCCAGCGGGTCGAGGGGATCCCGGCCTCGGCTGGGGTGGTGGAGGGAACCGCCTTCGTCGCCCGCACGCTGGAGGACGTCGATGCGCTCAAAGGGGGCGAGATCCTGGTCTGCCGCATGACCAACCCGGCGTGGGTCATCGCCTTCACCAAGATCGCTGGCCTGGTGACCGATTCCGGTGGGCAGCTCTCGCACCCTGCCGTCGTCTCGCGGGAGTTCGGCATCCCAGCGGTCGTCGGGACGGGGGTTGCCACGCAGGTCATCCGGACCGGGCAGCGCATCCGCGTCAACGGCTCGGCCGGTGTGGTCGAGATTCTCGAGTAGGCGCACGTCGGGCGCAGAGCGCCACCTGAAGAGCGCTGCGACGAGGAGGTGCGGCGAGGCGTCTGGAGCCGGGTGTGCGGGTCTCTTGCGGTGCAGATGCGTCTCGGCTTTTCTACCCCGCTCGAGTGCGGGGTACGGCCTGATGGCGCGCGGGTCGGCGTGCGGGATTTGCGTTGCTGGGAGCGTTACGGTCACCTCGACCGGAGGCGAGTCCAGTGCGCTGGGCCTTACGACTGTCGCCTCCCGTCCGTCGCTGGGTGCGTCGGAGGCAGAGCGGCGCGGACATGCCTTCTTTCCGGGTGGCAGCGATGATGGCCGCTTACCGGTGAGGGGCTGCTGCGATGAACGCAACCGACCCGTGACCCGGCGAGGTAACGACTGGAAGCTGTGAGGGCTTTGCGATGAGCGTTGGACAGGCTGTCCCGATGATCGATGCCGTGGAGCGGGTGACTGGGCGTCTCCGCTTCTCGCAGGATGTCGCGCTCCCCGGCATGCTGCATGCTGCACTCGTGCGCAGCACTGTTCCGCATGGGCGCATCCGCCACATCGACACCCGTGCGGCGTGGGAGGTTCCTGGAGTCGTCGCGGTGGTCACAGCGGCCGATTTCGCCCGGATCCCTAACCTACGGCCGGTCTACGGTCCCCAGATCGAAGACCAGCCGGTGTTGGCTATCGACCGGGTGCGCTACGTCGGGGACATGGTCGCGCTCGTCGCCGCTGAGAATCCACACGCTGCACGCGAGGCAGCCGCCCGCGTCGCCGTCGAGTACGAGCCGCTGCCGGCAGTGTTCGATCCCATCGAGGCGATGCAGCCCGGTGCACCGCTCGTCCACGAGCTTCGTCCCGAGGAGCCGCATCGTGGTCACGCTGTCTACTTCGGTCTGCGTCCGCTCTTCGGTACCAACTGCTGCAACCACTTCCGCCTCTCCACCGGCGACGTCGCGCGCGGCTTCGCTGAGGCCGATCTCGTGCTGGAAGAAACCTTCCGCACCCCGGCTGCCCAGCACGTGGCTATGGAACCTCATGCTGCCCTCGCTGTCTGGGAGGACGGCCACCTCACCGTGTGGAGTGGGACGCAGACTCCCTTCAATACGCGGCAGATCCTCGCTCAACTCTTCGGCATTCCCCCGGAGCGGGTCCGGATCATCGTCCCACCGATGGGCGGATCCTTCGGCTGTAAAGTCTTTCCGCGCATCGAGCCACAGGTCGCTCTTCTGGCTGCCCTCACTGGCCGTCCGGTCAAGCTGGTGCTCGACCGTTACGAGGAGTTCGTCACCCTTACCCGGCATGCGACGGTGGTCACCATTCGCCTCGGTCTCACTCGCGATGGCCGCATCCTGGCGAAACAGGTCCAGGCGTACTGGAACACGGGTGCCTACGCCGACTGCGGACCGGATGTGGCTCGCAAGGGCGGGTTCGGCAGTGTCGGACCCTATCGGATTCCTCACGTGGCGGTCGACTCGTACTGTGTTTATACCAACCTTCCACCGGCTGGTGCCTTCCGCGGTTATGCCGTCACCGAGATCGTCTGGGCCTCCGAGCGGATGATGGATATCGCAGCCGATGCGCTCGGTCTCGATCCTTTGGAGTTCCGTCTCCGCAACCTCCTCCATGACGGCGACCAGTTCGCGACCGGAGAGACGCTGCACGACGTCCATTTCCAGGAGTGCCTGGAAGCAGCTGCCCGCGCGATCGCCTGGCAGCCTGAAGCGGTCGTGCTGCCGGAGGGGCGCGTGCGTGCCAAGGGTCTGGCGGTGGTGATGAAAGGAATGACGACGCCGAGTCGCTCGGAAGCCCGCGTCGGCCTCGACCGCTCCGGATGCGTCACCGTCTACTCTTCGACCGTCGAACTCGGCCAGGGGGCACGGACGGTCCTGGCGCAACTCGCTGCCGAACCACTCGCTCTCCCGTATACCGCTGTTCGAGTCATCGATCCCGATACCGACCGGACGCCGTTCGATAACCGCACGACGTCCAGTCGTTCGACATACATGATGGGGATGGCGGTACAGCAGGCCGCGCAGCGGCTGGCCGACCGGCTGCGACAGCTGGCAGCCGATCAGCTGGAAGCTGCGCCGGATGATCTCGAACTCGTCCCCGGCGCCGTGCGCGTGCGTGGGGTGCCCGAGCGCGCGATCAGCTGGGGTGAACTGGTAGCGACGAGCGGCGTCGAGGAACTCGTCGAGCACGGTGAGTTCCGCAACGAGGGCGGGCTGGACGAGACGGGCCACGGCATCGCCTCCTCCCACTGGCACCAAGGCGCGGCTGGAGCTGAGGTCGAAGTCGATCTGGCGACCGGACAGGTGCGGGTGCTTCGCCTGCATGCGGCTGTCTATGCGGGGAAAGTGGTCAACGCGTTCACGGCAGCGTTGCAGAACGAGGGAAGCATGATCATGGGTCTGGGGAGCGCGCTCTTCGAAGCGCTGGTGTACGACCAGGGGCAGCCACTGACGGCGAACCTCTCGGACTATCTCATTCCCTCCATGCTCGATCTTCCGGAAGAGTTGACGCACGACCTGTTGGAATGCCCGGGTGCCGAGATTCACGGCGTGGGAGAGACGGCGGTACCGCCGATTCCAGCAGCGATCGGCAATGCCGTCGCGCGGGCGACCGGTGCGCGCCTCGTCGAGCTTCCGCTCACGCCGGAGCGCGTTCTCGCTGCCCTGCGGTCGCAACGCGAAGGAGCAAGCTGATGGAGCAGGCGATCACGCTCCTCGTCAATGGCGAGCAGCGCCAGCTTCGTGTGCGCTGCGACGAGACATTACTCGAGACCTTGCGCGACCGCTGCGGGCTGACGAGCGTTCGCGAGACGTGCGGGATCGGCATTTGCGGTGCCTGTACGATTCTCGTCGAGGGAAAGCCGACTTCGAGTTGCCTGGTTTTGTCAGCGCTCGCCGATGGCTGGTCGATCACCACGCTCGAGGGATTGACCGGACCCGATGGAGCATTGCATCCAGTACAAGAGGCTTTTCTGGAGAAGCAAGCCTTCCAATGCAGCTACTGTACGCCTGGCATGATCCTGACCACGGTTGCGCTGCTGGCTGAGAACCCGCACCCGACGCGCACCGAGATCGCCCAGTACCTGGCGGGGAACCTCTGCCGCTGCGGCTCCTATCTCCGCATCCTGGCCGCAGTCGAGGAAGCCGCGCGGAAAGTCCAGGGATCCGCACAGGGATGAGCGTGAAGCAGCTCGCGGAAGGCGACGAGAGTACACTGGGTATGAGCCACACAGCGTGGCCACCAGCACGAATGAGCCCTGTCTTCCCAAGGTATGGAGAGCGCCTGCCTCGTCTTGCGCTCTGTCGCCGCAGTCGCATCAGGCTGCTGACCGCTGGACCGCTGATTTGCGCTGCCCGATGGGGGGTCTCCTTCGAACGAGCATCTCGCTCTGCATGCTGACTGGGAGCGAGCGGTCAGGTTCATCACTGCCGTGCCCGTACGACCGGCGCAGGGTGCGTTCCGGATCCCCGTCTGCGGAAGTGATGGGGTTGGAAAGCTCCATCCTGGACATGCGATGAGCGCGAAGAGTAGGGAGCGGGAGAATGGGCGCGCTCCCCTGCTCGTTGCGAACGTCCGGTCGGCGAGCGGTCTTGGGGAGAACACTTCGGTGCGCCGGACGTGTCCCGACTGCCGGCCTGACCTTCGGACGGACTGGTAAAAGAGCGGTGATCCTCCAGTGACTGGCGAATCGTGCTCACGCGGGCTCGGTAATCGTTGCGCCTCGCTGGCCTGCTTGGCTCGCGCGGGCAGTCGACGCGCGGACACCGTCAAGCTGGGTTCGTGAGCATTGCCTCAGCCAGTGATCGTCGAGATGCGCGACTACTGTCACGAGATCGCTCAGGGCCTCGAGGAGCTCGTCGGACGGTGTGGCCTGCTCCGAGTGCGGGACGAACTGGCGAGCGTTCTGGGTATTCTTCGGTGCGAATCGGCCAACGTGGACGTGACTGCTTCTGCCTCTACCAGCGTGAGGGCTCGATGCGCCGCGACTGATCGACTGACACCCCACTGAGGGGCTGCTCTGTGAGACGCACCGGACTTCCCGTCAAAAGAATGGCGATGCTTCCTCCAGATCGATCGGCACCTCAGAAGAATGTCGTGAGGTGCTCGGATGGCTCGAGCGACAACTCGAGCGTCACGATGTCGCGGTTCAGGCTGCTCCGACTCCGAAACCTGGCGTACTCGCATTTCGCCATCGCGGCGCCTGCGGAGCGATTGGATCGTGGGGCGCGCCCTTTTTCTCGAGAAGCTGTGCGAACCGCGGATCAGGAGACGCTCTTCTGCAACAGCGTCTCCCGGCTCCGGTCGACACGTGCGTGAGCCGCCACGAGAGGGAGACGACGCGACGCCGAGCCTCGAGCCCCGTCTGCTCGTTCTGACAGGCTGTGCTGTCGTTCTGCCACCAGCGGGTCGGACGCATCCTGCGCCCGGTCGCTATCTGATAGCGGTTTTCTCGTGCTGCTGGCTGCTCCATATCAGGGAATCGAGAGAGGTGGGAGATACGTCGCCCAGTGGAAGCGAGCGAGCCGGCTGGGCTCTTCCTGCAGAACCTGATCGGAAAGTTTGGCCGTGCCACTACATCGTGCGCGTGCTCTGACACCAGTCGATCGCTGATGTCTGGCGAGTGGACCGGGCTGGTCTTCGTGGTCGGTCGTTCCAATCGATCCTTCCCCGAGTTCCTGGAGCTGCTCCAGGCGCATGGCATGCGGCTGGTGATCGACCTGCGGCGCTTTCCGCACTGCCTGTGCCATCCCTCTTGCGATCGGGATCACCGATCGAGCGCGTTGGTTACGCACGGTCTTGCCAACTGGTAGTACCCGGCACGCGGTGGGCGTCGGCAGCGGCCCGACTGCTCGAACCCTGGCTGGAGCAGTCCCGGCTTCCGTGGTTTCCCAGATCAGAAGCGGATCGCAGAATGCGCTGCACCGCTCGACGAGTTCGTCTTCCGGATTGACCGCTCGCTCTCGCGTGTGCCGAGACTGCCCCCGAGCGCTGTCACCGGCGCTTCATCGCTGGTGCGGCGGTGCGGCGACTCCAGCTGCACTGCCGCCCCTCTTCGCCTCTGTTGATCGTGGCCAGGTCTGCTGTCCTGGGGCCGAAATACCGGATCCTGATGCGAGCGAGCGTGGTACTGTTCTGCTCCGTCCAAGGCGGGACCGATCGAGACTATCCGATCACTGCCGGCGCGTGCTCGCACAGGCCGAGACTGGGATCACTGTCACATGCAGCACCTGACACGCATGGTTCGGTGCAGTGAGCGAGGTGCCTGCGGCGGGGTGAACCAGTGCCACGCTGCCGGGGTGCCTGCTGCATGCTGGGACGTGTCATCGTGCGTCGCCACCTCTCCTGGCTTCCTCTCAGCGATGCGCGATCGATTGCGTGGCAGGCCTGGTCCGCTGGCTCGGTTGTCCTCGTACGAGCTGGGGCAGCGAAAGCGGCCTATCTGAGCGCACTTTCCGGGGCGGAACCCAAGACGTTCGTCAACTTCTCCACCGGTGTCGGTGGTCTGTGCAGCGGCTCATGCGAGCTGACTGCTCTCGGGAGAAGTGTGCGTCGTCCGCTCTTGACATGCGGGAGAAAGGTCGGTTACGCTTTCCGCAACCGTTCGGTGATGATTTTCGTACGAGCGACGATGCAAGAGCACGGCGGGAACCGCTATCGGACCCCAGGACGCGCTTGGCTCCTCGCCCAGGATGGCGGGCCGAGCGTGCCGCGTGGCCCCTGATCGACCCCCTAGCGACCGGTGCGGTCGCCCCTGATTCTCCAGATCGAGAAGCGGCAAAGCGAGTCGGTTGTGCAAAGGACGATATCGTCCTGCGCACGTTCCGTGAATGGGGGATACGGATGAGTGGTGCGGTCTCCCCGCTCGGGGCTGCACGTTCGCAGGGTCGCGTTACCACCTTCGTCCTGTCGCTCGGTCTCTTCGTCGCGGGCCTCGCCGTCGTCCTCGCGACCGTCGTCGACATGCGGCGAGCATTTCTGCTGGAGCCTGCAGTGTACCGGAAACTCGGTGCACCTTCCGCCTTTCTCCAGTACACGCCGTGGCATCTCCTCGTGCTCGCCATCGCGCTGGTGTCAGCCATCGCTGCCTATCGGGTCATGCGTGGAGCGGAGCAGCAGTTCGGGGATCCGAGTGGGCTCCGTGTGGCCCGGAACGTGCTCGCTGGCCTGCTGATGGCCATGTTGGTCGTTGATCTCTTCGTGTACCGGATCGTCCAAGCTGAGCGGGTCGCCTCGGCCGGGAAGGCGGGAATCGCCAAAACGTTCGCGCTCGATGCCCTGCCCACCTGGCTCCGGCCGATCGGTGAGGCAGCGAACTTCCTGCTCGTCGTCTGGCACGCCACGACGCTCGGTATCCTGCTCGGTGCCTTGTTCCTCGTGCTGCTCTGCGCTAGCCCGCGCCTGCAGCGGGTGTACGAGCTGCGCGGCTTCCGCGCGCACGTCTTGGGCAGTGCCAGTGCCCTCGCCTATCCCTTCTGCTCCTGTTGCGCCGGCCCGCTCGGTGCGAGCCTCTATCGCGGTGGCGCCTCGCTCGAGTCGTCCCTCGCTTTCGTCGTCGCTGCCCCGCTCCTCAACGTGACCACCCTCTTTCTGGCGACAGCGCTTCTTCCAGCTGACTTCGCCCTCCTCCGCATCGTCGGTGGTATCGCGCTCGCGGTCTTCGGTACCTGGCTGGTCGCGCTCGCAGTGCGGCGTCGCCCACCAGTGCTCGTCGAGGCGGGGACTGCTGGTCGAGGTATCCGCTGGCTGGAGCGCCTGACCAGTTTCTTCGCGTTCGAACGGCATCTTGCTGGGCGCCGAATCGACACGCCGACGGAATTGATTGCAGCCTGGCTCCGCACGACCTGGGTGATCGCTCGCGTGGCGATTCCCATGCTCTTCATCGCGGCAGCCGTGGTCGGCTGGGCTGCGCCGATCCTGACGGCACTGGGTGGTGGCAACACGGTCGGCACGGTGCTCTTCGCTACGCTGGTCGGTGTCCTCTTCATGATCCCGACCTGGACCGAGCTGGCGATCGCCGCCCCGCTCATCCAGCAAGGGATGACCGGTCCGGCTGCTGCGCTGCTCCTGGCGCTGCCAGCGGTCAGCCTGCCGAGCGTGCTCATCTATGGGGCAGCCTTGCGCGATTGGCGTGTTCCGGCTCTCATGGTGATCGTCGTGGCAGCGGTCAGCATCGTGGCTGGTCTTCTCTTCTTGTGATGGCGTCTGGCCCCCAACCGTCGGCAGGCACGCTCTGCACCGAGCGTGGGCAGGGCGTGCCTTGCCGACGATACGACGGTGCGGGATCGCGAAGTTGACGGTAGAGCCTCGCAAGTGAAGCGGCGGTCGGTTCTGGCCGCGAGCGCGGCCGGGTGCGTCGCAGGCTCTGCTCCTCAGCTCAGCGGCTTATCGGCGCTCGGCGCGCCGAGCGCGAGCCAGGCGCGGAAGTCGGGATCGTGCTGCGCCAACTGGTACTCCATGAAGACCTCCTGGCACATGGCGCGGAGTCCACCGCTTCCTGGCGTGCGCAGGACCAGGTCGAGCAGCCACGCTTCGAATGCGTCCGGCTCGGGGTCGGCCGCGATCGCTTGCTCCAGGATCCACCGCTTGAGTTCTTGGCCGAGAGCATCGGGGGTCTGGTCGCGCTTGCGGCGCTTGCGCCGCCCCGCGCTGGCGTCGAGTGCATCGAGCAGCGCGCGGCAAAAGACAGCTGGGCGCACGAGTGCGTTCGGGTCATAGGCTGGTCGCATGGTCAACTCCTAGGCGGCCAGTTCGCGCGCCACGATCTGCACGGCGAGCGGATAGCCGAGCCCCTCGGGCCGACGGTAGTCCCGCTCGGCCGCGACCAGATCGAGCTCCACCGTGGTCAAATCGTGCCAGAGGACTTCCCCCTGACTCCAGGGACCGAGCGTCGCGAACGTCTTGACGTAGCCACGGCATGCCTGGCAGACCTCGACGCGCTGCGAGTCCTGTTTGCCCTCCTCGGCGAAGTAGCCGAGGCGCCGGTGGTCGCTGTTGCCGCAGAAGGGGCATTCCTGGTGTGGGAAGCGCCAGCCGCTCCCGCAGCGACCGCAGCGGAGCCAGCGCTCGCGTTCCAGCCCACGCAGTTCGGCCAGCGTCGGCCAGGAAGCGCAGACTGGGCAGTAGCCAGCCTGCCATCTCGTCGGCGACGCTGCGGCACTGTTCCGAACCAGCGCTGCTGCGATCGGGATCACAAGCACGCTGCCGAGCACGGCGACGAGTTGATTGGACGTCTGTGTAGCCAGTGCGAGTCGCTGAAGGTTCTCTTGGTCAGCGCACAGGGTAGCTCGCACGAGATCGAGGGGTGGGAGCCTGTCGCTCGCGACCGCGTCGAGCAGTGTGTCCGCTTCGGGAACACCGCTGCGCACGAAGATGGCGGTCGTGTCAGCAGCCAACTGGCGGAGCGCGCCGAGATCAGTGGCGATCGTGCGACCGTGCAGGAGCGGAATTGCCCCGCTCGCCAGCCGGTCAGCTGGGTCGAGGAAGACAGCGATCGCTGTTCCGGTCGGGCTGGTCAGGAGGCGGAGCGCTGCGGCATAGGAACGGGCCAGCGGAGCGAGCACGGCGTCTCGCTCCGCCAGCTGCTCCAGCTTGTCGATGACCGCAGTCATTCGACCGGCATCCCGGCAAGCTGGCTCGCTGCTCCTTCTTTCGGCGTGTTGTAGTAAATGATCTTCGGTCCGCCCGGATGGAGCTGCACTTCAGTTGCGCGGTTCCCGATATCGCCGCCGGGACCGCCGCCACGCGTCCGCGATGCCTCTGGACTGCAGGCGCCCAACGCGACGAGGATCAGCAGGACCACCAAGCCACGGGCGGCCAATCGACTCAGCTGTCGCAGTGTTGCGCTGCTCGACATCTCACACTGCCTCCGCGGAGAGCAGCAGTGCCGCACGCAGCACGAAGGCACCAGCCAGCACCAGAACGGCTAGCGTTGGGAGAGCGAGGCGCCCGACCAGCTGTGGCCGCCAGGCGACGACGGCTGGCACGATCATCCCCAAAGCGACCGCGAGAGCGAGCAACACACCGTAGACGTTACCGAGCGTGAGCTCAGTGACGCGCGTCGGCATGGTCGCCAGCATGGCAACGACGGCGACGATGCTGACACCGAGCGTTCCCAGCAGCAGCTGGCGAAGCGTGGGGACCGTGGACGGCGAGGAGCGTTGGGCCAGAAGGAGCAGCACGACTGCCGCCGATGCCATACCGGACGCGAAGAAGAGCGCGCCGAGCCAGGCAGTGTCTCCCCACAGCGGACGGTTGGTCGAATTCAGGAGGACACCCTTGTAGCCAGCGTAGAACGTCCCAGCGAGCCCCGAGCCCACGACGATGATGGTGCCCAGAATACCTCGTCCCAAAAAACGGAGCGATGCCGGCAGCCGTCCCTCGACGGCAAGACTCCCCACGAGTGCGAGAAACGACGCTCCACCGAAGACGAAGAGTGACCAGGCACCGAGCGCCATGACCGACCACCACTTGAGGAACGTCGGAAGGAACGTCTCCGAGAACAGCAGCATATGCCAAAAGCGATCAGGTCGCTTGAGGTCCAAGATGAGCAAGAGTCCGCTCAGGATGCTCCCGACCGTTGCGATCGCGAAGCCCCAGCGCGCGACGATGCGATCGGAAGCGCGACCGAACAGCCAGAGGAGAGCCGCGATACCCGCTGCCGTTCCGGCCAGCCCGGCGACGAAGAACTCGACGACCGCGTACCAGCCCCAGTGGGGCGAGACCGAATAAAAGGTGTCCGGCATCGCTGTCCCTCCCCTCACTCATCGCTCTCCGGCTCGCGGGCAGCGCTCGCCAGTTCCTCCATCCGGCGCTTGCGTAGGCTGACGAGCCCGAGCAAACCGAGTACCACCGCGCTGGCGGTGGAGAGTCCGGCTGCCACTGGCGTATTGGTGGACGGTAGCTTCGGATTCTTCGGCAAGCCGTACGTCTCCGGCTCGTCGAGCAGTAGGTAGAAGCTGTTGAGCCCACCGAGGATCGACTCGTCGTGCCCGTACAGGCGCGCTTGCGTGACCCCCTGCGCGTGGAGCTGCTCGAGCCGCTGTTGTGCCCGTTGCTTGAGTTCGTCGATCGGCCCGAACTGGATCGACTGCGTCGGGCAGGCCTGCGCGCAGGCTGGAACCATGCCGGCTTGCAACCGGTCGTAGCACAGCGTGCACTTCATCGCCGTGTTGGTTTCCGGGTTGATCTCGATCACGCCGAACGGACACGCCGAGATGCATGCCCGGCAGCCGTTGCAGACGTCCTGCTGGATGACGACCGTATCGAACTCGGTGCGAATGATGGCGCCGGTCGGGCAGGCCTCCAAGCAGGCAGCCCGCACGCAGTGCTTGCACACGTCGCTCATCATCAGCCAGCGGCCAGTCGAGCGATCGGGGCTGAACTGCTCGATGAACTTGACGTGCCGCCATTGGATGCCGCTCAAGGACACGGTGTTGTCGTAGGACTGGCCGCTGAGTTGCACCTTGCCGCCGTTGCGGGCCGGGAGCTGGTTCCACGCCTTGCAGGCCACCTCGCAGGCCTTGCACCCGATGCAGACCGAGGTATCAGTGAAGAAACCCATCGCTTGCGCCATGGCTCGTCTCCCTCAGGGAACTCCCCAGGGTGACTCAGCCGAGTCACCCTGAGGACTCCTCCGTTCCCCACTACTTCGCCTTCTCGACGTTGACCAACAGTGCTTTGGCTTCGTGGATCATCACGTTCGGGTCAGCGACCCACGAGGTCAAGTCGTTGACCACGTCGCCGGTGGACAGACCCATAAAGCCCCAGTGCCACGGCATGCCGATCTGGTGCACGGTCTTGCCGTTGACCGTGAGCGGCCGCAAGCGTGGTGTCACCAGCGCCTTGGCCACGATCGAGCCGCGCTTCGAGGTGATCCGCACCCAATCGAGGTTCTGGATCCCCTTCTCCTGCGCCAGTTCCGGACTGATCTCCACGAATAGCTCCGGCTGCAGCTCGGCCAGCCAGGGCAGCCAGCGGCTCATGGCCCCGGAGAGGTGGTGCTCCGTCAGGCGGTAGGTCGTCAGCACGATCGGGAACTGCGGGTCGCCGACTGCAGCCAGCTGGTTCCGCTCGTGCTCGTAGATCTTGGCGATCGGGTTGGTCTGCCACTTCGGGTAGAGCAGGTTGGGCACCGGCGACTCCATCGGCTCGTAGTGCGTCGGGAGTGGTCCGTCCTGCAGCCCGGTCGGCACGAAGAGCCAGCCCTTCCCGTCTGGCAACAGGATGAACGGGCTCTTACCGTCGTGCGCATCCATGCCGGCAGCGCCTGGCTTCGCCGGCGTGTCCGGCGCCTTGGTCGCCGGAAAGTCGGGGACATCGTAACCGACCCACTTCTTTTGGCCAGCGTCCCACCAGATCAGCTTCTTGCGCTCTGACCAGGGATTGCCGTTCGGGTCCGCCGAAGCCCGGTTGTACAGGATGCGCCGGTTGGCTGGCCAGGCATAACCCCAGCCGAGATGCGTGCCGGGCTTGTCGTCCGGATCCGGGTTCCGGTTGGCCGGCAGGAACTTGCCTTCCTCCGGATAGGCCCCGCAGTAGATCCAGGACGCACAGGTGGTCGAGCCGTCGTCCTTGAGTTCACCGAACCCCTTGAGGAGCTCGCCGGTGTCGGTCTTGAACCCGTTGATCTCCCGCCAGATCTTCATGACGTCCGGCTCGCCCTGGATCCGCGTGTTGGTCGGATACTTGCCCGGTTCGTAGTCGAAGTCCCAGGTCAGGTTCTTGAAGCCTTGGTCGCGCGGCAGCGTCGAGTCGGCGTAGAGCTTCTTGAGCCGCAGCGCCAGCTGGTGCGTGAACCAGGCGTCGGATCGACAGTCGCCGGGAGGATCGGCGGCCTTCTCGTGGAACTGGATCCAGCGCTGGGTGTTCGTGAAGGTTCCCTCGATCTCCCCCACTTGCGCGGACGGGAAGAGAAAGACCTCCGTCTTGATCTGCTCCGGCTTGAGTTCGCCGCTCTCCACTTCCGGCGACTTGTACCAGAAGGCTGCTGTCTCGATCTCGAAGTTGTCCTTCACCACCATCCAGTCGAGATTGGCCAGTGCCCGCCGGATCAGCCCGCCGTTGATCGAGGTCGCCGGGTTCTGGCCGAAGAAGAAGGCACCCTTGATCTCGCCCTTCGCCATCGCGTGGAAGCTGGCCATGAAGGAGTAGTCCCCGGCGATCTTCGGGTGCCAGTCGTAGCCGAAGTCATTCTCCGGCTTGGCGGCATCCCCGTACATCGACTTCAGGTAGCTTACCATGAACTTCGGCAGGTTCGCCCAGTATCCGGTCGGCCGCGTCTCGGTGAGGATATAGTCCCGCAGCGTGTCATGGCGTCGGCGTGCGTCCGGATGCGCCATGTAGCCGTGGATCGAGTGGTGGAGCGTCGGCACGTCGGTCGAGCCTTGGATCGTGGCGTGCCCGCGCAACGCTAGGATCCCGCCACCTGGCCGCCCGACGTTCCCGAGCAAGAGCTGTAGGAGCGCTGCCGCACCGATGTTCTGCACGCCGTACGTGTGCTGCGTCCAGCCCATGGCGTAAACGAACATCGTGGTGCGCTCGGGGCCGGAATTCTCGGCCAGCATCTCCGCGACTTTGAGGAACAGCTCCTTCGGTGTCCCGCAGATCTGTTCCACCATCTCCGGTGTGTAGCGCGAGAAGTGCCGTCGCATGATCTGGAACACCGTCTGCGGGTGCTGCAGCGTCGGGTCCTTCTCGGCCGGCGGCGGCACCATTTTCTGGATCATCTCGGCGAAGGTCGCCGCTTTGATCGCTTCCTCGCGTGCCTTGGCCGCGTCGAAGGGCGCGGTTCGCTTGTACTGCCAGGTCGCATTGTCGTACACGTACTTCTGGTTCGTCCCCTGGGGTGCTTCCTTGAGGCCGGAGAAGACACCTTCGAGGTCTTCGGTATCCTGGAAATCGTCGCGGATGATCGTCGCCGCGTTCGTGTAATTGACGACGTAGTCCTTGAAATACTTCTCGTTCTCGATCATGTAGCGGATGAGCCCGCCCAGGAAGGCGATATCCGTCCCGGAGCGGAGCGGGACATAGAGGTCCGCCATCGCCGACGTGCGCGTGAAGCGCGGATCGACGTGAATCAGCTTGGCTCCGCGCCGCTTCGCCTCCGCCACCCAGCGGAACGCCACCGGGTGGTTCTCCGCCATGTTCGAGCCCATGATGACGATCAGATCGGAGTTGACGCAGTCACCCGCGTGGTTGGTCGCGCCACCGCGTCCGAGCCGAGTCCCCAGACCGGGGACGGTCGAGCTGTGTCATATCCGCGCCTGGTTCTCGATCCGGACAATCCCCAGGCCGCGCATCAGCTTCTGGTGAATGTGGTTCCACTCGTTGTCGATCGTCGCGCCACCGAGGGAGAAGATCGCCGTCGTGTGCATCACGCGCTTACCGTTCGGCAGCGTCTCGACGAACGTCTCATCGCGCGTCTTCTTTACCAGCTCAGCGACCCGGTCCATCGCCCAGTCGAGGTCGACGACTTCCCACTGCGTGCCGTACGGCTTGCGATACAGCACCTTCGTCAAGCGGTTCGGGTTGACGTGGAGCTGGTAGGTGGCTGCACCCTTGGGGCAGAGGTTTCCCTTGTTGACCGGACTCTTCGGGTTCCCTTCGATGTTGACGATCTGCCCGTTCACGACGTGCACCAGTGTCCCGCAGCCGACCGCACAGTAGGGGCAGACACTCGGGTAGACCTGCGCGTCCTTGATGCGCAACTGTTGGGCGCGCACCTGTTTGGGCCGCAGATCCACACCGAGCCCAGCGAGCGCCCCGACCGCCGTTCCGGCCGCTGCTCCGCCGACTTTGAGGAAACGCCGACGCGACAACGTTGCGGCCATCCTGGATCCTCCTCGCTCCGCTCGGATCGCCGTACTCGTACACCGCATCTGGGCTGTTGAGGACATTGTAAACGCATCCGTTGACCTCGTCAAGGGGACTCGCTATCCTTTCTCCGTGTATCCTCGTGGGAGGCCGCCGGATGCGTCGTCTCATCCTCGTCCTCTGTATGGTCACGAGCTTGCTGGCCTGCAGTCGACCCGCCCCGACTCCCCAGCCGACGCCGTTTGCCGATCCAGCGGACGAGATCCGCGCCGTCGTGACTCGCTATCTCGATGCTGTCTACCATGGTCGTGCTGGCGAAGCCTGGCTCATGCACTCCCGCGCCACCAACCAGGGGGAATCGTTCGACGAGTTCGCCGAGGTGGTGCGCATCGCTGCCGAACTCGGTCCACGGATCGAGATCCTGCAGATCGATCCGCCCGAGATCCGCGGCGACCAGGCTTCGGTCATCGTCGTCCAGCGTCTCGGCCCGCGTATCTCCACTTACATGTTCCGGCTCGTCTACGAGGATGGCTTCTGGAAAATCCACAACCCGCGCGATCTCGTTCCTCAGCCGTGAGCAGCTCGTCCGCCTCCGTTACCATGCGTGCCTGTGGCCTGGTGCCAGCGATTCCCTGCCCGCTGGTTACCGCCGCGCTGACTCGTGCTTCCCCACGACCCTGCTCTTGCGCCGGATCACCTGTCCAGCCACCATACTGAGTGAGCGGCTCCGCTCCGGTCTGCTGGGCCACGAGGAGGGAAGCGCCGATGACCAGTCAGTACGCCCACGTCATCGCGGTCGGTGGAATCGTTCGCCGTGCCGGTTCCATTCTCCTGGTTCGCCAGCGCTATGGCCCAGCCCAGGGAACCTATCTCTTTCCCGGTGGCCTGGTCGAGCCCGGTGAGACGCTCGACCAGGCCGTTCTCCGCGAGATCGCCGAAGAGACCGGTATCCGTGCGATCGTCCGCGGTATCGTCGGCGTCCGCACTCGCTGCGACGGACCGCGTTCCGATACCTATGTGATGTTCCTCCTCGACTGGTCAGCCGGCGAGCCGAGCCCCGATGGCCAGGAAATCGACGAGGCCCGCTTCTTCACGCTCGAGGAACTCCGCGACCCCGATCGCCCCATCACCGCACTCTCGCGCTACGTCGCCCTGCGCGTCCTCGCTGGCTCGGCCTGTCTCCAATCCTTCGCCAGCGACTTCGACTATGCTGCAGCTGGGCGCGATCCGGCCACCTGGCGCCTGTTCTGCTGACGCGAACCAACCAGCAGGGATGGCTGTCTCCGGTCGAATGAGGCAGGTCCCAGCTGGTGTCCCGAGTCATCGGTCATTCCCCGAGCCATTGAGCGAGTTGCTGCGCGTGCTCGCGCAGGTGCGCAGTCCGGCGGCGCAGGACTTTGCGCACCGTCCACTGTTCGCCTTCTCGCTCGACGACCGTCTCGCCCCAAACGCTCCACCAGGCGCGCACCACCCCGATGAACGCCCGGTCCGCTCGCCGGATCGCCTCGGCTGGATCGTCGGGAAGCGCCATCCCCGAGACATCGGGCGAGAGGCGCGCGGCGTACCAGCGATCCGATTCTGCGACATGCCGGAGGATCTCCGATGGTGTCCAGCCCGCCTGACGAGCGGACCTGGTTCGTCGCTCCCACTCGCTCGCACGCTCCCAGAGCGCCAGGAGATCAGCCACCGCCGCACTGCCGACACGATGGACCGCCTCGATTTCCTCGAGGCGCATCGGCTGCCGGTCATCGTGGAAGAGTGGCCCCACGCCCTGTGCTGTGGCAGCCATCTCCTCGGCTACTCGTACCTCGGGGCCGCTTCCTTCCGGCCGCGGAAGGTCATGAGCGTCCAGCCAGGCCAGGTGCATGGCGATCGCTTCCGGCGCCCGTGCCAGGACCTCGTCGCGGTTTCTCCCCTTCACGCTGCATCCGGGAAGCTCGCTGACGAACCCGATCCACTCCTTCGGCCATTCCTCGAGAAGAAGCCTCCATGGCCTCACCGGTCCCCGCCTCTCTGCTCGCTGAGGCTCGACTCATCACCCCAACCAGCCACTCGAAGAAACGCTTTCCCTGGTCATCACCGGTTCCCCTGAACTCGCGCTAATGAAAAGAACGGACGGAGGGGTCTTCCGGTCGCACGATATGTCGGACAGTGGCCGCTTCCTCACCACTGCCAGCCGACCAGGCCGCTCGGTCGTGAGCGAGATGGCCGAGCGAGCTCCGATCCGAGTTTCCTACTGGATGCGGGGCTGCGCTTCGCCGGTCGTCTGGATGAAGGCGGATCCGAACCGAGCTGACCGGTTCCGGCTCACCTCGTGCGAGCCTCGTTCAACAGTCTTTCGATCAGCGACGAGACGCACTGCGGGGCTGGTTCGACAGCGAGGTTGTCCTGGGTCAGGAAGGCAGCCGCTAGGATCGACTCGTGCTGGTGAAGACCCGCTTCAATCGCTCCAGGACCTGGGTGCGTGTCCCGGCGGCCTGCCGGTTGGCTGCCTCGACCACCGCCAGGAGCTCGCTGCGCACCACTGGGACCTCGCGTGGTGCCTCGATCCCGAGCTTGACCCGTTCCCCCTCGACGGCGAGGACGATGACCCGGATTCCCTCACCGATGACGAACGCTTCGCCTGTCCGTCGCGTCAGGACGAGCATCGCCTGGCCCCTTCATTCCGTGACCAGGGGGTGCCGCGTTCCCCAGCCGGAGTCGGCCAGCACCACTTGCGTTCCGCACCCACGCCCGAAGTCCAGGACCAGCGGCCCCAGGAGATTGGCTGTCACCGTCCCGTCGTCGTGCACGCTCAGGGTGACCCAGAGTTCGACCTCCTCGGAAATCCCGACCCCCAGAGCGGCCAGTGTGGCCCGATCGTTCGGCGCGAGTTGCTCGAGAAAGTCGGGGACGAGTTCGGCCACCGGTGCCACGACGAACTCGATGCCCGGCTCGTCGAGCGAGCGCAAGAGCAAGAGCCCTGGCAGGTCCCCTGGTTCCTCGACGGCGAAGTGTCGCCATGTCGGACAGCCGATCAAACCGTTGGGGAAGATCAGCTCTCCCGGCCTGCTCCTCGCCGTCATCGTCTCCGGTAGCCGCTCGATCATCGCTCCTCCTTTCCCGTTCGTCAGCGCAGGTAGTCGAGGAGCGTCGGCTGGATGGCTCGGGCTCCCGCCTGCAGCGCTGCGCGATACGTCAACTCTTCCTTGGAAAAGCGCGTGATCGCCTCCGCCATGTCGGTATCACCAGCCTCGCTGGCGAGTCGCAGCGTGCTGGTATGCGCATCCAGCAAGCGATCGCGCTGGGCTTCCAGACGGTTGACCCGTGCACCCACCGAGGCCTGAGCTGCCAGGAGTTGCGTGTGCGCCGCATCGATCGCTGCCAGCTGCGAGCGGATCGCGACCGGATCATTGGCTGCCACCGCGTCACGTGCCTGCTTGATCGCCGTGAGGACCGGCACGATCGCGGTGTCGCCCGTCACGTTGATGTCGATGGTGACCCCGCGGTCGATCAGTCGCTGGAGCTGGTCGCTGTTTCCGCGATAGGTCGGAGGATCGGTCGAAAGGTCGAAGGGTTCGGTCTGCGTCAGGCTGCCGGCGAACAGGTATCGCCCGGCGTGGGCATAGTTCCCGGTCGTCGCGATCTGTTCCTGGAGTGCCGTGAGTTCCTGCCAGATCGCTTGCCGATCATCGGCCGAGAGCGTATCGTTGGCGGCCTGCACAACCAGTTCGCGGGCCCGCTGCAGTGATTGCCCGATGGTGGTCAAGGCCTGGTCGGTGAGATCCAGCCAGGTCCGCGCCTGCTCGACGTTGGCCAGATACTGCTCGATCTCCTGAGCAGCCGAACCGAGTCGCAGGACGGTCGCAGTTCCGACCGGATCGTCGGAGGGGCGCGAGATGCGTCGGGCCGAGGTGATCTGCTGGTAGACCCGTTCCATCCGGGCGAGATTCCCGGAAAGGTTCTTGAGCAAGGTGTCGACCAGCATGCCGTGCGTCACGCGCATCGCTTGTCATCCTTCCACTCGCTCCGCCTCAGCGCCCGACGAGGCCCATCCCATTGATGATCCGGTCCAACATCTCGTCGACTGCCGTGATCGCTCGAGCCGCTGCTCCGTAGGCTTGCTGGTACTTGATCAGGTTCGCCATTTCCTCGTCCAGGGAAACCGCCATGATTTCCTGCCGTTGCCGGTCGATCGCCTCCACCAGCGCACGCTGGTTGTCGCGCGTGACCTGCGCCGTCTGCGAGGCCCCGCCCACCTCGGCCACCAGCGTGTTGTAGAAATCGTTGATCGTCGCGGTCCCGCTGTTGAGAACCAGCTTGGAGCGCAGCTCGGCGATCTGCCGCGCGATCGCGTTGTTGCCTGGTTCCCCCGGGGCATCGGCGGCCGCGATCAGCTGCGGATCGGCCACCAGGCTCGGCTCGACTTCGAGTTCACCGCCGGCCGTGACCTGGAAGAACGAACGTCCCGGTGGCGGCCCGGAGAGGTCGCTCAGGCCATAGCCGATCATGTGCAGTGTGTTGACCTCGTTAGCCAGCGCATCGCGGATATCCTCCAGCTTCTGCACCAGGCCAGGAAGAACCGCGTTGTGAAGGTGAAGCAACGCTTGCAACGAGCCCCGTTCGAGCGCTACTGGGCTCGTCGTCCCTTGCCAGAGCACGCTCGCGGTGCCTCCGCTCACCTGCACGCTGAGCGGGAACCACTGATCCTGATCGACCAGCGGGTACCCGCCCAGGTAGATGTTGACTGCCCCATTGGGCAAAGGCCGGATCGTGGCGCCGGTAAAGCGCGCCAGCTTGTCCAATAGGAGATCGCGCTGGTCCATGAGGTCGTTCGGCGTCTGTCCGGTGGCCAGTGCTGCCACGATCTGCTGGTTGAGGCTTGCCAGTCGCTCGGCGATGCTGTTGACCTCGCTCACCTGCAGTGTCAGCTTGGTCACGGTGTCGGTCTGCAGCTCCGTAAGCTGGCGACGCATCCGGTTCAGGTTGGTCGCGAGCGTCGTCGCGTCCTGCACCAGGGCTGCCCGCGCGGCCAGATCCTCCGGTTGGTTCCCGACCGCTTGCCAGGCGCGCCAGAAACGATCGAGGAGCGTGCCCAGGCCAGCCTCGGTCGGCTCGTTGAAGACCGCCTCGATCTGGGCATACGCGTCGACCAGCGTCGAGGCTTCGCCCAATGCCTGGGATTGCACCCGATACTGGAGGTCGAAGACCGACTCGCGCACGCGGGTGATGCTGGCCACCAGGACGCCGGTCCCCACCTGCCCGGCCAGTCCGCTGCGATTGAAGGCGGGCACGGTGTACGGCATGCTCGGCACCAGAGAGACGCGCTGGCGAGCAAAGCCGGGCGTATTGGCGTTGGCGATGTTGTGGTTGGCCGTATCGACGGCCCGTTGCTGGGCCATCAACCCGCGGAACGCTGTCTCCAGTGCCCGGAAGACCATCCTCGTGCCTGCCTTCCCGCGTCGCTCTGCTACTGGGAATGATCGGCAGCTCGGGCCTGCATCTGAAGGCTAGGCGCGCAGTTCGGCGAGCCCCGAACGTGCCCCGTTCGCGCGGATGCCGATCTCGCCGGTCAGGTCACCCACTGTCCGCCAGGCTCCGGCGCCCGGCCGGTAACCCTGGCTGCGCGCCTGGACAGCGATCGCCTCGCTGAGGAAGCAATCGGTCGTTGCGAACAGCGTTTCGACCAGCAGCGCCGCCCGGGTTCGCAAGGTCGCGATCGCCGCCAGGCGGGCAGCATCGCTTGCCGGTAGGTTGATGCTGCTCGCCTTGCTCTCCAGCATGCGGGCCAGTGCGCTGATCTCTTCGGGTGTGCCGCCTGCGAGCGCCTCGACGAGCGCGGCCAACAGTTCGCCGATCGCGGCGAGGTCATCGCTCGCCCCGTGCCCCGGTGTTCGTTTCCCCATGTGACCCCCGGCCGTTACTCGCTGTCCAGCGTGGGCCGCAAGTCGGCAGCGATGCGATCCGCCACCGCTGCCAGCGGAACCTGGTACTTGCCAGCTTCCGGCAGCTTGCGGATCGCGGCCACTCGTCCCTCGCGGACATCCGGTGCTTGCCGAACGACCTCGATCGCCCGCTGGACTTCCTGGAGTTCCGGGGCCACTTCCGCGGCCTGCTGCGGGCGATCTGGACGGCTCGGCGGCGTCACCGGTTGGCGAGCGTGCTGCTGCTCCGGTGTCTCCACCCGCTGGACCGAGGGATCGTGCCAGACGTGTCCGACTTGGTTGACCATCGTTCCTTCCTCGGTCTCTGGTCACGTGCGGCGCTGGCTCGCCGCTCATTCCAGTCTATCGGCAGGCCGCGCCTTCTTCTGAAGGGGTCGTGCCGTGACCTCTTTTCCCCAACGCTACTGCCGCAGCCGCGTCGCGATCTCGATCAGTTCGTCGATCGTTTGCAAGGAGCGCAGGTTGGCCGTGTACGCCCGTTGTGCCATGATGAGCTGCGTCATCTGATCGACGAGATCGACGTTGGAATGTTCGCGCACCCCGCTCAGCACTGGATGCCAGTTCCCCTCCCCCGGTACTCCGGTTTCCGGTTGTCCGGCTGCCTCGGTCGCGATCCAACGTCCCTGCCCCGCGGCCAGGAGACCCTGAGGGTTCGGGAAGCGCACCAGTTCCAATCGCCCGATCGGCTGGGCATCGCCGCTCCCGGCGGCTCGCACGAAGACGGTTCCGTCCGGTGCGATCCGATCGAGCTGTGCTCCTGCCGGCAGGACGAGCGGGGGCTGGAGGAGACTCCCGTCCTCGAACACCAGCCGGCCGGTCGCATCGATGCTCAGGCGGCCACTGCGCCGAAAAGCAGTGGTCCCGTCTGGAAGCTCCGTCGCCACGAACGTATCCGGTCCAGCCAGCGCCAGATCGAACGGATCGCCGGTGACCTCCACTGGTCCCAGCGTGAACTGGCGTGTCGTCGCGGAAAGCTCGACACCGGATCCGATCGGCACCGGCCCCAGCGGCGCCTCGCCGGCTCGAGCCACCCGGTATTCCTGTGGCGGGACCGCGGTGAAGTCGGCGCGCGCTGCCTTGAAGCCGTCCGTCTCCAAGTTGGCCAGGTTGTGCGCGATCGTATCCAGTCGCACCTGCTGCGCTCGCACGCCGCTGACTGCCGGGAAGTACAACGCTTCCATCGCTCGTCACCTCATCCTTGATTCACCCGACCGACCGAGTTGACGGCCAAGCGGAGCGTCTCGTCTGCCAGCTGCAGCGACCGTGCTGCCAGCTGGTAACTGCGCGTGGCTGCGAGCATGTCGGTCAAGGTCTGGGTCAGATCGACGTTCGAGGCTTCTAGAAAACCCTGGCTGACGCCAGTGGTCTCAGAGGGGACCCCGGTCGCGTCGGTTCGATACCGGTTCCCTGCCACCGGCTCGAACTGTGCGTCCGGCGGAAATTCGACCAGGAGCAGTCTCCCCACCACCTGCTCCCCCACCAGGATCGTGCCGTCCGGTTCGATCCAAATGTCTCCCGCAGGCAGCACCAGTGGCCCCTGCTCTCCGAGTACCGGATGACCGTCCGCCGTGACCAGGCGTCGCTGGGCATCGAGCTGGAAGCGTCCGTCACGCGTGTATTCCACGCCGTCCGGCGTCTGGATTGCGAAGAAGGCACGACCGGCCAGAGCCAGGTCGAGCGGGCGCCCGGTCTCGATCAGCGAGCCCTGGCGCAGATCGACCAGCGGCTTGTCCCAGCGGACGGCGGTCGAGAGCGTGCCGATCGGACTCGCCTCCCCTCGGCCGAGCCGCAGGAGGAACATCTGTTGAAAGTCCCGGATCGTGCTCTCTTGCTGCCGGTATCCGGGTGTCTCGATGTTCGCCAGGTTTGTCGCGAGCGTCAGCTGGCGCGCGAACTGCGCCATCATTCCAGCTGCTGCTTGGTAGATCGTGCGGATCATCGTGCTCTCCTCGCTTCTGCCGGGGCCGGCCGCCAGGGGCGTAGCAACCCCAGGAGGATCAGCACCATCAGATTGGCCAGCACGAGCGGTGGTGTCGCTCCATCGTGCCGCACCTCTCCAGTTTGTGGCAGCGCCGGTGGCATGAGCTCCAGTTCGACCGGCGTACCGGGTAGGGCACCGACCAGGACCCAGCGACTGTCCGGGCCAGGGTCAGGGTCTGGTTCCGGTTCGACGGTAACCAGGAGCATGTCCCACCCATCCTCCGGAATCGGGTCCGGCAGGAGCAGGTCGACGTGCGTGACCGGAAGCTCCTTGGCATCGAACTTCCCGAGGAGAAAGGCTTCTTTAGTCTTCGACCGCATGAGCCACAGCGCGTAACGGTTTCCGCCATCCAGGACTGGAAGATCGACGAAATCGGCCCGCACGTCCCCTTCGCTGAACGTGATGAGGGCGACGCCGGTCGCCTGCGATGGTCCCCAGGTACTCACGGTCGGCACATAGGAGAGTATCACGCGCACCGGAAACGCTTCGGCCTGGAGTCGCTCGCTCACCCACAGCCAGAGCGCAATGGCCAGGAGGAGACTAGTGATCAGAAGATGCCAGCCGGTCAGGACCGGCTCGATCACCACCCGCGTCCGCTCGCGACCCAGGATCGTCTCCGGCTCCTCCAGAACGCTTCTCCCGTCCACCCACCGCACAGCGTCAAGCCTCCCATCCTTGCGGGTGGCTCCGCGAGGGAAAACCGAAGCGCACTGCTCGCTCCGTCGGTCGATCGACCTCGATCGCCGTGGCACGTGGGAGATCGACCGGCGTGCGCAACAGGTCTTCCACCGTTTGCCGATCAGCCGCCTTCAGCGAGGCCACCAGATCGGCGAGACCGAGGAGCTGGTCCTCTCCTTCGTCGGTACGGGGAGCCAGTTCTCCCTCTCCCGATCGCTGCCCGAGCGAAGCCGCGAGTTCGCTGACCAGTTCTTCCAGCTTCCGCTGCCGTCGCCAGAGGGTCGCTGAACTCCAGGCGGCCAGCGAGGCGATCGCCAGGAGTCCGATGAGCGCCACCACCTGCATCTCCACCAGCCCGAAACTCATCTCGCCCCCGGTTCCAGGTCGTCCAGACCGACGCCACGCTCGCGCAACAGGGCACGCAGCTGCAACCGCACTCGGTTGAGGATCTGGCTCACCCGTGATTCGGAAATGCCGAGCAGCTGGCTGATCTCCCGCATGGTGAGGTCCTCGTAGTAGTAGAGCGAGACGATCAGGCGATCGCGCTCGCTCAGCGTGGCCAGCGCGGCAGCGATCCGCTGCTTGAGATCTTCTTCGGCAGCGACCTCGCCCGGCTCCAGCGCATTGGGGTCAGCGAGTTGCTCTTCGAGCGTGAGCGTGTCCGGATCCTCGCTCGCTTGCAGCGGGAGGAAAAGGCAGGCAGCGTCACTGATCGCCTGCTGCAGTTCGGTCGTGGTCATGCCGAGATGGTCGGCCAGTTCGTTCTCGCTAGGCATCCGCCCGTACTCGGCGAAGAACTCCCGGGTTGCCTGCTCGATCTGGCGTGCCCGGCTGCGGGCACTCCGCGGGACGATATCGAGCGTGCGCAGCGCATCGAGAATGGCCCCGCGGATCCGCATCGCTGCGTAGGTCTCGAACTTCACCCCACGCGTGTCATCGAACCGGTCCAGCGCCTCCAGGAGACCGATCGTCCCGTAGCCGATAAGGTCGTCCCGCTCCACGCTCGGGGGCAGCGAGAGTCGCAGGCGGTCGACCACGTACTTCACGAGCGGTGCGTACTGCTCGACGAGTTGCGCACGTGTGTCGTCACGCGCCTCGATGCGGCGGAGCCGCTGGCGAAGCCTTCCTTCTTGGCGTGCCGGGATCGCCATCGGCCGGCCCTTTCGGCTCACGAGGTCTCACGCTGCTCGCTTCTGGCGGGCGAGCGCTCGTAGATCGCTGCAGCCTCTTCCGGTTCGCTCGAACTCGCGAGCAAGCGCTCGATGATGAGCCCAGCGATCAGCACCAGGACGAGTGCGCTCGCGCTGCTGAGCGCGACCCAGATCAGCGACTGCCCGCGCAGGATGCCCCCGAGGTACACCACGAGGAATGCCGCGATGCTGGAGAGGAGGATCAGTGGCCGGATCGTCAATGGCTTGGACTGCTTTGCGTCCTGCATCCGGGTACCCTCTCGAGTGGTCGTGCGTCCCACCCCTGCATCGTTCACCCTAACCTCTCGACCATCGACCAGCCCAGCCCTGCCCGACCCAAAGCGCGCAGTGCGGGCGTCCTAGGACAGGCAGTGCGTCGGTCCTAGGACGGGGGACGAACGGCGGCTCGTCGTTCCAGGCGCTCCAGCGTCCAGGCAGCGAGCTCGGCCAGCGCCGGTGTCGAAGCGCTCACCAGGTCGTCGGGAATCCGGGTGCCGGTGGTGAGCGCCAACAGGGGACGCGCCAGCCGTTCAGCTAGGCCCAGGGCCAGTCCCGGGCGCCGGGTCTCGTCGAGCTTGGTCAGGATGAGAGCCCGAGGACGCAGCGGCGCATAACGGCGCGCCGCTTCGAGCGTTTCTTCCAGGTCGCCTCCGACGGAGAGCGTCAGCGCGACGATCACGTGCTCGCTGGCCAGAACTCCCTCCAGCGCCGCGATGGCGCGCGGATCGAACGGGTTCGCCCCTGCCGTGTCGATCAGGACCAGCTGGCCGCTCGTCATCCGGAGTGCCCGCTGAAGTTCGACTCCATTCGCCGCGCGGGTGAAGGGGAGGCCGAAGCTCCGCGCCAGTGTCTCGCTGCGCGCGTCGTGCGCTTCATCGCCCCCGCAGCTGATGAGTTGCACCGCGAAGCCATCGGTTCGAGCTGCCGCCGCGAGCTTCAGTGCCGTCGTCGTCTTGCCGACACCGGTCGGGCCGATGAGCGCCAGGATCATGCGTCCCCCGAGCGGTAACCACGGCGCCACCGTGATGTACTCCGCAATCCGAGCGGCCAGTACTCGACGGAGATCGCGGCTCGGTCCCTTCCCTTGCCGGTAAGCCTGGACCAGTTCCGCCGCGAAGCGTGGACTCAACCCGAGCGCTGTCAGCCCCAGGACGACCGGATCACCGATCGCTGGGATCGCCGGGATTCCCGGCGTTCCCGGGCCGCGTTGGACTGCAGGCGACCCCGGTGCAGCCACGAGTTCCACGACGGCTGGCCCGCCGAGGAGATGACGCGGTTCGAGGTGACGCACGTCCAAGATGACGGCATCTGGCCCGAGTTCCGCCTTGGCCAGGAGGAGCGCGGCTTGGATCGATTCTGCCCGGTAGGTGCGTGCCTCCAGCATGACTTACCCCCTCACGGTTCCCAAAATCTGGACGCGGATTCTAGGTGCGACCTCGTGGTAAGCCAGGACTGCCAGGTTCGGCAAGGAGCGGCGGAGTGTGCGACTCAGGGCAGCCCGCAGGCTGGCTGGCGCGAGCAGCACCGGCTGATAACCGAGAGCCGCCACGCGCTCCATCTCCTGGGCTACAGCGCTCAGCAATGCCTGCAAGCGCTCCGGTGGCAGCGCCAGTTGTGGCCCATCCTCACCGTGATGGATCGATTCCTGGAGCTGCGTCGCCAGGTCAGGATGCAGTACCAGCGCGCCCAGCGTGCCGTCCGCTGCCACGTACTGCTGGGTGATGGCAGCTGCCAAAGCATGCCGGACATGCTCGGCGAGGACATGCACGGTGCGCACGGAGCGGGCATGGTTCCCCAGCACTTCCAGGATGGTGACGAGGTCGCGGATCGGGACCTGCTCCTCGAGGAGGAGCTGCAGCACCTGGTGCACCTCGCTCAGCGAGAGGAGATGCGGGACGAGTTCGTCCACCACCGCCGGGTGCTCGCGCCGGACACTATCCAGCAGCCGTTGCACGTCCTGGCGGCGCAACAGTTGTGCTGCGTGACGGCGCACCACTTCGCTCAAATGCGTCGTGATCACCGAGGCGGCATCGACCACTGCGTAGCCCTGCGCTTCGGCTGCCGCGCGCTGTCCTTCGGCGATCCACACTGCCTGGAGACCGAAGGCCGGTTCACGCGCCGCGATCCCCTCCAGCTGCGGCGGTTCACCGGTCGTGCTCATCGCCATCAGCCGGTCCGGATAGACTTCGCCCTCCCCAGCCTTGATCCCACGCACCAGAATGCGGTACTCGTTCGGCCGCAGGGTCAGATTGTCCCGGATGCGCACGGTCGGCATGACGAACCCCAGTTCTTGTGCGATCTGCTTGCGCAAGAGCGTGATCCGCCGCAACAGCTGTCCACCAGCTGCTTGATCGACCAGCGGGATCAGTCCGTAGCCGATCTCGAGTTCCAGCGGATCGACCGGTGCCACCTCCGGCATCGCCTCCTCGGTCTCGCTCGCTGGCGGCGGGATCTCGGCTGCTGCCGGTCGGGCCGGTTGCCGCAGGGCCAGCGCTGCACCCAGCATCCCGACCGCCCCGAGGAAAAACGGTGGGGCCGGCAAGCCTGGCGCCAGTCCCAGGACAGCCAGCAGGACACCAGCGATCGCCAGCGCTCGGGGAGCACTGAAGATCTGTCGCGCCAGATCCAGTCCCAGATTGGCATCCGAGGCGCTGCGCGTCACGATGATGCCGGTCGCCGTGGAGATCAGCAGGGCGGGGATCTGCGAGACCAAACCGTCCCCGACGGTCAGCAGGGCGTAGGTGCGCAGCGCCTCGCCGAGCGAAAGGCCGCGCTGCAGCGCGCCGATGGCGATACCACCCAGGATGTTGATGAGGATGATCACGATGCCCGCGATGGCGTCCCCCTTGACGAACTTGCTGGCACCGTCCATCGCGCCGTAGAAGTCGGCTTCGCGCGCGATCTCCTGCCGTCGACGCCGTGCCTCCTCCTCGGTGATGAGGCCGGCATTGAGGTCGGCATCGATCGACATCTGCTTGCCGGGCATCGCGTCGAGGGTGAAGCGTGCGGCCACTTCCGCTACGCGCCCCGCCCCGTTGGTGATCACCACGAACTGGATCACCACCAGGATCACGAAGACGACGATCCCCACCACGTAGTTGCCGCCTACCACGAAGCGACCGAACGCGTTGATCACCTCACCAGCGTTCCCCTGCAGCAGGATCAAGCGGGTCGAGGTGATGTTGAGCGCGAGCCGGAAGAGCGTGGCGAGGAGGAGAACCGTCGGGAAAGCCGAGAACTGGAGTGGTTCCTGGATGTACAGCGAGACCAGGAGGATCGTCAGGGCCAGTGCGATATTGGTCGTGATCAAGATATCGAGGACGTGGGCGGGAACCGGCAAGATCATCAGGGCGACGATCGCCACCACGCCCGCAGCCAGGGCGACGTCGCTGTAGCGGACGAGTCGCCGGATGCCGCTCACCGGCTCTGCGCGGTTTCCGCTGACTGTCGGCGTGCTCGCCATCGTTTCTCCCTTCAACCCGTCACGAAACGCTCGTCGGCGGCGTCTCGCTCTGGACCGGCGCGCTGGCCCGGCGCAACCGGTAGACGTAGGCGATGATGTCGGCCACCGCTTCGTAGAGCGTGATCGGGATTTCCTGGCCCACCTCGACGGTCCGATAGAGCGCCTGCGCCAGTGGCTGGTTGCGGAGGACCGGGATCGTGTGCTGCCGCGCGATGGTGGTGATCCGCTCGGCGACTGCCCCTGCTCCCTTGGCCACCACGACTGGCGCACGCATGCTGCGCGGCTCGTACCGCAAGGCGACTGCCAGGTGGGTCGGGTTGGTCACCACCACCGTCGCTTTGGGAACTTGTGCCATCATCCGGCGCATCGCCATCTGCCGCTGCAGGCGCCGGATCCGCGCCTTGATCTCGGGATCTCCCTCTGTTTGTCGGAGTTCTTCCTTGAGTTCGTGGCGGGTCATCCGCAAACGTTGCTCCAGGTCCCAGCGCTGGAACCCGTAGTCCAGGATCGCCAGTGCCAGATAGGCCGCGCCGACCCGCACTGCCAGATCGCGCATGCTCTGCCCGATCGCCTGCGCGATAGCCGCTGGTTCCGCACCGGTCAGATCGGCGTAGCGCGGCAGATCCCGTTGGATGAGCGGATACGTCACTGCGAGAACGATAGCGATCTTGAGAAGCGCCTTGCCCGTCTCGAAGAGGCCTCGTCGGGAGAACAGTCGCTGGAAGCCGGCGATCGGATCGATCCGTCGCCAGTCCGGTTTGAGCACCGCTGGTGCGAAGACGAAGCCCGCTTGCACCAGTGTGCTGGCCACGCCGACCGCGGCGAAGAGCCCGAGGATGGGGAGCGCGAGCTTCAGAACGGTCGCCCCGCTCGCCCAAGCCAGCGCGACGATGTCCGGCCCAGTGAGATCGCGCGGCAAGGGACCGCTGAAGGCGCGTTCGAGATAGTCCCAGAGGGTCTGTCCCGCTGCACCAGCGTACCATGGGAGGAAGAAAGCCCCGGCCAACAGGACCAGCGCCGAGGTCAGGTCCGCGCTGCGCGGGACTTGCCCACGCTTGCGGGCTTCTTGGCGCCGGCGCGGTGTGGCGCGCTCGGTGCGCTCGCTCGCCATCCCTCACCTCGCTGCCAAGATCACGCGCGTCAGAACGTTCAGGAGGCCATCGGTCGTGACGTGCACCAGGATCTGCAAAAGAAAAGGAAGCGAGAGCAACAGGACGAGAAAACCGAGCAGGATCTTGGCCGGAAGTCCGACGAAGAAGACGCTCATCTGGGGCACCATGCGGTTGAGCAGCCCGAGCCCGATGTCCGCGACCAGGAGCGAGCCAGCGATCGGGAGCCCGATCCGGAGCGCATCGCTGAACATGGCGCCGGTCAGCGCGATGACCGCACGGGGGGTATCGACGTCGGGAGCGGCTGCTCCCGGAGGCAGCAGGATCAGGCTGCGGGCCAGCGCTCCGACCAGTTGGTGATGCCCATTCGTGCCGAAGAGGACCAGTGCTGCCAACGCCAAGTAGAGCGTGTTCAGGGCTGTGCCCTGCATCCCGAAGGCCGGGTTGAACGTCGCCGCCAATCCGAAGCCGAGTTGGTAGCCGATGAGCGAGGCCGCCATCTCCACCGCAGCGAAGACAGCGGCCACCGCCAATCCCAGTGCCAGCCCTGTCACCAACTCGCGGGCCAAGGCGACCGCGAAGACGGTCGGCTCGCTGAGCCCGCTCGCATCGGTCGGGACGAATGGGACCAGTGCCAGCGCCAGGACGACGGCCAGCGCGACGCGGGCGGGCAGCGGCACGGCCTGGCTTCCGAACCCGGGAAGCAGCGAGAGCACGAGCCCGACCCGGGTGACCACCAGGACGAACAGCGCGATCGAGCTCGGGATGAGGGGTGTCGTGACCTCCATGAGCGATCCTCAGCGACGCAATGCCGGCAAGAGCAGGAACAGCTCGGTCGCCAGTGTCGCCAGCTGGCGCCCCATCCACGATCCCGCGAAGAGCAGGATCAGGAAGGTGATCACGATCTTCGGGATGAAAACTAGTGTCTGCTCATTGACTTGGGTGACCGCCTGGAGCACGCTCACCAGAAGCCCGACGACCAGGATGGTGAGCAGGATAGGAGCCGAAACCAACAGTGTGGTCGTGATCGCAGCCCGCGCCAATTCGAGCAGCAGTGCCTCGTTCATCCACCGTCTCCTAACCAGTTCCGAAGCTGACGACCAGGGAGCGGACGAGAAGGTCCCAACCGTCCACCATGACGAAGAGCAATAGCTTGAACGGTAACGAGATGACGACCGGCGGAACCATGATCATCCCCATCGCCATCAGCGTGCTGGACACGATCAAATCGATGACCAGGAAGGGGATGAAGAGGACGAATCCCATGGTAAACGCGGTCTTCAGCTCGCTCAGGATGAAGGCGGGGACCAGTACCCAGGTCGGGACATCCTCCGGTGTCCGCGGGCGCGGCAAATTGCCGAGGCTCATGAAGAGCGCGATGTCGCGCTCCCGTGTCTGTCGGAACATGAAGGTGCGCAGTGGCTGCAGCCCGCGCTCCAGTGCTGTCCGCTGGTCGATCTCGCCCCGCAGGTACGGCTGGAGTGCATCGCGGTTGACCGCTTGCCAGGTCGGCGCCATGACGAATACGGTCAGGAAGAGTGCCAGCCCGATCAGGACCTGGTTCGGCGGAAGTTGCGGTACGCCGATCGCCGAGCGGACGAAGGAGAGCACGATCACGATCCGCGTGAACGAGGTCATCACGATCAGGATCGTCGGCAGCAGACTGACCAGCGTCAGTAAGAAGACCAGTTCCAGGCCTGCTGCGACCGGGTTGCCGGTGCCGCTTCCTCCTTGGCTCTGCACCTGGATCTGGGTGGAGCCCATCGTTGCCTGGAAGGCGCAGGCGCTGCTCGCCATCGCTCCCAGGGCACCAGCGGCGAGCGCCCCCCACCGCAGTGGTCGCTTCGGTTCGCTCGCTCGCAGTCGCGCCTCGTCCCGCATGGTTCGCTCCACGCTTCTCCTGTGGACCGTTTCCACGAGCGCACCCTAGTGCATCCGCCGAGCCAGCTGCATCGGGAGCCTGTCGGGTTTTGCGGCGGGACGCTCGTCCTTTTCCCCTAGGGTGCGTGGGTCGGTGTCCGGATAGTGCCGAGGGACAGGGTGTCTAGGACTTTTTGGCTGGCGAGCACGCTGGCTCGTTCTGCCGAAATGCTCAGTGCGGCACCACGCGAGCATGGTGCCGAGTAGGGACAAGTCATGATCACGGTCACGCGGCTGGACGGAAGCCGGGTCGTCGTCAATGCCGAACTCATCGAAACGGTCGAGGCTGTGCCCGAGACGGTCATCGTTCTCGTGACCCGGCGTCGCCTGATGGTCCGCGAGCCGGTCGATGAGGTCATCGACCGCGTGCTGGCCTATCGACGGGGGCTCGGCGGGCAACCGGACGCGGTGCGTGGCCTACTCCCTCGCGCTGAGCACGACGATTGAGGGACGGGAGGAGCAGCCAGGATGGATCTCGCCACCATACTGGGGATCGTGCTCGGTTTCGGCGCGCTCATTCTCGCCTTCGTCATGGAAGGCGGACATCTCTCGTCCCTGATCGGTATCACTGCCTACATGATCATCTTCGGCGGGACGTTCGGTGCGACGCTCACGAGTTACGGTCTCAAGGACATGCTCGGCCTTCCCAAGCTCATCATGAAGGCGATCAAGACCCCGCCCGACCGTCGCGCTGTACTCGTCGAAGAGATCGTCAAGCTGGCCGAGATCGCCCGCCGTGACGGCCTTCTCGCCCTCGAGAACCATCCGATCGAAGATCCCTTCCTGAAGAAAGGGATCATGCTGGTCGTCGACGGCACCGACGCTGAGCTGACGGAGCAGATCCTCTGGGCCGATGTCGAAGCGATGGAGCAGCGTCACGCTCGTGGGTACGGCATCTTCCAGACGATGGGCGGTTTCGCACCCACCATGGGCATCATCGGAACGGTCATGGGTCTGGTGCACGTGTTGAGTTCGCTCAAAGATCCAGAATCGCTCGGCCCGGCGATCGCAGTCGCTTTCCTGGCCACGCTCTATGGTGTGGCGACCGCCAACTTGCTCTGGCTTCCTCTCCACAACAAGCTCAAGCTGCGCAGCAAGGAAGAAGTGGCCGAGCGGCAGCTCATCATCGAGGGTATCCTGGGTATCCAGGCCGGCGAGAACCCGCGCATGCTCCGCGAAAAGCTCCTCGTGCACCTTCCGCCGCAAGCGCGCGCGACCGAGCCGAAGGCCGCTCCCGCCGGTGCTCGGGCGATGGCGCCGGGTGGGGAGTGATCGGCCATGGCTCGACGCCAGCGGCATCATGAAGGCGAGCACGAGAACCTGGAGCGCTGGCTCATCACCTATGCCGATCTCATCACGCTGTTGCTCATCTTCTTCGTCGTCATGTACTCGATCTCGCAGGCTGACCTGGCCAAGTTCCGTCAGGTGGCCAGTTCGTTACGGGCTGCCTTCAATCTGGATGTGCTCACTGCTCCACCACCTGGCCAGTCGATGGTCACGCCTCTCGAGCAGGATCCCCGCTTCAATGCGTACCTGAGTGTCCGCGCGCAAGTGGCTTCCCTCTTCACTCGGCTCGGCCTCGACCGGCAGGGTGCGGAGGTGGAGCTGACGAGCGAAGGGATCGTCATCCATCTCTCCGATGCGATCCTCTTTCCACCCGGACAGGCCGAGCTCCGTCCCGAGGCCCAGCGCGTGTTGGACGGGATCGCGGCCATCATCGAGCCTTTGCCGAACCCGATCCGCGTCGAGGGGCATACTGACAGTACTCCACCTCCGCCCGGCTCGTACCCGGACAATTGGGAGCTTTCGGCTATGCGTGCCGTCAACACGGTGCGGTATCTCACCGATGTGGCTGGCTTGCCGCCCCAACGCCTCAGTGCCGCTGGCTATGGCGAGTTTCGGCCTCGGGCCTCCAACGAAACGGTGGAAGGACGACGCAAGAACCGGCGAGTCGATATCGTGATCGTCCAGCCGACACTCGGCGGCCCGTGATCGAGGGAGACGGGGATGATCAAGCGGTTGCTCTCAAAACGACTTCTGCTGCTCGTGATTCCGCTCGTTCTGGTGGTCGCTGGTGCCGGTTTCTTTCTCCTCGGTGGCGCCGGTGCAGCGCCCTTCGTCCTCAACATCACGATCAACCAGTCCGGGGACGGGGGGAAGTCGGCAGCACCGGCCGAGAAACATCTTACCGTCTCGCTCGGCGAGCGGATCGTCAACCTGGCTGACCCCGGTGGCTATCGCTATCTCAAGACGGAGATCGTCGTCGAAGTCGCCATCGACCAGAAAACCTACGAGCGTCTCACCGCCGCAGGCGGAGGCGGCGGTCATGGTGGTGGCGGTGGCAGCACCGATCCGCTGCGCGCTGAGCTGGAGCACTCCTGGCCCAAAATCCAGGACACCTTGACGATGGTGCTCACGTCCAAGACCGTCGACGAACTCGCGACACCCGAAGGGAAAGAACACCTCAAGGACGAACTCCGCGAGAAGCTCCAGCCAGCTTTCGGTGACTACAAAATTACCGAGGTTTATCTCACGCAGTTCGTGATCCAGTGAGGAGGCTCGCATGTCGCTCAGTCGTACCCGACCGACGACACGAGCCGCTCGCCGCGAACGCGGCAAGCCGATTCCCTACGATTTCCGTCGTCCGGATAAGTTCTCCAAAGACCATATCCGGTCCATCCAGAGCATCCACGAAGCCTTCGACCGTTTCGCCTCCAACTATCTCTCTGCCCAGGTCCGCTCGGCGGTTCACTGCGAACTGGGTCCAATCGAGCAGGCGACGCTCGGCGATTACCTGGATCGCCTGCCTTCACAGGTCGTCCTCTGCATAGCTGAGTTCGAGCCGCTCGTCGGTCGCATCATTTTGGAAATCGACTTCGCGACTGCTTCGCGTCTCGTCGACCGCATGCTCGGGGGTGCTGGCGAGGAGCGCCCGCCTTTCACGGCGACGACGATCACCGAGATCGAGCTGCTGCTCCTCCGGGAACTCGGGAACGGCCTTTTCGGTGAGTTGGCAGCTGCGTGGGAACAGGTCATCCGTCTCCATCCTCAGCCGTGCGAGGTCGTCCTCTCCGGCCAGCAGATCCAGGGCATGATGCCGAGCGAGATCGTTTTGCTCGTCCAGCACCAGGTGCGCTTGTTCGAAAGCGAGGGGACCTTCACGGTCGTCCTCCCCGCCTCGACGCTCGAGCCGGTCCTGCCCCGTCTCAATGCTCGGGTCCTCTTTGCCAATCCCCGGCGCGCGACCTCTCCTCAGGTGATCGCCGATCTCATGGCGCAACTCGAGGAAGTCTCGCTCCAGTTACGAGTGGAGCTCGGTCGCGCCCGCCTCACCGTGCGGGAACTGCTGGCACTGGAACCTGGCGATGTCCTCGTGCTCGACCAGGACGTCTCGTTTCCCCTCGCAGTCTATGTCGAGAACGAGCCATGCTTCTATGCGTTTCCTGGCCAGCGTGGGCGTTCCCTCGCGATACGCATCGCTGGGACGCTCACCGAGGAGTGGCCACGCGACGAGGAGCTCGATCAGGAAGGAGGCACTGCCCTATGGCCGACCGTGACGACACCCTGAACCGCGGCCAGGAGCCCAGCTCGGTTCGGCCTCCCGAAACCCCGGTCCAGGAGGCGCGCTTCGTCGACCTGCGCGATCAGCCGATCGGCAATGGTCGCCAGGGCATCGATTTCTTGCGTGACGTGGAAGTCGAGCTGACTGCTGAACTCGGTTCGGCTCGCATGCGCATCAAGCACATCCTCGGTCTGCGGCCCGGTTCGGTCGTCGAACTCGATCGCCTCGCTGGTGAGCCGGTTGAGCTGACCATCAACAAGACGCTGATCGCTCGCGGCGAGGTCGTGGTCGTCGACGAAAAGTTCGCCGTCCGCATCACCGAGATCGTCTCGCCCGAGAAGCGGCTGGCGGAGGGTGGCGGCGCGTGACGCCTCGACTACCTCTCCTCTCCCGTCTCCCTCGCCAGTGGGCCGTCCTCGCGTTCGTCTTCCTGTTCGCCCTCCTCACCGGTCTGGCCTGGTCAGTCACCCGTTCGCCGGGCCCGGCCGCACCGGCCCCGACTGCTCCCGCCGGCGAGTTCCTCGCACGCGGCTATGCGGAGTTGGCCGAGCAGCCAACCGGTGCCTCACCTGGTGGTTCGCTCTGGGATCTCTTCGCAGCGATGCTCGCCCCGACTGTGATCGTCGTCGTCGCTGCCTATGCCACGATCCGCGTCCTCCGCTCACTCAACCGCCGGGTCGCCGCGAGTGTCTCGCAGTCCCAGCTCTTGGAACTGGTCGATACGTTGTCGCTGGCGGGTAGCGGTGTGATCCACATCGTCCGGGTGGGCGAGCGCTTTCTCCTGGTCGGGGCCGGGCAGGCCGGCCTTTCGCTCCTCGGGGAGCTGCGACCAGAAGAGATCGCCCTCCTGCGCGAGCAGCGCGCGACTTCGCCTCTCGCCCAAGCCGTCGTCCCGCCTTTCCGCGATCTCCTGCACGCTCGGCTACCGCGATCCTGGCGCGCCCTGGAATCGACGCCTGAGGAGACCAGGTCAGCGTCCCCCGGCCCAGAGCCGGTTCAGCGCTTCGGCTTTGTCCCCGAGTCAGCCGACTCGGCCAAGCAGTGATGGGAAAAGGACGCCGGGCGCGCTGAGCGCTGGTTGCTGGATTCCCTGCGAACATGTCGAATCGGCGCAAAAAGGCGGGCGATTCGTACGCGCTCGCCCGCCCCGCTCGGACCGAAGCAGCTCTGGTCAGCCCTGACGCTCGTAGGCGATCCCCAGCGCCTCCGGCTTGGTCGCGCCCCAGCGGAGACGGAACCAGCGAGTGGAAAGCAGGATGAAGACGAGGATCGTGATGACGAACGGCATCGCTCGCCAGATGTAGCGCGAGAAGATGTTCGGGAACAGGAGTTCGGGATAGAGCGAAAGCTGCCAGAGGATCCCGAAGAAAATCGCGCCGGCGACGACCAGGAACGGGTTCCAGAGCGAGAAGAAGACCAGTGCCAGTGCGATGAATCCCCAGCCCTGCAAATAGTTGTAGCTCCACACCGGGTTGTAGACGAGCGAGTAAACGGCACCCCCCAGCCCGACCAGCATACCGGCCAGCGCGGCTGCCAAATAGCGCATCCCCGTGACGGAGATGCCCGATGCCTCCGCGACGGAGGGATTTTCACCGACCGAGCGGAGCTTGAGCCCGAGGTGCGTCTTGAAGAGGAGAAACCAGATGGCGACCGCCAGCACCAGCGCTACGACGAAGAACGTGGGAAGCCCGCCGAGGGTCGGGAACGGTTTGAGCCCCAGCGGCCCGGTGTAGGGATAGCCGATGTACGTCGTGAGCCCGAAGCCGAGAATCCAGATCGCCATCCCATTGACGACTTGATTGCTCCCCAGAGTGATGGAAAAGAAGCCGTGCAGGAGCCCGACCAGCGCACCAGTCAGGATGGCGATCGTGAACCCTTGGAGGTAGCTCCCGCTCGTTTTGGCAGCGATGAAGCCGAAGGTCCCACTGAGAAGCATCACTCCCTCGAGGCCGACGTTCAGGATTCCTGCCCGCTGCTCGAGCAGTTCCCCGAGCGCTGCGATGGCGAAAACAGCCGCCGCTGCGAGACTAATGACGAGGAGACTCGACACGGCTCTCGCCCCTCTCCAGCCCCACCTGCCGAGCAGGCGCGGTCACCGCCCGCTCGATCCGCACCGAATACTGTGCCAGCGCCTGGAAGGCGACCATCATGATCATCAACACACCGAGCAGAGCGTAATCGATCCCGAAGGCCAGGCGGAGCTTGCCCTGCATGAAACGCGCTCCACCCGAAACGCCGCCGAACAGGATCGCCACCGGAATAGCAGCGATCGGGTTATTGCGTGCGATCAATCCGGTGATCAAGCCGTAGAAGCTGAAATCGGCGAACTCACCGTAGTTCTTGGGAATCTTGTAAACCCCCGGCACGCCAGTGAAGTAATGGAGACCCGCGAGTCCAGCGAACATGCCGCCCAGGACGAAGACGAGAGTACTGATCCGAGTCGCGTCGATCCCCGCGTACTCGGCTGCGCGGGGGCTCTCCCCGAACGTCCTGATGCGATAGCCCAACGTCGTCTTGGCCAGGAACCAGGTCAAGACGAGCGCGAGGAGCACCGCCGCATAAACGGTCAGCGGCAGCCCCAGTATCTGAGGCATGCGGATCGCAGTGGGCAAGGTGAAGCCCTCGCCTTCCGCTGTTCGACCCATGAAGGGGCCACCTTCGCGGATCATGTGGGCGACGATCCACAGCATAGCCCAGTTGAGCATCATGGTCGTGACGATCTCGTTCACTTGGAGACGCCCGCGCAGGAATCCCGCGATCGCTCCGTACAGTCCGCTCGCGATCAGACCCGCGATGACCATCAGTGGGATGACGATCGCTCCGTTGAGCTGAGCGTTCACCGATGCCTTGGCACCGAAGGCGTAGGCGACCCCGAAGGCCGCGAGCGTCGCGGCATACAGCTGCCCAGGCATCCCGATGTTCCAGAGGCCGGCCCGCAGCGGCACGATCAATGCGAAGGCGGCCAGCAGGACGAAAGTTGCCCGGTTGATCGTCTGTGGCAAACCAAAGGAGCTCACGAACGCGTACGCGATGATCTCCCGATAGACCTCGAGCGGGTCGGCTCCGGCCCGAAGGAAGGCAAAACCGACCAGGAAGAGGGAAACGAGGATCGCGAGAACCGAGGCCACGACCGTGTGCCACCAGCGCAGGTCAGCGCGTCGCTCGATCCGTATCGTGTAATTTCCGATGACTGCCCTCATACGCGCTCCCGTCGCAGTCCAGCCATCAGCTCACCGACGAGTTCCTTGGTAGCCTCGCGCGCGGATACGATGCCGGTGAACTGTCCTTCGTAGATGGCCGCGATCCGGTCGCTGAGCGCCAGGATCTCGTCCAAGTCTTCCGAGATCAACAGGATCGCCATTCCTTCCCGTTTGGCGTCCAGCAGGCGTTGCTGGACGAACTCGGCTGCTCCCACATCCAGCCCATGTGTCGGCAGACAAGCGATGAGAAAACGCGGCCGGCGCGAGAGAACCCGCCCCAGGATCACCTTCTGCAGGTTCCCACCGGAGAGCGAGCGAGCCGGCGCATCCGGTCCAGCCGCGACCACGCTGTATTCCTGGAGGATCCGCTCCGTCAGCGCGCGAGCCCGACCAGTCGCAAGCACGCCCCACTGCGAGAACTCCGGCTCGAAGTGATAATTGAGCAGCACGTTGTCGACCAGCGAAAAGCTCGGGATCGATCCGACGTCGCGCCGCTCGGTGGGGATGTAGCCCAGTCCCTGCCGCCAGCGCTCGAGCACCGGTGCTCGCGTGATGTCTCGCCCACTCAGCGTGATCGAGCCTCTCTCGACCGGTCGCAAGCCAGCCAATGCTTCCGCCAGCGGCTCTTGGCCGTTTCCCGCCACACCGGCGATGCCGAAGATCTCGCCCGCGCGGATCTCGAAGGAAAGTCCTTGCACGGCGAAGAGGCCACGGTCGTCGCGTACCCACAGGTCCTGCACCTGCACGACCGGCTCACCGAGAGGCACCTCGACCCGCTCCAGCTGGAGCATGACCTCGCGCCCCACCATCGCTGAAGCCAGCGTTTGCTCGGTCGCTTGGCGCGTCTCCATCTCCGCCACGACGCGGCCGCGACGCAAAATGGTGACCCGGTCACAGTACTCCAGCACGACTGGGAGCTTGTGCGTGATGAAGGGGATGACGGCCAGGTCTTCCTTGGCCATCTTGGTGAGCGATTCCAGTAGCTTGACGATCTCCGGTGGGGACAGCACGGAGGTCGGCTCGTCCAGGATCAAAATGCGCGCACCGTGGTAGAGTTCCTTGATGATCTCGACGATCTGTTTCTCACCCTCCGAGAGTTGCCAGACCTTGGCATGTAGCGGGATGCGGAAACCGTAGCGCTCGCAGAGAGCCTGCACGTCACGCTCGGCCTCTTTCAAGTTCAGGATCGGTCGCGTCTTGGGGTGGCCCAGCACGATGTTTTCTAACGCGGTGTGCGCTGGGATCAGCTTCCGTTCCTGGTGGACCATTCCGATCCCCTGGCGGAGCGCATCGCGCGGGCTGCGGAAGTGGACACGCTGCCCGTTCAGGTAAATTTCTCCCTCGTCCGGCTGGAGTTCACCAAAGAGGATACGCATGAGCGTTGTCTTGCCGGCGCCGTTCTCGCCGAGAATGGCGTGGAGTTCGCCAGCCCGGATGGTGAGATCGACGTGATCGTTGGCGACGACCGTTCCGAAGCGCTTGGTGATCCCCCGCGCTTCCAACACGATGCGCCCAGCTCCGTCCCCACCCATCGTCGCTCCCATGCTTCAGTAAGCCTACAGAAACAGGCAACGGGCGAGGGTCGGCTCAGCGCGCCCACGCCTTTCGACTCTCGCCCGTCGACGCATCCTTCCGTCTCTCGCTCTCAGGGCAGGATGTTGACGCCGTCCAGATCGAAGTTGATCTTCTGGAGCAGGAACTCGTCGGTCGGCTTCTCTCCAGCCTTCTTGACCACGGTCCCCTTCGGCGGGATGGGTAGCCCCTGAACCTCCAGCCCTGTCCCGTTGCTCACCAGTGCGTGCTCCGTGAAGGGATCGAAGGTTCCCTTGCGCATCCCCTCGCGCCGCTCCGCGACCAGGTCGATGATCTCCTTCGGGAGCAGGTCCCGGGCCTTCGGGCTGATCGCATCGACGCCGACCTTGCAGTCGTTCATGATGTCGGTCGTCGTGACCTCGGTCCCGTCGGCCAGCTTGATCGACGACTCCATGCCCGGGAAGATGATTTCCGGTGGCTTCTCCCCCTTCAGGAAAGCCTGGATGATCTTATCGTAAACGACCTCCCACCGCGTATCGAAGGAAATGGCTACCGTGTCGGTGGTCGCCCACTTGTAGAAGCAGACGGTGTCCATGTCCTTGCCGACGAACCAGAGCCCGCGCGCCTTGCACACGTCGAGCGTCGAGCCCGAGTCGGTCTGCTGGGTAAGCACGTCGCAGTTGTACTGGGTAGCCAACGTCTCGGCGACGGCTCTCTCTTCGGCCGGCAGGTACCAGTCACCGACGTACTTGATGTGAATCTTGACGTCCTTGTTCAGCTTCTTGGCACCTTCCTGCACACCGAGCACGAAGCCGGCTTGCCGTCGCAACACCTGCAGGTTCGGATAGGCCGAGACGATCCCGACGTTCCCCGTCTTGGTGAGCGCGGCTGCGATCAGCCCCTCGAGGTAGAGCGATTGGTACTGTCGCGGGAAGATGCGGATGAAATTGGGCCGCGTGGTCAGGTCGCTGGTCGTCACCGCGACGAAGATCTTGTCGGGGTACTTATCGACGATATCCAGCAGTGGCATCCCGATGAACTCGGCATTGCCGACGATGATGTCGGCCTGCTCCTTGGCGATCATCTCCTCGGCGAAGGGAACGGTCTGGTCGGGCCCGACCTGCTCGCGGTAGATGTATTTCAGGTTCGGGTACTTCTCAGCCAGTCGCTTGCCCGCCCGGTCATGGGCTCCGGACCAGGTGGTTCCTTCGATCACGCTGAAGTGCAGGATCGCCAACGTGACCGGCTTCGCCTCCGGTGTCGCCGCTGCTGCCGGGGTTTGGGCCGCAGCCGGTGTCTGTGCCGGCGCAGGGGCCGGTGTCGGCGTGGCTTGACCGCCGCACGCAGCCAGGAGCGCGCTCACTGCAGGTAGCGCTAGTCCGGCTGCCACCCCCCGCAAAACAGCGCGTCGGGAAAGTGTCCGCCCGAACATCCGAGTTTCGTCAGCCATCGGGTCTCCTCCTCTGTGCATGTGCAACACTGCTCTCGGTCGTCTACCGCTTGCGGTATCTCCCGCTACGTCCGCGCGCGAACTCGATCTCGATGAGAACACTGACTCTACCCGGCCCGCTCGCTTCTCGCACCCCCTTTCCGTCCCGCTGAAGAACTCTGCGTCTCGCCGCGCGCGTTCTCGCCGCAATCTGCGTAACGAAAAAAGAAAATACCAAACGCTCCGCCGCCTGTGCGTCGCGCGACATCGTCATCTCGCTTTTTCGTGGCTTGCCGGTTCGTATCGCCTTCGCCGTTCAGCCCAACCGTTCCCGGAAGCCACATCAGTAGCGTACGCGCTAGTAGCCCGCTCGTCAAGAGTCGGTGTGGTGCAGACTGCCTGATTGCCCGTGGAAGCGATCGAGCAGCATGCCCCGTGCGTGACTCGTGCGGGGTCGCTTGCGATCAGGTTTCGTCCTCGCGTTGGGACCCGTCTCGACCGATTCCCGCCAGCTGTCGGGGAAACGACCCGAAACTGCCCGAGGTGGCGACGCTCCCGAGGGCTGCTGCTCTCCTTACGGACTCGAGAACGCATTGCGTACGCTCGATCGCCCTGTCGTCATCAGGAAGAACGGGCCCCAGGGCTGGCCCTGGGGCCCGTGTACTCGCTGGACTGGCTTCACGGTACTTGGACGCGGATCAAGTTGGTCACCTTGGTGACGCCTGGTGCGCGCCAGGCTGCCTCCTCGGCCTCCTTGCGCTCGGCCCAGGAACGCACCGTCCCGGAGAGGATCACGTGTCCACCCTCTTCGACGCGCACCTGGATGTTCTCGGCATCGATCTCGGCATGGCGCACGAAGGCCTGCTCGATCTGCCGCTTGATGTCTTCCGGTGCGACCGTCGGCTGCCGCACCGTGATCAGGTTGATCACCGACTTCACGCCAGTGATGCGCCGCGCCGTCTCCTCGGCTTCGCGTCGCTGGTAGTGCCAGTCGACCTCGCCCTCCAGCGTCACCCGGCCTTCCTCGACCCGGATCTTGATCCGCTCGTGCGGAATCGCCGGGTTCTCTTCCAGCGCTGTCGCCACCGCCCGGGCGATGTCCTCGTCCGTCCGTACGCCCAGACCACGCGGAACCACCTCGATATGGTTGACGACCGCGCGCACCCCTTCGACCCGCAAGGCCGCCCGCTCTGCAGCCCACTTCTTCAAGAAGCTGTCGACGGTTCCAGTCAGCGTGACCACGCCGTCATGAACCGTCACGCCAACGTCCTTGGCGTCGACCTCCGGGTCCCAATCGAGCTCGTCCAGGACGTCCTGATGGATCTCCTCGTCGGTCCGTACCCGTGCCATTGCTCCTCCCTCCCTTCCGCTGTCCCGGGACTCACCGTGCCACCTGGATCGGGATCCGCTTGACGCGCGCTTCCTCAGCCTTCGGGAAGGTCAGCGTGATGATCCCGTTCTCGACCGTCGCCTTGGCATCCTCGATGTTGACCGGCACCGGCAGCGTGATGCTCTCAGCGAACTCACCGCTCGCGATCTCCCGCCGGTACCAGGTCGCTTGCTTCGCTTCCTCCTCGCTCAGCCGGTAACCGTACTGCCCGCGGATCGTCACCACGTTCTGCTCGACCGTGACCTCCAGGTCCTCCGGCCTCGCTCCGGGTACCGCCAAGCGGATGACCAGCGCATCACCCGTCTCGTAGACATCGGTCGCTGGCCGCCAGGCAACCAGTCGTGCCCGCACGAGCGGTCGCTCGAAGACTTCCGACATCAACCGGTTCATCTCGGTCAGCATCCGCTCTGCCTCCGCGACGGGGTTCCACCGCTCCAACATCGCCGTCCCTCCTTTCTGTACCCGACGAGTCATTCGATCGCCTCGTCGTTTCCTGGGTCATATTTAGCACACTGATACGACTCATGTCAAGGGTTCGGACACGATTTGTAACGATTTTGTAACGGCCTCCGCCTTCCCGTGTCGTCAGGTCTCGTCAGCACCTCCAGTGCCGCGTGCGGACAGCCGCCGACCCATTCTCGCGATTTCTCCGCTCGCGCTGTGGTGTCCATCCCTTTGTAGCACAGGCGCACGAGCTGCGCCAGCCACCGTCCTCCTCGCCTCCGCCCCTCGCTCGGTGGTGTTCCTCACTCCACGCTCGCGTCGGTGGACAGGGCAACGCAGCCCGGGTGCGGGGTGTCGTATCGGTCGACCACTCTGCTATCCTCGACGCCGGAGGATGCACGTGGAACGGAGTCGCGACTGGCTCGAGCAGGCAGCGGGCGATCTCGCGCTAGCCCGTCACGCTTTCGCTGGCGGTTTCTTCGACTGGACAGTCTTCGCAGCCCAGCAAGCAGCCCAGAAAGCGGTCAAGGCTGCGCTTCAACGACTCGGGGCGGAAGCCTGGGGCCATGCGGTGGCCGGGCTGCTCCGGGCGCTGGCCGAGCGCTTGCCGGTTCCCGATGAACTCATCGCTGCCGCGCTCGAACTCGACAAGGGATACATCGCGGCTCGCTATCCCGATGCGCATCCAGCAGGCGCTCCCCGCATCCTCTACACGCGAGCGGAAGCGGAAAGGGCTCTCGCCCATGCCGAACGAATCCTCGACTTCTGTGCCCGTCTCGTGGCCCGACCTGACGCTTCCTGAACTCGTGGCTCGGCTCGAGCAGGCTGCCCGCGCGCTGGCAGAGGAGTTGCCGCTGCGCCGGCTTGTCCTCTTCGGATCCTGGGTCCAAGGTCGCGCCACAGCGGCCAGTGATGTCGACGTCCTCGTGATCTACGCTGACCCACCGCGCGCGGACGCCTTCGCGGTCGCCTGGCGCGTGCTCACTGCCGCTGGTCTGCCGCGCGTCGAGCCGCACGTCTACACTGAATCCCAGGCAGCGCAGCTCGCTCCGACCCTCGCGGCCATGACTCGGCCGGCCATCGCCGTCTATCCACCCCCATCTGACCGTCCTTCTCCAGGGGCCGACCAGCCAGTAGAATGAGCGTCGTGTCGGCTCGTGTCCGGAACGAGAGGAGTTCGCGTGCTCGCCTGTGTCCACAGCTCGGCGGTCGTCGGCCTGGAAGGGGTGCTGGTCGAAGTCGAGGTCGACATCGGGCCGGGTAATCCCGGCTTGACCATCGTCGGCCTGCCGGACGCCGCTGTCCAGGAGGCGCGCGAGCGCGTCCGCGCAGCGATCCGCAACAGCGGGGCGCGCTTTCCGCTGAGCGGTCGCATCACCGTCAATCTCGCTCCTGCCGATATCCGCAAGGAGGGACCGGCGTACGACCTTCCCATCGCGCTCGGTATCTTGCTGGCGAGCGGGCAGGTCAGTGCCGATCTCACCGATACGGTCGTGCTGGGCGAGCTCTCACTCGACGGGACGGTGCGTCATACCGCTGGTATCCTGCCGATGGTCGGTATCGCCCGCGAGCACGGGCTGCGTCGCGCCATCGTCCCCGCTGAGGACGCAGCCGAGGCCGCGCTGGTCGAGGGGATCGAAGTGATCCCCGTCCAGAGCTTGAACGAACTTCTCGCGCATCTCGACGGTCAGGCACCGATCGCCCCGCTCTCGCCGACGCCGATCGAGCTGGGTGACGAGCCGCTGAGCGGGATCGATTTCGCGGAGATCAAAGGACAAGAGCACGTCAAGCGCGGGCTGGAACTGGCAGCAGCTGGCGGACATAACGTCATCGCCGTCGGACCTCCCGGTGCCGGCAAGACACTTCTGGCTCGCGCCTTGCCGACCATTCTTCCGCCGCTCACCCGTGAGGAGGCGCTCGAGGTCACTCGCATCTACTCGGTCGCCGGGCTGCTCCCCAGCGGATCACCGCTCATCCGCCACCGACCGTTCCGCGCACCGCACCATACGATCAGCTTCGCCGGCATGATCGGTGGTGGTGCCTGGCCCCGGCCCGGCGAGGTGACGCTGGCACACCGTGGAGTCCTCTTCCTCGACGAGTTGCCCGAGTTCAGCCCGCGGGTCCTCGAGGTCCTTCGCCAGCCGCTCGAGGACCGCCTCGTCACCATCTCGCGCGCCAGTGGCGCCGTCACCTTCCCGGCCTCGTTCTTGCTCGTTGCCGCCATGAATCCCTGTCCCTGCGGCTACCACGGCGACCCGGTTCGCGCCTGCCGGTGCAGCCCTCACGAGGTCGCGCGCTACCAGAAGCGGATCTCCGGTCCCCTGCTCGACCGCATCGATATTCACCTGCCTGTCCCGCGCGTCGAGTTCGACAAGCTGGCCGACCACCGGACCGGAGAGCCCTCCGCGGCGGTCCGGGCTCGCGTCGAAGCCGCCCGAGCCGTGCAACAGCGCCGCTTCGGCGATTCGCGGCGACTCAACAGCGAGATGACCCCGGCCGAGATCCGTCGGTACTGCCGGTTGGACGAGGCGGGCGAGCGCTTGCTCCGTACGGCGGTCGAGCGGCTGGGGCTCTCGGCGCGGGGATATCACCGCGTCCTCAAGCTCGCGCGGACGATCGCTGATCTCGCTGGCGCGGAGCGGATCGCCGCCGTTCACGTCGCCGAAGCGCTCCAGTACCGGCCGCAGGAGGTCGGCTGATCGCCTGGTCGCAGTACGTTGGCTCCCGGCTCGCACCACCTCGCGAACGCCGTCGGCGTCGACCCGCTGCGCATCGTGAACGGCCCCGGCGAGGAGCGACCGCCGCGCGTCCGACGGCTCGCCAGCATGCTTTCGGTTTCCGCGCGCCCCTCGGCCGCCGCACAGTGGCCGACCGTGCGCGCTTTTTCCGCGGATAGCACGAGAGGCCCTGCCGGTGAAACGCTCGTTCGATTCCTGACCATGCGAACGGGCCCTGCGGGCGACACTGCTGGCCAGCGCTGCTGCTGATCGACTACCCTCGTTCTGGGTGATCGTCTGCTGGCTCGAGATGACGGGGAGGCGTGCGTGTCGGAGACGACGATCCAGGTGGCTGAAGCGGTCCTCGCGGCCATCCGTAATCGCCGCAGCGTCAAGCAGGTACGGCCCGATCCGGTGCCGCGCGAGCTGATCGAGCAGCTGCTCGAGGCGGCTGTCTGGGCACCCAATCACCATCTCACGCAACCCTGGCGCTTCTTCGTCCTCACTGGTGAGGCCCGGGTCGCCTTGGGCGAGGTGCTAGCCCGCGATCCTGCCCTCACACCCGCCAAGCGGGAGGCGATCCGCCAGAAGCCGCTCCGCGCACCGGTGCTCATCGCGGTCGCTGTCGAGCCCGATCCGGCTCGTCCCTTGCTGGACGAGTTGGCAGCCGGTGCGGCAGCGATCCAGAACATGCTCCTGGCTGCCCATGCGCTCGGACTCGGTGCCATCTGGCGGACCGGCCGGGCGATCGAGGATCCAGCGGTCAAGGAGTTCCTCGGTCTCTCGGATCGAGCAGTTCTGCTGGGTTTCGTCTATATCGGCTACCCGGCTGCTCTGCCCGAACCACCAGCACGGCGTCCGGCGAGCACGTGCACCGAGTGGATCGATGCCGAGCGTGCCGCTGCCGCTCGCGATCGCCTGCTCGCGACGTTGGATCACTCGCCCGCGCGACACGACTGACGACCGCCACGAGAACCAACGCGCGGACCCGGTCTGCGACGCATGCTGTTTCTTCCCAGTTCCACGCGTCTTCCCCCTGTCCTCTCGCCGACTGGTGGCCGTCCGGGTACGCTACCACCAGATGAGCGAGTCGTTGCGGCGAGGAGGTCGGGCGATGGACATCGGTTTTATCGGGTTGGGCAACATGGGGCGCGGCATGGTCCAGTCGCTCTTGCGAGCAGGCCACCGCGTCGTCGTCTGGAACCGCACACCGGAGCGAGCGGACGAGCTGGTTGCACTCGGCGCCGAGCGTGCTGCCACCCCTTTCGAGGCCGCGGAAGTGGGCGTCGTCTTCACCATGCTGGCCGACGATGCTGCCACCGAGGCAGTCGTCGCCGGACCGCATGGCATCCTGGCCGGACTCCCGCGCGACGGCATCCATGTCGCGTCCAGCACGCTCAGCGTCCGCTATTCGGCTGAGCTGGCCGAGCGGCACCGCACGCGCGGGCAGCACTTTGTCGCTGCCCCCGTCTTCGGTCGCCCCGATGCTGCCGCGCAGGGCGCGCTCCGGCTGGTGATCGCTGGGCAGCCCGGTGCGATCGCACGCTTGCAGCCGGCCTTCGCCGCGCTCGGGTCCCAGCAGTTCGTCATCGGCGAGCGGCCGGAGCAAGCGCACGCCGTCAAGATCGCCGGTAATTTCCTCATTCTCTCGCTGGTGGAGCTCCTGAGCGAGGCCTTCGTTTTGGCCGACAAGGCGGGCGTATCCCGCGAGCGTTTCTTCGAGGTCGCCAGCGCTGTCTTTTCCTCGCCGCTCGCCGATCGCTATGGTCGCGCGTTGCTCGAGCAGCGCTTCCAACCACCAGGTTTTCGCCTGATGCTCGGGCTCAAGGACATCCGCTTGGCGCTCGAGTTGGCCGAAGCGACGCACACGCCGTTACCGATCGCCGACCTCGTCCGTCAGCATGCCCTGGAGGCGATGGCCCGTGGCCAGGCCGAACTCGACTTCACCTCGCTCCTGCGCGTCGTGGAAGCGCATGCTGGGCTGCCTCGACCCGAGTAGCGCGCCGGCAGACGTGGAGCTTTCCCGGCGGGGCCGATCTGCTCGTGCCCACAGCACCGACGAGCGGTCGCTGGCCACGCGCGCTGGTAACCGGCTCGCCGGTGAGCTGCTCTCGCCCGGAGAGCGTCGGCCTGTTGGCCAGTATCGCCGGAGCGCTCGAACGAAACGAGGCCCCGAAGATCCTCGGTTCGGGTTTCCTACTCCCCTCACGGGTTTCGGATTCCCGGCCTCGAATCGTCGGGGCCTCGCTTATCAGCATACGCATCCAGCGCTCTGCTGCAAGAGAGGAGTGTTGCAAAAACGCAACAGTTTCGCCTCTCGCGCTTCGCTGATCGCCCGCTACCAGGTGTCTTGCATGCTTGTCGGCTCCTCGGTCACACTGTCGCACGGTCGAGGGATGATCGGGAGGCAGAGAATGAAGAGCGAACGCGTTCTGCTCGAGTGCCGCGTCGATGGCAAGGTCGCGCTCGTCACCGGGGCGTCGTCCGGCCTCGGTTACACCTGTGCGGTCGCGCTCGCCGAGGCGGGTGCCGATGTCGCCGTGGCGAGCCGCTCGCTCGATCGCTTGCAGGAGGTCTGCCGAGCGATCGAGGAGCGTGGTCGCCGCGCCTTTCCGATCGCAGTCGACGTGCGCGACGTCGGCCAGATCCGCGCGATGGCCGAACGCGTGCACAGTGTCTTCGGCCGGATCGATATCCTGGTCAACAGCGCCGGTCTCAATATCCCGCAGCCAGCGCTCGAGGTGACGGAGGAGAACTGGGACACGATCCTCGATACCAATGCCAAGGGCCTTTTCTTTACCTGCCAAGCTGTCGGTCGCTACATGGTGGCCCAACGATATGGACGCATCGTCAATCTGGGCTCTACCATGGGACTGGTCGGCATGGCTGACCGCGCAGCCTACTGCGCCAGCAAGGGAGCGGTCACCCAGCTCACCAAAGTCCTCGCCATCGAGTGGGCGCCGTACAACGTCACCGTCAACGCCGTCGCGCCGACTTTCGTCGAGACGCCACTCACCCGTCCCTACTTCGAGCGGATTCCTGGCTTCCGCGAGGAAGTGCTTCGGCGCATCCCGCTGGGTCGACTCGGTCTGCCCGAGGAAGTGGCCGCGGCGGTCGTTTTCCTCGCTTCCGATGCCGCGGGCATGATCACCGGTGTCACCCTGCCGGTGGATGGTGGCTGGACGGCCTGGTGAGAGGCAGCGTCTCGGCCGCGCCGGCACACGTCCCGATGCGCGTTGCCCATGCCTGAGCTGGTGCGCCTGACGCGTGGCGCTCCGCCGCCCGTTCCCGGCATCGCTCGTCGGGCGTGCGGTGCGTCAGTACTCCTGGATCGCGTCTCGCTCGGCCAAGCGACCGAAGGCCCGGACCCAGCGTGGATGCTCACTGTGCCCATCGAAGATGAAGTCCACGCGGTTGGGAACAGCCCGTACCGGTCCGGTCGTGAAAACGCGCTCGCCGATCGGCCGGAGAAACAGCGGCGGTAGCGGGCGCTCGCGCGCCTCGCGGCTCAGCCCGCGCGTCTGGACCGCCTCCAGCCACAGCCCACCCGTCACTGCCCGGACCGTCAAGCGAGCCAACGGATAGGTGTAGGTGCCCGCATACCGTTGGAGTTCTCGCTCGGACACCGTGCACAGCCGGGGTGCCGGTGGTCGGATGCCGAACCGTTCTGTCAAAATCCAGGTTTCCACCTCGAGGTAGGCCGAACTCCCCTGCTCGTGATTGGTCAGGCTGGCGATCGCGACCCGCTCCTCGGGCAACAGCGCGAGATGCGCCTGGTATCCGTTCGTCGAGCCTCCGTGCCCGATCACCCGCACGGATCCGATCGACCAGATGGCCCAGCCTAAACCGTACCAGTCGGCCCAGTTCGCGGCTGCCACCTGCGGTGCCTGCATCATGGTGATGCTGTCCCATGAGATCGGCGGCGCTGCCACCGGACGCAAACCGAGGTGAAAGGCTGCGAAGTCGAGGAGGTCGTCGATCGTCGCCCAAACGCCGCCAGCCGGATGGACACTGCGAGGCAGCGCAAAGTCGCGGACCACGCCAACGTGTCCGTGCTCGTCCGTCCGGTGCCCGACCGCGAACGGGTATCCCAGGACGTCCTGCACGAGGAAGCAGCTGCGTTCCAGACCGAGCGGTCCGAAGATCAACTCGCGCATCGCTGCCTCGAACGAGCGACCGGTCACCACCTCGATCAGCCGCCCGGCGAGCGAGAAACCACTGTTGCAGTAGCTCCAGTGCTGACCCGGCGGATGGATCTGTCGGGCGCTCGCCAGACCGGCCACGTAGCGTGCTAGGGCATCGTCGCCGTACCCGTAGTCGTCGAAGCGATCCCCTTCGATCCCGCTGGTGTGGGTGAGAAGATGCCACAGCGTGATCGCTTGCTGCGCTTCCCGATCGGCGAGTTCCAGTTCCGGCAGGACGCTCGCCACCGGCGTATCGAGCGTGAGTTTCCCCTCTTCGACCAGGCGCATCGCCAGCGTCGCAAGGTAGACCTTGCTGATCGAGCCGATCTGGAACAGCGTGTCGCGTCGCACGGGGCAACCGGTTTCCAGGCTGGCGACCCCGTGTGTCACCACCTCGCGCCCGTCGGGTGTCAGGATCCCGATCACCATGCCGGGAACTCCCGTGCTGGCGCAGGCGCGCTCGATCACCTCCCGAAGGTCGCTCGTCGTTCTCATCGGCTATTCCTCCCTCGCTCGCTTCCCCGGTCAGCTTCGCGCTCGGCAGGGCTTCTGGCAAGGGCTCTCGCTTCTGATCCGCACTGCGCACGGATCGCTCAGGTGGATGCCGATCAGCGACTCTTTGTCGTTCGCGTGGTCGAGCAGCCTGTTCAGCGACGAGCGGAGCAGCCGACGCCCCGCGCGCGGCTGCTCACTGGCCTATCAGATGGATCGGGTATCGACCTCTTCCAGCCCGGGGATGACCAGGCCGTGACCAGTGTCGAGATGAGGTGCGGATCTTCGCACCGGAAAAGCGGTACTCGTTTCGGCGACCGAGCGTGCGCGCGGTGCTTCTTCCACCCGCCGGTTGGAACCTGCGCGCTGCCGCGAGCGATCGGCGACTCACGACTTCGTGCTGCGGGTGTCCCGGCTGGTTCGCCTGTCCCAGAGAAGGCCATGCAAGGCGCGACACGGCGATGCCCGGCGAGTCGATCCATCCCCGAGTGCGGCAGGGCAAACGGCGGAGATCGCTTGCAGCGTCACCGCCGCGGGACTGTCGCGGGGCTGCCTGTGCGCCAGTGCAGCGATGGAGTTCACCCCATCGACCGACCGGCGCGCATCGGCTTGGATGCGGGATGCCTCGGCGCTGCGCCTGCGATCCCCCGCTCCGGATCAGGCCTTCGTGGCAGCCGTCTGGGGCTCCCGCTCCCACTCGCGTGCCAGTTCCTCGCTCGTCGTGATGCGTGCGCCGTAGACTCGCCGCAGGTAGGCGATCCCCTCGCGATGCTCTTCTTCGGTGAACGCGTTGACGCAGTCCTCCGGGACGATGATCTTGTAGCCGTGCGTGAAGGCATCAGCTGCTGTGTGGCGGCAGCAGATGTTGGTGTGCAACCCGGTGATGACGACTGTATCCACACCGAGCGAGCGCAGCAAAAGGTCGAGCCCCGTCTCGTAGAATGCGCTGTAGGTGCGCTTTTCCAGCACGGTGTCGCCGGGCTGCGGAGCCAACTCCGGGATCGTCTCCGCTTCCTTGGTCCCTTTCATCGCGTGCGGGCCCCAGACCGCCATTTCGGGATCACTCGGCAGGTGCGCGTCACCGATGTACACGACTGGAACGCCGGAAGCTCTTGCCCGCTCGAGTAAATGCCGGAGCGGCTCGATCACGCTCCGCACCCGCTCGTTGCCCAGCTTGCCGGTGACGAAGTCGTTCAGCATATCGATCACGAGCACCGCTGCCTTCATCGTGTCCTCCCTCCTGATCGGACGACTCTCCTGTGTTCTCGATACCCCGCTCGCTACTGTTCTGTCAAGATTCTGCCTGCCACGCATCGCGGGGTACGATGCTGGCTGAGCAGCACGCTGACTGGCCGAATGCGCGTGGTGATCGTTTGACTGGACCACGAGTGTTCCAGAGCAGCTACGAGCGTTCCCGCTTATGATACGCTCAGGAACGACCCGATCATCGTCGGCCGCATGCTACTGTCCATGCCCTGCTGGGCGAGCGTGCCTTTTTCCGCGTACCCACGCCTGTTCCCTGCCAGCCGGACTCGGCAGCTGATCGCAGCCGAGGTGTCGAGCGAGGAAGCGCCCCGCAGCCGGTCCCGCGCTCGCGGACGCTGTTCGCCGCAGCCTTTTGCCTCAGACGTGCTGCAAGGCGGCACGGAGGCGAGCAGCGGTCTCCTCCATCGCCGTCTCGCTCGGGTACCGTCGGCGCGGCCAAAAGAATCCACGCAGCCCGTCCCCACGACGCCGCGGGACGACGTGGATGTGCAGGTGCGGAATACTCTGGCTGACCCGGTTGTTGATCCCGATGAACGTCCCTTCCGCTTCCAGCGCCAGCGGTATCGCCCGTGCCAGGCGTTGGACGAGCCCGAAGAGCGGTGCGAGCAGGTCTCCAGGAAGCTCGGCGAGCGTCGGCACGTGCTGTCGTGGGATCACCAGCGTGTGCCCGAAGAACAGTGGCCGGTGATCGAGGAACGCCATGACCTTCTCGTCCTCGTACACGCGTGCCGCCGGCAGTTCTCCGGCCACGATCCGGCAAAACGAACAGCCTTCCATGCCGTCACCTCACGGCTGCAACCGGGTAATCACCCAGATCCCATCGGCACTGCGCTCGTAACGGAACCGGTCGTGCAGCCGGTCCGGACGTCCCTGCCAGAACTCGTATGCGTCCGGCACCACGCGATAGCCGCCCCAGTAGGCTGGTCGGGGAACAGGCCCCGAGCCGAAACGCTCGGCGAACTCCGCATGCCGTCGCTCCAGTGCTTCCCGCGAGTCGATCGGCTCGCTTTGCCGCGAAGCCCAGGCACTGATCTGACTCCCCTTGGGGCGCGTCGCGAAGTACGCGTCCGCTTCCGCGCTCGTGACCAGCTCGACCCGACCCTCGATCCGCACTTGCCGCTCCAACGGTTCCCAGTAAAAAAGCAAGGCTGCCCGGGGGTTTTCGGCCAGCTCGCGACCTTTCCGGCTCTCCAGATTGGTGTAGAAGACGAACCCCCGCTCGTCGACTCCCCGTAAGAGGACCATCCGCACGGATGGACGACCATCCGCAGTTGCGGTCGCGACCGCCATCGCGTTCGGGTAACGGAGACCGCTCCCTTGCGCCTCCTGATACCAGCGCAGGAATTGCTCCAGGGGATCGTCCGCGAGATCGCGCCGCCGGAGTGGATGATCCGTGTGTTCCCACCGTTGCAGCAAATCGAGCACCGTGCGCTCCTCCACACCTTCCCTCGTTACGCTGTTCCGCTCCTTCAGCATACCGGGTCCCCGCTTCGCCGACTGGGTTCCATGCCAACAAGGACAGCGAAAAGCAGAGGAGAGCTTGGTACCGGTGCCCGGCCCTCGTTCCTCGAGAACCCGCTGCCAGCGAACGGCCGCTTTGGTCGTGCTGCCCGCACCCACCTTCCTCGCGCTCGCCCAGTGGGCGAACGTGCGATAGGATGAGCGCGGGATCGGTGTGCGAAAGGAGACCTTCGTCCGGACCATGAGCGACCATGACCCGGGTGGACGATCCGTGCCCGCTCTCGAGCCGACGGTCTCCCGTCCGCGGCCCTCTGAGCGGCGGCGACTCCAGCAGAGCTTCTTCTTCGGCGTGGCTAACGGCGGTTTGCTCCTGCTCGGCGACGCGCTCATCCACCCCGTTTTGGTCCTCACCGTCTTCGTCTCCCAGTTGACCGAGCGCGGCCTCCTCGTGGGACTCGTCCCGGCGATGAGCGTCAGCCTCTGGTTCCTGCCGCAGGCGATCGCGGCCGCGTTCGTCGAGGGGCGTCGCCGCCAGCTCCCCTGGGCGACCTGGGGAGGGATCGTGCGTGCCCTGGCGATCGCTATCCTGGCCGCGGTCGTGCTCGCTCGTGGCGTTGGCCCGAGCCCGACGCTGCTCACCGTGTTCTTCGTCTGTTATGCGGTCTACAACCTCGCTGCCGGTTTTGCCTTCGTTCCCTTGGTGGAACTTACTGCTCGTGCTGTACCGCCTGATCGGCGTGGCTTCTTCTTCAGCCAGCGCAATCTGTGGGGTGCCGTGCTCTCGCTCGCTGCTGGGTTCGCTGTCCAACGGGCACTGGTGTTCGGGGAGGCGGGTTTTGCCGTCCTCTTTGCTGCCTCGTTTGCTGCGCTTTCCCTCGCGGCCTACACCACGCTCTGGATCGTCGAGCGTCCTGTTCCGCCTCGGCCACGCTCCTTTGCCTCCTGGGTGGCCGAGCTCCCGCGTCTCCTCGCGCGTCGCCCAGTTCGTCGCTTTCTGGTCTTTCGTTCCCTCCTCGCCTTGTCCACGATTGCCGACCCCTTCTTCGTCGTGTACGCGCAGCGCGTGCTCGGCCTTCCCGCCGAAACGGTCGGTTTCTATCTTGCTCTTTCCGCTCTCGCCCGGATCCTCGCCAATCCGCTCTGGGGTTGGGTGGTCCAGCATTGGGGCAACCGTCAACTCCTCCAGCTGGCGACCCTGGTGCGCGTCTTCATGCCGCTCGTCGCGCTGGGGATTCAACCGATCCTCGGCTGGGAGCACCTCGTGCCGCGCCTGGACGATCCACAGCGGGTCGTCCTCGTCACCTTCGCCTTTGTTTTTGTCGCCTATGGCGTGACGCTCTCGGCACAGATGTTGGCCAACTTCACGGCGGTGCTCGAGCTCGCTCACCCCGAGGAGCGTCCGACACTCGTCGGCGTCACCAATACGATCCTGGGCGTCGTTGCCCTCGTGCCGATGCTCGGTGGCCTGGTCGTCGATCGCTTTGGCTACTCAGCGGTTTTCGCGCTCGCGCTCGCGCTTTCCTTGCTCGCGCTGCTGGCCAGCGGTCTCCTGCCAGCGTCCCGTCGCCAGCCAGCGTGAACACCACTGCGGTACCCCGTGCACCCGACCAGCACGGGTGCGGGACGATCGCCCCTGGCTTCCGATCGAGGCTGGAGGTGACATGGGTGCACCGCTCCCGCTCTGCGAGTCCTCTCGGCATGCTGTCCGCGCTCGCAGTGCGACACGCGTCCTGCTGCGGTAGAATGCGCCTGTGGAACGTGCGATCCTCCCTCCGCTGGCAAGGCAGAGGGCTGGAACGGGGCGAGTCCGAACAGCATGCATGTGCTCGATCGTGTCCGGCAGTCCCGTGAACTCCTTCTCGTCACCGCGCTCGTCGCGCTCGTTCTCGGCTGGGCCTTGCTCCACCTCGCCCATATCCTCACCCCCTTCATCGTCGCCGCAGTCTTCGCGTACCTGGTCCACCCGCTCGTCGATTGGCTGGAGCGACGCCTCCATCTTCCGCGGATCGCCGTTGTCCTCGTGCTCTACCTGGTCCTGATCGGCCTGCTGGTTCTCGGTGGACTCCTGCTCGCTCCCTCGCTGGCCCAGCAAGCGCAGGCTCTGGCTACCACGGTCCCCCGCGTCATCGAGACGATCGAGCAGCGGCTCGCGCGCGCCCCCGAACTCCGTTTTGGCGAACTGGCCATCGACACGCGCGGACTCTTGGACCGTCTGGACGCTGCTGCGCAGTCGCTCGCCGAGCGGTTCAGTCGCGAGGCCGTTCCACTCGTCCTCGCAACGGTGGAGGCGCTCATCAAGTCGTTCGTTTTCTTCCTCGTCAGCTTTTACGGTCTCTTGCAGGGCCGCACATTGGTCGCGCGCCTGCGGGCACTCGCGCCACGCCGGCACCAGAAGACAGTGAGCCGGATCCTCGGCCAAGTCGACGCGACCTTCCGGGCCTATATCCGTGCGCAGCTCGTCCTGTTCGCGATCATGGCGACGGCCACCTACATCGCGCTCACCATCCTGGAAGTCAAGTATCGACTTGCCCTGGCGATCGCCACTGGGCTGCTCGAGCTCATCCCCTTTATCGGTCCGTGGACTGCTGGTGCCATCGCCGTCAGCGTAGCCTTGACACAGGGGACCGCGCCCTTCGGCTGGTCCTCCCTCCAGCTCGCGGTCGTCGTCGCACTCGTCTACCTGGTTCTCCGCCTGCTCGAGGATCATTTCGTCATCCCTCAACTCGTCGGCCATTTTGTCCGGCTGCATCCGGTCGTTGTCCTCTTCGGGATCCTGGCCGGTGCCAGTGTGGCGGGCATTCTCGGCCTCCTCCTCGCTGTCCCGGTGCTGGCTGCGCTCAAGATCGTCGTACTTACCGTGCTGGAAGAACTACGCCACCCGCCACCGCGCCAAATCCTCATGCTGCGTGACCGCTCGCTCCTCCCCACTCTGCCCGACTGGCTCGCCGCTGCTCCGGCCCGACGCGATGTCCTCCTGATCGTGCCGCCCGGCGTCGTGGTCTGGGACGATCTTCCGCTTCTTCAGGCAGCGAGCCGGACCGCTCTCGATCACGATGTCGAGGTGCTCGTCGTTACCCCGGATCCCGTCGCCTCCAGCTTGGCCACAGCTGTCGGCCTGCGCGTCGTGTCGCGCTTGCCGGACGGTTGGGGTGCGGATGCCGAACTCCTCCTCGTCCTCGACACGTCTCGATCGGCTGCGAGTGAGTGGCCCGTGCCGGTGACCTCGCCGGTCGGGCCGGTCCGCGAAAACGCTGCGGAGCCGAAGGAGGGTGTGCCATGACGTCTGGAACAGTCCGGCGCTATCGGAACTACATCGGTGGCGAGTGGGTCGAACCAGCCAGCGGTGAGTACCGTCCTGATATCGACCCGGCCGATAGCCGTACCGTGCTCGGCGAATTTCCTCGCTCGACTGCTGAAGACGTCGATCGGGCGGTCGAAGCGGCTGCGGCTGCTTTCCCAGCCTGGAGCAGTCTCTCTGGTCCACAGCGGGCAGCTATCCTCCATAAAGCCGCCAACATTCTGGAAGCGCGTGCCCGAGAAATCGGCGAGGCGCTGACCCGCGAGGAGGGCAAGACGATCGGCGAGGGAGTGGGCGAAGTCTTGCGCGGTGTGGCCATTCTGCGCTATTTCGCTGGGGAGCCGCTTCGCCCGCTCGGCGAAGTCTACTCCGCGACCAACCCGGAGACGTTTCTCTACACCGAGCGCGTGCCGCTCGGTGTCGTCGGGATCATCACACCGTGGAACTTTCCGGTGGCTATCCCGCTGTGGAAGCTGGCACCCTGCTTGGCGTTCGGCAACACGGCCGTCTTCAAGCCAGCTGAACTCACCCCGCTCACGGCCCATCTCATCACGGAAGTGTTCGTCGAGGCTGGTCTGCCACCCGGTGTCCTCAACCTCGTGCATGGCCCCGGCTCGGTCGTCGGCGAAGCGATCGCGCGCCATCCCAAAGTCGTGGCCGTGAGCTTCACCGGGTCCAACGTCGTCGGGCGGCACCTCTACCAGATCGCCAGCGAGCGCGGAGCCAGGGTGCAGCTCGAGCTCGGTGGCAAGAATCCGGTCATCGTCGCTGAGGATGCCGATCTCGACTTCGCGGTCGAGCTGACCACGTCCGGTGCCTTCCGCTCGACTGGCCAGAAGTGCACCGCCACCTCGCGGGTCATCGTCCTCGAGCCGCTCCTACACGAGTTCACCACTCGGCTGGTCGAGCGCGCTCGGAGTCTCAAGGTCGGCCCTGGCATCGACCCGACCGTCTATATGGGCCCGCTCGTCTCGGAGGAACAGCGGCAACGCGTTTTGGGCTACATCGAGATCGGCGAGAAGGAGGGAGCGCGGGTCCTCACCGGTGGTCATGAACTGTCCGAGGGAGACCTGCGCTATGGCTTCTTCGTCGCCCCCACCGTCTTCACCGATGTCGAGCCCGGCATGCGGATCGCTCAGGAAGAGATCTTCGGCCCAGTGGTCGGTATCATCCGTGCCCGCAGCTTGGACGAAGCGATCGAGATCGCCAACGGCGTCCCGTATGGCCTTTCGGCCTCGATCGTCACCCGCGATATCCGCCGTGCCTTCGCCTTCGCGCGCCGTATCCAGGCCGGCGTAGTCCATATCAATTCCGAGACGGCTGGCGCCGAGCCGCACGTGCCCTTCGGCGGTATGAAGGCCTCCAGTTCCTGGTCGCGCGAGCAAGGTCGGGCAGCGCTCGAGTTCTTCACGCAAGTGAAGACCATTTATTTCGATCTGCCACCAGCTTGAGTCCCGCGGCCCAGCGTGCGACTATCGCGCTCGTCGACCTGATCGCGCCGGGCCATCCAACGAGCGAGCCCCCGTCGAGAGCCGAGCCAGGGAGCGCTCGCCTGCCCCTCGCCAGACGATTTCCGAGCCCGTGCGGCCCGCGTCGGCTCACCGTCTTCGCCGCGCGGCGTCGCGGCGCGCGATTCGGCTTGCGCGCCCGTCGTCCGGTCGGGTGCATCGGCCCCGGCAGCGAGCAGCGCGACCCGCGGGCTGGTGCTCGCTGCCGGGCGCAAGCCGCGTCGTTACCGGCAGATGCCTGCCCGGGCGCTGCTGGACCCAGCCGGAGCCATGCTAGCCCGCCCGCCGATAGATATGGACGATCGCCGCTCCATCCGGGGTCGTGAACTGGATTGCCAAGCGATCCCCCTCGATCCGGTACGTCGCTCGCCCGTTATCCGTCACAGCGAAGCTGAAGCCGAAATCAGCTGTCACCACAGTCCGCACGTCGCGGAAGATGAGCTCGTCTCCGGGATCCTCATAAGTACCAGTCTGCCGGCCTGCCCCTCTGACGCGATGCGAGCCGCTCATCTGGCAGTCGGCCTGCCAGGAGCGTTCGAAAGTGCCATCATCCCGGAAGGTCATGACGATGTCGCCACTGCAATCCATCCCAGCAGGTACCCCACCATACGGCGCGAGATTGGCAGCGAGAACCTCCATGACGGAGGCTGTCCACGTACCGACCAGTCGCGAGCAGGCCTCGTCACGATCGACCGCCCTCACCCGCAGCCCGATCGTGCCGCCGGCCGGGGCGAAGACCGTGGCGACGCCGCGCGGCTCAGCCAGCAGGGTTGGATCGGTCCCGCCCCGCGGTGGGGAACCGTCCGGGCAGGTGCACTCCTCCGGTCGCAGGCAGAACCAGATTCCGGCACCAGGTGCCAGCCTGAGCGGTCCGTGTCCCGGGAACTCGACGCTGCCCGAGCCCTCGCCGAAGACGATGACCTGCACGAGCGGACGGTCTCCTGGATCGATCGAGACGTCCAATGGCAGCGAGCCGAATGGGCCAGCATCCAATGACGCTTCGACGTCCGGCACGTCCGGCCGGAGGGCGAGCGTTGCGGTCGCCCGCGTCGTGGTAATGCCAGGCCCGCTGGCCTCCCACTCTGGACCGAACTCCGGCGATCGTACCAGCGACTGGGCGACGATCTGCAGCGCCTCCTCGTACGACCGACCGCCGAAGAGTCGCGACACCGCTTCCTGGTTCCTGAGTCGGAACATCTCCAGCATCGCTTCGAACGGATCATGACCAGCTGCCTCCGCTGCCGCGTACAGCCCGATCGCGTCGTAGCTGCGGCGCCACAACGAGACGTGCGGGACGCCGAGCCAGGTGTTCCACCAACGTGCGGAGTCCGACGGGTCCGTCGCGATCGCCGCTCCGACCCACTCTGCCTGTCCCTCGACAAGCCAGCTCCGCTCGTCGCCCGCTAACCCGACGTAGTCGAATTGGAAGCAGTGCCAGACTTCATGGGCTGCCGTGACCTCTTCCGCGCTCGCGTTTCCCAGGATCGCTGGGTTGAACGCGATCCGGCAGGCAATCACGCGGCTGTTTCCGGAGAGTACCGGGCTCGCGACTGCATCGGTGTCCGAGCCCAGACGGGGATTCAGCCCGACCCGCAGCGGCAGACGCAAACGACGTCCTGCCCGCTCCTCGATGCGCCCCCGGACGTTCTCCACGAGGGCGCGCACGTGCTCGACGTCGGCTCGCCCCTGCGCTCGCGCCGGTGGTGGCGCGAGCACACCAGCCAGCGTGCCCGAGAGGCGATCGCCGGTCCTCCCGCTCGGTGGAATCTCGATCCACTCCTCGATCCCTCCGTAGACTGCCTGCTCGACCGCCTGCGCCACCTCCGGCGGCAGCCGATCCAGGTTGCTGAGGAGGACGCGCGCTGCCAGCTCGCCAACGGCCGCTGCATCGTCTCCGGGAAGCTGCTGCGGTACGACGCCCGGCAGCGGCGCGACGGAGCCAGCGAACACCGCCAGCGCGGTCTCCAGCGAGAGCCGCCCCTCCTCGTCCAGGAGCTCGCCGAAAGCGAGCAGCGTCTCGTTCGGCGGTCCGCCAGGCAGTGGGTGCGCCGGCGCGGCCGGAGGGTGCGTTCCCGAGGGTTCCGCGCTCGGACGCGGTCCACCCTCGCTGGCGACGGTCGTCGCAGTCGGTTGCGTGTCCGGGATCGGTGATGGCTGCGGGCTCGGGCGGGTACAGGACGCGAGCACGAGCAGGCCGAGCACGAGGAGACGAACGAGAGACTGACCGGTCGCTGGCCACCCCCATCGCTGGTCTGGCGGGCCGGTCACGGTCGAGCCGTCTTGACGGGTGCGCATCTCTGCGGGCCTCCTTCCGACGCTCGTGTTGGAGTCACCGCAGCCTGCGCCGACGCGACGGGCTGACCGGTCGCCACAGGGAGGTGCACGCGGCGACGACTCCGTTACCCTCTCGCTGCACCCGAGCACGATCCCTGCTCCTTGCCCGGGCGCTTCGTCCTCTCCCTTCGAAACGAAAGGCCTCTCTTGTCATCATCCTACAAGAGCCGAATTGCAATCGCAAGAGCCAGAGGGAATGAGGCGCAGCGCGGCGCGATCGACGCCGTGACGCCCAGGGCGTGTGTGGGAAGACCCACTGGCGTGCCCGAGTGCCACTCCCCCGCTGGCTCGCGCGAAACGATCCCACACCCCCCGGTCGAGCGAGCACTCACGGCACCCGTGGCAGCCGGTCGACACTGCACGACGGCGGGGCACCCTCCACCGGGTTCGACGGATGATCTCCTCGCAGAGGGTGTCGGCGTTGCCTGCCACTGCCGACCACGAAAGGGCACGGATTCCCACGCTGCCCGGACCGACTGGCTGGATCGCTCGGGCGAGTCGCTCGTCAATCCCACCGCGACGGTCGTCGCTGATCTCCTTTCCCCCTCGCTGGACTGCCGCCCGAGAAAGCGCTCCGAGCAGCCCGCCCAGCAACCGAACGACCCGCTCCGGCCGCGCCGATCCGATCGCACGGCCAACCGCCCCACCGAGCCGAGCGCTTCCCCGGTTGTTTCGCCTGCTGCATCTTGACAGTCGTTTCACGCGCTGCCTATCCTTCTCTCGGCGCCGTTCCCGGAGACGAGCGATGAACCAGCGGTACGAACTCGCGATCACGACCACGTTCGGCCGTATGCTCGCTGCGCTGCCGTCCAAGGCGCAGGAACAGGTCTGGCGCAAGCTCCCCGAACTACAGGCTGATCCCCACCCGGATGGGACCGAGCGCAAGCAGCGGATGGAGAACTTCGACGACGTCTATCGCTGGCGAGTCGGGAAATATCGCGTCTTCTACCGCATCGCGAACTGCCGCGTCATTCTCATGGCGATCGAGCACCGCCGGGACGCCTACCGGCACGACACGCTGCCGAGCGACGAACAGCTGATCCTCATCGAACCCGACGACCAGTTCGAACTCCCTGCGTTCGGCGACAGTGCGCCGGCTGACGGGGACGTCGAGCCGCTACCGGCCGTACCGACGTCACCACCCGGTGATCCGCTCCCCCGCCCGCTGGCCGAGCCCGAACTCGCTCGTCTAGGCGTACCGGCCGACCAGTGTGGGCCGCTGGCGGCTTGCCGGACCGTCGATGAGCTGCTCGAAGTGCTCGAGCGCCTCCCCCCAGCGATAGCCGATCGGGTTCTGGCGCTCGCCTTGGGCACCACCCTGGAGGAGGTGCTCGACGACCCGGTCCTTCTCCTCGATGAGTTGCCCCCGTCCTTCGTGGATGTCCTGCGCGGCCATGTGCCGCTCCACTACCTGCTCGATCCGAGTCAAGAGAAGGCCCTGCAGCGGATCAGCAACCAGGACGGCCCGTTTTTGGTGACTGGTCCACCCGGCAGCGGTAAGACGCTGCTCGGTTTGCTCGCCATCTCGCCGCTCCTCGCCCGAGCGCGCCAGCGCGGCAATCCCCAGCCACGCGCGCTGTTCGTCACCTTCACTCGTACGCTGGCCCGAACACTGGAACGACTCGCCCGCGTGCACCTCTCCGCTGCCGATCGCTTGGCGGTGGCCTTCAAGACCCTGGACAGCCTGGTCAACGATCTCGCACCGGACGCGCTTCTCGCTGATGGACCGGCGGTCGTCACGCTCGTCGCCCAAGCGCGCCAACGCGCTTTCACGCGGCCCCTCTCGCCCGACCCCGCGCGCGACCGCAAGCTCGCTGGCTCGCTCCACCGAATCACCAACCTATACATCCAGGAGGAGATCGAAGAGGTCATTCTCGGTCGCGGTCTCCGCACACTCGAGGAATACCGCGCGGCCGATCGCACTGGTCGCCAGCTTCCGCTCAATGCCAACCAGCGTGAGGCGATCTGGTGCGTCTATGAGACCCTCAGCGACCTGCTGCGTGAGCAAGGCCTCTTCCTCCGCGAAGAACGGCGTCAACTCGCCTGGGAAACGGTTCGGCAGGACCCCGCGGTGACGCGCTACGACGTCGTCGTCGTGGATGAGGTGCACGATCTCTCGCTGACTGCGCTGCGCCTCCTCCATGAATTGTGCCGTCATCCCGAGGCGCTGCTCTTGCTTGGAGACACCGGTCAGTCGATCTATACGCGGACAGTCCGGTGGGACCTCCTGCGCGCCGAGTTCCCTGGATTGGTATCCATCGAGCTCTCGACTGGTCATCGCTGTCCACCGGAGATCGCGGCCGCAGCCGAGGCCTACCGAGCCGCGCTCCCGTTGGATGACTCCCGCGGCGAATCGTCGGCAGTGACCCATCGCAGGCGTCCTGGCCGTGCGCGCCCCCTTCTCGTCCTGCTGTCGCGCTGGGATGCCTGGCCAGATGCGCTCGCCCGCTGCCTCGCCGAACGTCTCCGTGAACTCCGGTTGACCTCTGGACACGCTGCCGTGCTCGTCCCCACCAATCAGCTGGCCGATGCGGTGTCCGAAGCCTTGTGGGCGCGTGGCTTCGAGGTCGAGCACGTGCGGGCTGGCCAGGATCTCAGCCAGGGTTCCGGCGTCAAGCTGCTCACGTGGCACAACGCCAAGGGCCTGGAGTTCGCACTCGTCCTGCTCGTGCTGCCCGATTGGGAGCCGCCTCCTGCCGGCTGGTCCGATTGCGAAGTCGACGAGGTCCGGGAGTCGATCGCGCTCTGGCGGCGCACCGCCTACGTCGCGATGACCCGTGCCAGCCGCGCGCTCGTCGTCCTGCGCCCGCAGCACGGCACGAGTGCCTTACTCGAAGGCTTCCCTGCCACTGTATGGGAGTCGGTCACGTTCGCGAGCGAATCGACCGACGCTCCGAGCGATGGCCTGCCGTTTTGACAAACCGAGAGGGTGGCTCGCCCCCGGGCGAGCCACCCTCCCCGGTGAGGGAGGTTGCGAAGTCAAAGGGGCCAACTGGGGTTGACCGGTGTGGTTTCCAAGAAACGTGCTGGATACTCGGGCGACCACCACAAGCGTCCACCTTCGTCGTAATCCTCCCACTCCCAGCGGATCGGTTCCGCGTCCAAGTCGCGTTGGTAGTCGCCCATGTAAATTTCGAGACGGTTTCCTGAGGGATCACGGACGTAAATGAAGAAAGCGTTGCTCAAACCGTGTCGTCCTGGGCCGAAGTCGATCTGCGCTCGGAATCCGGCATCGGCCAAGAGATCGGCTGTTCGCATCACGTCAGCCGGTTCACCGACGTGATAGGCAACATGGTGAAGCGACGGACCAGTTGAACGGACCACGGCAACGTCGTGCGTACCACGCCGTCGTCGCAGCCACGCCGCGAAGGTCTTTCCGTCGCGGACCGTGTACTCCGAAATACTGAAGCGAAGGCGATCCCGCCAGTAGGTGAGTGATGCGTCGGGATCCTCGACACGCAAGTTCATATGGTCGATGAACATCGGTGGAATACCCCGGAACCGATGAGTCGACCGCATCGGGAGCCGCACGCGGCCGCGGTCGTCGTAGACTGGCACTTGCTCCATGTGGTGATAGAACTCCACCGGATGCCCGTCCGGCGTGCGAACCCGCAGCGCTTCCCCTTGGCCTGGCTCTCGCCCTGCCTCGACCCGTGTGACTGGGACGCCGAGTGTGCGGTGCAGCTCCTCGAGTGCATCGAGATCGTCGGGGTACTCCACCCGGAGAGCGAAGTGATCGAGCCCGGGCTCGTCCGCTTGGACGAGCCCGAGCGTCCATAGATCGAAGTCCGCGATCCCCCGAACGTAGAGCGCGTCTCGCTCTTCGAGGGCGGGGACGAAGCCGAGCACATCGACGTAGAAAGAGCGAGCGGCTGACAAGTCGCGCACTCGCAGCACACAGTGCCCGAGGCGTAAGATGCGGAAAGCCTCCTGAGGGCGTCCCATCGCGGCCTCCTCTCCCCTGCCGTCCAGCTATGCTCGAGCTGATCGTTCCGGATCAGCTGCCGCGCCCAAACGATTCCGGCGGTAGGACTCCCCAGGCGCTCGCTGCCTCGGGGAAATCAGTCCAGATCAAGGGGGCACTGGCATGCTCGACCGCTCGAGGCATTTCGCCCGTCAGCTCGAAGCGGTTCCCACCTGGCTCGATGAGGTACGCGTAGAGGTTGCTGCCCAGGGCATGCCGACCCAACCCGTACTCGACCTTGATACCAGTGGCACTTGCCCGGTCGAGCATGCGCTTGATATGGTCGATGCTTTCGAAGGTCCATGCCACGTGATGCAGCGTCCACGAAGGTTCGGGTGCACCGATCATTGCCAGGTCATGGTGCCACTCGCCGACGCGGGTCCACACTGCAGCCCAGACGTCGGGAGCAGGCTGGAAGATATCGGAGATCTTGAAGTCCAGCACGTCTCGCAGGAACTCGGCAAGCGTGCGCACCTGGGGTGCATGGACGGAGAGTGTCACGTGATCGATGTCATCTGGAGTGACCCCTGCAAGGCGCTCGCGCAGAGCTGGCGCCGCTGGTCGCAGGTAGGGTCGGCGGTCCTTCACCAGTACGAGTTCCATGACATGTCCGGTGGGCAAGGTGAAGCGCAGTGCTCGTATGACTCCTGGCTCGCTGTCTTGCCGCTCCTCGCACTGAATACCAGCTTGCTGCAGGCGTTGCCGGTAGTGAGCAAGATCTTCTTCATTATCGACCTGGAACGCGAAGTGGGCCACGCCGGTCCCGCCTGGAGTGACCGCCAGGTCAAAGTTCTCGTCGAGTCCGCACCCGAAGTAATGGGTACTCCCGCTTTGCCCGAGGAGGACCAAGCCCATCACGTCGCGATAGAACGTCAACGCCCGGTCCGGATCCTGCACACGGATCTCGACGTGAGCGAGCTTTTGGAGTGCCATCGCGTACCTCCCTTGTTGATCTACGACCAACCGACCATCGTTGCCGCACTCAGTGTGTCTTCGACTCCCCCGCTTGCAACCGGTCCCGGTACGAGATGCTACCGAGACTCTCGCGGCGGGCGACCCCGAGGTGTTCGAGAAGCTTCGAGTTTTCCACACCGATCATGCGAGCGGTCTCATCGCTGGTGTTGTAGTGCCGGTGCCAGGCCCACGGGGGTGTATAGATGAAACACCCAGTCCGCCATTCGACCACTCGTTCACCGATCTCGGAATAACCAGCACCGCTGAGCACGATATGGACGGTCTCATGCGGGTGGCGTTGCAAGTCCGTCGCTGCGCCGGGCGGAATCTCCTGGAGGAAGATGTCCAGAGTATTGGTTGGTAAGCGAGGCAACGCGCCGATACGCGAGGGATTCCCCGTGACCGCCTGATCGAGCCAGATCGCATCATCCTCTGACAGGACGAGGTGCTCGGGAAGCTCTCGATCCGGATCGAACGACTTCATGCGCCGGAGTCGCTCGAGGTAACCAGCGAGTCGCTCGTCACCCATTGCTGTACTCCTACGATCTCTCGCGTGTAGATCTCCGAGTAGACTGGTACCATCCGGCTGAACCCGCCGTCGACAGCATGAATCTGTCCGGTCAAATAACCAGCCTCATCAGACGCGAGGAAGGCAGCTAAGGCCGCTACCTCCTCGGGGCGACCGAAGCGGGCAACGGCGATCGCGCCCTGCTCACGCTTTCGGTATTCGTCGAGAGGCATGCCCTCTCGCTCGGCACGGTACCGCTGCATCTCCTGCTGGCGTTCCGTGACGATATGCCCCGGAGCCAGCACATGCGTCGTTACCCCGTACGGACCGACCTCTGGTGCTAGCGAGCCGGCAAGCGCAGCGACCGCACTGCGTACGACGTTCGAGAGGTGGAGCAGCGGAAGAGGCGTGATGACGCCGGACGATGTCGAATAGATCAGTCTCCCCCAGCGGTTGGCCAGCATCCCTGGCAAAACGCCTCGGGTGAGGATGATGGCGCTGTACAAAATATGGCTAACCGCTCTCTCCCAGTCGGAGACAGTGAGATCGAGAAATCGCCCAGGCCGCGGACCACCCGTGTTGTGGAAGAGGATATCGACTCGGCCGACGCGTGCCAGTACTTCGTCCACTGCTGCTTCGACCGCAGCAGGCTGCTCGAGGTCCGCGAGCACGAACCCTGCTGCCCCGATGCTGCTGACCGCCTGCTGAGCGCGTTCTGCGTCACGGGCCAGTAGATACACTGTCGCTCCTTCGTCGACGAAGCGCTTCGCGACCGCCAGTCCGATACCTCGCGTCGCAGCGGTAACGAGCGCAGTGCGGCCATTCAAGCGTCTCATGCAACTCCCCCACGCAGCTGGTTGAGTGCGTCTTGCAACGAGTACGATGACAGCAAATCATCGAGCAGCTTCAGCGGTTCCGAGAAGTCGTACAGGAGATACTGTGTATTGATCCGGAGGAACATCGGATCTCCCGCGTAGAACCGCTCGTACAGTTCGTGACGTCCTCCGAAGCTGGAAACGGCAAGATCGTACGCGACCTTGAACAACTTGGCCCGTTCCTCAGCAGATGCTTCTGCCGCCCGCATGTACTTGTCGATATCCTCCCGAATCGGTGAAGCGAACGCGTCAGCCCGGGCTGGCGTATACAGCAAGCTCCCCGCGAAGATCAGCTGCAAGAGTTCGCGGACACGTGGGTACCACCGGTTCCCGGAGTTGCGGATAGCGAAGAGCGGGCGAACGTTCGGGAAGAGAATTCCGTCCTCGTTGGGCTGCGCCTCGGTCTCACTCGCGATGATGGCAGCCTTCGTCAGCTCGATGTACGTGGTGATCTCGCCGATCGCATCCCGTACGTGGGGGAACTGATCGGTCTGCACCATCTGGGTACCTCGGTACGCGAGCCCCGCAATGAACTGGAGCTTGGAAAGGAGCCGGATACTGGTCTGATGACCAGTGAACGCATTGGAATTGATCTCCCAGATGCGATTCACCCGCTCCCAGTCTTGGTTGATGAAGACGCGTTCCCACGGTACCAGCACATCATCGAAAACAGCGACTGCGTCCATCTCGTCGAAGCGTGATCCGAGAGGATGATCGAAAATATCCGTGCCCCCATACGGCTCACGGCAGATGAAGCGAAGCCCCGGGCTGTCAGTCGGGATCGCAAAAGCGATCGCGTAGCGCGCGTCTTCCGGGGTGTACCGGCGCAGTGAGAACGGCCATACCAGAATCTCGTCTGCATACGGACCCGCAGTCGCCAGCATCTTGGCGCCTCGGACGATCAAACCGTCCTCCGTTTCCCGGACGACACCCAAGTACGTGAAGGGATCCGGTTGCGCATGCGGCGGTTTGCTGCGGTCGACCGGTGGGTCGGCGAGTGCGTGTGTCAGGAAGAGGTCGTTGTCCCGCACATACGCGAAGTATGCCCGTACCCGGTCCGCGCTTTCACCGAAGAAGCGAGCACTCGCGCACCAGGCAGTAAGCATCGCGCCGATGAAGTCGGTTGTCCGACCCATCAGCCCGAAGGTTGCGTCAGCCCACAGCTTGTGCATCTTCCGCCGCTTGAGGAGATCTTCGTGTGTCCGGGGAAGGAGGAATTGCGTCGAAACCGGCTCTCCAGTTGTCGGAGAGGGGAACAGCATGAAGTCCCGCACATCATCGCGGTGCTGCAGGTCATAGAGCCGCGCGAGTTCGCGCGCCGCAGGTGCGGTGGCCGGATGCTTCGTCACGTCGGTGATACGCTCGCCCCCGATCCAGACCTCTGGACTGTGTCGGGAAAGCCGCTCCAGGTATTCCTTGCCCGTCCGTGCTCCCATGGGTAATCCTCCGTATCGTTCGGCTCTTACGCTGTCTCACTCTCCGAGGAGGAACGACCGGTGCACCTCGTTGAATTCCTCCGGCTTTTCCCACTGTGGCCAGTGGCCGGCGTCGCGAATGACGTGGAGCCGACTTCCCGGAATCCACTCGAGGAGGAGTTCTGCCTCGTCCAGTCCCCCCGTGGGATCATGATCGGTCCAGAGCAACAGGGTGCGGGCGCGGATCTTGTTGCACCAGGATGGACTCCACGCATACTGCTTGCGAATCTCCCAATCTTGCACCGCGACGATGTTTTCCATTGCCCGCTCGAACCCCGGCTGGGTATAGATCCGGAAGCGAATAGCCACGAGTTCGTCGGTGACCTGGCTCTTGTCGTAGAACAACCATTCCAAGCGAGCGCGTACTGTTTCGTATGAAGCCTCGCGGACCGCTTTCAGGCTCGACTCCTTCACGCGCTGCATCACGTCCGGCTTATTCGTAATGTTCCCCGGCGTGTTGAGGATCAGCCGATCCACCCGCTCGGGAAAATGGGCTGCTGCCCACGCTGCCACCCACCCTCCCAAGGATTCACCGGAGAGATGAGCACGCTCGATTCCCAGCGCATCGAGCAGCCCGATCAGGTGCTCCGCGAGGTAATCAGGAGTGTACGGGCGATCCGGTTTCTCGGAGTAACCGTGTCCCACCATATCATAGGTGATCATCCGGAAGTACGGTGTCAGGCCAGCGAAGTTTCGTGCATATGCCTCTAGGTGCCCGCCTGTCCCATGGATAAAGACGAGTGCTGGGCCGTCACCGCCTTCCAGGACGCGGGTCCGGATGCCGCCGGCCTGGACGTAGTACTGTCGGATCGGTAGTCCGATCAACTCACCCCAGATCGTGACTCGTGTGGTCATGCGGTCCCCCTACACCGATTCCGCTGCTCGTTGCTGGAGGTGCTGGCGCGGGACGTTAACATCGGTCGGGTCGATCAGGTCGGCTGCCTTCCACCCAGTGATGTCGTATTCATCCATGCATGCGCGGACGAAGTTTTGCAGTGACTGGGTCAGCCCGCTCAACTGTGCGAGAAGCAGTGTCTCCAGGCGCACGTTCTCATAGTTGCCAGCGAAGTTCCGCTCGTAGAGCTCGTGCCGGCTACCGAACTCGCTCCCGATCGCGTCCCAGAGCAGCTTCATGATTTTCATCTTGCCGATCGCATCGGTTCCATGTGACCCACGGAGGTACCGGTCGAGGTAAGGACGCAACTCGGGAACGAGGAAGTCGACCGCATTCGAGTTGGCGTAAATGAGGGCACTCGCCAGAGTACGCTCGATCAAGTCGCGGATCCGTGGATAAGCGACCGTCATCAGCACGCGATACGCCTGCCCGGCTTCGAGGTTAGGAAGGAGCGTTCCATTCGGCCCCGGATCAGGTCGCTTGACCATCGCCCAGGCGAGCGACCAGAAGAGATGCCGCCAGGCGATCACTTCGCCAAGATTGACTTGGACTCCCCGGAAGGCGTCGGTGCCGACGACGTGGGTCGCTTCGAGGAATGCCCCCACCAGGAAGTCCAGCTTGACCGCTAAGCGCACGCAGCCGTGGAAGAGTGCCCGGTTGAGGAAGCCGGTGGCTGGCACGAAGGTGTTCGCCTTTTGGAGGTCTCTATAGATAAACACGTTTTCCCATGGAATCTCGACACGATCGAAGACGAGGATGGCGTCGTTCTCATCGAATCGACTCGAGAGTGGATAGTCAAAGGGGCTCCCCATCACAGCTGCGGTCATTTCGTAGGAGGGACGGCAGATCAGCTTGAGTCCTGGCACATTCATCGGCACGAGCGCGGCGAACGCGAAGCGCTCGTCCTGGACCGGCATGGGGCCATAATGTGCGATGAAGTTGTAGTGGGTGAGTGCCGAGCCAGTGGCAACGACCTTGGCTCCACTGACCACGATGCCGCGCTCGGTTTCCTCGACAACGTGCAGCACGACGTCTGCTGCTTCATGGACTGGCCGGTGACGATCGACTGGCGGATTGACGATAGCGTGATTCAGGAAGAGGACGCGCTGCGCGATAGCTCGATACCAGCGGCGTGCATTCTCCGCGTAGGGCTCGAAGTACTCCGGCCAGGCGCCGAGTGTAGCAGCGAGACTGGCCTTGTAGTCCGGTGTCCGTCCCATCCAGCCCCAGGTCAGTCGCTGCCACGCGGCTACGGCCTCTAGCGCCCGCTCGAGATCAGCCGGCTCATGAAACACGCGGAAGAAAGCGTGCGTTCGTCCCCCTTCACCATCGAGCGGGGCAAGCAGGTCTTCCTGCCGGGCGGAATCGTGGAGGGCATCGTAAAGTCGTGCGAGCATGCGCGCCGCGTTGCGGAAAGCCGGGTGAGTCGTGACATCACGTACACGCTCGCCATAGATCCAGACCTCGCGGCCATCGCGCAGGCTCTCGAGGTACTCTGTGCCGGTGAGTGGTTGCGTCATGGTAGCCCCCCATCAGAGCAGTGGATGCCCTGGCCCGCCGAGCAGGACCTGGCCGAGGCTGGCCAAGCCATCTTCGTAGATCACCGCAACGTGTTGCGCTGCAGCGTGAATGTCGCGCCAGATCTTTTGCAGCGGGTGGTCGGCATAGAGCGCGCTGCCACCGCTGGCCAGGAACAGACGTTCCACGATGGTCGCGCACGTTCGGCTCATCCATGCCCGCTGCGCGAAGCAACGTGCGCGGAAGACGGGGTCGTCCTGACTCTGCCGTGCCTCTCCTCGGCGTTGCAGCTCCCGACAGTAGTGGTAACTGAGCGCTTGGACGGCATCAAAGAGCACGCTCGCTTCGGCCAGCGTCAGCGGTGCTGCCGGTGCTTCTTTCTCCCGTGCTCCCAGCGCATAGGGTCGAATCCGTTGCTCGACCCAGTCGCGATACAGCTCGATGGCGCGTTGAGTCCCACCCAATGCCGGAGCATAGATCGCGGTGGCGAGCATCGGGACGAACTGTGTTCGGTACAGCGGGCGATCCTGGAGCTTCGGATTGAAGGGAATTCCCCCTTTGGCCACCGGCATGAGGGGAAGGACGCGGTGTTCCGGAACCACCGCGTCCTCCACGGTGACTGAATTGCTGGCGGTTCCGCGCATGCCGACGACGTTCCAATCACGCTCCACGCGGACCTGGTCCTTCTTGAGCACGAAGAGCGCTGGCTCGGGTGGTCCCTCGGGGCGGAACTGGGCGAGCGCGTCCACTGCCACCCACTCGGCCCAGTCGATTCCGCTCAGGAACTTCCACCGGCCGGCTACCTTCCAGCCGCCATCGACGCGCTCGGCCCGCCCAACCGGTGCGATCGCGTCGACGATCAGCCCTGGCCGCTCCACGCCCCAGATCTCTTCTTGCAGCGCTGGATTCGCGTAGGCCAGCCACCACTCGTGAATCTCAAAGATGCTGTACACCCAGGCCGCAGCGGGATCGTAGCGCCCGAGTTCCCGAACCACCTCCACATATGTCCAGGGCTGCAGCTCATAGCCTCCAAAGAGTTTCGGCCGCAGGAGCTTGATAAGCCCCGTCTCGACCATGGCGTTGACGACATCCGGGTGTAAGCTGCCGTTCGCTTCCCCTGCTGCAGCATGAGCGACTGCGATCTCACCGACTTGACGTGCCAGTGCCAGTGCTGCCTCGTGGTCCATAGTAGGAGACTCCTTTCAGCTGCTCACCGACGTGAAGAACGCTCGAATCTCGCTCGCCAGGCCGCTCGGGTTTTCAACCGCCGGGAAGTGCCCACCACGGTTCAGACGCTGATAACGCCGGAGATTGAAATACTGCTCAACCCAACGACGAGGGACTTGTGCAACTTCTTTCGGGAAGGCCGCGACACCCGTCGGCACCGTGATGATCGGCATCCCTTCCCGGCTTGGCTGCCACGGATTCTGGAGCGACTCCGCGTAGAAGCGAGCTGACGACCCGAGCGTATTCGTGAACCAGTAAATGGAGAGGGTCGTCAAAATTCGATCGCGCGGATAGGCATCCTCGACGTTGCCGTTATGGTCGCTCCATCCGTGCAGCTTTTCCACGATCCACGCCGCCATGGCGACCGGGGAGTCGGTGAGATACGCTACCGTTTGTGGCTTCGTGGCGTGCATCTGGAAGTAGGCAGTGCCGTACTGCCACCAGAGCGCGGTGAGCTGCGCGTATGGCTGCTCCTCAGGTGTCCAGAGATCTTGCGGGATCGGCGCGAAATCGAGCGGGAAGGGCATCGAGGTGTGGAGACCGATGACCGCGTCCGGATACTTGTGCGCCAGCTGCTCGGCGACCAGAGCGCCCCAGTCCGCGCCGTAGACACCGTAGCGGGAACAACCCAGGACATCCGTCATGAGACGGTGCATCATGTCCGCCGCGGCGACGAAACCGAGTTTCGCCTTTCGCAACGGACTGGAGAAGCCGTAGCCGGGCAGCTCGGCAACGACGAGATCGAAGTCGGTCGCGAGCTGCGGCAGGACGTCACGAAAGTCCCAAAAGGTCCACGGCCATCCCCCCAGGAGCAAGAGAGTCAGACCCCCAGCCTTCCCTGTTCGCAAATAGTGAATCGGCTGACCGTCGATCTCCACGCGAAAGTGGGGGTAGTCATTCATCTCACGCTCGTGCTGCCGCCAGTCGTAACTGCCGATCCAGTCGGCGATCAGCGAACGAAGATACGCTTCATTGGTGCCGTAGTGCCATGTGTCGTTGGCCAGGTCACCCGGCCAGCGAGCCAGCGTCAGGCGTCGCCGCAAGTCGTCGATCTCTGACTGTGGGATGGCGATCGTGAATCGCTCTACCATCTTGGTCCCCCCTGCTCACAGGTTGTCCCCGCCAGCAGCGCTCGCTGCGCCGCGGATACCGTAACCACCGTCGCAATGGACGATCACTCCCGTGAGCCCAGCCGCGTCGTCCGAGGCCAGGAAGGCAGCGACTGCGGCATGGTCCTCGGGGCGGTTGACACGACGCAGCGGTGTCGACTGGATGATGAACTGGTCCAACCCTGGCATATCGAAGAGGCTGCGCTTGTCCGGATCACCGAACTCTGCTCCCAAGGGAATAGCGTTGCGCAAATCGGTGAACGTGCCTCCCGGCGCGATGCCGTTGACGCGGATCTTGGGCGCGAGTTCGTACGCCAGTTCGCGGATGAGCCCGACGACTGCGTGCTTGGACATGGTGTAGATGATGCCGCCTTGATTGGTGTAGAAGCCTGCGGTCGAGGCGGTGAAGAGAAGTGTTCCCTGCGTTTTGAGCAGTTCCGGTACAGCTGCGTAGGCACCCAACAAGTAACCCTTCACGTTCACTGCGAAGAGGCGGTCGAACATCTCGACGAGCTGGTCCGGCGTCTGATACTGAGGAAGAGAGAGAAAACCGTCGAACACGCCAGCATTGCCCATGAAGATGTCCAGTTTTCCGAAACGCTGTACTGCGGTGGCCACCGCTCGCTGGTTGTCCTCGGGCCGCGTGACGTCGGCTGCGATCGGGACTGCCCGGTCTCCGAGCTCGCTTGCCACCGCCTCAGCCCGGTCAGCCTTCAGGTCGACCACGACAACTGCTGCTCCCTCGCGGTGGAACCGTTCCGCGATCGCTTTGCCGATACCCGAACCGGCGCCAGTGACGATCGCCACCTTACCATCGAGCCGTCCAGCCATGTTAACCTCCTCACCCTTTCGATGAACCCGAAACCTCTTCGTGACTTCCGTCTCCTGACGATGTGCCGGCTGTACTGGTTACCGCCGCGAACCGCCCTGCGGGCCCCCGGCGGCGGTGAGGCGCCGGGAATCGGCGCACGACGAGGTTATGGTCGAGCCGATGCTGCGCCATTGCTCGCCGGGTGAGTCGTGGATGATGCTCGATGACCAAGTCCGTCAGAGGCTTGGCCGCACAAAGCAAGATGAAGCCGGCCTGCTCGTCCTCGGGGTAGTAAAGGACAGCGTCGGAATGATCGACGCGTCCTGACAGCAGTCTTGCAGCACACGCGAGGCACCAACCCTGTTCACAGGCTCGCGGCCAGTGATAGTCGGGGAGTTGCGCGGTGATCGAGTACAGAAGGTACTCATCGCGCGGAACCGTTAACTCCACGGCGGCATTCGGTAGCCGAAGCTCGACCCGTACGAAGTGCGGGTGGCCGGTTGCCGGCTCGTGTGGCTCGTTCATCTCTCCCCCTACCACCGGCTATCCGGAAGCGGTACGCCGTGCAGTTCACCCCGGGCATACCAGAGTGCCGCCTGCACGATGCGACGGACGACGTCGAGTTCCGCGTGCGTGCGCGGAGCGTAGATGATGAGACTCTGCGGTGGCACGATACCGGAAAGGTAACGGGCCAACGGATGGATCGTTCCCCAGCCGTTCTGCAGGACCACCTCCCCCCACTCAGGCTTCAGTCGGAGTTCCAGACTGCCATCTGGCCGAAGCAGCGCGAAAATCGTGCCGTCGATGAAAGCCTCAGGTTGCCCGTTCGCAACGTCCTCGGCGACTGCGACGGCGACGGTTCCAGCAGGATAACGCGGGTGGTTATAGGGTGTAACCGTGCAATGTGGTAGGGCGGCTAGGATGGTGAGGAGCTCGTTCCAGATCTCCGGTGGACTCCCTTGCTCGCGCTGGAGACAGGGCATCGGGACCTCGAGTGGTGGTACTGGACCCTCTCGAGAAGGAAGCCCTTCTAGTTCCGGTGGGAACCAAGGATCACGCGAACGCATCGACATGGATCCGATTCGCCTCGATACCAGCTGCACGGATCTGCTCCTCCGCCGCCGCAAGCATTCCTGGGGGACCAGCAAGATAGCACCGGACATGTTCGCGGTCGGTCTCGGAAAGGATCCCCGGCAAAGCCAGGGTGATCGGCCCAACCCGCTCTCGCCAGGATCCCGTTGGCCGGTCAACGGAAACGATCACATTCTGGTGGCCAAGCAGCATGCGTAGTTCGTCGAGATACGCCAAGTGACGAGGTGTCGCTGCACCGTAGAGCAGACGAGCCTGCTTTCTTTCTGTGGGACTCAACGCTCGAACTATGGCGAGAATCGGAGCGATACCTGTGCCACCGGCTACGAAGAGGTACGACCTCGCAGGACGAAGGTAGGCACCGCCGTAGGGAACTTGCACAGGCAGTTCGCTCCCCATGGGCAGCTCGGCCAGCTGTGGAGTGAGCGCGCCGCCAGGAAGAACGCGAAGGAGGAACCGGAGACACCGGGCCCCTTCGGTCGGTGCGGGATCCAGCATCGAGTAGCAGCGTCTTGCACCGCCTAACTCCAGTATGGCATATTGCCCAGGGCGGTAGTCTACCGGGCGGTCCAGTGAGAGCGTGAGTTCGAAAAGATCGTCCGCCAGCCAATATCGATCCGTGAGCGTAGCGACGGCGTCAACAGTAGCTAGGTGGGGTTGCGGCTCATGAGAGACCCGCAGGGGCTTGACGGCGATTTCGTCGCTGACGGCCTCCGCGACGCAGAGCGCGATCCGGTGCAAACGATGGTCATGAGGCCGAAGACAGCTCGGCCGCGATCGGTAACGAATTTCGCCGCTGAGCAGTTGGGCCTTGCACGTACCGCAACTGCCCCAACCGCACTCATAGGGAACCCAGAGGCCAGAACGCCGCAATGCGTCGAGCAGCGTTTCGCCATCGGCTACCGGTATACGATATGGACCGACGACGAGTGTCGATCGGCTAGCAGTGGATAAGAAGCGACGGACCGTCATCGGATGCCGACCTCAGTGTGGAGCCGATCGAGCACTTCCTGTGCGTAGTCAGCAACGTCGATCGGACTGACGAGCCCGGTTGTGCTGAAAGCCTGACCGATCGCCTGCGCTGCTGCGTGCGCCAGATCGAGCCACGGCGTCACCTGCTGCCGCAGCCAGTCGACCAGTTCGGGGCGACGTTCACGCACGTAGGCGACGAGTGCGATCGTGTTCTCCCGTGCGTACGGTGCGTCGTACAGCTGGAAGTCGTCGTGGATGAGCGCCAGCAGTTCGTCATCGGCGGCGCGGGCCAGGTTGGAGAGTTGGTCGTTGAACAGTGCATCGTAGAGAGGCTTCACGACCAAGTTGCGCACGGCGAAGGCGGCACCCCAGTCATACACGACAAGGTGGCGTTCCATCAGCTCGCGGAGAGGTTGCCACAGCGGGTTATCTTCCCAGCGAGCACGGGCCAGCTGGGAGTCGGCCAGATCGTCGCGACCAGTGTCAACGGCGATGGCCTTCGCCAGGTAGGCAGTGCGCTGGATGCGCCTCATCTCGTCGGCAGCTTGGAAGTAGAAGGGGTTCGCGACATAAGCGCTCGGTGACATTTGAGCGACGTACATGCCAGTCATCTGGAGGCAATGGCCAGCAAAGCGTGATGGCAGGTAATAGTCGCGAAGGAAATCGAGCCATGTCGAGTCGAGGTGCCGGTAGTGGTCATGCGCCTCGAAGTCGTCGATCAGCGAGTCGAGATACAGCTCTCGTTCGTGGCGAGCTTCGACGTAACGGCGATACGTGAAGGCATAGGGGTCACGATAGCGCTCCCAGTCGTCGACGTTGAACTCAGAGCCTTCGCGATATTGCAGGTACCATTGCTGGATCGGCCAGTCGGGTGACATTTCGAATGGAGCCGGCTGGCGGCGGAAATGATAGTTGAGCTTGTGAGTGACAAGCTCGTACTCGCTCGGCATACGCCGTTCCTGCCAGAGCGACCAGGTCCGGAGCTTGCGATCGGGTCGGCCCATGTCTCGAACCTCCTCAGTTGTCGGCATGCTCGAGGTACCAGATCCACTCGTCGCGGGTTTGCTTGATCCGCCCAGCGAATGCAGGCATGGCCGGCTCCAGTTCAGCAAGTTCGAATGGTCGGCCTAAGACCTCTCTCATGGTCGAGCGGCGCAAGCGAAAGACCCGCGGGGCGTGGATTCGCACATAGCCATCGCGGTCTTCGATCACAACCTCATCAGGTGGGTTGTCCCGATAGGCAGCTTCTTTGACTGCCTCGATGAGTTCCGGAAAGACTCCACCGAGCACAGGCCCTACGAGGTGAGAAGTCCGATCGACGTGTGGCATTCGTTCCTCCTGGCGGTTCACTCCCGACACCGGTTGTAACGCCGTCCGTGCTGTGGCACGCCGATGTAGATTTGCCCGTCTCGTTCTTGCACGTCGTAGCAGAAAAGTTGGCAACCAGCTGGATTGAGGCCAGCTCCATCGGCAAGGCGAAAGACCCAATGGTGGCCGCCACACGTGAGGAGACCTCGTTCCCAGTCGAACTCGGAGTCGATGAGGAGATATTCCTGGTGGGGGCAAATGCCTTGATAGGCCCGAACGGTGCCACCAGGCAGCCGTACGAGGAGGACATGCTCTCCAGCGACCTCGACGTCGGTCGCATCGCCCTCCCACAACTCGTCACTGGGCAGAATCGGTACCCATTGGACGCTCGTCTCAGTCGACATACCCGACCTCCAGGTAGTCCATGGGTCCGATGCCCACCTCGGCGACGGTCTTGTCGTCCGGGATACGTTCCCCTCGGTAGTACACTGCCATCGGCTTTGGTCGCGGCCACACCCGGCGACCGACAGCGTGATAGGCAACTTTCTCAGCTACTTGAGGCATGTGGTCATCCGTATCGATCACAACCACCTGGACGACGAAGTCACCACGAAACCACGCCTGCACTGGAAGGATCGCCATCGTCCCTGCCTCCGCTCACATGTCCGTGAGTGTTCTGCGAGGGGGCGGGGTCGACTCCCTACCCCCTCGCTCTCGTCAGTCAGCTGCTGCGCGTGTCGCTGGCTCGAAAGCCCAGGCATAGTCCCGGGCGTCGTCGCCCCGTTCTTCCGGAGAGAGCCCCATATAGAGCATGGCACCTTCCATCGTCGGCGGCAGGATCTGACCAGCCAGGAAGCGGTCGACCAGCGAAAGATGCCCGGCTCGCCGTTGCGGCTCCTGCTCGAAGATCCACTGGCATGGTTCGGAGCAGAAGGTGTAGCGGCGACCGTTGTACTCGACGAGACGCGGCGGCTCGCCACCGTTCATGACCGAGATGACAGGGAAGCCGCACACGTTGCAGAGCATCGGCAGCGTTTCGGGATAGAGCAGTTCGCGCTTCCCCTCGCGGACGTTGTGCGTGATGACGTCCCACCACTCACCGAACCGCGCGTTCCACCCGGGATACTTCTCCTCCAGCCACTCGCGGTCTGCTGGGGAGACGCCGGCCGCTGGGTCGTACCAGACGGTCTGGCGCCAATACCAGACACCCAGATGCGCACCGTGATGCCACCAGTCGATCTCCGGGATGAGGTGGCTTTCCCAGTACCAAGGCTTGTCGAGCCCGAGATCTTGGAACTGGTCAGCGAACTGCTTGAGGATCCACTCGTGCATGAATTCCTTGAAGGACATGACGCGGTGCTCGACCGGCGTGTAGTAGTCCATAGAAAGACCGGTCAGGAGGGCGAAGACACGCCACGCAGTCCAGATCTGCATATCGACGAGTCGCTGGGCCTCAGCTCGTTTGCCGTTCGCCAGAAGGACTTTGAGGGAGGCCTCACCCTGTTGTGCATGACGGGCTTCGTCGGTCTGGATCGAGGCAGCCAGCGCACCGAACTCGTAGTCGCCGATGCGCAGGGCCTCCGATGCCATGCCGAGGAACTGGAGGTTGCTGAAACCAGTCTCGAAGGCAAAGGTCAGCTGGAGGGAAGTCGAGGTGGCATCGTTTGCTGTCTGCATGTTGTCGAAGAGCATGCGTGCGACGATGGCCGCCCACTCGTTGGTGTGATACAGCTTGAGAGCCCAGTCGACATCAGCATCCTTCTGGATGAAGGCATGGGGGAAGTAAAGCTGGATCTGTGCATGGCGCATTTCGTCGAGCGCGCCGAACAACGCCATGTTTCGCCACGCAGCCGCTCGGCCGAAGCGGGCCATGCGTGCCTCACCGATCGTGGCCAGGTATTCGAGGTGAGGAGCGGCACCATAGTGCAGCTTGATGGCGTTCCGCCATCCCGGATCGAGCCGCTCCCACAGCTTGCCGCGTGACGTCACCGAGCGGACGCTGAAGATCCCAACGTCCTTGTTGGACTGGTTATGGGTGTATTCGCGATACGTCAGCTTGTACGGCTCGTCCCAGGTCCACCAGTTCTCGAACGGAATCCCAAACGACTTGCTCTGTATCTCGGGGAAAGCATCGTCCTCGCTGACGTACCGGAAGTGCCAGTTCATGTCACGCGTCAAATCGTAATAATCGGGTCGTTGCAGCTTGGGCATCGCAGTCCTCCTTCCGTCGGTGACCAACGGTTCGCCGTTTCCTAGCCTGCTCACGCCCTCCGAGGCACAGTTGCGGTCGGAAGCGAATCCGTCACTCTCGATCCATGCCTCCTTTCCCGATGTGGCGCGGTCTGTTCCTGCCCTGGCATGATACACGGTCTGCCACTAGCATGCAAGTGGCGTGTTCGGGATATCCGAACTTGGAGTGCTGACTGAAGAAGTGGCGATGTCACGGGAAAAACAGCGTCTGCTGCTGCCATACAAACAAGCGCAACGACTCCGTCTGGCATATCAAGCGAGCATGGCTCGGCGCGCCTGAACCTCGCTGACCAGCTGACGCCAGCGAGCCGCATGCTCGAGCGCTCCTCGGCGATAGTTCTCGGGTACCACATGGTAGGGTGGGAGTGGTGGCCCCGCCTTCACGTATCCGGCTGCGTTGAACCGGATTTTCTCCAATGGAATATTGTAGCGCGAAAATTCCTGAAAGTTTTGCCGAGCCAAGAATGGCTCGTACGTCCACTCGATACGATGCGTGATCCAGCGAGCGGCTTCGATATCTCCTCGCTCGAGGGCTTCGGCCAAATAGCGCACCGGTTCAGGGCCGCACAGCATGCTGCTCGACCAGCAGCCGAGCGCTTCGTCCGGATAGAGTGTCCAGGCCCAGAACCAGTCCGATTCCAGGGGTAGGAGGCGAATCTTCCCACGCACCGCATCCATGTCCGCTCGGTACTTGGGTGTCAGGGAAACGTATTTGACCCCGATTACGGTGCTCGAGTCAGCAAGGGCCGCATAGACCGGTGTGGGAATGGGCCCTTTGAAGGCTTCGGGATTGTCATAGAGGAGGACGGCGATCTCCGGAAATCCCTCCGCAATATCGCGGTAAAAAGCGATGATCGCCTCCGGTGCCAACTGCGACCAGAATGGTCGCCCCAAGAGCGTGCCGCGTACCCCGAGTTTCCGAAGATAGCGCAGGCGGGAGATCGTCTCCCGCGTACCCAAGGTAGTCGCTCCGATGAAGAGGGGCCGATCAGGGTCGATCGCACGGACGGTTTCCCAAACGACTGCAACGAAGCGCTCCCACTCTTCACGCAAGAGCGTCGCCATCTCTCCTAGCGTCCCGTTCGTGGCGACACCGGTCGCGCCGTCCTGGAGGATCGCCCGGATCATCCGCTCTGTCTCATCGAGATCAACCACGTCTTCCGTCCTCCAATGCTCTGCCCCTTCTCTGGTCGGGGTCGGAACCAACGCAATGACCCCTCGCAAGTCGCTGGCTTGCCATGCAAGACCCATTCCTCACTCCCTCCTCCAGCCCGGTTGTCGTCCCTGTCGTTGCTGGCATGCAAGCGTAATATACCAGAGTCCGTCGATGACGCCGTGCGCCAGATCGAGTTCGCCGATGTGCTATAGTGAAAGCAAACGATGGGAGGATTCCCCATGGTACGTACCGCGTGGGCCCGGAAGGATTCTTGCCCAGAGCTTCTCGCCGGGAACGGCCATGAGGAGCGCGAAACGGTCGCCGCACAGCGGGCTTACGATTTGTTGGTCGATCGTTTGATCCGCGGCGTTTACCGACCGGGTGACTGGCTCAACGTCCGTGCCGTTTGTGCCGAGTTAGGCATTTCCCGGACACCAGTGATGGAGGCGATCAAACGGCTCGAACAGGAAGGGTTTCTCGAGGTCATCCCACGTGCCGGCTGTCGCGTTGCTCAGCCGGGTGTCGACGAGATGCAGCAGATCTTCCGCATGCGTATCGCCCTGGAAGGTATCGCGGCCGCGGAAGTGGCGGCGAATCCTTCCCCCGAGCGGCTTGCACTCCTCGAGGAACTCGTGCGAGAGGGCAATCGAGCTGTCGAAGACCAGAACCCGGCACGTTTCGCTGCGGTCAACCTCGCTTTCCATCAAGCGGTTGCCGCCGCAAGCGGTTCCCGCCGGCTGTTCAGTGTTTTGCAGCATTGTTGGTTGGCAAGCCGCTACTATCTGGCAAGTATCCCATATTTTGATAAAAATATGCAGCGCTCGGCTGAGGAGCATGCTTTCATCGTCCAAGCTATCCGTTTCGGCTGGACCGAAGTCGCCCGTGAGGCGATTGCGGCGCACCTCCAGCGGTGCATCTTTGCCTTCCAGCAATATTTACCGCACTCGCAGGAGCAACCAGCACCCGCTGTGCCGTCTCCCCTAGGCGATGAGACTATTCCTTGGCTCGGTCGTGTCCACCGCCTCGGATGATTCTCATGCCAGCGCTCAGAAAGGAGACGTCCTGTTCTGCGCGTTGAGCCTCGTCTCGCAGTGCAGGTTGCGTCGCCTACCACATCAGGAGTGCTGTTACTTCATGGACAGAATGCCGTGGTCGCACGGAGCTGTAGCCGTGGATCCATGAGGAGCAGTCGTGGAGGGTCGGCGTTTCGCTATCGACCGGGATCGACGGGTCGCCGTACCCTTGCCGTCCGTCCCAGCTGGATCCTCCTCCAACGACTGTGGCCGCACCGATCGCTGAACAGCACCGAGTTCACACGCTCCGCGCTCAGATCCCGCGCCGGAGGACTGGCGCCACCATCCCCGGAGGCACGTCTTCCCCTTTGAGCAACCGCAGGTCAGCGTCCACCATCAGCTCGATCATCTCCTCGAAGCTGACGGTCGGTCGCCAGCCGAGTACCGTGCGCGCCTTCGTCGCGTCCGCGACGAGGAGATCCACGTCCGCCGGCCGGAAGAGCGCTGGATCGACGACCACGTAGTCTTCCCAGTTCAGCCCTACGCAGCCGAAGGCGATCTCGCACAGCTGTCGCACCGAGTGCGTTTTCCCCGTCCCGACGACGAAGTCGTCCGGCCGATCCTGCTGCAGCATCAGCCACATCGCCTGCACGTAGTCGGGCGCGTAACCCCAATCCCGCCGGGCATCCAGATTCCCCAGCCGCAGCTCCCTGGCCAGGCCCAGCTTGATCTTGGCCACCCCGTGCGTCACTTTGCGCGTGACGAACTCCAGACCCCGGCGTGGGCTCTCATGGTTGAACAAGATTCCCGAGACAGCGAACAATCCGTAACTCTCCCGATAGTTGATCGTGATGTAATGCCCGTAGACCTTGCTGACACCGTAGGGAGATCGCGGATAGAAGGGTGTGCGCTCGTTCTGCGGAACCTCGACCGCTTTCCCGAACATTTCCGACGAGCTCGCCTGGTAGAACTTGGCGTCCGGCTTGACCAGCCGCACCGCCTCCAGGAGCCGCGTCACCCCGAGCGCCGTGAACTCGCCCGTCAGGACCGGTTGTTGCCACGAGGTCGGCACGAACGACTGCGCCGCCAGATTGTAGATCTCGTCCGGCTGGTACGCCTGCACGATTTCGATCAGCGAGAGCTGGTCGAGGAGGTCCCCCTGCACGAGTTCGATCTTGTCCAGGAGGTGCGCGATCCGCCACAACGTCTCGGTGCTCGACCGGCGCTGCATGCCGACTACCCGATAGCCCTGTTCGAGCAGGAACTCCGCCAGGTACGAGCCGTCTTGTCCAGTGATCCCTGTGATCAGTGCCGTCTTCTGCTTCGGCATCGCTCGTCTCGGTCCCCCTGCTTCTCGCTCGATGCGCATCGCGCTCCTGACGAGCGGAGCGCTCGTTGGCCAGTGTACCGGATCGGTCAGCGCGCCCTCTCACCCCCGGCGGTCAGTGCCGTCCCCGCGATGACGAGCGCCCCTGCGACGAGTGTCACGAGCGACGGCTGTTCGCCGAGCAATGCGATTCCCAAAACGACGACGGTCACCGGTTGGAGATACAAGTAGACGCTGGCGGTCGCGGCACGGACACGACGGAGTCCAGCGTTCCAGAACGCGTAACCGAGTCCGGTGCACACCACACCCAGATACAGCGTGATCAGGGTGGACTTCACGGTCCAGCTCGGTCGCCCCCCGCCGAAATACTCGAGCCCAGCCGCGAGAGCGAGGACCAGCGTGCCAGCCGCCATCATGTGAAAGGTCGCGGCCAAGGGCGTCCAGTTCAGCAGAAGGCGACGACCCAGGAGCGTATAGGCGGTCCAGGCGACCGTGATGGACAGCGCAAGCAGGTTTCCGATCCACGCACCACCGACGTTGTCCTGCGCTGAGGCCACGGTCAACCAAGTGGCTCCTAGTGCGGCCAGTCCGATCCCGGCGATCTGCCGCGTTCCCAATCGCTCCCGCAGGAACAGCCACCCTCCCACTGCCGTCAAGGCGGGATACGGCAGACTCAGGAACGAGGCAGCGGTCGCAGTCGTCCACTGCAACGCCAGGTTCAGACCGATATAGAAGTAGGCGACCCCCAGCACCCCCAGCCCCGCCAGCGGGATCCAGGCGCTCGACCGTGCCCGCAGTGATTCCCCGGCCAGCTTCGCCAGGACTCCCAGGACGACAGTCGCCGACAGCGCACGCAAGAATCCCAGGAGGAGCGGTGGGACGTCTCCGACGATCGCGCGTGTTCCGATATACGAGGATCCCCACAGCACAGCCGTCGTTGCCAGCAGCAGGTGCCCGCCGATCGTGCGCTGGCGCGCTGCTCGCTGGTCAGCGATCGCTTGCTCTCGCATTGCACCCTCCAGCGTCCCTCGCCCCCTCGATGGTAAACTGCCCCCGGCCGGACGGCGACTCTTCGGCCGGCAGCGAGCGCCGAAAGCGAGCCCAGCTCGCACGATCGGCCAGTACGCGCGGCAGCATGCGTCGGCTGCTGTCCATCTCCTGGCGAAACGGTCGCGAGAGGCTGCGGTCGAGCGATGGAGCGGAAGGAACGCCGTTACTTTACGGTCGAAGAGGCACGCGCACTCGTCCCACGCTTGCGCGGCTTGCTCATCGCACTTCAGGCGGAAAAACGCGAACTCGATCAGCTGCTCGGCGAACTCCGTCGGCTGGCACCACTGGCTTTTTTGAACGGCCATGGTGCCCAGCTGGAACGCATCGAGCAGCGGGTCGCCGAGCTGACCCGCTCGATCCGCGAGAAGGTACGGGTCATTCACCAGCTCGGGGTCGAGGTCAAGGATCTCGATATGGGTATCGTCGACTTTCCGAGCCTCCGTGACGGCCGCGAAGTCTACTTGTGTTGGAGGGTCGACGAGCCGACTGTCGCCTACTGGCACGACCTGGACGCCGGGTTTCGCGGGCGCCAGCCGCTCGAAGACTAGTGGCGGAGGCCGAGTCTCCCGCGGTGTTGCTCGCCCGGGATCGGTCCGAGGCTGGCCGAGCCAGGTGCTGCGAGAGCCGCGTCGGCTGGCCCCTTCCACCTACCACGGCGGGCTGTCGTGCACCGCTCCTCGAGCGGTACCGTCACGAGCAGGGTAACTGCGAGTCTGTCGGTTGTCGCTGCTCGAGACTCCCCATCAGCCCGCCGACTCCGCAGAGAGCGTGACGGCATCGTGCAGTCGGCCTGTCGGTTCCAGCCCGTTCGTCTGCTCCGACCCCGTACTGTGAAATCGGTGGCGACGAGATCGGTCCAGCGCGTGGTACACACTCGCTCCAGCACCGCCCGATGAGCGGTGGTATCCACTGCTTCCCGCCAGCAGTGCGACTCCTTCGGCCCGGAGCTCCTCTTGCAGCGCAGTCGGCCCAGGCTGGTCAGCCCACCTTCCTCGAGTGCGCGCAGTGTGAGGCTCGGGAGAACCCGGTGCGCTCGCGCGGCATCGTTTCGACGCGAGCTATCGGGGGTGGAAATCGCCTCGCTGGGGCCGTGCCAGCCGCGGGGAACGAGACGAGAGGGCGTCTGGCAGGTTTCGGATCGCCCCGTGTTGCCGGATGGGAGGGTGTTCGGCACCAGCGCACGCGGAGCGCTACGATTCTCCTGAGGAAAGGAGAAGGCGGTGACCCACCAGGGCGCGCTCCGCTCGCCGGGCGAAATTCGGCGAATGTTCGATCGCATCGCGCGGCGGTACGACTTGATGAATCGCCTGATGACGTTCGGGCGTGACGTAGCCTGGCGACGCCAGGCCGCTCGAGAAGCGCTGGTCAGCTCACCGCGATGTGTCCTCGATGTCGCGACGGGAACCGCCGATCTCGCGCTCGAACTCGCCCGGCAGGGTGCGGTGCGGGTCATCGCGCTCGATTTCAGCCTCGCCATGCTCCGTTTGGCTGCCCGCAAGCGCGCAGCGACCGGCCGACCGCTCACTCTCCTCTGCGGCGATGCCATGCGCTTGCCCTTCCGCGATGCCTCGCTCGATGCTTGCACGATCGCCTTCGGACTACGCAATCTCCCCGATTACCGAGGTGCACTGTCCGAGTTCGCGCGCGTACTCCGCCCCGGCGGTCGCCTGGTCGTGTTGGAAACCACGCCGTTCCGCGGTCCACTGGCGCCTCTGCTCCGCCTCTACTTCGATCGGGTCGTTCCCTGGCTCGGCGGGCTGATCAGCGGTGACCCGGATGCCTATCACTATCTCCCGCGCTCGACAGCTGCCTTCCCGGCTGCCGATGACCTGGCTGATCTTCTCCGCGGCGTTGGCTTCTCTCCGGTCATCTACCGTACGTTCATGCTCGGTGCCGTCGCCCTGCATATCGGGGTGCGCGCCGCCTCACCGGTCGAGCTGGCGGAGGCCGAGGCCGTTACGAGTCAGCCGAGCGCCTGATGCGGCTCCTGATCGGGGACGCTGCCGAACCACCGGCTCACGCTCACTTTGGAATGGTGCGCTCGTGGGTATCCAGGTCAGGGCGGTCGTCGCGAGCGCTCGCTCCCCCTCATCTTCGGTGCTTCCCCTGCCCTGCGTTTCCCTCCACTCAGTTCGCCGCGCTGTCGGGCTGCAGGATCCCCAATTCCTGCAGCGCCCGCTCCAGCGTTGCCAGATCCTGCTCCATCGTCGCGAAGGCAGCCAGGTACGGTTCCGGTGTCGTCAGATCGACCCCCGCATCGCGAAGAAGGTCCAGCGAGTCCTTGGACGACCCGGCGGCCAAGAAGGCGAGATATCGCTGCTGTGCCGCTTCGTCGCCCGCGAGCACGGCTCGCGCCAACGCCGTCGCGGCGACCAGCCCGGTCGCATACTGGTAGACGTAGAACGCGCGATAGAAGTGCGGTACCCGACTCCACTCGTGCCGCACTTCCTCGTCCACCTCCAGGTCGGGACCGTAGTACTCGCTGATCAGGCGGCCGTACAGCTCGCAGAGCCCGTCTGCGCTCAACCCTTCCCCTCGCTCCACAGCCTGGTGCGTCAGGAGCTCGAACTCGGCGAAGAGCGTTTGCCGGAAGAGCGCGATGCGGAAGGTATCCAAAGCATCGTTGACGAGCGCGGCCCGTTCCCGCGCATCGGTCGCGCGTTCCAGGAGTGCATGGGTGAGCAGGCGCTCGTTGAAGGTCGACGCGACTTCGGCGACGAAGATCGTGTACTCAGCGGTCGGATGGGGTTGCGCCCGCGAGCTGAAGTAGGAATGCATGGCGTGCCCCACCTCGTGTGCCAGCGTGAACACCTCGCGCAGCGTGCCGTTCCAGTTCAGTAAGATGTACGGGTGGACACCGTACACCCCCAGGCTGTAACCACCGGACCGCTTGCCGATCGTCTCGTGGACATCGACCCACCGGCTCGCGAGCCCCTGTTGCAAGGGCTCGATGTACTCCGACCCGAGCGGACGGAGTGCTGCCAGGACCAGCTCGCGCGCTTCGGCATACGTGTACCGGTGATCTGCTCGCTCCACCAGTGGTACGTACAAATCGTAGGTTCGGAGACGCTCCAGGCCGAGCACCCGCTTGCGCACCGCTAGATACCGCTGCAGGAGATGGCGGTGCTGGCGGACGAGGTCGATGAGTGTGGTGTAGACCTGGAGCGGAATGTTGTCCGGGTGGAGGGCTGCTGCGAGGGCCGACTCGTAGCGTCGCGCCCGTGCGTAGAACGTATCGCGCTGGTTCGCGGCGCTCAGGAGCGCAGCGAGCGTGTGCCGGTGGGCGATGTAGGGGGCGTGGAAGACCTGGTAGGCCTCCTGGCGCACCCGCCGCTCGCGCCGCTCGAGCAGGAGTTGATAGCGGCCCTTGGTGAGCTCGATCGTTGTCCCGTCGACGTCCGTCACCGTGCCGTACCGGATGTCGGCATTGTCGAGCAAGGTGAAGGCGGTCGCTGGTGCCTGTGCGAGCGGCATCGTCTCGGCGAGAAGCTGCTCGACCTCCGCGGAGCGCACATGCGGTCGCTCCCGTACCAGTCGTTCCAGGAGCCGTCGGAACGGGGCCAGGCCCGGTTCCTGCTCGATCATGCCCAGGAGGGCTGCGTCGTCATAGCTGGTCAGGAGTTCTGGTGCGATCCACGCCGAGGCGCGGCCCGCCACCGTCCCCACATGGACAGCTCGCTCGTATCGCTCGGCCGCGGCCGTGTCGCGCGTGTCCTGATCGCGCGCGAGCAGGGCATAGGCGAAAAGCTTGCTCACCCGCTGGTCGAGTTCGTCGGCCAGGGTCAGGACCTCGAGGACTTGCCGCGGTCCCTGCTGCAGGGTTCCGCGCAAGGATTCCAGCTTGGCGAGTTCCGCGAGCACTGCCTCGCGCTCTCGCTCCCAGTCCTCCGGACTGGCGAAGAGGTCAGCGAGGTTCCAGGTCTCTTCGATCGGTACCGCATCGCGTGTCAAGACCACGGTCATGAATTCCTTTCCTCTGCTCATGTCGTTTCGATCACATCCTACTCGTTCCTGCGTTCCAGTGACCGCTCCCGAGCAGTCTGCGTTACCTGTTCGTGAGGGTTGGTTTCAGGGCAACGACTGGCCGCGACGTCTCGACATCGCCGGCAGTTTAGGCGACACGAGCCGAATCTGCCGCGCCTTTGCTACCGGCGGCTGCACTGATGCGTCCCGTGAGCGAGTCGCCTCGGAAGTCATGCCGGGCGGGGATCGATGAACGAGTGTGCCGCTCGCGCGCTCCTCACCGGAATGTGGGCAGCCGCCACGCCGTTGGCCGGCTACCCGATGGGGAAGCGAGTGCGTTCATCCTGTCTCTGGCACGACACTGGCTGTCACCCCGTGGCGTTCCGTGCGAGTCTACTACCGGAAAGGCTCCCTCTCCGTTCCCGCCGGTCGCACACGAGGAGTCGGTTCTTTTCCTCGGTGCTGCGGACCATCGTCGGCCGGATCGACGACCAGTCTACTCGAGGGGCACGCATCGTCCGGAGGGAGGAGCACGAGAGCCATCGCTGCATGTGAGGAAATCTTGACACCTATACGATACATGGATAAAGTTACAGGCGGTTCACCCTCGCGCGCGGGGCGTACGAGCCACCGGTGGGAATTTCGGGCGCACGCGCTGTGCAGATGACGAGGACAGTCGCGGCGTGAGCACCACGAGTGCTCGGATGCGAGGGTGGCCGACTTGTCGTTTTGTCCGTCGGTTGTCGTGTCATGCGGGGAGGAGACAGGATGAATCGCCGGCGTTTTCTCGCCTTTTCGGTATCCGCGCTCGCCAGTAGTCTTTTCGCGGCTTGTGGCGGTGGTGCAGGCCCGACACCGACACCTACGACGGCACCGTCGCCGACACCAGCCAGTGCACCCGTTCAGACGCCAGTGGCTGCGGCTTCACCGACTCCTCAGGTCGCTGCCACGCCGACCGTCGCCCGGCCGGCAACCCCCTTCAAGATCGGTGTCGTGGTCGCTCAGACGGGGAATCTGGCATCTTCCGGTCGGCGCCACATCGAGGGGATGCAGCTCGCACTCGACGAGTTGGGCAACACTGCTGCTGGTCGTCAATTGCAATTGTTGCCAGCCGATTCGGCTGGGAATCCTGATCAGGCGAAGACGCATGTCCGGCGACTGGTCGAAAGCGACAAGGTCGATGTCATCACCGGCTTCACCATTACGCCTGAACTGACTGCGGTGCGTGATTACCTGCACGAGCAAAAGCAAGTCACCATTGTCTCGATCGCCGGCTGGCCACCTCTGACCCGGGATCCCAAGGTCCGCAGTCCATACATCTTCCGCTCGTCCTTCTGCCAGGGGCAGTACGAGTTTATCCAAGCCAAGTGGGCGTATGAGAAGGGTGGCTATCGGAATATCGCTCTCATGGCCCCCGACTACACGACTGGCCGAACGGTAGCTCAGATCTTCGGCGATTACTTCAAGAAGTCGGGCGGTCAAATCGCCGCTGAGGTCTATCCGCCGCTCGATACGACCGATTTCGGGCCCTATCTCCAGCGCATCCTTCAGGATGCTGCGAACGCCGATGCCGTGTGGGCCTGGTTCATCGGTGCCGACGCTATCCGTTTCATGACCCAGTACCAGGAGTTCGGCCTCAAGGATCGCTATCCCCTGCTCGGCGGTGCCGAGGTCGGTGATGACCCCTATCTCCCGGAGGTCGGCGAAGCAGCTCTCGGCATCGTCAGTGCGATCAACTACGCAGCACGTTATGATCGGCCACAGAACAAGGAGTTCGTCGCCAAGTTCCAGCAGAAGTTCAATCGTCTCCCTGGTCACCTGGAGTACTGGGGCTACATCACCGTCATGATCCTCGCGCATGCTCTGGAGACCGTTAAGGGAGATACCAGTGACAAGGACGCCTTCCTGCAAGCGATCCGCAATGTCCGATTCCAGGGCCCGATGAACGAAGTTCGCTTCCACCCTGAAGCCCAAGGTGTGATCACCACGGTGCTCGTGCGCCGCGTCGAAAAGTTGCCCGATGGGACGCTCGGCAACGTGGTGCTCGACGAATATCCGAATATCGATGATCTCTCCTTCTGACCGGTCCAGCTCGGTCTCTCGGCACTGGCGGTCCTGGGTGCTTCCGCCCGGGACCGCTCTGATTTGGTCGACCCTTCTCGTCGGCTCTCCTTCGCTTCGTCGATCGCCTTTCGCCGGCCTCGCCGGTATGCTTGCCCTCGATCGGTCAGTGATTCTGCGGAGGTCGAATGGAGCTCGTCATCGTCGCTGACCTGGAGGGAATGTCCGGTGTCGCTGAGCGAGCCTGGTGCGATCCAGCTCGTCCGGAGTACGCGCGCGCCCTCGAGCAGTACGCAGAGGACGTGCGCGCGGTGAGCCAGGCCGCTCGTGCTTTCGGGATCGCGCGTATTCGCCTTCTCGATTGGCACGGACGCGCTATTCCACCCAGCCTGTGTACTAGTGACATCGAGCCAGCGCTGCTCCCGCTCGACCGAAACCCGCGCTTGGCGGTCCTCTTGGGTTTTCACGCCCGCGGCGACGCTCCTCGTGCTTTCGCCCCCTGCACCCTTCTTCCCGGACTGTCCATCGAGTGGGATGGTCGACCAGCTGGGGAACTCGCGCTCGCCAGTCGTTGGCTCGGTGAGCAGGGTATCCCGCTCCTGCTCGTCTCCGGAGACCGCGCGCTGACCGCGGAAGCTGAACTCTGGACCGATCAGACGACAGCCATCGCCGTGAAACTGGCTCGCTCCCCGGATCGAGCGGAGTGTCTTCCACCGGATCGTGCCCGGGCTGCGCTCGTCGACGCGCTGCAGCGTGTCCTCGCGCGCCGTTCCTGGTGGTGGGTCTACCGGCCGTCCTCACCGATCGATGTCACCGTGAGCCTGCCTGCGGGCGGTCAGGAGCGTCTGGCCGCATCGTCCATGAACGAGCTCTTCGTTCAATTGGATACGCTCGTTGCTCGGGCGGGCGGCATCCCCACCCTCGCACGGCTCGCGTCATCATGAGTCGTCGGTCCCGAAGCCGCGCTCCTCGAGCTCGGCCAGCAGTCGCTGGATCGCCGGGGGAAGTTCGGTCGCTGTCTCGTCGCTCGCGTTCTCAGCGCGCTGACTGCTGGCGGCCAATGCGGCGAGTTCTTGCCAGCGCATGACCGGCATGATCCCCAACTCAGCGGCGAGGACGAGTGCGTCGAGCCCAAAGGTCTCCACCGTCGTCGTGCCCGTGCTGCTCCGGACGAGGAGGTGGGCGCGCAGGATCTGCTCCCCGTCCACTCGGAGCACGATCTGCTCGATCTCCCCTCCGGCCACGCGCAGGAGTTGGCTCGCCAGGCGAGCCAGCCGACGCCGGGTTCGCTCGGCGGTGCAGGTGCAGGAGGAGAAGGCTCGCGCCTCCTCGACATCAGCCGATACTGCGAACCAGCAGTCGGTGCCCAGCCCGCGCAAGAGGACGAGCGGCTGCCCATGCTGCTGCGACCAGCTGATCCCTTGCACGACGATCGGAACCAGATCACTCATCGCTTCACTCCTCGTACGATTGACCGTCGCGGTGTTCCGGTTTCTTCCTTCGGTGGTGACTGCCTGTTCCGTCGGGTCGCACGGAGTCGAGTGGCCCAACCTGCTGTGCAGTCTTGTCGCTCATCACTCCCCTGGCGTTCGGTGCACCGCCGGGGTCGGCTCGCCGGCTCCCCCGCGGTGTGCGGCGACCAGACTGCTCCGGGTTGCTCACAGAGCGGATACTCACGACCGTTGATGTCCGGGAACGCTGTCGTCATCAGCTGGAAGCGTCGCCAAGCAGCGCTCGGTTCGTCGCGGATGGTCACCCGAGAGCGCGCCGCGACGACGTGCCTCCCAGGGATAGACCATTCGCCGTGGATGACGATCGTCGCCCTGCCCTTCCCCAGCGTTCGTCCTGCAGCGGCCCTGGCGTCGCCGGCCGCGCAAGCACGCGACCGCCGCGCGTTCGTGAACGAGAAACGTTCTTCCCCGAGAATGTCGTCGTCACGCAGCACGAACGCGTCCTCACCGCGCGATCGCGGGAATCGGTGGACAAATTCCGCCCCAAGGACGAAGCGTGCCCGTGCGGTTTCCAGGTCGATCGCATCGGATCGATCGCGGTCCGCCGAGCCGAACTCGACCGTTCCCTCAATGCCCGGCGCCAGCGAGACCGCCCCTGTCGCCAAGCGACGGCAATCGTCCGCACCAGCGAACGAGCACCGCTTCATCCCGCTGAACGTCTCGTGTCGGAGTGATCCCGAAGGTGCGTCGATCGGAAGCGCGTTCGGCAGCACAGGTGAACCCCCTGTCGAGCGGAATCATAATCCCGACTAATTTGGTCGGGATTATAACACTGCCCCGTTTCCTCGTCGAGGAACGCAGTCCTGGTCGAGTCCGAGCCGCCCTCAGGGTCGATACGGAACCCGAGCACGCGATCGCGCCAACGCGTTCGCTTGAGGAGCGGAGTCTCGCGAGGCAGGCGCCTCGGATGGGAAGTCAGGGAGATCCGGCTCGACTCTCTTCCGCCCCAGGCACGGCCGGCTCGCTCGCTGCGATCCCGGTGACCAGCTGCGCGATGGGGCATTCGTAGCAGCGGCGTTGGCGACAGCCCCACCAGTGGAGGTGCAGCACCCCCTGTTCGGCTCGCGCGCTCCGGAGCCGGAGCGGACTCGTCCCGCAAACTTGCTCCAGCGTTGCCTCGACCAGAGCGTTGCCGCGACCTGCTGGTAGTTCCTCCCACAACTGGGCAGCGCGTTCCGCCAGCGCCGCGTCTTCTGTCCACTCCGCGTAAGCCAGCGCGAAGGGAACTACCACGTTCACGATGACCGCGTGCGCCCGATCGCGTCCGAGGGGCACCGGACCACCGGTCAGCCACTCCAGTAGCCGACGTCGTGCCGGCTCGCTCTGCAGGCGAGCGAGGCAGGCGCCGAGGATTCCCTCGCAACTTGTCGCGACCAGCCCAGCCAGGCTCAGCAGGCGCCGAAGCGGATGGTTGGTCGGCCGGACGCCGTCGAGTCGCCAGGTGGTACGGAGCACGATGGGACTCGTCGCTCGCCAGACGCTTTCGATCCTGCGCCAGTCGTCGGAGCGGAGCCCGCTGAGGCCGCGCTCCCGATCCGAGACAGGCAGGAACCCTGCCGTACCGAGGAGCAGTCCCGCGGCGGTCGGGAAACGATCGTCAGGGGAGAGAGTGAGTAGCCGTGCTTCGAGTTCGGCGATCGGTACCGCTTCGGCCACTGCCCGCATCCCTTCCCGATTGCGGTGGTAGCCGAGCGCATCGGCGAGCATCCAGTAGAGCGTTTGGGCCGGCGGCTCCCCCGCTAACCGTGCCTGCACGCGCGCGACCTTTTCCCGCAGTCTCCGATCGCCCGCTTCCTCGAATAGCCGATGGAGCTGGTCCGGCGCTGCGGCCGCGAGGTGCGGTGCGCAGTGCTCGAAACCGAGAGCGCCGAGCGGGCGGACATGCTGCCGGGGGAAGAGTTCGAGGGGACCGGCCAGACTGTCGTGCAAGACCAGCGTGGGCACGCGCTGGCCATCGCGACGGCGAACCGGTTCGTCGAGGTCATCCTCCCACACGACGTGGAGGACGACCGCCTCGTATGCTGGGTCGTCGTGGTGGCCGTGGGCATACCAGTCGGAGGCACGCAGGTGGAGCTCGATGTCACCCTGATGGAGTTCTCCCCCGATGTCGAGCAGCGCGCCAGTAAAATCCGGGCCGCGGCGATGCGTCCAGATCCCGCGATAGACGACCCTGACCATTCGGTTCTCAGTTGTCGTCAGAACGCCGCTCAGCCACTGGGCCTGCCAGATTTCGGCCAGGAGGAGTTCGTCGAGCCGCATGCCACCCCCGGGTGTTGTACGCAGCATACCGGATGTTCGCTCTTCGCGCGAGACGCAGGAGGAAAGTCTGCTGAGGGAGAACGTTGTCTTGGTACCGACCTGATCGGGTCCAGCTGGGCGCTCTCTTGGGTCGGGCATGCTGATCAGGTGTATCGATGAGCAAAGTCGTATGAAGGGAGTGCGGGTGCGCCGGGATGACTGGCATCCGAGGGAAGGCTGCGCCATACTACGGGCGCCTGCGGGTGCGCAGAGAGGGGGCGAGACCAGTGGTGATCTTCTTCCGGACGGCGAACGCGGTCGATCCGGCCATGGAGCGAGCCGTCGCCGACGCGGTCGACCGCGGTTGCCTGGATCCGGCTGCTGCTCGCCGTCTCATCGCAGCCGAGGCACCGCTGTTGCTGCTCCTCCTCGAAGCGGCCTCGCTCGTGCGTGAGCGCCGATCCGGTCGGACGATCACCTACTCGCGCAAGGTCTTCCTTCCGCTCACGAATTTATGTCGTGATCAATGTGCCTATTGTACGTTCGTGCGCCGGCCGAGCGATCCGCGTGCCCACACGATGACGCCGGAAGAAGTGCTCGCCGTCGCTGAGGCTGGCCGAGCGGCCGGATGCAAGGAAGCGCTCTTCAGCCTGGGGGACAAGCCGGAACTCCGCTATGCCTCCTATCGACAGTGGCTGGCGGCGCGCGGCTATTCCCGGACGATCGAGTATCTCCGGGACATGTGCGCGCTGGTTCTCGAGCAGACGGGCCTGCTTCCTCATGCGAATCCCGGCGTGATGAGCGAGGACGATCTCGCGTTGCTCCGCCCGGTGACGGCCAGTATGGGTCTGATGCTCGAGTCGACGAGCGAGCGCCTCCTCGAGCGGGGGGGCGCGCACCGCGGGTGCCCCGATAAGGTGCCGGCTGTACGGCTGGCTACGCTGGAAGCGGCCGGCCGCCTCCGGGTGCCCTTCACGACCGGCATCCTCATCGGGATCGGCGAGACGCTGGAAGAGCGCGTCGAGGCCCTCTACGCGATCCGGGAGCTGCAGGATCGCTATGGTCACATTCAGGAAGTGATCGTTCAGAACTTCCGCCGCAAGCCGGATATCCGGATGCGGGATTGGCCAGAGCCGACCCTGCTCGACATGCTGCGGACAATCGCGGTCGCTCGCTTGATCCTCGGAACCACGACGGCAGTCCAGGCGCCGCCCAACCTGATGCCCGATGGCTACGAGGCCTATCTCCTCGCTGGACTCGACGACTGGGGTGGTATCTCACCGGTAACCCGCGATTACATCAACCCGGAGCGCGCCTGGCCGCATCTGCGCGAACTGAAGGCCCGCACCGAGGCGAGCGGGTTTCAGTTGCGCGAGCGCCTGGCCGTCTATCCGGGATTCATCCGCCGTGGTGAGGAGTTCCTCGATCCTGCGATCCGGAACCGGGTCGCGGCGCTCGTCGACGCAGGTGGACTGGTTCCCCGGGAAAAGGAGTTGTGGTGATGCACGAGACTCCTGCCTTGCATGAACTCCTCGAACGCCAGCTCGGACTCGCCTCGCCCGAAGTGGCTCGTATTCTCGATCGCGCTCTCTCCGGACATGAGCTGACGATCGAGGAGGGAGAGCGGCTCTTCGCGACGCATGGCCGGGATCTGTTTCTCGTCACGCTGGTGGCCGACGAGCTCCGACGGCGTGCGGTCGGCGACGTCGTCACCTATGTCGTGAACCGGAACATCAATTTCACCAACGTCTGTATCAAGCGCTGCGGTTTCTGCGCCTTTTCCCGTGGCCATCGGGAAGAACAAGGCTACTTCCTGCCGCTCGAGGAGATCGTTCGGCGAGCGCGTGAGGCCTGGGAACTCGGTGCCACCGAGGTCTGCATCCAGGCCGGGCTACCGCCCAAGATGGATCCTGATCTCTACCCGACCATCTGTCGAGCGATCAAGGCCGAGCTACCCGAGATCCACATTCACGGTTTCTCCCCGGAGGAAGTCGTCTATGGCGCCTTGCGTGCTCGAACCTCTATCGAGGAGTATCTCCTCCGGCTCAAGGCAGCCGGCGTCGGTTCCCTGCCTGGTACGTCGGCCGAGATCCTCGACGATACCGTGCGGCAACGCATTTCGCCGGGACGCATCACGACCGCGCAGTGGGTGGAGGTGATCACGACGGCACACCGCCTCGGCATCCCGACGACGGCGACGATCATGTACGGACACGTGGAAACCGATCGCCAGCGGGCCGCTCACTTGGCTCTCATCCGGAGCATCCAGAAGGAGACCGGCGGGTTCACCGAGTTCGTGCCGCTCAGCCTGGTCCACAGCGAAGCACCGATGTATCGCAAGCGCCTGCTTCCCGATCTTCGACCCGGCGCGACCGGTGAGGACGTCGTCAAGATGCATGCCATCGCTCGGATCATGCTTCACCCGTACATCCGGAACATCCAGGTGTCGTGGGTCAAAGAGGGGCCGAAGCTGGCTCAGTGGTGTCTGAACGCTGGTGCGAACGATCTCGGTGGGACGCTGATCAACGAGAGTATTTCCACCGCAGCCGGCGCCACCTATGGCCAACTGGTACCACCGCGGGAGCTCCGTCGCTGGATCCGCGAGGCAGGTCGGGTTCCTGCCGAACGGACGACGCTGTACGAAATCCGCACACCGTTGACCGATGAGGATCCTCCGCACCCGCTGGATGCCGCAGCGGAGCATCCGGAGCGGTTCGGCTCCTATTTCCAACTGATCCAGGACGAGCGCTTCGCCTTCCGCAAGCACTACCGGATCGTGCTCGATGCCATTCCCGCCCGTGCGGAAGCGGGAGCCGAAAAGCGGTGATCGGTCAGGAGCGGTGACGGAGCGGGTCGTACACCAATCCTTGTCGCCACTCCTCCGGGTTGGCCGCAACGTGAGCTGCCCAGTACTCGGCGACCTCTTGCCCCGTGGCGAACCACACGCGTGGATAGGACAGGAGGTGCTCGAGCAAGCGCTCGAGCATCAGGATCCGCCCTGGGCGCCCGATCAGCTGGGGATGCATGGTGAGGTTGAACAGCCCGCCGAAGCGGTAGATGCCCTGGAACTCTTCTGCCCACGCCTGGAAAGCAACCTGGGCTGGTTGGATGGGACGCGAGCCCGGTACGGTTCGGAACAAGAAGAACGGGGCATCGTCCAGGAGCCATTGCACCGGTAACTCGATCAGTCGGGTGTCCGGGTGCTGCCAAGGCAGAAAATGACTCATCAGATTCGATGAGTACCGGAAACCGTACTCCTCGAGAAGCTGGAGCGTTCGGGTCGTGAGTTCCCAGGACGGCGAGCGGTAGCCGCGTGGGACGATCCCAGTGACCCGGCGGAGCGCCTCGATTCCTCGCTCCAGTACCGCTCGCTCCTCTTCACTGGAAAGCTCCGTGACCGACTCGTGAAGATAGCCATGGTGGCCGATCTCGTGCCCTTGATCGACGATCGCGGCAACGACATCCGGGTGATGCTCGGCAACCCAGCCGGGGACGAAGAAGGTCGCCTTGAGCTCGTAGCGGCGTAAGGTGTGCAGAATCAGCGGAACACCGACGCGCGCACCATAGGTCCCCTGCGAGAGAAGTCCAATCCGCTCGCGACGCTCGAGCGAGCCAGCGAGCCACAAAGTCTCTGCGTCGAGATCGAAGGTCAGCATCACCGCACACTGTGCTCCATCTCTCCAGCGTCCCATCGTCCCTCCCTCCGCGGCTAGCGATGTGGCTATGGTACTGCCTGTCGAGTCTGGTGCGTAGTCCACCAGGGTGGACACTCACCGGTGGGACCGGGCAAGTGGAGTTCTCGTCGTCCGCGCGAGCTTCTCCACACTGCTGCTAACTGCCACGCTGAGACCGACGACCGTTGCCCGCTCCCGCGAGCGCTCGGACTGGCCGACGAACCGTTTGCCCCCTCGCTCGTCAAAGCAGCTCTCTCTGCCCTGGCTGAGCAGTTGAGGTGGCGCCCACCGTGGCGGGGCCGTTGGCGAACGCACCGTGTCTCTTGCTCCTGTGCTGCTCGGGGGAGGGGAACCTGTTGGGCGTACGGCTGTCGAGGCGCGCGGCGAATCCCAGAGTGCCGGAGCGATCTGGGCAGGTTGCCTCTCGCTCAGCAACAACCCAGCCGTGTTTCGGGTGGAGACGCTCACCCGGACGCGGGTGCGGAGGGTGGAATGGACGACTTGCTGTCGTCCGGCCTCGGGAGTATGGTTCGGCAGGGGGTCGGATGGCTGACCGCGGAGCCGCGACGACGATCGAACCGCGTCGTGTGACCGATGGTGCGGCTCGCCTGCTCGACTCGCTCCTCCGTTACCGTGATTACCGTCTACTCTGGACATCGAGCCTCCTCACCCAGATCGCTCAGTGGATGCTGCAAGTCGCGAGCGGGTGGCTCATGCTCCAGCTCACCGACTCGGCATTATGGGTGGGTCTGCTCGGTTTCGCTGGAGGGCTTCCGTTCCTGCTCGTCGCTGCACCAGCCGGCACGCTGGCTGAGCAAATCGATCGCCGACTGATTCTCCTCGCTTGCCAAACAGGAGCCCTCACGGTCAGTTCCCTACTGGCCTTTCTCGTTCTGAGCGGCCAGGCCACCCCACTCGCGCTCCTGATCGCGACAGTACTCAACGGGGCCCTCCTGGCAGCCAACAACGCGACGCGTCAGGCTGCGCTTCCCAGCTACGTTCCCCGTGCCAGCATCCCCAACGCAGTGGCACTGCTCTCGGCGGGAATGAACACGACGCGGATCGTCGGGCCGTCGCTCGCTGGCCCACTGGTCGCGACGCTCGGAGTCGGGGGCACGCTCCTCGTCCAGGCAGGTTGTCTCGTGCTCGCCTTGCTCAACACGGCTCGCCTCCCGGCGACGCCTCCGGCGCGTCCGGTCAGCGGTTCCTTCTTCCGAACACTGGTGGAGGGGGTGAGCTACGTTCGCCGGGTGCCGGTCGTCCTCGCCCTTTTACTGCTGGCCAGCGTGCCCACCCTTCTGGTGTTTCCCTATCTGCAGCTCCTACCCGTCTTTGCGCGAGATGTTTTTCACCTCGGGCCGAGCGGGCTCGGTCTGCTCTACACCGTCGGTGGAGCGGGTGCCTTGACCGGTTCGCTCTTCGTCGCGGGGTTGCAGCGAGCCCGCCACCGTGGCTTCCTGATGGTGGCAGTCATCGTGATCTACGGTGGCGTCATCGCGACCTTTGCCATGACGCGCTGGTTACCGCTCGTGCTGATCTGCCTCTTCGCTGGTGGCTTTCTCGGGGCGAGCTACATGGCGCTCAATAACGCCCTCCTGCACCTCGCCATCGATGACGAGGTCCGGGGGCGCGTGATGGGGCTCTATATGATCACCTGGGGTTTCATGCCCCTCGGTGCGCTCCCGATGGGCGCGCTCGGTGACGCCATCGGTGTGCCGGCTGCCGTGCTCGCCGGTGCGGTCGCCAGCTCACTCCTCGCCTTGCTCGTCGCTTGGCGCGTTCCGGCGCTCCTCCGCCTCCCCTGAGGGTACCGTCACGATCGGTTGCCCTGGCGTACCGAGTCCCAAGCGTTCCTCGAGATAGCTGCGTAGTTCCGATTCAGCTCGAGCAGGGACTTCCTCGGTCCGCCAGATGCCTGGCTCGACCTCAAAGGTGACGAGTCGCCCGTCGATCCGGAGGAAGACGATCCGTTCTCCGGCCAGATACTGAACGTAGTCATAGGTCCAGCCGGAGAGACGGGCTCCGCTGGCCGTATACAGCGGATGATACGTTCCGTCGATCGGCTGCTCGTCGACGAATATCTCGCGCGCAGCGATCAAGCCGGGATAATCTGCGATCAGCCCGGCAGTGACCCGGTAGATGGTCGGATACGGTTCGGCCCAAACGTGCGGACAGGAAGAGTGGTCTCCTTGCCGGAGTCGTGGGGCGGGCACTGCGAACAGCAGGCGCCGGATCGCATCGGCTGGGTCTTCGTGGCTGAGAGGGCCGAGCGCGAGTTCGAGGCTCTGGCCGATGGTATAGACGGGTGCGCCCTCCTTGTCGAGCCACAGCGTTCCTTGGCTGTCTGCTGGCTCATCAGCGCAGAGCTTACAGCTCACCCGGCGAGTGACGAGGAAGCGATCCCAACCGTGTTCCGGATGGTAGACCGGTAGGACGTCGATGGCCGAGGCACGGTAGCGATTACCGACGATCGCAGCGGCCAGAATCCAGGCGACGGCATAGGCCAGCCGATCGGGCGTGGCGAGTTCCGGAACGTCCGGGTGATCGACCGGAATGGCGCGGGGGTGCAGGTCACGATAGTGAGCGATCGCCCGGTGCATCGTCATCACCAGTTCGGGATCGGCCACCACGCTCATCGTCTCCTCCTCGCTTCCCACCGTCTCGCGAACCGCCGCTGCTCTCCACTATACTGAGACAGCGGCGCGCTGCCGCGCAGCATACCACGTGCAGGGAAGGAGCCGTTGCGATGGACGAGCGCTGGCAGGCGAGGTGGTCGAGGAGAGGGCGGATCGCCGCAGCAGCCGAGCGGCCACCGCGGGTACCCCCGGAAGGGATGATCTCGTTCGTCTACGGTGATCCGGATTGGGAGACGCTTCCGCTCGATGACATGGCTCTCGCAGCGGAGTTTCTGGCCGAGAACCAGCGGCGGGACGCGCTCGGCTATCAGAACCTGATCCGCCCGGACGAGTTGAACGAGGCGCTCGCCGAGAAACTCGCTCGCGATCAGGGCATGCAGGTTGCACCCGACCAGATCCTCGTCACGCTCGGCTCCAGCAATGGCCTCGGTATCATCTGCGACGCGCTGCTCGATCCCGGTGACGTGGTGCTGATCGATGCCCCGGCGTGGATGGGGGCGACCAGCATGTTCAAGCTGGCCGGGGCGGAGTTGGTCGGTATCCCGATCGACGAACACGGAATCGATCCGGACAGGGTCGCTGCTGCACTCGATCGACTGGAGCGCGAGGGGCGGCGTCCCAAGTTTCTCTACACGCTGCCGACCTTCCAAAATCCGGCTGGCGTGGAAACCTCGCTCGAGCGCCGACAGGCTCTGGCTCGCCTGGCTGACGAGCGGGGCTTGCTCATCATCGAAGACGATGCCTATTACGAGCTTCGCTTCCGCGGAGAGTACCCACCGACCATTTACAGCTTGGCTGCACCAGGAAACGTGTTGTACTGCGGGACGCTCTCCAAGACGATCGCGGCTGGACTCCGATTGGGCTACGTGGTCGGTCCAGCGCCCATCGTGGCGACACTCGCCCGAGCACGGATCGATGCGCTCCGGAACAGCTTCACGGCAGCGCTGGCTGACTGGTACCTGCGCACTGGCCGCTACCACGCGCACGTTGCCGAGTTGCGTCGGCTGTACAGAGAAAAGTGCGAGCGCATGCTGGCGGCCCTGGAGCGGGAGATGCCGGAAGGGGTGTGCTGGACGCGTCCGAACGGCGGTTTCTTCATCTGGCTCACTCTGCCGGAAGGCTTGAGCGCGACCGCGCTCCTCTCGGCCTGCCGCGAGCGACGGGTCGATTTCATCCCCGGCCCGGCCTTCTATGGCGACGGGAGTGGGGATCAACACCTGCGCCTCTCGTTCAGTGCGGTGACGCTCGAGCAGATCGACGAGGGGATCGCCCGGATGGCCGCTGTCGTGCGCGAGGCGCTGGCTGGCGAACTCGCGACTGCCCGCTAGTGCTCCAGCACGGCACTCCGTGGTGGGGTATCAGGGGGCGCGGCGGCCGGAAGATCGCCGGCGCGATTGCCCGGCGGGTGGAGGCGCAGTGGAGACTGCGGCGACGGCCTGCGCGAGGTATGGCTCGATCGTCTCGGCGGTGAGCGTGGGACCGAGCTTGCTCTCCAACCACCGCACCGCGTCGGCAACCGTGCGGGCCTCGATCGGATACCCAGCTGCACCGAGCGCGACCGCGACCTCCAAGAGAACTCGGTCGGAATGACGCTCGCCGAGGATGCGACGGATACGGCCGAGCAGAGCGCGCTGTGCTTCAGGATGAGCTGGTTTCCCTTCTAGAGCCAGGTAGGTCCCCAGTTCTCGCCAGAGTTCGGCGTTGCGTCGCTGGCGAGCTGACCGTTCACCCTGCTCGATTTCGCTGAGCAGGCGCGCCACCACTTCCGGCGTGACTGGCCTCTGCCGGGCAGTCAGCGCGCGAACCACGGGGATGATCTGGCGCGGCGAGGCACGGAAGCCCGCCGCTTTGCGTACAGCTTGCAGAAACGCTCGATCGATCGTTCCGGACCCGTCAGTCGTCATCGTCAGCCTCCTGCGCTCTGCCGACGCGCATGGCGAGTGTACGGGACAATCGGGAGCCGATGCTACTGCCTACTGACTGGCGGAAGTACCGAACGAGTGTCAGTGAGGAAGACGAGAAGCACGGCGCGCTCTCGCCGGGAGCCAAGAGCGACCCTGTCCAAAGAAACGACCTCGCCCCTCAGCTGAGGTTGCTCGCCGGCTCCGAGGGGCGATTCACCGATCAGCTCGTCGCCGACGAGCTGGCGGAGACGATCGCCTCGGCTGACCTCGTGCGCGGGTACCAGCCTCTCGCCGCGAGGCTGCTTCTCCAGGAGCAGGGGCGCGAGGTCTACCTGCCCTGGAGGGGGCTCGAGCCGCTGGACGACGGGCATGCCGTTGCTCGCTCCGTACCGGCTGCAGCACTGTCCCCTCGTGCACCGGAGACCAGTCCGGTGGGTGCTGGACGAGACTGAGCGATCCGCGAACCGGGAGCGCCGGCTTGCCTGTCCTCTGCCTCCTGACCTGTTGCCGCACAGGCGCCCGGGTTCCAGCGCTGCAGGTCTGGCGTCCGGGCTGAGGAGGCAACCGGGGGCGTGAGTACGCAGTGCCCCTGGCCAGTCCGGCAGGACGAAGCCGAGGCGGGAAAGCCGAGTCGGGTGGAATGCATTCCCGCGTCAGCGGTCGTCTGCCTGGGGCACGTGGCAGTGAAGCAGTTGACCCGCCGACTCCCACTGACGCCCAGTAGAGGGGATGGAGCGACGGAAGGAGGTTTCGGCATGGGGGAACTCGCGGGCGTCTGTGCCCGAGCCGAGGACGCGAGCCGGTTCTGGTGCGGCGGGCTTTTCCGCAGCTGGGGAGTAGGGCGGTGATGCCGTGACCTGGCGCAAAGCGGCGCCTGTGCTGTCGCATCAGCGCAGCGAGTAACTTGGGGTCTGTGCGGTGTGGCGCGAGGTCGGACCCTGTGGCTGAACTGTTGGGAGGTCGCATGCGACAAGGCTGCCCGGTACGTGCGCGAGCGGTACAGGGAGCAACGGCAGCAGGTCCCGGGCGACTCCGTCGGAGCGGTGGGGAGACGAGCTGGCGCGGCTGAACAACAGCGCGAGACGTCGGTGCCCGCGGCAGGGGAAAACGGGAAAGCGGTTCAGGCGGCGGGCGAGGGGGCGCGCCAGGGCCTCCGGGTAGTCGATCTCGCCCGAGGAGCGGTGTGGCGTCCGGTGTGTAGGGATGAGGGAGAGGAGAGTGGTCGCGTCGGGGGCACGACCTGAATGCGGTGAGGGTGCTGCTGGTGACCGGGCAGACTATGAATCACCGGGCAGGCTGAGGCTCGTCTCGGGGACCGTGCCTCACGGACTGCTGGTGCACCCGACCCCTGCGTCGGGCTTGTTCCGCGCTTGGCGCTGGGTCATACTGCGTGCGGTAGGGGAGGACGAGCCATGGCCGGGACACTCGACCCGCGACGCGTGTATGGTCAGTACAGCTTCTGGCTGGAAACGTGCGGTGACGACTTGTCTCCGCGCCCCGCCCTCGAGGGGACCTACGAGGCCGATGTCGCCATTCTCGGCGCTGGCTTTACGGGCTTGTGGACGGCCTATTACCTGCTCGAGCGTGAGCCGGGCTTGAAGGTCGTTATCCTGGAACAGCGGATCGCTGGCTTCGGTGCCTCCGGACGCAACGGGGGATGGCTCTATCCGGGGTTTCCTGTTTCGCTCGGGGAGTTGGCTGAACGCTACGGTGAGGAGACGGCGCGTGCGATCCACTACGCCATGCGTGCGACAGTCGACGAAGTCGAGCGTGTGCTCCAGGTCGAGGGGATCGACGCGCATTTTCACCGGGGCGGTGTCCTCCGGCTCGCTCGCGGGGCGCATCAAGTGCCTGCTCTGGAGGAAACGGCACGCACGCTCGAGCGTCTCGGCATCACCGACTATGCCGAATGGCTGTCAGTCGAGGCGGTTCGTCAGCGCGTCCGGGTGACCAAGGTGGTGGCTGGGTTGTACTCGGCGCATGGAGCGGTCATCCACCCGGGTCGACTGGTGCGTGGCCTGGCCCGCGCGCTGGAGCGGCGCGGTGCCGTGATCTTCGAGGAGACGCCGGTCGTCGGCTTCCGAGGAGGCAGTTCTCCCTTCTTCCGTACACCGCGAGGGGAAGTCCGGGCACGCGTGCTCGTCCTGGCTGGCGAGGCGTATCTCTCGCAGCTAGCTCCCTTGCGGCGGACACTGATTCCGATCTACTCGCTGATCGTGCTCACCGAGCCTGTTCCGGACGAGGTGTGGCAGGAGATCGGCTGGGAGAACCGCGAACTGCTCTCATCGCAGCGGCTCACCGTTGATTACCTGCAGCGGACCGCGGACGGTCGCATCATGTTCGGTGGGCGCGGCGCGCCCTATCGCTTCGGCTCGCGCATCGCCGATGCCTACGATCGGCATGGTCCGACCCACGAGATGTTGCGGCAGATGTGCTACGAGTGGTTCCCTGCGCTCCGCCTCCATGGTGTGCGCTTCACGCATGCTTGGGGTGGACCGCTCGGGGTGCCTCGCGACTGGATGCCGACCATGCGCTACGATCCGCGCAGCGGTATCGCGCTCGCTTGCGGCTATACCGGACAGGGGGTGGCGACAGCGAACTTGGCCGGACGTATCCTGGCCGACCTGATCACCGGGCAGGAGAGCGAGCTGACGCGATTACCGATGACCAGTCATCGCCTGAAGGATTGGGAACCGGAACCGTTGCGCTGGCTCGGTGTGCGCTTCGTTCAGCTCGGCTATGAGCGACTGGATCGGATCGCGGAGGCAACCGGTAAGGCGCCGACTGGCCGCAGCCTGGTCGAGCGACTGGCAGCGCACTGAGGTGGACGACAGGGGATAACCGTACCCACCATAGGCACGGGAGTCTTCGCTCGGGCCAACGTCCGATGCGATCAGGAGGGTGGAGAGGCCCGAGCGTCATCTCGCGCGTGCCGGTGCACCGGTGGGCGGACTCGATCACACCTCGCTCGGTGATCGCTGACGAGAGGTAGCCCCGGCCCGCCTCTCAGTGAGTGGTGGAAGTTCGCTGCCCGCAGCCGGCTCGCTTCTGCTGAGTCGGGTTGCCGCGTGTGACTCTCCGCTCGTGCTGTCCGCGCTCTGCCATTGATGCTACACTCTCGACAGGCGCTGTTCTGCTCGAGTGACGAGGAAACGATTTCCGCGATGGCAGTGACGGCTCCGGTCTCGACCGTTCCACAGCTTCCTGGCCCCACGCGTCGACGCCGCTTGCGTGTCCTCTTTTGGCCACTGATCGCGCTGGCGCAGGTGGTACGGGTTGTCCTCCGTAAGACGCTTTGGGTGACGATCCGGGTGATCCGACTCGCCTGGCGCCATCTTCTGGTTACCCTGCTCATCGCGTTAGGTGGGTACTATGCCTATCGCGCGTTGGCACCCCAGCCGGTGAGTCAGCCGCGAGAATCGCCAGTGCAGGCGGCGCCGCTCATCGCGCCACCCGCCAGTGTGCGAGCCTATCTCGAGGCACAACGCAACTTCGACGCCGAGCGGATGTGGCAGACCTTGAGTCCGGAATCGAAAGCACGCCGCTTGGCCAGCGGCGAGAGCCTGGCAACGTTTCGGCAATCAGTGCAACTCCTGCAACAGCAGGGATTCCGCTTCGGAGAGAGCACCTACGTGGGAGGCTACAAGTTACCCGATGGGCAGGCCTACTATTTTTACGTGACCGAAGTGCGGAACGCCAACGATCAGCGCGGTATGGTCTATCAGATCTTCTGGGTCAGCGCCGATGGCCTCATCTTCACTGTCGACACGCCGCAACTCCAGTGAGGGTGGTAGCCCATGACAGGACAAACACAGACCATTCCCAAGCCGCGCGAGCGACGTCGGTACTGGGACGAGCTCGAACAGCAGATCGACGACGTGATCGTCGGGATCGCCGATCTCGTTCGCTCCCACTTTCGTGGCCTGCTGACGCTGGCTGCTCTCGGCTATGCCTTCTACACCTGGGCTTGGCCAGCGCGGGCAACCTGGGGACCGATCGTCCTCACGGTTCTCTTTGCGTTGTTGCAGATCGCCTTCGCGATCGTCTTCGTGATCGTTCAGTTCGCCGCGATCTTCTGGTTCCTCGGACGAGGCCGGACCTACTGGATCAAGCCGGGCGAGACCGGCGTGAGCTTCGCCGACTACAAGGGAAATCCCGAGGTGCTGGAGAGTGCGCGCCGGATCGTGACCTTGCTCAAGGGGATCAAAGAGTTCAAAGAGATGGGGGGCGAGGCGATCCGCGGGCTCTTGCTCGTTGGGCCTCCCGGTACGGGAAAGTCGTATCTCGCGCAGTGCATTTCGACGGAAGCGAACGTACCGTTCGGCTACGCGAGTGCTCCCTCATTCCAGAACATGTTCTTCGGCGTGAGCAATTTGCGGATCATGATGCTCTATCGCAAGGCGCGCAAGCTGGCCAGGAAGTATGGCGCGTGCATTCTCTTCATCGACGAAATCGACGCTATCGGCCAAGCGCGCGGCGGGCGCTATGCTGGACAAGGGTTTATGGGGCCGCTCTTCGGGTGGGGGGGCAGCGCGATGCTGAACGAGCTGCTCTTGCAACTCGACCCACCGCCACAGGAGGTCACGCTGATCGGGCGCCTCCTCCGCTTACTGGGACTGCGACGAGGGAGGGCCGAACTTCCGCCCGTGCTGACGATCGCGGCGACCAACTTGCCTGATACGCTCGACCCAGCACTGCTGCGCCCGGGGCGCTTCGATCGAAAGATCGTCGTCGATCTGCCCAGTGCCGAAGGCCGGCGCGAGATCATCGAGTATTACCTGAGCAAGGTCAAGCACGATCCAAATATCCCGATCGACTTCATGGTGCACGATACGATCGGCTATACACCGGCCGCGATCCGCTACGTCATCAACGAGGCAGTGATCCACGCTCACTTCGAGGGGCGCAGTTACATCACGTACGAGGACTTCACGGCAGCGCGCGAAACGCACGAGCTGGGGCTGCGGCAGCCGATTCGGACGATGTCCTTCGAGGAGCGGCGTCGCATTGCCTATCACGAGGCGGGACATGCGCTGGCGCAATTCCTGCTGCAGCCGAAGGAACGGGTGGTCAAGGTCTCGATCATCCGGCGCGGCGAGGCTCTGGGTTTCTCGGCGACGAAGCCCACGGAGGAACGCTTCACCAAGACTCGAGAAGAGCTGTTGGCCGATATCCAGGTGGCGCTGGCGGCTCGGGCAGCGGAGGAGCTTTTCCTCGGGACGCAGATGACCGGTGCGACGAGTGACCTCGCGCAGGCGACCCATCTCGCTAATCTCATGGTTTCGGCCTGGGGGATGGACGGTTCGCTCTACAGCGGGCTGACCTACAACCAGCTGGTTCCGGATCTCTATCGCAAGCAGCGGATCGAGCGCTTGTTGCAGCGGCAGTTCCAGAACGTCAAGCGGTTGCTCGAGGCGAACCGCGCGGCGGTCACCGCTATCGCCGAAGAACTCCTGCAGCGGGACGAGTTGAACGAGCAACAGCTGCGATCGATCCTGAGCCAGTATCAGCTGGTGGTTCCCCCGCCGCTTCCCGATCCCGAGGAGCCACTGGAGGCGCGGCAAGCAGAGGAAAGGGCCGTGCTGGCAGTGGTGGACAGCGAGAATGGAGCGGTACCGAAGGAGCCAGCGCTGGTCGGTGAAGCGGAAACCCCGGACGGTGGGGAACAGCGACCTGAGCTCAGACCCCCAGCATGACGGCGAGCCAGGCTGCGGCGAGCGCTGTCCATTGCTCCAGGTGAGTAAAGGCGACGTGATTCGCCCGCTCGAAAAAGAGCAGGTGCTTGATGCTACCAGCGGCCCGATAGAGGCGCAGTGACTCCGAGGGGGGCACGACGAGATCGTTGCCAGCACCCACCACCAGAAGAGGGGTGCGCAGGGAGGGTGCGATCGGCTCCAAGGAGAGCGTCGGTGCGAGACGGGGAAGATCCTCAGGCGTTACTCCAGCGGCCAAGGCCACGTCGTGACGGACAAGTTCGCCGAGCGCGCCCACGTACGGCTGAGGATCAAAGGGAGCAGTGACCGCGACCGCTGCTGCGAACTCGGGGACAGCGTGGGCGAGCTGCACGGCGTAGGCACCGCGCAGGCTGACACCGAGGAGCGCAATGCGGCGCGGATCGACACCCGGTAAGGTACGGGCCGCCTCGACGATAGCCCAGCCGACATCTTCCTGTCCAGGCGCAGCAGGCACGCTGTCGGCGATCTCCCCGCTTCCTGGCGTATCGAGCGCGAGGACGGCGAGCCCGCGCTCGAGAAAAGGTTGAGCCCACCCGATCATCTCCTCTTTGACAGTGCTCGCCCCATTGAGAAAGACGACGACTGGCGCGGGGCGATCGCTGGGTAGGCAGAGATAGCCGGGAAGCGCGATACCGTGCCAAGGAATTTCGATCGGGAGGATGGGACGCTCGAGATGTGGCGCTGCGGCGCGGAACAAGCGTACCGCGCTGGTATAGAGCTGTTGCCGGTACCGGTGATCACCGAGCGCCAGGACATGCGCGAAGTGGTAGCAGAGTGCGGCGATACGCTGGTACTCGGCGGCGAGTCGCACCTCGCCGGCGACAGCACGTTCGTGCGCGGCAAGCAGATAGTCGTGAGCGGCACGCACCCAAGCGCGAGGCCAGTCGTGCAGCCGACGAACGCGACGCAAGGTCGTAGTGAGCGAGCGGGGATGGATTCCGGCCAGGAGAAAGCGGTAACGGCCAGCTGAGGAAAGGGCAGCAGCACTGACCAGGCGCAGCACGAGATCCAGTACGGCGAGCGGGACTCGATTGGCGACGAGGAACTTGATTCCGACCGTACGCGCCAGCCTGAACACGCTTCCCTCCCGGACAAGGATACGCCAAGACACCCTCGCATGAGGGGTTCGGGGACGCTTCCCGGCATGTTTCAGCGGGTGGGGCGATGCAGCGAGACAATCACGTCGGTCAGGCGCGTCGAGATCCGGCGTGTGGAAAGAGCTCTCCGAGAGGGGCTTCCCAACCTGTGCTGGCATATCCGCGAGACACCGCTGGAACGGCCGGTCGTGTACGGTGCGATCGATCCGGCGGTTCGCTGGTGATCGCAGCGGTGCCTGGAGTCCGCGACTGCGCTCCGCGTGCCCGAGCCGCTCGGCGTTGCTGAGGGGAAAGGGAGCCGGGCTCGCTCGGCTGGGACGGAACTGCATCTGCCGGGCGGCGATTGGGCGTTGCGGCATGAAGACTGACCTTGCTCAGGAGAGACGAAACCGCGCTCTACGCTGCGCGCTCGGCGATGATGAGTTCACCTCGGTCTCGATCTCGATGGAGACGTGCGCGCTTTCCTAGATCTCGATCGATGGGTGAGGTTCTCGCACGATGTGCCGGAGCGGGGGAAACCACCTTCCAGATGCAGGTGCGAGCCGCGCGTAGTTTCTCCTGCTCCGAATTCCGACATGGCCGGGCGTGTGGTGTTGCAACGGCTTCTGCTCCGACGACCGAACATCTGGGGTGCCCAGGTGGACTCCAGCCGGGCTCAAAAGGGGAGCAGCGGTGGGAGAAGAGTGCCTGGCGAGCCCGACGTGGCTCGCTGCGGAGGTGATCCGTCGGGAGCTTCACAAGTGAGCACGAGGTTCGGGGTGCGAAACCCGCAGCGGACTTGGTCGAGTCAGACCCACGCGGTATAGTGATATGCGATACCCCTGTGGGGTATTCAGCGACATTGCTGAGGATCATGATGGTGGGAGGCATGCAATGGTGACGCGGACGTATCGGGTTCCGGACGTGAGTTGCCAGCACTGCGTGCGGGCGATCACCCAAGAACTTCGGAAGATCGCGGGCATCCAGGAGATCGAGGTAGACCTCGCACAAAAAATCGTGCGCGTCGTGAGCCAGGAGCAGGTGCCCGAGGAAGCGATCCGGAACGGGATCGAGGCAGCTGGCTACACGATCGCTGCTTCGGCGGGCTGATCCGAGTGCCCTGGCTTCTCGGCACTGGCCGGGCTGCCTCGCCAGATTTTGCTGGCCTTCATCGATCGACAGCGTCTGACCCGCGCACCAGCACCGCACGATCCCCGTCCGGTGTGTGCTCGAGCGAGACGGATCGTACGGTTGGGGGCGTCATCGGCTTTGTGCCGCTCAGAGAGTCGGCGATCAGTCGGGATGGCCGGCTGAGCCACAAAAACCGCATCTGCCTGCCCCGAGCGTGCGTTCGACCCCGGTCTACCCCCACCAGATCCTGATACCCGACCGAGCTGGAAAAGGGGGTACAACGCCACGGTGTCGGTACGACGACGGGCGGACAGTCATCGCGAGTCCCGGGTCCGCCCTGAGGGTGGTCGGTTCAGCGTCTACGCTGCCAGAGAAGCCGAGCTCCGCCAGAAGCTGGCCAACCTCGTGCGGAAGCTCGCTCGCGACCAGCCACGGCCGAGAGACGTGACGGTGCGGGACTGCGCGAGCGCTTGCTGGTATCGGCTCGCTCGGCAGCAGTGGGCGATTCGTGGCGATGGTCGGAGCGCGAGCTGGGCACATCGCAGGAGACGAGACGATACGCTGCGTGGACCAGCCGATCGCTGATGGACCCGCACGTGGAGCAGCGTTGGCTCGTTCTCCTGCCCTGCTCAGAAGCCCTTGCGCTCGAGTCTCCGGGAGTGAGAGAGCGGGTGACCGGGTGGAGATCCTGGGAGGTCGCGATCTGCCGAGCATCGCACCTGCCACGGCCGCTGGCAGTCGCTTCTGCTGCCGAGCCAGAATCGGGTACGGTGGGTCGGGTGGTGCGAGGCAGGGTATCCAGTCTGCTGCGTTTGCTCATCGTGTCCCCGAGGAACGTTTCTGCAGCCGTGATCTTGCCTTGCCTGCCGTCTCGAGGTCCGATGCATCCGCGAGGGCACTCGTCACTGGATGATCTGGCGAGGTCCCATCACGAGTTCACTGGTCGGGGGCAGCGAAGGTCGGCGACCCCAGGTGAGGGGTCGGGGACCGCCAGCTCGTCAGTGCTGGGGTGAGGACTCCCTGCCTAGGACTGGGCCCGGTTCGCGCGTGCTTTCCGGCCTGGCCGAGAGGGAGGGGCCAAACCGGGACGATCGGGCCTGTGTGGGGGTGCCAGCCGTGCCGAACGGTCACCATAGTGACGTTGGGAAGTCGACCGGGGGCGATCGGTGGAGGCAGGCTGGCGCATCTTGGTGGTCGACGACGAAAGGTCGTTCCGGGAGGGGATGGCTCGTGCCCTGGAGTCGTGGGCACAGGTGCGAGGAGTAGACGATCTCGTTGAGGCTCAGTGTTTGTTGTCTTCGTGGCGCCCGCATGCGATCATCGTGGATCCTGTTCTTCGGAGCGGGGATGCGATCGCTTTTCTGAGCCGGGTCGCTCGGACGGAGAACGTGGTCGTCTTTTGTTGCGTCGCTCGGCGGGGCTATCCGCTCGCGTTCCGAGATGGACGAGTCCGTTTCTTGCCACGCGAGTGGTCCTGGCGAACCCTGAGCGGCATCATCGAGCGATCGGTTCGCGTTCTACTCGAGAAAAAGCAGCTGGTGCAGATGGACGAGCGGGGTGCGTGCTCGGGCGACGACTTTCCGCACGACCAGGACTGGTCGAGTCAAAAGCGGGAGTGGCTGACGCCGGTGTCGAGGGCCGTCGTGAACTATGCCGAGGAAGCGCTGCAACAATAGGGTATCGGCTGCTCGGAGTCGCTGGCGCGAGCTGTGGGAGCAGAACGATGCTCACGATCGGTCTTGGCCGAATCGGGAGCGGGCGACAGCGACCGCAGGGAGGGGGATCGCTTCGCGGGCGGAGCGGCCGAGGAGCCGCGGGACGATGGCCCACGCTGCGGCGGCGAGGGCGGTTCCTGCCAGGCAATCGAGGACGTAGTGATTCCCGGTGCCGATGACAGCGAGCGTCATCAAAGCGGCATAGAGCATGCCGACGCCGTGCAGCAGGCGATTGCCGGATAACCGGAAGAGCCCCAGGCAGACGAAAACAGCGAAGGCGACGTGGAGACTCGGCATGGCGGCGAAGGGATTGTAGAGCGTTGCGATTCCCGGGTGATCGTAGTTGACGCCGCGCATCAGGGCGAGGGTGTCGACGAAGCCACGCCAGGGAAAAAAGCGGGGCGGAGCGAGCGGGAACAGAGTGTACGACAAGAGACCAGCGCCGAGGATGGCGAGGAAGGTCGCGCGCACTTCACGGTAGCGGTCGGGAACACGGAAGAATGCCCACGTGCCGAACAGGAGCACTGTCCACAGGTGCGTAAAAGCGTAGATCCCGTTGAGGAGGGTGACGAGCACGGGAGTGGCGAGCACGATTCGCTGAAGCTGCTGCTCGATCGCGAGACCGAGTGCGCTTTCGAGGCGCATCACCAAAAAGGCGTTTTGGAACGCATCGTACGCGCGGCCAGCGGCGATTCCCCGCGTGACGAAGTACAGCGAAAAGAGGCTCACCATGAGGCCAAGTTCGAACATTGCCGCGCGAACACGTGGCTGGGTCTCATCCCATGCGGGCAGGAGCCGAATGATCCGCATCGAACTACTCCCCGGGTACTGAGCCAACACCCCCACAGGCGCAGTGGCCTGCTGGCTCGTGGCTAGTCTTACCACCGAGTCGATCGACGTGTCTAGAGGGCATCGCCGTAAGACCGATGGCGATATCGCGTCCGTACGCTATAATCTCGACGCGATGGGGAGGCACGAGCCCATGGGCATCACGATCGAAGAGGCGGTCGCTCGCTTTCTCGATGATCTGCGGCTTTCGCCGCGCAGCCGTACGACCTACGCGTTGGCGTTGCGGAAGTTTCTCCGTCACCTGGAGGAGGTGCAAGGGCTTTCGCCCGAGGCAGCGGTGAGCGAGCTCCGCGAGGAGCATGCGATCGCGTTCTTGCGCGATCTCGTGCCCGACGACATCAAAACGCCCGAGCAAGTCTCGCGGATGCGGACGGCCCAGACGACGTTCGCAGCGGTGCGCAAGTTCTACGGTTACCTGATTTCGTTCGATCTCCACACCGGACTTTCGACGGAGAAACTGCGCGTGCGGGCCGCAACCGTCCTTCCGCGGTTCACTCCCCCACCGCCCGATGTCCGCACGAGCGATCTGGAACGGATCGTCGACCATGTCCGCCGCCTGGCTCCGGAGAGCGATCCGATCAAGGAGCTCCGCCGACTCAAGGTGAGGGCATTGATCTTGTTCCTTTTCCGCACGGGGGTACGGGTCTCGGAACTTTGTGCGTTGCGCCGTCAAGACATCGACCTGGAAACCGGCACAGCGCGGATCTACCGGGCCAAGGGTGGCAAGAGCCGTACCGTACACTTCGACAGCGAGACCGCCGAGGCGCTGGCAGCGTACTGGCGGGCGCGCGGTGACAGCGGACGGGGGGTGAATGCGTTTCCGGCGTTCAGTGGGCGAGATCGCCCGGGTCAACCAGGGAAGGCGATCGCCCCGCGGACGGTGCAGGCGCTGGTGAGTCGGCTCAGCGAGGAGGCCGGTGTGGAGTTCGCAGTGACTCCTCATTCCTTCCGACACGGACTCGCGACCGAGCTCGTACGGAGACGGGTGAGAGAATCGACAGTCCAGACGATTCTCGGCCATGCTTCTCCGGTGACGACGCGGATCTACGTGCACCTGACGGCGCAGGAAGCAGCGGAGGAATATCAGGCGGCGTTCGGTCGCTACCGGCGACCGGGCGGTAGGGGAGCGGGTCGCTGATGGACAAAGCACTTCCGGTACTGCTCTTGGCGATGGTCCTCCTGGGCGCATGCACTGCTCCGGTGGTGCAGAGCCAGCGGCCATTGCCGACACCGACACCGGCTGCGGCGAGCGTCCTGACGCCGGATACCAATACCGAGGCTCGACCCCTCGATCCGATCATCGGGCAGCTGGTGCTGGCCATGGAAGTCGGAAACGACGAGGCGCCGAAGGACCAGCGCAGTGCATTCCCGGTGAACGCGAAACAGCTCTATCTAGTCGTGCGGGCCAGCGACATGCCAGCTGGAGCACGCCTGACCGCGGTATGGCTCCGCGGCGCAACCGAGATCGGGCGTTCGGAGCGCGAGATTCGCGAATCGATCAGGGGCGCTCGCTGGATCGCGCTCGGGTTCCAGTCGGCTACACCACTGCCGAGCGGCGAGTACAGCGTGCGCTTGTTCTTGGACGACCGCTTCGTCGATTCGGTCGTCTTCACCGTGGGGAGCGGGCGTGGGCCAGCGAGCGATCAGACGGGCCTCGTTTTCGCGACCGATTTCTCGGGTAGCGGTACGATCCAGGCAATGAGCGAATTTCCGCTCGGGACGACACGAGTCGTGGCGATCCTGACCGATGTGCCGCCGGATCTTCAAGAAGAGCTTTGGAGCCGGTGGTCAGTCAACGGCAGCGTCCTGACCGAACTGGGACCCGACGAGTTGCGCACGGCCTTCGTGCGGAGCTTCACGCTGCAACGAGCGGAACCATTGCCGCCCGGGCTGTACAGCGTTCAGGTGTTCGCCGGCCAGCAACCGATCGCCGAGGGGAGCTTCCTGATCGCTGGAGCGACGCCGACACCGGAGGCTCCCGTGGTAGGCAACGCGGTGGTGGAGGACCTGCGGATCGTTCGGGCTGTGGAGCCGGGTACCGGTGTGCCGGTGGGAGCGCGCGTCACGCAGGTGCGCAGTCCGGCTCGGCTCTACGTCGCGGTCCTGGTGCGTGACCTGCAACCGAGCGACGTCCTCGAGGTCGTGTGGGAACGGGCGGGGCAGGAATGGAACCGGCAAACGGTGAGCGGCCTGACCTTGCCGGCGAACTGGGTCTCGCTCCCGTTCGATCTCCCGGCCGAAAGCGGCGGCGAGCCGGTCGAGTACTCGGTGAGTGTTCTCTTGAACGGGACGCTGGCTCAGCGCGTGCCGCTCACGGTCCTGCCGGGAGCCTAGGGCGCTTGGTTCCCTCCTCCTGTCCGCGAGGCGTTCGCGAGGCAGCGGGAGGACGTGCCGCATGAAGACCAGCGGCGCACCGCGAGCCCACGCTCGGCGGTGCGGTTGACCTGATCCCAGCACCGATCCGGACGATGTCGGCGCAGACCGGTGCGCGGATACCTGCTGTGCCGAGCGTGGGCGTGGCTGGGCTCGCGCTCCGCTGGTGGGCGAGATGAACCGGGATCAGGAAGCGAGCTCGTCGACGATGCGACGGGCAGCGGCGAGCCAGCGCTCGTCGGTATCGTCCGGAACCGAGCAGCCATTGGCGAGGATGAGCCGCCGACCGTTGGTCTGTCGGAATGCATCGAGTGCTTCGTCGCGGATGCCTTCCTCAGGGCCGCGAGCGAGTGGCCCGAACTCGTCCCAGCCGCCCATGAGGCACCTGGTGGTGCGCTGGCTCGCCTGGGCGAGCGATGGTCCAGCACGGCGGTCGCTCCAGCTGAGGACTCGAACCGGATAGTCGAGGACCTCGTCGAAGTAGAGATCGCGTTCGCCATGCACGTGAAGGATATTCAGCCAGGCGTCCGCGGCACCGCTCAGAGCGAGGAGATCATAGGGTCGACCGAACTCGCGATAGCGCTCGACCGGCATGACGGTCGCTGAGCAGCCTTGCAGCGCGAAGAAAATGCCATCAGCTCCGGCTGCCAGGACGAGCTCGATCTGCTGCCGCACGTTCTCGGCGATGATGGCCAGAACCTGGTGCAAGAGGGCTGGTCGCTCGACAGCGTGCTGCAAAAACAGCTGATGGTCGGCCACAAAGTAGAGGACTTGAGTCAGCGGGCTGAAAACCGTAACGACGATGGGAACCTCGGGGCCAGCCAGTTCGCGGAGGCGACGAACGGCCCGAACCCATTCGCGGGCGTAGCGACTCGTGCGGAAGTCGATCGCGTCGACGAGGTACCAATCGTCCGGCGTGGTAATCGTCCGGCGCGGGAACGGATAGCGCAGATCCGGCATCAGTTTTGCGATGTCGAGATCGAAGCGGCGGATGAAAAAGTCATAGGTGAGCTCGGCAAGACGATATCCCGAACCCTCGGGACGGAAGTGGTGCCAGAAGCAAACTGGTGGGCGATCGACGAGTTCGCCCTGTAGGGCAGCTTCGACACGTTCACGCTTGCTCAGGTTCGCCATCGTATGCTCCTCTCGCTTCACTTCAACTGTTCCGTGATGCGCTCGGGTACAGTCACGATGAGCCGTGGCTGGTCGTTGTCGAGAACGACGAGGCGGTCGCCGGTGGGACCATCGGTCACAGCGACGAGCGTACCGTCCGGTGCGACGACCACCCCATGGACCAGCCAGCCGAGCAGCAGCCGATCGACCGGCTGGAGCGTCGCGGTTGCGAAGACCCAGAGACCGTCCCCAGCGTCGGTGATCGTTGGGAACACTGCGTAGAGCAGGCGGCCGTCCGGTGAGAGCGCGGCGCGCAGCTCGGAGGAGGAGGCAGCACGAGCGGACGGTGCCAGAAATCGGGCGAACTCGTCCCGCAGAGAGCGCGTGGACGTGTCGCGCGGGGAGCGTGTGGACTCCCGAACGCGACCGACCTCCGCGTCGAGAGCCAGGAGGCGTCGCTGTCTGGTCTCGACGAGGAAGAGTTCGCTCCCGTCGGGAGAGGGAAGCAGCACGGTCGCAGTCGGATCGAGTGGAAGGCGCGCCAGCAGCATCCCTGAAGGAAGGTCCCAGAGTCCCAGCCAGGTTCCGGAGAGATCTCGGCACCAGGCGAACCAGCGCGGGCTGACCCGGCCAAGCACTCCGCCATCGAGTGCGGGGTTGGCCAAGCAATCAGCGTCGGGCGAGCCGGTCGTCGAGAAGGACCAGCGCCGGGTGGCCTGGATGGCCAGAGCGGTGGTCGCCAGGGTGGTGACACGGGCCTCGCCGGTCGCCTGGAGGGAGAGAGCACGCTCGAGCACGACGATCGTTCCCTCTGGTGTGGCTGCCACGCGCGGGAGGAGCTGGGTCCCGCGCAGTGCTCCCGGCAGGATCGTCGTGGCAACGAGATCGCCAGAGCGGGTATCGACGAGCACGAGTTCCGACTGCCAACCCTCACCGAGACGCCAGGCACGGTACACGATCACGACTGGCTGCGTGGGGAGTCCAGCGGTGGCGACGACGATCGCTGGAGTGGAGGACGATCCGGGTTGCAGAGAAGCGCGGATCGGTCCGAGCGGGACACGCAGATCGTGCCCGGTTCGGGCATCGGTGAAGGTGAGTTCCAGTTGCCATTGGCCGCCGAACAGACGACTGATCGGACCGAGGGGTGACGTGGCCCGTCGGATCAGCAGGGTGGTCTCGGCGGTGGTCACTGCGGAATCGCCGAGGAGACGCACGATACTTCCGGTGGCAGGATCGACGCGCAGTGCGGTGACCCAGGAACTGCCGCGGAACACCAGGGGGGCCTGACTGGGGGGTGGGGGATCGAGTCGCGGTGCGACCACGATCGTGGTCGCCTGCTCGAGTGTCCGCACCGCGTCGGTCAGAGTGACCACGATCCGCCATTCACCGGGGGTGTTGAGCGGGACAGTCACGACGTATTCGCCGGGCCCAGTTTCCGCAAGGCCAGCCACTTCGGCGACGGTGTCCTCGTCGCCCGTGTTCATCACCGGTCGGACCTGGGTATGCCCTGTGAGGCCGGTCACCGGTTGATCTCGAGCATCGACGACGGTGAGGTGCACGGTGACGGTATCGCCAGCGCGTGGAGCAGTCGGCTCGATGACGAACGATGCGATATGGAACGCGGGCTCGCCTGCGCTGGCGAGCGTCGCGAGCCCGCTGCTTTGTAGAAGACTGAAGACGAACACGAAGACCAGTAGTCGCTGCATCGACCCATCCCGAGCGATGCGGTGCGGTCTCACCATGCGTAGGGGTGATAGGAACGCTCGTGCGCTTCGGCGAGGTAGCGCGTGAGCAGCTGAACGGCTGCAGCGATGTCCTCGATGTGCGCCATTTCGTTGACCGTGTGCACGTGACGGGTGGGAATGGAAAGCGTGACGACCGGAATACCGGCTCGGGCGCGCTGGAGAGCGCCAGCATCGGTACCCCCACGCGGGAGGACTTCGAGCTGGTAGCGGATACCCTCCCGCTCGGCGATCTCGCGCAGGTGCTGGAGAAGCGGCCGGCTGGGGAGATGGGACGTATCGAAGACCTTGAGAGCGACACCTGCTCCGAGAGAGGTGACACGATCCTTGGGGTCGATGCCCGGAACGTCACCGGCGATGGTGACATCCAGCGCGATCCCGACGTGGGGTTCGAGCCCGAACGCTGCGGTCTGAGCGCCGCGTAGGCCGACTTCCTCCTGGACCGTGGCGACCGCGACGATATCCGCCTCGTGGTGTTCGAGATGACGGAGAGATTCCAGCATCACGAACAGCCCGACACGATCGTCGAGAGCCTTGCTGAGCACCGTCGGTCCGAGGCGAGCGAAGTCGCGGCCCAGGGTGACCATGTCGCCGATCTCGACGCGAGCACGCACCTCGTCAGAGGGTAATCCGAGATCGACGTACAGGTCCTCCATCGTCGGCGCTTTGCGCTCTTCCTGAGCGAGCAGATGGATCGGCTTCGTCGCGAGCTGGAGCGCGCCGAGGAGCGGATCACCGGTGCGGGGCCACACGTGGACGCGCTGGGCGACCAGGACGCGGGCATCGAAGCCGCCGACCGGTTGGAGACGAAGAAAGCCTTGCTCGTCGATGTGACGAACGAGGAAGCCGATTTCGTCCATGTGGGCAGCGAGCATGACGCGGCGATCGCTGCGGCCGCGGCGTCTGCCGATGAGATTGCCCATGGCATCGACGTGGAACTCATCGACGAGCGGCTGGAGAGCAGCCCGCACGACCCCCGCGATCCGCTCCTCGTGTCCGAGGATACCAGGTGCCTCGCAGAGCCTCCGCAGGAGTTCCCAGTCGAGATCCATTTTGGTGCCATCCTTCCGAGCGATCGCGACGAGCGACGACGTTGAGATCGTAGCACTCCAGCGACACGTTCCCAAGCACCGGTCGTCGCCGAAAGCTGGCCGGCTGGTTGCAGGGTGGCTGCCGGGTCGCTGGCGTCGTGCGGGTCTGCACGCGGCATGCCCTGAGCAGATCGTGGCTGCGCCCTGGCTGTTCGCCGGAGTGATCGGGGCAGGCGTACGGCGACCGTGCTCGGGGAGAAAAGACTGGCAAAGCACCAGCGCCGAGATGCTCGTGGGGCTGCCCATCGCTGCTCGCTGCGGACGCTCGGGCGTGGTGGTCGTCCAGCTGATCGCCGCTGTGTTCGATGCAGGGGGAAGAGCTGAGAGGCGCGACCGCGACCGACCTCGTGCCGGGGAAAGGCTTGCCCGAATGCGCGCTGCTCAAAAGGAGTCCAGTCACCGGTTGGACTGGTTCCGGTGGACTCGCTGCGCTCCTCGGGGCGGTGGCTCGACCATCGCTGGTACTCACGCACGGGGGGTGGGGGCCGAAATGCACTGAGCGCGAGGTGACGAGAGTCGACGAAACCATGGAGGGTCGCCGGACGTTTACAATAGTGCAGAGGTCTCGCACGTTCGACAGCCGATCCCGAGTCCTTCTACGACGGCCATGGGCCGTGGGGGTCGGCTGTCGAACGTTTTTGTCGAGCGATGATCGCTCGACCATTGCCCGGTTTCCTCCTGCGGGCAATGCCTGTTCACCTTTCCCAAGGCAGAGGCGAAGTGCGGCAGTGCCAGCAGGCGTGAACCTGGGCCATACCTGTCGGTCGGAAGGGGGTGTCGCGCAGACGATGCAGAACCTGACGGGACCAGCGATCGACGCGGGAAAGGAGCGGAGAGCGATCATGGATCTCTTGGAGCGCTTGGAAGCCTACCGGGCAGAGGAAGCCCGACTCCACTGGGAAGGTACGTTCGCTGACTACTTCGAGCTCGTGCTGGCGAATCCACAGATCGCCCAGCTGGCGCATGCCCGGATCTACAACATGATCATGGATGCGGGGGTGGAGCAACTGCCGGACGGACGCGTCCGCTACCGGTTCTTTGCGGACGAGATCTTCGGGCTGGAAAAACCGTTGGAACAGATCGTCGAGTACTTTCGGTCAGCGGCGCAGCGGCTGGAGGTTCGCAAGCGGATTCTCCTGCTCATGGGACCAGTGGGTGGGGGGAAATCGACGATCGTGGCCAAGCTCAAGCGGGGCTTGGAGCAGTACACCCGGACGGATCGGGGAGCGGTCTACGCGATCAAGGGCTGCCCGATGCACGAGGAGCCGCTGCACCTGATACCGGAGCCGCTGCGCGACGAACTTTTCCGCGAGCACGGGATCTACATCGAGGGGGAACTGTGCCCGTGGTGCCGGTATTACCTGGAGGAGGCGCCGCGTGACGAGCAGCATCCCTGGAGTCGACCGGGGCAGCTGTTCAGCGGGCGTCATGAGGACGTTCCGGTGGTGCGCATCGTGTTTTCCGAGAAGCATCGCGTCGGGATCGGGACGTTTACGCCGTCGGATCCGAAGAGCCAGGACATCGCGGAGTTGGTGGGAAGCATCGACCTCTCGACGATCGGTGAGGTGGGGGCGGAGTCGGATCCCCGAGCCTACCGGTTCGATGGGGAACTCAACATCGCGAATCGGGGGCTGGTGGAATTCATCGAGATGCTCAAGGTCGACGAGCGTTTTCTCTACGTGCTGCTGACGTTGACGCAGGAGCAGAGCATCAAGACCGGTCGATTCCCGATGATCTATGCCGACGAGGTGGTGATCAGCCACACCAATGAGCACGAATACAACGCATTCGTGGGGAACAAGCGGAGCGAAGCACTGCAAGACCGGATCATCCTCGTCAAAGTGCCGTACAACTTGCGTGTGTCCGACGAGGTGAAGATCTACCAGAAACTTTTGAAGCAGAGCGGAATCCGCGACGTGCACATCGCACCGGGAACCCTGGAAACGGCCGCGACGTTCGCCGTGCTCTCGCGCCTGGAGGAGAGCCGGAAGGCGGGCATGACGCTGATGAAGAAGCTCAAGCTCTACGACGGGCAAGTGGTCGAGGGATACACGCCTCAAGACGTGAAAGAGTTGCAAGAGGAAGTAACGCGCGAGGGGATGGACGGGGTTTCGCCGCGCTATGTGATCAACCGGATCTCGGCGGCGATCGTGCGGGAGGGGACCCGCTGCATCAACGCGATCGATGTCTTGCGGAGCCTCCGTGACGGTCTCGAGCAACATACCAGCATCACTCCGAAGGAGCGCGAGCGTCTCCTGAATCTGATCGCGGAGGCGCGCAAGGAGTACGACGAGTGGGCCAAGCGCGAGGTGCAGCGGGCCTTCGTCTATTCGTTCGAGGAGCAAGCGCGGACGCTCTTCAACAACTATCTCGACAACGTGGAAGCCTACGTCAACCGGACGAAGGTGATCGACCCGATCACCGAGGAGGAACTCGAGCCAGACGAACGGCTGATGCGGTCGATCGAGGAGCAGATCGGGATCCCGGAGAGCCAGAAGCGGCAGTTCCGGGAGGAACTGCTCATCAAGATGTCGGCGATGGCGCGGCGTGGTCAACCGTTCGATTACACGTCGCACGACCGTTTGCGGGAAGCGATCGAGCGCAAGCTGTTCGCGGACTTGCGCGACGTCGTCAAGATCACCACCTCGACCAAGACACCGGACCCGGATCAGTTGCGACGGATGAACGAGGTGGTCGATCGGCTGGTTCAGCATCACGGCTACTGTCCGGTCTGCGCGAACGAGCTCTTGAAGTACGTCGGTGCGCTCTTGAGCCGCTGAGGCGAGCATCTGGAGGTGGCGATCATGTTCACGCTGGCGATCCGGCGCGACGATTGGTCGTTGCACCGTAAGGGTGCGATCGACCAAGCGCGACACATGGAAAAGGTGAAGGAAGCGATCAAGCGGAATCTCGCGGACATCGTCAGTGAGCAGTCGCTCATCACCTCGGACGGCAAGCGGGTGATCCGGGTACCGATCCGGGTGCTGGAGGAGTACCGGTTCCGCTTCGACCCGGACAGCGGCCGGCAAGTCGGGCAGGGCAGCGGTGGAACGCACGTCGGAGACGTGGTGGGCCGGGTAGGGGGCGGCCAGCGGTCGGGAGACGGTCCGCAAGCGGGTGACCAGCCGGGAATCGACTACTACGAAGCGGAACTGACGATCGAGGAGCTGAGCGAACTCATCTTCGAAGATCTCGAATTGCCCAACCTGGAGGAAAAACGGCTGCGGGAACTCGAGTCGGAGGCGGTTCGCTTCACCGAGATCCGCCGGCATGGTCCGTTCGCCAACCTGGACAAGCGGCGGACGCTGCGGGAGAACTTGCGGCGGAATGCATGGCGTGGCCGTGCGCGCATCGGAGACTTCGCGAACGAGGACCTGCGGTTCAAGACGTGGGAGCGGGACGTCAAGCGAGAGTCGAACGCGGTCGTCATCGCCATGATGGATGTCTCCGGCTCGATGGGAACGTTCGAGAAGTATGTCTCGCGCGCGTTCTACTACTGGATGGTGCGTTTCTTGCGAACGAAGTACGACCGAGTCGAGATCCGGTTCATCGCCCATCATGCGGAGGCTCGGGAGGTCAGCGAGGAGGAGTTCTTCTCGCGGGGCGAGAGTGGTGGGACGCGGGCGAGCACCGCGTACGAGCTCGCCTTGCAGCTCATCCGCGAGTCGTACCCGCCGGACAGTTGGAACATTTATCCGTTCCATTTCTCGGATGGAGACAACTGGCCGTCTGACAACGAGCGTTGCCGCGAACTGGCTGAGGAGCTCCTGCGCTGCGCGAACCTCTTCGGATACGGCGAGATCCGGCAGGGGCGATACACCTACCAGAGCACGCTGATGCATACGTTGCAGCGGATCGGTAGTCCCAAACTGGTGACGGTCACGATCACCGAGAAGGCGGACGTGTACCAGGCGCTGCGGCGCTTTTTCGGTCCCGAGGTGGGGCAGGAGGTGGCGCGTGCGTGAGTTGGCACCGAGCGAACTTCGCGAACTGGAGCGCCGGATCGGAGCGATCTGGGAAATCGGGGAGCGCATGGGGTTACGCCCGCTGCCGGTGCACTTCGAGGTCGTGCCGGCAACCGTGATGTACGAGATCGGAGCATACGGGCTGCCAGGACGCTTCTCGCATTGGACACATGGGAAGGCGTATCAAGTCCAAAAGACGCTGTACGACTACGGCTTGAGCAAGATCTACGAGTTGGTGATCAATAGCCACCCCTGTCAGGCCTTCCTTTTGGAGACCAACACGCTCCTGCAAAACACGCTCGTGGCTGCACATGTCATGGCGCATGCCGACTTCTTCGCCAACAATGCGTACTTCGTTCGAACACGACGGGATATGGTCGAGATCGCGACGGTGCACGCCGAGCGGATCGAGCGGTACGAGTTCGCCCACGGCAAGGAGGCGGTCGAACAGTTGCTGGACGCGGTGCTGGCGATCCAGGAGCACGTCGATCCGAGTCTGATGGAGATTCCCGTTCGGCGCGTGGCGGAACGGGAACGGCGATCGAGGTCGCCGTACGAGGATCTTTGGCGATTGGGTGAGCCGACCGACGATGCGGCGGACGAGCGCGAGACGCGGCAGCGCGAAACCCGGCTCCCGGCTGAACCGGTGCGGGATCTCTTGCTCTTCATCCACGAGTACTCGCCGGTCCTGGAGGACTGGGAACGGGACGTGGTGGCGATCGTCCGGGCGGAGATGCTTTATTTTCTGCCCCAGATCCAAACCAAGGTCGTGAACGAGGGGTGGGCGACTTTTTGGCATGCGCGCATCGTGCGCGAACTCGAGTTGACGCCGGACGAGTATCTCGAGTTCGCACGCCTCCATGCTGGCGTCTTGCAGCCGACAGCGAGACGGCTCAACCCGTACGCGTTGGGGTACGAGATTTTGCGCGACATCGAACGACGCTACGGAACCGAGTACCTCTTCATGGTTCGGGAAATGGAAAACGATGTCTCACTGGTCCGGAACTACTTGACTGAGGAGTTAGTCGAACGGCTGGACTTGTATCTCTACGAGCGGCGGGGTGAGGAGCTCGTGGTGGTCGACAAGGACTGGGAGGCGGTGCGGGATCGGCTGGCGAGCGAGCTGGGTGGGAACCAGATTCCGGTCATCGTGGTAGAGGACGGCGATTACCACGGAAACCGCGAACTGTACCTGCGGCACGTGTGGGACGGGCGAAAGCTCGATCTGGCATGGGCGGAAAAGACGCTGGAGCACGTTTACCGGCTGTGGGGACGCCGCGTCTGGTTAGAGACACGAACTGAGAACGGAAACGACCTGCTCGTCCTCAGCTATCATCCGCGCGACGGTCACCGCAAACGATAACGAGAGTTGCAGTCGGTCGGTGCCGCGCGGACCATCCGCTCAGGAGGGACCCTGGTCCGGCCGGAGCAGGCTGGCGCGCAGCTGAGTCTGCCGATGGGGGCCTGAGCAGGGGGACACGACGGCCCACTAGCGCGCTCGTTTTCCCCAGCCCTGGGCTCGGGTAGGCGATGGACGCAGTTCGGTGCGCGGGGTGTGCTCGTCTGCGGGGTGCGAGAGCTCGAGGGCTTGCCGACTGCTGGTCGGCCGGAGGCGGGTGGAGTCGCCTTCCGCTGCGGTCGTCGGATGTGGGGAAACGTCATTCAGGCAGGTCCCCAGAGGAGCAGGGCGAGGATGGTGCCGCCGGCGAGGTAGGAGCCGTAGGGAAGATAGCTGTAGCGGCTCGCGCGCCGGCGAGCGAGGAGCCAGACCGCAGCGAGCGCAGCGGCAGTCATGCCGAGGGCGAGTGCGTGCAGGAGATGCTGCCAACCAGTCAGCGCGCCGATGGAGGCGGCGAGCAACACGTCGCCACTGCCGAGGGCAGGGCGGCGATAGAGGAGCCAACCGAGACCGTAGAAGAGTGCGAAGAGGAGTGCGCCGGCCAGCGAACCGACAAGCGCGGCGAGAAAGGCGGCGGGAGAGGCGAGCAGAGTCAGGAGCAAGCCCAGGAGCAGAGCCGGGATGACCGTCACGAGATAGATCAGGTGATGTGCCCAGTCGATGCGGGCGATGAGGGCCAGGAAGAGGATGGCGAGGGAGACCCGAAATGCCTGAAGGGGGTCGGCGAGAAAACGCCACCAGGCTGCAGCCAGTAGGACCGCGATGGCTGTTTGCGAGAGAAGCTGGTGGCGCGGGAAGTTCCGGCAGAAGGCACAGCGGCGCGGGATCAGCCAGCCCCAGCGGGGCAGCGGAGCCTGGCAGACTGGGCATGCTGGCCGGGCGAGCAGCGGTTGACCGCTCGGCAAGCGGAGCGCGGTGAGCTCGACGAGGGCACCGAGCGCGAAACCGGTGAGTGCGGCGATCGGCAGAAAGACGATGGCGGCTTCCATCACGACTCCTGCGGGCAGGCTGAAGCGACTCGCCCCGGACGGACGATAACACGAGGAACCGCTCGCGGGGCTCACCCGATGGTCCCGAACCGGTGGGCACGCGCCTCCTGGGCAGCGCGCAACATGAGATCGAACGGAGGTTCACGCTCGAACCAGAGGCGGAACGACTCGGCTCCCTGCGCGACGAGCATCTCGAGCCCATCGAGTGCGGTGCGTCCCAACTGACGTGCTGTGGCGAGGAGCGGTGTCTCACGGTAAGTGAGATCGTAGACGAATGCATGGGGTGGCAGCTGCCCGAGCCAGTCCAGCGGGATGGGACTCGCGCGGCCGTCCCAGCCGAGACTGGTGGCGTTGACCAGGAGATCGGTTTCGCCGAGAACGGTGAGGAGTTCCGGACCAAGCGTGAGCGCGTGACCGATTCCGAACTCGGCTACGAGCTGCCGGGCGCGCTCGGGCGTGCGGTTGGCGATGGTGAGGTGGCGGCAACCCTGATCGAGCAGGGCGACGATGACTGCTCGGGCGGCACCACCGGCGCCGAGCAGGGTCACGCGGAGATCAGCGAGCGGAAGCCCCCGCTCTCGGAGCGGGAAGAGAAAACCGGGAACATCAGTATTGTCGCCGAGGAGCCTCTGCCCGCGCACGATGACTGTGTTGACCGCACCGACACGCCGAGCGCGTGGAGCGAGTTCGTCCACCAGCTGCGCGACCGCCTCTTTGTGCGGGACGGTGACGTTCGCCCCCACGGTACTGGGTGCGCGTAGACTGGCGACGCGCTGCTGGAGTTCGGCTGGTGGAGTCGGCCAAAGCTCGTAGCGTGCGGGGATGCCGAGAGCGTCGAGGGCGACCTGCTGGAAGACCGGCGAGAGACTATGTTCGACGGGGAAACCGATTAGGCCGACACGGAGGGTCATCTGCCGTGCTGCTCCCGAATGTTCCGGACATGCTCCTCGTAAGTTCGAGCGAAGACGTGGGCGCCACTGCCGTCACCGCGGGTGACGAAGTAGAGGTAATCGGTCTGCGCGGGGGAGAGAGCGGCTTCGATGGCAGCTCGTCCCGGATTGCAGATCGGACTGGGAGGCAAACCAGCATTGCGATAGGTGTTGTAAGGACTATTCACAGCGCCCAGGTCGCGGATGTTTTCGAGGGAAGGCCACCAGTCTTCCGGGCTGCCGAGGGCATATTGCACTGTCGGATCAGCTTGCAGCGGCATGTTCTCGCGCAGACGGTTATAGAAGACGGACGCGATGACCGGGCGTTCCTCGGCGACGCGCGCCTCGCGCTCGACGATGGAGGCGATGATGAGAACCTGGTAGAAGGTGCGGCCGAGTGCCTGCGCACGAGCGCGATCCTCGGCCGGGACACGACGATCGAAGTTTTCGAGCAGCGTCTGTACGATCTCGTCGGGCGTGGCGTCGATGCGGAACTCGTAGGTGTCAGGGAACAAGTATCCTTCGACGGTGCCATTGGGTGGGACATCGGCCAGGAAGGGGAAACGCGTCTGCCAGCGGGAAGCGCGGAGAGCGTCGAGGAATCGATTCGGGTCGGAGAGGATCCCGACGCGGACCAGCTCGTCGGCATACTGCTCGGCCCGCCATCCTTCCAGGAAGCGGACACGCACGACCTGGACGCCGGGCGCGGTGGTGAGCGTCTGGATGATCTGGTTGACGGACATTCCGGTATATAACGTAAAGCGGCCGGCGCGGATGCGCGTATCGGCGTTGGTCAGGCGGACACGAAGCTTGAAGTAGGTCGGGGAGCGAATCAGACCGACCTCGTGGAGACGCTCGGCGATCGAATCGATCGACTCCTGGGGCTGAACGTCGAAGATGACCGGTTGTCCAGCGGCTGCGGCAGTTCCGCGGAGCTGGGCATCGAGCGCACGCTGAGCCGATACGACGATGACAGCGGCGAGAACGAGGACGACCGTGATCTTCAGGGCTTGTACCATCACGCGGAGCACGCGGGTGAGCCTCCTGCCAGCGCTGGACGTAACGGGTCGCGCGACCGGCCGAGAGTCTACCAGGAGTCGAGGCAGATGAACAAGCGCAAACCGGTGGTCGCGCTCGTGGGTCCGACCTCGGTCGGGAAGACAGCGACCGCGATCGAGTTGGCATTGACATTCGGGGGGGAAGTCGTCTCAGCCGATTCACGGTATCTCTACCGCGGCATGGATATCGGTACGGACAAGCCTCCGCTGGAGGAACGTCGGGGGGTTCCCCATCATCTCATCGACATTCTCGATCCGCGCGACGACTACTCGCTGGCTCTGTTCCAACGTGATGCCCAGCGGGCGATCGAGGAGATCCATGCGCGTGGTCGGCTGCCGATCGTGGCCGGCGGGACACCGCTGTATCTGCGTGCACTGCTGGAGGGGTGGCGCATTCCACCTGCTCCACCCAATCCGGAGTTGCGCGCCCAGCTGGAGTTGCGTGCCCGCCGGGAGGGGCCGGAGGCGTTGCATCGGGAGCTCCAGACAGTGGATCCGGTCGCGGCAGACCGCATTCCCCCGGAGAACGTCCGTCGAGTTATCCGCGCACTCGAGATCTTCCTGACGACCGGGAGACGGATGACCGAACTGGAAGGCCGAGAAGCACCGCCCTGGCGTGTGCTGTGGCTCGGCCTGACGATGCCGCGCGAGGAACTGTACCGCCGGATCGACGAGCGAGTGGATCGGCAGGTCGCGCGCGGTCTGGTGGAAGAGGTGCGGCGCTTGCTGGAGCAGGGAGTGCCGCCGGACGCACCCGCGATGACGGCGCTCGGTTATCGGCAGATCGTCGCGTTTCTTAGCGGGCAGATGGGCTTGGAGGAAGCGATCCAGCGGATCAAGTACGATACGCACCGGTATGCGCGGCATCAGCTGACCTGGTTGCGGCGGATGAAGCAGGTGGAGTGGTACGACGTGACCCAACCAGGTTGGTACGAGCAGTTGCGCGAGCGTGTCGAAAGGTTCCTCCGGGAAGAATCCGATGAAGGGGTTGTTGCCGTACACCAGAGCGGAGGAGGAAAGGAAGCGCCTCGCGCGTGAGGAGGAGGCACGGAAGCGGCCCAGCTGGCCGCTTCCGTGTTTTCGTCGGCTGCATGCTCGAACGACCGACGATGTCCTACCACGCCGGAGAGGGAGAGATTCCGTTTTCAGGAGAACGAAGAGCGGTAGCGGCGCGGAGCGGGTGCGCCGCAAGTGTTCCGAGCACGAATACTGGTCGCGGTGGCGGAACAGATGGATTCCGGTCTGTCGGAGGTAGGCATGCTCGATGGTGCGGCCTCGTGGGCTGGCGAGCGTACCACGAGTGAACGATTGTCGATGAGGCGGGAAGGGAGCGCTGCAGGTCAGGTGGCGGAGAGGTTGGGGCAGGGCCCGGAGGAGCAGATCCGGGCAGTGCAACGACAGCTCGTGGACTGGTATCGGCGGGAAGCGCGCGATCTTCCCTGGCGCCGGACGCGCGATCCGTACCAGATCCTGGTCAGCGAGGTGATGCTCCAGCAGACCCAAGTGGAGCGCGTGATTCCGTACTATGAGGTGTTCCTCGCTCGGTTCCCGACGGTGGAGGCGCTGGCCTCGGCAGCGCTGGCGGAGGTGATCGCGGTCTGGGGTGGGTTGGGCTACAACCGGCGAGCCGTCTATCTGTGGCGAGCAGCGCGGGAGATCGTGGAGCGGTGGGGTGGGCGCTTCCCGGGCGAGCGGCGGCTCTTGGAGCGGCTGCCGGGTGTCGGACGCTATACGGCGGGTGCGGTGGCGTGCTTCGCCTTCGGGGAGCGTGTGGCGTTCTGGGACACGAACATCGCCCGGGTTTTGAGGCGTGTCTTCCTCGGGCCGGAGGCGCGACCGGGTCGGCGCGAACTGGACGAGCTGGCCGAGCGGGTCTTGCCACTGGATCGAGCCTACGAGTGGAACCAGGCCCTGATGGAACTGGGTGCGCGCATCTGCTCGGCGCGGCGACCGCGGTGTGAGATCTGCCCGTTGTGCGGGCTGTGTCGCTCGGTGGGGACGGAGGGAGAAAGGCGGCGCAGGGGTGGGCGCTTCGAGGGCTCGCGGCGCTATTACCGCGGGCGGATCGTGGCGGTGCTGCGGCAGCATCCGAGAGGCGTGCCGTTGGACGAGTTGGGAAGGCTGGTCCGGGCGGATTACGGTCGCCAAGCGCGCGACTGGTTGCGCGGGGTGCTGGAAGGATTGGCCCGGGATGGGCTGGTGGAACTGGCGGAAGAGCGAGGCGAATATGTGGCGAGGCTTCCCGGGAGCGAGGCAACCGAACGGTGAGCGGCGCTCGTGCGACGAGAGTGACGCACGGTCGGCGAGGGGGAAGCGGAAGAAACCGGAGCACGGTGCGACAGGCGTGCGGGATGAGCACGGATCATCGTCGAGCGTGTTCGATTGCAGAACAAGTGGTGAGGCGCATCCGGTTGGTCAAGAACGATATTTTATTTTCTTCGTGAATGGTTTCGCAAAGTGCCAGGGAACGTGGTAGGATAGGGGGAAAGCGATCGCAGCGGCCGAGACTGGGAGGGAACGAGCGTGGCGAAGGGACAGAACAGCCGGGTGGTGGTCGCAGAGCAGGTTGAGACGGCGGGACAGCCGCTCTTCGGGTACGAGTTCCGCTATGGGTGGGGATTTCTGGCATTCGTGACGTTCGTCGGCATCAACGTGGTGGGGTTGATCATTTGGATGATCATCGCCATCAACTCGCCGACGATTCATCCATGGCCATGAGGCCCGGCTGACGAGTGACGGCCGTCGATGAACAGGGGGCGCGAAAAGCGCCCCCGATTCTGTCTCTGGCGTTGAGCAGTCAGGACGAAGTGCTCCGCTGTTTGGCCAAGAGGGCAGCGACCTTGAGCGGGAGGCCGAAGAGGTTGATAAAACCTTCGGCGTCACGCTGGTCGTAAATAGCGTCAGCTCCGAAGGTCGCCAATTCCATGCTATAGAGGCTGTAGGGGGAGCGGCGACCGGTGGGAATGCAGTTCCCCTTGTATAGCATGAGTCGAACCTCGCCGGTGACGGTCCGCTGGGTGACATCGACGAAGGCATCGAGGGCCTCGCGGAGCGGTGTGTACCACAGTCCGTAGTAGACGAGTTCGGCGTATTTCAGAGCGAGTTGGTCTTTGAAGTGCATCGTCTCGCGGTCGAGCGTCAGATGCTCGAGTTCTTTGTGCGCGACGGAGAGGATGGTCGCCCCAGGCTGCTCATAGACGCCGCGGGACTTCATGCCGACGAGGCGATTTTCGACAAGGTCGATGCGCCCGATACCATGTTGTCCGCCGATCGCGTTGAGGCGCTCCATGAGCGTCACCGGAGGCAGCCGCTCACCGTTCAAGCTGACGGGATAACCGTGCTCGAAGCCGATGACGATCTCTTCGGGCTGGTCAGGTGCCGCTTGCGGGCTCGCCGTGATTTGATAGACCCGTTCGCTCGGGGCTTGCCAAGGGTCTTCGAGTTCGCCTCCCTCATGACTCAGGTGCCAGAGATTCTGGTCGCGGCTGTAGATGTTCTCTTTGGACTGTGCGACCGGGATACCGCGAGAGGCAGCGTACTCGAGCAGGGCCTCGCGACCGGAGAGATCCCACTCGCGCCAGGGTGCAATGACGGTGAGTTCGGGGGCGAGTGCCTTGTAGGTGAGTTCGAAGCGGACCTGGTCATTTCCCTTGCCGGTGCAACCATGCGCGACGGCATCGGCTCCCTCGCGCTTGGCGATCTCCACCTGGTACTTGGCGATCAGCGGGCGGGCAAAGCTCGTGCCGAGGAGATACTTCCGCTCGTACACAGCACCAGAGCGGAGGACAGGGAAGGCGTATTGGGTCAGGAACTCCTCCTTGAGATCGAGGACATAGGCTTTGGAGGCGCCGGTGGCGAGCGCTTTGGCTTCGATACCGGAGAGATCCTCACCCTGGCCGACATCAGCGGTGACGGTGATCACTTCGCAGCCGTAGGTTTCCTTGATCCATTTCAGGATGACGGAGGTGTCCAGCCCACCGGAATAGGCGAGGACGACCTTGTTGACGCGCTTCTTCGTCACGCTGTGCTCTCCCTTCCAGGCGATTCGACTCTGGACCGATGGCAGTGCACTGGGTTTCCGCGCATCACATCACCTGGCACGACCGGGCATGTGGACGAGCACAGCGCTCCCTCCCCACGACGAACATCGTTTGCCGCGCTGAGGGTAACAGCCGGGGCGGAGCGCGTCAAGATACGAATCGCCATGGAGTGAGGCGCAGGACGATGAGGCTCTCCCCTGACGAGCCGACCGGTTCCGGAACGGGCAGGAGTCGGACCGCGAGGAACACGGTGTGCCAGCAGATCTCGGCGCGGTGCAGTAGCGCGAGGAGGCCAGGGGGTCGCAGTGTCACGCCATAACAGGGAGCCGATGCACCAGAAGGTTTGGTGGGCTGGAGCGATCAGATCGCGCGGAGTCGACACTGTGCGTTCGCTGGGGAGATCGTGTCATTGCCTCACGGGCTGGAATGCGACGAGATGCCCGCTCGCCAAAATGTGGCCAGGCTGATCGGCGCGAGCGAGCAGCGCTGCAGGACGGTTCGGCAAACGTGGCGGGCACGCTATGGTTAGTATTCGTTTTCGGCAGTGGGGCTGCCGCGGGGAAGGGGTGCGGGATGCGGGTGACATGGTCGATTCTGCTCGCGATCGTCTCGATCGGCACCGGGATGTCGGGCTTGGTTGCGGCTCGCGAGGCGGAACCTGCCTGGTGGTCGCTCGCGCTGCTCGATCGCGATCGGACGTTGTGGCTGGCGACGGGGGACGGTCGGCAGCGACAACCGGTGGCGAACGATCTAGCTGTGTCTCGCGTGCTGTGGTCGCCGGAGGGTGGGCGGCTCGCCTTGGCCGGTGTCCAGGACGGTACCCCGGTGATCGGGATCGTCACGACGGGAGCAGAGCCAACGACCCGGATCGTGGGCCGGGGCAGCGAGGCCAGTTGGTCGGGCGATGGGCGGTGGCTGGCCTGGCGCGATGGGGAATCGGTCGTCATCGCGACCCGCGAGGGGAATGTGGTTCGTTCCGTTTCAGTGGCGGCGAGGACGCTCGTCTGGTCAGCGGATGGGCGATGGCTCGCGTTCCAGCGAGCGACCGATGAATCGCTCGATGGGCCGTGCCCTGTGATGGAGCTAGGTTGGATCGAGGCCGCCAGCGGTCGCGTCGAGATCGTCGACCGAGCGATCGGGCAGATCACCTGGGTGGGGGTAGCTGGTGTCGCCGAGCAGCCACGGCTGGTGTATGCCGGTGCGCTCGATGCGCGTCTCCGCTGGGTCGATCCGGCGAGCGGCGCGAGCGGCGTGTTGTGGAACGGGCCGATCGAGACGTGCCGGATGCCGCTTTTGGTCTCCGGTGACGGGCAGTGGTTGGGGTTCGTGGATGCGGTCGGAGGTGGCGACGATTTGATCTTGCTCAATCTGGTCAGCGGGGAGGCGCGCCGCATCGTCGATGTGCCGGTGGGGTATCCGGGGAGACAAGTGCCCTCTCCGTACGTGTGGTTGGACCCCCTGGCTCGCTTTCTCTACGTGAGCCGAAGTTTTCCGACCGTGGTGACGCGGATCGACCTGGTGACCGGGGAGCGCGCGATCGCGGCGAGCGATCCGGGGATTCTCGTAGCGATCAGTCCTGAGGGTGAGCGACTGGCCTTCGTGCAGAACTCGCCAGGGAAGCCGCCAGTGCTGGTGATCGTGGAACCGGCTACTGGTCGCCGGGAGACACTGGAGCAGATCGGCTGGGCAGCGTGGGAACCGGCAGCCTACCAGCCAGTCGTTTTCGCTGCCTGGCAACGAACCTGGGAGCGAGAGGATCGGCCGGTCGCGGCTGGCTCGGCAGCGCGGAGCTGGACGTGGGGGCCGCAACCGCTGCGGGTCGCGATCGAGCCGTATGTGGATGCGCCGGGCGGTCGGCGGGCGGTGCTGTATTGGGACAAGGCGCGGATGGAGGTGACGGAGCTGGCGGCCGATCGAGGTACCCGTTGGTACGTGACGAACGGGCTGCTGGTACGAGAACTCATCACGGGAGCGGTCCAGGTCGGTGATGCGCTGTTCGAGCAACGGGAGCCGGCCACTCTTCCGGTGGCGGGTGATGCCGACGACCCCGCTGGGCCGACCTATGCGACGTTTCGTGCGTTCCTCGATACCCCGCCGCTCCCGGTGGGAGCGGAGATTCGCTGGCGGCTGCACCGCGATGGCACGGTGAGCGACGACGGTCCTGGTGGCGTCTTCGCGGCGGTGCTCGTTCCGGAAACACACCATACGGTGGCCGATGTCTTCTGGGAGTTTCTGCAGAGCCAGGGGCTGGTCTGGGGCGAGACCGGGCCGGTCGAGGGGAAGCTGTTCGAGCCGACGTTCTTCGCGACAGGTTTCCCGATTACCGAGCCGTATTGGGCAACGGTGAAGGTGGGTGGAGTAGTCCAAGACGTGCTGGTTCAATGTTTCGAGCGACGGTGCTTGACGTACACGCCGGGCAATCCGCCGGGTTGGCGAGTGGAGATGGGGAATGTCGGGCAGCACTACCTGGCGTGGCGCGAGGGGTGGTGAGGCGGTGATCCAGCCGGTCGCGGTGACGGCCGCAGCGCCGCGCGGTGTCTGGGTGGTGATCGTCAACTACAATACGGCAGGGCTGTTGGAACGCTGCCTGACCGCCGTGTCGGCGAGTTGCCTCGATCGCCCGCTGAGTGTCCTGGTGGTGGACAATGACTCGCAGGACAACTCGGTGGAGATGGTGCGCCGGCAGTTTCCGCAGGTTCTGGTCCTGGAGACCGGGCGGAATCTGGGGTTTGCGCGTGCAAACAACGTGGCGCTGCGCCGCATTCTCGCGTTGCTTCCCGAGCCAGTGCGGTGCGGACATGCGGTGCTGCTCTTGAACTCGGATTGCTTCGTCGAGCCGGAGACGATCGCTCGGCTGGTTGCGGTATTGGACCGGGAGCCCACGGTGGCAGTGGTCGGGCCCAAGCTGGTGCTGCCGGATGGGCGGTTGGATCTGGCGTGTCGGCGGAGTTTTCCGACGCCTGAGTCCGCCTTGTGGAAGTTGACCGGCTTGGCGACACTTTTCCCCCGGAGTCGGCGGTTCGGCCGGTACAACCTGACCTGCTACGACCCCGATCAGCCGCTCGAGGTCGATGCGGTCAGCGGTGCGTGCATGCTGGTGCGCCTTCGGGCGATCGAGGAGGTGGGGCTGCTCGACGAGGCGTACTTCATGTACGGCGAGGACTTGGATTGGGCGTACCGGATCAAGGCGCGTGGCTGGCGCGTGCGCTACGAGCCAGCCGCGCGGGCTGTCCACGTGAAAGGGGGATCCTGGGGGCGGCGCGATCCGCGCGTGCTCTGGGAGTTCTACCGGGCGATGGCGCTGTTCTATCGCCGTCATTACGCGCCGCACCAGAGTCGGCTCTTGCGCGGGCTGGTCTACGCGGGTATCGGCCTGCGCTTTGGACTTGCGCTCGCGGTGTTGGTCGTACGACGGCTCGCGAGTCGGTGAGGGCTACTCGAGGGCCTGGTCGACCTCATCGCGGGTCTGTTCGATCGCCCAGGCGAGCGCATCGCGCTGGCGGACGGCATCAGCGTCGATGCTCAGGGAATCCTCGACGAGGGTCACGAGATAGGTATCGAGGGCCAGGAGGGCGAACTGGGATTCCGGGTAGCGGGCGGCGAGGGCATCAGCGCAGTCCTGGTCGCAGGCGACCAGAACCGGTGCTGCGCTGAGGCTGGCTGGCACATCGATGCTCCAGAGAACGAGGCCGGTCTCGGCAGTGACCGACTCACCACAGTGATCGCAGCGGACGGCCGGGACGAACCCTTCTGGCTGGAGCTCCATGACGAACGGCATCGTGTTCCTCCCGATGGTCGAGGATAGCACCGGTTGGCGGGGCGGGAGGGCGAGCGATGGATGCGATCCTGCGCGTGCTGATCGCGGGGCTGGTCGCCACGATCGTGCTGACCGTCGTGTTGCGGGGAAGCCAACTGATGGGGCTGACGCGGATGGATCTCCCGCTGATCCTCGGGCTGTGGGTGACGCGCGATCGAGAACGTGCCAAGTTCGTGGGCATTTTCGTGCACATCCTCGTAGGTTGGCCACTGGCGGCCATCTATGCTGGTGTCTTCTGGCTTCTGGGGGGTGCTAGCTGGTGGTTGGGTGCTTTGCTGGGGCTCGGACATGGCGCGTTCGTGCTGCTGGTGGTGCTGCCGGGCCTTCCTGGTGTGCACCCGCGGATGGCGAGCGAGCGGACCGGGCCGGACCCGACCCGGCATCTGCAGCCGCCAGGGCTGGCAGGACTCAACTACGGGCGTCGCACGGCGGTGGCGACAATCATCGGGCATGTCCTCTACGGGCTCGTGCTCGGTGTGTTGCTCCGCTAGTTGGCAGCCTGGCGGAGCGAGGTCGAAGGTGTGCTCGCCTCCTCGAGTGCCAGGGCGGCGCTGATGAGGCCGATGTGGCTGAAGGCTTGCGGGAAGTTCCCGAGATGCTCGCCGGTGCGAGGGTCGATTTCTTCCGCGTAGAGGCCGAGGTCGCTCGCGCGGGTGAGCAGTCGGGCAAAGTGCTCGTGTGCCTGATCCAGCCGACCGAGGCGCGCGAGTGCCTCGACGAGCCAGAAGGAGCAGATGACGAATGCTCCCTCGGGACCAGCCAGGCCGTCGTTGCGGTGGTAGCGAAAGACGAGTTCCTGGTGGGCGAGTTCGCGCTGGATGGCCTCGACCGTTCCGATGACCCACGGATGCTCGGGTGAGAGGAACACATCCTGGAGCGCGACCCAGAGGAGAGCGGCATCCGGCTCACCGCCAGGAGTCGCAACGAAGGCGTTGCGCACTGGATCGACCCCGTAGGTAACCAACCAACGCTCGATCTCCTCGGCAGCACGGCGATAGCGCTCGAGCGGCAAACGGACGCCGTCCAGGATGGCGAGGCGCTCGAGATGGCGGAGGCCGACGAGGGCCATGACTTTGGAATGGACATGGTGGACGCGGCCGGAGCGCACTTCCCAAATCCCGTCGTCCGGTTCGCGCCAGCGACGAACGATCACCTCGGCGAGTCCGCGCAGGAAGCGGTACACCTCGCGATCGAGGGGGCGACCGAAGAGGCGATAGCGCGCGAGGGCATCGATCACTTCGCCGTAGACGTCGAGTTGGAACTGTCGAGCAGCAGCATTGCCGACGCGAACGGGGCGACTACTGCGGTAGCCGTCGAGATCGACGAGCAGCCGCTCAGGGATATCGGGCTCGCCGTAGACGGTATAGAGGACATGGAGTTCCGGTTGGGTGAGGCGGGTGGCGTGGAGGATCCAGTCGACGAACGCGTCGGCTTCCTCATGATAGCCGAGGCCGAGCAGAGAACGGACCGTGAAGGCGGCGTCGCGGAGCCAGCAGTAGCGATAGTCCCAGTTGCGTGGTCCGCCGGGCCATTCGGGAAGCGAGGTCGTGGGCGCAGCGACGATGGCACCGGAGGGTGCGTAGGTCAAAAGCTTGAGCACGAGTGCGCTCCGCTCGACGGCCTGGCGGTAGGGGCCGGTATAGCCGCAGCGCAGTGCCCACTCGGTCCAATAGTCGACGGTCAGCCGCTCGAAGGTGTCGAACAGCTGTGGGACGGGGAGTTCCACTGGAGCCTCGTCGGCATAGGCGAGCGCGAAGTCGGCTGACTGGCCAGCCTCGAGGATGAACGTACCGTGGAGCAAGGCGCCGCGCCGCTCGAGTGGTCTGCTGGCAAAGAGGATAGCCTGGGAATGTCCCCAGCCGTACTGGTACCAGTGACCGGCGAACGAGCGTAGTTCCGGCGTTTGGCGACCGAAACGCGGCCGGAGGCGGATGGTGACAGCGACGGCCACGCGGCCGGAGAGGCAGCGCAGGCGACGCAGGAGGAGAGTTTGGGCGAGCGGGAAAGCAGGTTTCTGGTGCTCGTGGAGAGCTGGGAAAAAGTCGGTGAGACGGAGCTGGCCGGTAGCGGTCGTAAAAGTGGTGTCGAGGACATTGGTGTGGGGTCGGTAGGCACGGTGGATCCGCACGATGTCCTCCGGCACGATGGTCCAGGAGCCACCGAGATCGGCATCGAGAATGCGCGAAAAGACCGGATCAGCATCGAAGCGCGGCAGGCAAAGCCAGTCGAGGGAGCCGGTACGGGAAACCAAGGCGGCGGTGCGGCCATCGCCGATGAGGGCGTAGTCGGTGATGGGTGGATAGGGGCAGGCCATCGGACTGTCTCCCGTGTGTTACGATGCGGAGGGTCGAGCAAAGCGCCGCTGGCGCGGCCAGAGGAAGGATAACGGGTGATGGAAGCACAAGAGCGATACGTGCTCTGGGAAATGACCTGGCCGGAACTGGAAGCTGCCATGGGAGAGATCCGGCTGGTCGTCATTCCGGTCGGTTCGACGGAGCAGCACGGGCCTCATGCGACGTTCGCGACGGATAGTGCGCGGGCGTACGAGTTCAGCGTGCGGCTGGCCGAACGGATGTATCCCGAGGTCCTGGTGGCTCCGGTGATGCCGTTCGGGGTATCGCCGCACCATATGGCGTTTCCGGGGACGATCACGCTTTCGGCGGAAACGTTCATGCAAGTGCTCTACGAGGTGGTGGAGAGCCTGGCTGAGCATGGGTTCGAGCGGTTCCTTTTCGTCAATGGACACGGTGGGAATCGCCCGGCACTGGAGTTGCTCGTCCAGCGGCTGCGACGAGAACTCGATGTCCTGGCAGCGTGGGTATCGATCACCGAGCTCGCCAACGACGTGGTGCAGCGGGGAAAGGTGGCGGAGGTGATCGGGCACGCCTGCGAGAGCGAGACGAGTCAGCTTTTGTACCTGGCTCCGTGGGCGGTGCGGGAAGAGGCGCTGGCACCTGGCGAACTCCTGGAGCAAGCCTATCCGCACGCGTCGTGGTGGGGGCCGGTCCACGTGGCCTATTCGTTCGACGAGATCACGGCGAACGGGGCGCTGGGAGACGCGCGAGCCGCGTCGGTGGAGTTCGGTGAGCAGATCGTGGAGACGGCACTGAACCGGCTGGTCGAGTTCGTGGAGGCGTTCATCGAGGAAGGCGAGTTCGAGGAACTCGAGCTGGAGGAGGAAGAAGAAGAGTGAGGTCGGGTGGAGTGCGTGCGGAGTTCGCAGGGCGTCCGGTGGGGCAGCAGCCGTCGCCGCTGAGTGGCAAGCGGATCGCCTTCATCGGTTGCGGAGTGATGGCAGAAGCGATGGCAGCAGCGCTGCTGCGGACCGGATCGGTGAGCGTGCACCAGCTGACCGGCGGGGAGCCGAACGCGCGACGGCGGCAAGAGCTCGTCGCGCGGTTGGGACTGGAGACGGTTCCGGACAATGCTGCTGCGGCGAGCGAGGCTGACCTCGTGGTGCTTTCGGTCAAGCCACAGACGCTGGATGCGGCGATGCGCGATCTGGCGGGGCGACTCCGTGCCGAACAAGTGGTTCTGTCGATCGTGGCTGGAGCCACGATCGAACGATTGCAATCAGGGCTGCGACACGAGCGAGTCGTGCGTTCAATGCCGAATACGCCAGCCCAGATCGGGTACGGGGCGACCGTGTGGTGCCCAGCGCCGGCGGTCACGACGGAGGACGAGCGGCTGGTGCGGACGGTACTGGAAGCGATGGGGCTGGCGATCCGCGTCGACAACGAGGACTTCGTGGACATGGCGACGGCACTCAGCGGGACTGGTCCAGCCTACGTCTTCCTGATCATGGAAGCGTTGATCGATGCGGGCGTGCATCTCGGTTTCTCGCGCAGTGTGGCGGAGCAGCTCGTCCAGCAGACGATCCTGGGTTCTGTCCTGTTCGCGCAGGAAACCGGTAAGCACCCGGCGGAGCTGCGGAACATGGTGACGACGCCGGGCGGTACGTCTGCGGCCGCGCTCTACGAAATGGAGCGCGGTGGATTGCGGACCGTGATCGCGCGCGCGGTCTGGGCAGCCTACCGGCGTGCCAAGGAACTGGGGGCTGGAAAGCCGAATGGTGGCCCCAGCGACCTCTGACCGCTTCATCGACTCGAGCGGAGCGTGGGAACCAGCTTGACGACTTGTCCCGTGCCGGCGTCCGCAATGTAGATCGTGCCATCCAGACCGATAGCGAGAGCGACCGGGCGACGCAGTCCAGTGACGAAGGGAGCCAGCTCGGCGCTCTGGGCATCGGAGCGTGGAAGGGCGCGGAGCACGACCCCGCTCCCATTGCGCGTTCCACAGAAGAGCCACGTACCAGGGATCGGGTCTGCCCAGAGCGGAACGGTGTAGACGATCCCACTGGAGAGGACGACATCTGGTGGGAAGTCGAGGAGCGGGCGCGAGGCAGAAGGATCTTCGCTCGCAGTCAAGCGCAAGACGCTGGCTGGCTCGCCTTCCGCTTGCGTGACCGCGAGCAGGAGTTCTCCCCAGGTGAACAGGCGGACCAAATGACCGGGGACAGGGCCGAGCGGCGAGGCTCGGCGATCCTCGATGACGTACAAGAGGGGTGTTTCTGGTGCGTCGGTGGTGGTCGCGGCGAGCACGAGACGTCCCCGCTCGTCGACGACCGGAGCACCGGCTGGCCCAGGCAACGGTCGGAGATCGACGGGCAGTAACTCGGTCCGGTCCGCGATGCCGTCACCGTCGTCGTCCCGCAGCCGAATGAGCCCGCGATCGTCGGCGACGTACACCCACCCGCCGCTGGCGACGACGCCGCGTGGCGCGAGGAAACCCGAGGCGAACGTGGTGAGGCGGGAGGCACGACCCTGGCTGTCCTCCGCCGTCACCAGGAGCATGGTGCCGGAGGCAGTGAGGACGAGGAGATTGCCGTCCGGGGCGAGCGTCAGGTCGATCGGATCGCGAACCCCGTCCAGGAGGAGGCCGGCTCGGAAGTGGGTCGGCACATCGAGCGGGAGGGGGGTGCCAGGGAGCGGTGCTGGCCAGGGAGCAGTCGGTTCGCTACCGTAGCGCCAGCGGTAGTAGTGGCGTCCGGTGTTGGCGACGGTGAAGCGTTGATCGGCTGGGAGGGATGGAAAGTAGAGCAGGATGCGGCGCTCGAAGACCTGGACGAGCGCGGGGATGGCGACGTTGCCCCGGCGGTAGTAAGCCCACACGGGCTCGCTGATCGGGTAGCCGAAGGTCTCGAGCCAGGCGGTGGCGCCGAGGGGTGAGCGGTCGAAGAGGGCGACGGTGACGTCGGGAAGGTTGTGGCGTGTCGTGGTGACGAAACGACCCATGCGGACTGGTGCTGGCGGCGTCGCTGTGCGGAGCGTGCCGTCGGCGGTGAGCCACTGATCGATGGGTTGTGGCCAGCCAGTTCGGTCAGTGGCAGGCTGACCGACGAGGCGGGCGAGCGCCGCATAGGTCGGTACGCGCGGATCGGGTGAACCACCGTCGATCGAGATGTCGGGTGGCGGACGGCGCGCAGTGAGATCACTGCCGAGGGCGATCTGACCAGTGGTGAGTTCCCAGGCGAGTCGACCTTGCGTGACCAGCGTGCGGGTCGAGCCAGCCTCGCTGGTGAGTTCCATGCGACCACGATCGAAGTATTGGACGAGGCGGCGACCGGACGGAGCATCGGCATAGGGCTCGAGTCGCCAGGCGAGCGGACCTTGTCCCCAAAGGTCGAGCAGGCCGTTCTGGTCTCGCAACCAGATCTGCTCGAAGGCAGGACTGGCGAAGGGGGAAGTGGTTGCCTCTCGGACCGGGAGCATGGCGACGAAAACGGCGACGGCGAGAAAAACGACGAGGACCTGCTTCCACACGCTGCCCCTCCTCGAGCCAGCACTTCCAGGGTACAACGAGCCGGCTGGTTGGGTCGTCGTGAGGAGCGATCGGGAAGGCGATGAACCGCGGATCAGGACATCAGAACCGGTCGTCCATCTCGGTGTGCGGCACTCATTTCGTGCCAGTTGCCGTGCTGGCGCGGAGCGCCTACGATTCGGCCTAGCACCATGCCGTGGGGGGATGCGGGTGAACGAGGAAACGATCGAGGCGGTCGTCTTCGATGTGTACGGGACGTTATTCGGGTTCGGACGACTGGCGGAGCGGGCGCGGGCCATCGTCGGTGATGTCCCCCTGCTCGACCGTTGGCGAACCAAGCAGCTGGAGCACAGTTTCCTGCGCACGATCTTGGGAGAATACGAGGATTTCTGGGTGATAACGGCTCAAGCACTCGATGCAGCGTGCGAACAGCTGGAACTGGAGCTTCTGCCCGAAGAGCGCGAGCATCTTCTGCAGGGGTGGTTGGAACTGGATCCCTTCCCGGAAACAGCAATGGCGCTGGAGCGGCTCGCCGAGCGGGGATTGCGGTTGGCCGTCCTGTCCAACGGCAGTCCGATGATGCTCGAGCAGCTCTTACGGATGGCCGGACTGCGCGAGTGGTTCGAGGCGGTGTTGAGCGCCGATGCTGTGCGGCGCTACAAGCCGTCGCCAGCAGTCTATGCCCTGGCACCTGCTCACCTCGTCGTGCCGCCGGAGCGGATCCTCTTCTGCTCGGCGAACGGCTTCGATGTCGCTGGAGCGCTTCGCTATGGCTTTCGCGTCTGCTGGGTGGACCGGACAGGGAGCGCGCTGGACGCGCTCGGCAAGCAGCCCCACCGGACGGTCCAGTCGCTGACTGAACTGAGCGAGCAGCTGTGAGGAAGAGCGTGGTGCAGTGGGATGTCGTCAGCTTCGGTGAAACGATGATCCGGCTCGCCGTTCCGCTCGGGGAGCGCTTGGAGACGGCGACACGACTGGAAGTGGGGATCGGTGGCGCGGAGGCGAACGTGCTCGTGGCACTGGCCCGGTTGGGGCGCCGGGCAGCCTGGGCCTCGGTCCTGCCGCGCAATCCGCTCGGGGAGCGGATCGTGCGGGAGCTCGCCTGGCACGGGGTGGATACCAGCTGGGTTCAGTGGGTCGAGCGGGGGCGAGTTGGGGTCTACTATCTGGACACGGGTGTGCCGCCACGACCGACCGCGGTGCTCTACGATCGGGCTGGATCGGCAGTTGCGCAGGTCGATCCGGCGGCGTTTCCAATCGACTTCGTGGCGGGTGGCCGCTGGCTGCACCTGACGGGCATCACCCCAGCGCTGAGCGTGGGTTGCCGGGCGGTGGCCGAGCGCTTGATGGAACGGGCACGGGCAGCCGGGGTGCCGGTGTCGTTCGACGTGAACTACCGGAGCCGGCTGTGGGGGCCGGATGAGGCCGCGCGCGTTTTGGAGCCGTTCTGTGCGGGGGCAACGGTCTTGTTTTGCGGGGAGGGCGATGCGCGGACCCTGTGGGGGCTGGAGGGGACTGCGCTGGAGGTCGCTGAGCGGCTCGCTGGACGGTTCGGTGCTGAGGTGACGGTGCTGACGCTCGGCGAGGGGGGAGCGGTGGCCGTGACGCGGGAGGGGGAGCGGGTGACGGCGGAGGCGCTCCGGGCGACGGTCATCGATCGGGTCGGCGCCGGGGATGCCTTTGCGGCAGGCTTCCTGCACGGCTATCTGGATGGGCGGGATCTGGAGCGCGGGTTGCGCACGGGCGTCGCGCTGGCGGCGCTCAAATTGACGGTGCGGGGAGATCTCGCGCTGATCAGTGCTGCGGAACTGGAGGCGATGCTCTCCGAGACGCGGCGGACGATCGTGCGCTGACGAACTGCCCGGGACAGTGAGGAAGAGCCGACCGGTAGCGCACTGCCACCCGGCCGTTCCTTCGCGACACTGGCATGCGGACTACTCCACGCGGTGCTCGAGGGGTCTGCCGAGGCGAGGAGGGGGCCGAACGAGGGGCGCTCAGGGATGTTCCTGCCCCTGGAAGCGCCCCGCATAGCGAGCGCGGCCGACGCACTCCTCGAGAATGATCTGGCAGATGCGGATGCCGGGGCGAATGGCGAGCGGGATAGGGCCGGCGTTGTTCATTTCGAGCACCTGGCGCGTCCGGATCATACCAGGCTGGATGAAATTAGCGGTGACGTGGACCATGAGACCAACGCGGGCAAAGCGGCTGCGACCCTGGATCCAACCGCAGAGATAGTCCGGGAGGGTGAGTCGCTCCTCGGTGATGCCGAGGACAGCCTGGCCTGGTAGGAGAAGCAGGTGATCCTCCACGGTCACCAATTCGGTCACCTCGCGGTGATCGGTTTCCTCGGTCACGTGGAGGATCTCGCGGGCATGCTTGAAAAGGCGGAACTCGCGGCCGAGGTGAAGGTCGATCGAGGCCGGGCCGACCTGGTCGGGATCGAACGGCTCGATGACGATTTCACCGGCTTCGATGAGGCGCAGGATCTCTGGACGAGTGAGGACACCCATGAGCGCTCCACTCCCATCAGCCTCCCTCAGGCGAGCGGCGGTGGCGGTAGGCTGGGCAAAATGCGCTCGCACCAGGCGGCGACGTGCAAGAGATGACGATCGTGGCCGAAGCGAGCGACGAGTTGGGTAGCGAGCGGCAGGCCGTCATGGGTCAGACCACTGGGAAGAGAGAGCGCCGGAGTGCCGAGAAGCGTCCAGACGGCCTGGAAGCGCCGATCGCCGGTCGTGGAACGGTCGGGGGCTGGACCGGAGGCGGTGGGAAGTATGACGGCATCGACTTGGGAGAGGAAAGAGTCGAGCAGCGTGCTGAGCCGTCGGCGGAGTCGACGAGCATGCAAGAGTGCACCGGCGGGGACGAGTTGACCGACTTCGACCGCTGAGCGCAGCCGAGGGCCATAGGCGTCGGGGACACGCTCGAGCATCTGTTGGTGGAGGGCACCCATTTCGCTCAGCATGATGACGTGATGGACGGCCAACAGCAGGTGGACGTCGACCGGCAGGCGACGCTCCTCGATGCGGGCCCCGGCTTCACGGAAGCGCCGAGCGACGTCCTGAAGATGCGCTGCGACTTCTGGCTCGGCCAGTTCGAGGAAATCGACGAGCAGGAAAAGACGCGGTGGCTCGGTGGCGAGCGGCACTTCCAGCCGCTGGTGAGCGCAAAGAGCGACATAGGCGTAGGCTGCATCCTCGACCGAGCGGGTGAAGATCCCGAGGTGATCGAGCGACCAGGCCAGCGGAATGACTCCATCGAGCGGGAACCAATCGAGGCTCGGTTTGAAACCGACGACACCACAGTAGGCGGCGGGGCGGACGACCGAGCCGGCGGTCTGGGTGCCAACGGTGAGCGGAGACTGGCGGGCGGCGACGGCAGCAGCTGATCCGGAGCTGGAACCACCCGGAGTGCGGTCAGGTGCCCACGGATTGCGGGTAGGGGCGGGGTCGGCGAAAGCGAGTTGGGTGGTGTGGGTCTTGCCGAGTACGACCGCACCGAGTTCGCGCAGCCGCGCAACGATGGCAGCATCGGCCTGGGCGGGGTGGTCGGCGAGCGGTGCGAAGCCAGCACGAGTTGGGAGTCCAGCAACGTCGATCACGTCCTTGAGGCCGACGGGGACTCCGTGCAAGGGCAGGATCGTGCCGCGAGCAGCCAAGCGGTCGAGTCGCTCGGCCTCGCGGAGGGCACCATCGCGGTCGATCTCGACCCATGCCTGAACATCGGGCTCGGTGCGCTCGATCTGCTGGAGCGTGGCCTGGATCAAATCGCTCACCGAGAGCTGGCGCTGCCGGATGCGGGCGGGAATTTCGCGCAGCGGGAGGTGGAGGAGTTGGTTCATGCCCGCACCTGCCTTTCGGGAAGAAGGTCGAAGGGTGGCTCATCCGCGAAGTCGAGTGGCTCGACGAGCAGGCGAGCGAGCGCGTCAGCCATGCCCCGCAGTTCGTCGGTGATCGCTGTGGTGCGTTCTGGGCCGTAGCGGAGACGGGCACTGCTTTCCAGTATCGCGAACCAGTGCTCGCGGCTCGACTGGTGACTGCTCATCGGTCATCCCCCGTCCACTGCAACAACGCTCGAGTGTGCGAGGGGGAGGGGGGTGCTGTCAAGGGCGTGCAACTCGATCGGCGAGCTCGTTCATCCCACAGACGTCCGGCATGTCGAAGCGCCTTTCGGTGAGTCAGCGATGATCGCGCGCCACGCAGCATCGTCGCGGCACGGCAGGCGTGCTGAAGGGTGCCTTTCCGTTGCGGCTCGCTATCACGACCGAACGACTGACCGGCGCGGACGGAAAGCAGCGTCATGACACGCAAAGCGATCGTCTGCTCGCTGCGGTGGCACGCGAGATCATCGGATGGCGCTCCAAACAGGGCTGGCAGCAGATCGGTCGTGCACTGCGGACACGATCCAGAATGGTGTCCAGTGCGGTGCATCTGGAGGCGACGATTGGTCTCTGCTGAAGCGGTGGCGATCGGTCTGGCAGCGGCTGATGGCGATACCGAAATCGACACGATCGTCGCCATGCATCGATGGGGTGAGGTGGTACCACCGTGCGGGATGTGCCGGGAACTCATGACTGACCAGGCATCGGAAGCTCGGGTGATCGTGCCGGACGGCGACGGTGAGACAGGCGTTGGGTTCGATTGGCTTCTGCCGCTGCACGACGAGCGTCGTGTGGGTCCATAAGTGAGCATTCGTGATCGGGTGTCCGATCGCCCACGATATCCAACGTCGCGGACGACGCGAGGAGTCTGGGGAATTCAGCGACTTTCGGCGTTCCGGTGTCGGTGTTACCGGAAAAGTGCATCATCCGACGAGTTCCGTGTGAGCGGCGGGTTCGGGCGGTCGACTCGAACGGTTCGTGTGCTCCATGAACCTCTGACCGAGTGTGGAACGAGTCGGGCGAGTTGCTTGGGATCTCAGGGGTGAACCAGGGTACCAGCGACCGAGCGAAGAGTCGCCCCGCGGGGGTCTCGCGGGAGAGTCCTGTACGGGATCCAGGACCTCGGTCGCGGTGATGTGGGGCGAGTTCGACGGAGGTGCCTGGAGCCGAGTCCGGCTGGGACGGCACCGTCCGTCGGTGGTGCGGGTGACGGCGGCACCGCTGCCAGCGAGTCGTGTCGCATCGGAAGACCAAGCATCGGTGAAGGGCTGCTCCTGAGGTCCTCTCACGGACAGGGGGCAAGAAGGACTGATCTGGTGCTTCCTGCTCCGTCGTGAATGCTCGATGAGGAGGGAACCCGACCAATCGAGCTGCGTCACCACAGCGGCTGTTTTGCGTTCCGACGAGCGAACCGTCGGGCAAGCGAGCGACAGCTAATGGTGTGCTGTGTGCGGTCGGGAGCAAAGATACAGAGGTGCCATCGGATACGAGTTGGCCGAGTGCTCCTTATACGCGGTGAAAGCGGCAGGGATAACGTCGCACGATGACCATTCGCTGTTGCATGCCTGGCCGAATGCACTTCACGCGCGATCCGTATGGAGAGGTGTGGGTCATCCGGCTCAGCGGCAGGTGCCGTCGGCGGTTCGGAGGGGGCTCGCCGTCCCACGACGAACGCGGAGTGCGCGTGGTGACATGGTGCGCCAGGACTTTCTGCGAGCGCTGAACCGTGGATCGTCAGGCAGAGACGATGGATCGTGGCCGAGAGTGATCGCTCCTCACTGCTACCGGTGGAAAAGAGAAAGAGAGTGCTGCCCCTGGGGAAAGATCGGGGCGACTCGGAATCCGAGTCGCCCCGATCGAGGGCCGGGTCACCTCGCGAGGAGTGTGCTGCTCGAGGGCTCGCGGCTTTCCGGACCGCGAGCGGGTGCGGTGTGCTCAGTGGTCGAAAAGGAGCACACCGCGAGTCACGCGTTCTTCGATGACATCACAATAGCCTTCATTGATCTGATCGAGCGAGTAGGTCTTGGTAACGAGTTCGTCGAGCTTGAGCTTACCGGCTCGGTAGAGATCGAAAAAGCGAGGGATATCGACCCTAGGATTGGAATGTCCGAAGATCGTTCCGACGATCTCCTTCGCGAGGAGCATGAATTCCCGAGGCGTGACGGCGATGTGATCCATCCCTCGGCCAGAGGCGCCGACGATGACGGTTCGTCCGGCCTTTCTGGTGACCTGGGTGGCAAGACCGACATGTTCCGGCTTGACGTGATCAAGCGTGAGCAAGACCTTGTCGCAGCCGACGCCATCGGTGATCTCCATGATGCGCTGGACGACGTCCTCGCGATTGACATCGATGGTATGGGTTGCGCCGAACTCGCGGGCCTTCTCCAGCTTCCAAGGGACACGATCGACTGCGATGACGCGGACTGCACCGGCCAACATGGCACCCTGGACGGCGTTCATGCCGACACCGCCGACGCCAATCACCGCGACCGTGTCGCCGGGTCGAACACCAGCACGGAACATCGCAGCACCGGCACCAGTGGGGACAGCACAGGAGACGACACAGGCCTTGTCGAGTGGAATGTCCGGGTCGATCTTGACGACTGCATCGATGGGCGCGACCGTCCATTCGCTGAAGCAGCCGATCATAGCGAATTGACCAACATCCTGGCCGTCCTGAGTGTGAAGGCGGAAAGTGCCGTCGAGCTGGGCACCAATAGTTACATTGGCACCACGATCACAGAGCACGGGGATGCCGCTCAAGCACCAGCGACATTTGCCGCATGGAGGGATGAAAGTCAGCAGCACGTGATCGCCCGGTCGGAAATCAGTGACGCCAGGGCCGATCTTCTCGACGATGCCCGCACCCTCGTGCCCGGCGACGATCGGATAGCGGCCGGGGCTATCGCCCGTGGCGAAGTACCAGTCAGAATGGCAGAGCCCGGTGGCGGCGAGCTTGATGAGGAGTTCCCCCTCTTTCGGCTCGTCGAGTTCCAGTTCCTCGATCTCGAAGTGCTGCGTGGGGCCCCAGAGCACAGCAGCCCGCGTCTTCATGGTGTCCCCCCTTCGGCGCTCTGGAGCGGCTGTGACCGGATCCGACTACCGGCTGAGTCGCGCGCCGACACTGGAGGTACAGTAACATCAGTCCTGAAGTGTCGTCAATGGGTGGATTCAGGATAGGAGAACGAGCGAGACCAACGAGGCCCTCGGTGAGGGGGTAGTCTCGCGCGAGGAGACCGGAGGTGGAGCGTCTCGCGTTCTTAATATGGTGGCAGTGGTCAGGGAATCGCGAGGGAGGGGGCGATCGGCACGCGACATGCGTGGTGCGACGGGGTGAGTTCGGCGAGGTCGCATCAGCCGATCAGAGCATCGTCGGAACGAGCGTCTCGTGAGCGAACCTGACCGATGCGTTGGCCTGGATGGGATGCGAGGAGAAACATGCCTTTGCGAGTGAGGCGCTGCCCTGCGACGAGAACTCACGCACTACGCGGTGCGAAGGCCTGCCGGAGGCTGCGCCAACGGGGCCGAGCGGGGTGCTCCGGGCTGGTGAAGGGAAAAGATCAGAGCGGGAGGGGATGGCTAGAGGGGTCGCGACAGCGCCAATGTGCCACCGTCGTGGAGAGGCCAGCGGAGAAGTTCGGTGGGATAACGAGGTCGTCGGGGCCGAGGTCATGGACGGAGGCCTTGCCGATGCCGAGGAGCGTCTCGTCGATACCGCTGCGCAAGAGTTCGAGCACGTTGCGCACGCCCGCCTCGCCATTGGCAGCGAGCCCCCACAGGTAGGCGCGGCCGATCAAGACGGCGCGGGCACCGAGCGCGAGCGCTTTGACCACGTCACTACCTCGGCGGATACCGCCGTCGAGGAGGATCTCGATCTGACCACCCACGGCTTCGACGATGACCGGAAGGACCCGGATGGATGCTGGGGCGCCATCGAGATTGTTGCCTCCGTGATTGGAGACTGAAATCGCGTCGGCGCCGAGAGCGACCGCGCGGCGGGCGTCCTCCGGGTGCAGGATCCCTTTGAGTAGGAAGGGGCCGTCCCATTGTTTACGGAGCCAGGCAAGATCTGTCCAGGTAGGAGGTGGAGTGTGCATCCACTCGAAATAGGCCTCGAAGAAGGTGGGTGGGCGCTGGCCGGGAAGCGCCAAGTTGGGGACAGTGAGATTGGGGAGTTTTCCTCGCCTCAGGTAAGCCCAGAGCCAAGCTGGGCGAGCGAGCGCTTGCGGTGCCAATTTTATCATGTTGCGAAGGGTGAGGCGATCGGGAATGAAAGGACTTTCCCAATCTCGACGAGTCGCGAACGACCAGTCGAGCGTGACGACGATCCCTTTGACGCCGGCAGCTTTGGCGCGCTCGAGGAGTGCGCGGAGCCGGTCGCGCGTACCGAGCCAGTAGATCTGGAAGAAGGTGAGGGGATTGGCAGCCACGACCTCCTCGAGCGGCTTACTAGCGAAGGAACTCAAGATCATGATCGTGCCGGCACTGGCGGCGGCCCGGGCGACGGCTACCTCAGCGTCCGGGTGGACTGCTTGGACACCGGTTGGGGAGATGAGGACCGGAAAGGGGATGGGGAACCCGAGGACGGTCGTAGCCAGTTCGCGCTGGGCCGGAGCGGCGGCGACGCGGGGGCGCAAGCCGAGTTCGGAAAAAGCGGCGACGTTGTCCGCCAGCGTGACTCCCCGTTCGCTCCCGGCGATGATGGCGTCGTAGACGGAGCGTGGGAGTCGCTTCCTGGCGCGGCGTTGTGCTTCGGCAACGGACTCGAACCACTCGCGTGTACTAGCCATATTCCCTCCCTGAATCGCTATGGTGCGCGTGCGGCGGGGTGAGCGAGCGTCTCGGAAGGCTGCCGAGAAGGCGTGTCGCTGGGCGCTGCAGCCGATCGTGTTCGACACCGTGGTGATGGGAGAGCGAGAAGCGGAGGGGCTGGACAAAGGGCGACCAGTCGGCCGGATAGGGGTGCCGTGGCGGCTCACCGATTGGGCCGAACGTTACGATGGATCGTGCGGCGCGAGAAGCTCCACCGGGCAACTGCCCGGTGGAGCTGGTTGTGCCAAATTGCGATGCACGTGGCACGTCCCTCATTCGAAAAGGATGACCCCGCGGATGACGCGGCCTTCCAGGAGGTCCTGGTACCCCTGGTTGATCTGGTCGAGGGAATAGGTCTGAGTGACGAGTTCGTCGAGCTTGAGGCGGCCGGCACGGTAGAGCTGGAGGAGGTAGGGGAAGTCGACGCGGGGATTGACGTGGCCGTAGAGGGTCCCGACGACCTCCTTGCCGAGGAGGACCAGATCGGCGGGTGGGACCTTCATGGAGTCGGTTGCGATGGGGGCGAGGCCGACGACGACGCAGCGGCCGGCCTTGCGGGTAGCGCGGTAGGCGATACCGATGTGTTCGGGTTCGACGTGACCGATAGTGACGATGGTTTTGTCGGCGCCGACGCCGTTAGTGAGGTCGAGGATGCGCTGGACAGGGTCGTCGTACTTGGCGTTGATGGTGTGGGTTGCGCCGAACTCCTGGGCGGCTTCGAGTTTCCAGTCGACGACATCGACGGCGATGACCTTGGAGGCGCCGGCGAGGGCCGCGCCCTGGACGGCGTTCATGCCGACGCCGCCGAGGCCGAAGACGGCGACGACTTCACCGGCACGGACCTCGCCACGCTTCGCAGCGGCGCCAACACCGGTGGGAACACAGCAGGAGACGAGGCAGGCTTTGTCGAGCGGGATATCGGGGTCGATCTTGACGATCGCATCGACGGGTGCAACCGTGTACTGACTGAAGCAGCCGATCATGGCGAATTGGCCGACCTCCTGGCCATCCGTGGTGCGAAGGCGAAAGGTGCCGTCGAGTTGGGCACCGATGGTCGCTTGGGCGCCGCGATCGCAGAGGACGGGGATACCAGTGAGGCACCAGCGGCATTTGCCACACGGAGGGATGAAGGTCAGGAGCACGTGATCGCCAGGTTGCACCTCGGTGACGCCGGGACCGACCTGCTCGACGATTCCGGCGCCTTCGTGGCCGGGGACGATGGGATAGCGTGCGGGATGGTCGCCGGTCGCAAAGTGCCAATCGGAGTGGCAGATACCGGTAGCGACCATCTTGACGAGCACTTCACCGGCTTTGGGTTCATCCAGTTCCAATTCTTCAATGCTAAACACCTTGGTCGGACCATGGAGCACAGCTGCCTTCGTCTTCATTGGCTCCTCCCTTCACCAATCAACCGACCACACACAGGACACTCTTTGCATGCTCTCCAATGAGAACTATTGCTGATGATAGTATAGCAGATAGCCCGAAAGGAGTCAACCCTTCCATAGTCACTACGGATCTCTGGCTACTCGGGGCACGTCTTCGCAGAGGAATCGTGGCGGCGTTCTCGCAGAGTGTTGACAGCGCTCCTAGGGGCGGCTATACTGCGCGTCGGTATTCGGCATGACCTGATCTCTCCAGGCCGAAAGTTGGCGCGAGCGAAACGGAGGAGCCAACCATGGAGGCGATGCTGGACACGATGGTGCAGAGGGCGCCCGTCGCAGAAGAGCAAGAGATGGAAGAAGCTACCCTACCGGTCGAAGAAGATGAACTCAGCGAGGAGTTAGTCGAGTTGCTGGTGAAGGAGATCACCATCGACGGCATGTGTGGGGTGTATTGATCCAGGGGATGCGTTGGGACAACCGTACCCGACTAGCGCGGTCAGCGGCACTCCGGCCCGAACCGTTCGGGGCGCTCGCCTATACGTATCATGAGCGTCGGCTCTTTTTCATTCCGCCTTGGCTGGTACCGTTCGTGGAGGGGACTGGAAGCGAGACGATCGGCGAGATGGCGCAACGCCTCGCGGCGGCTGGCCAGTTGCCGGACGACGCGTTGGGGAAGCTCCTCCCGCTCCTGGAGGGGCTGCGCCGGAGGGGGGTCGTCGATGTGGACTGAGGTGCTCCGCCGCGGATTGGCTGCGCCGATCTGTCTGACCTGGGAGATCACCTACGCCTGCAATTTCAACTGTGTGCACTGTTTGTCCTCGTCGGGGAAGCGTGTGTCGGACGAGCTCACGACCGAGGAAGCGAAGCGCTTGATCGACGAGTGGGCGGCTCTCCGAGTGTTTTACATCAACGTCGGAGGTGGTGAGCCGCTCCTCCGACCGGATTTTGTCGAACTGATGGAATATGCCATCGCGCGGGGCATCGGGGTGAAATTCAGCACCAATGGGAGCTTGATCGACGAAGCGGTGGCGGACTGGATCGCGCGGACGCCATATCTCGACGTACAGATCAGCCTCGATGGTGTGACAGCGGAGGTGAACGATGCGATCCGTGGCGCTGGCTCGTATGCACTAGCCCGACGCGCGATGGATTTCCTCGCAGCGCGAGGCTTTTCGTTCAAGATCAACGCCGTGTTGACCAGGCGGAACTTCGAGCAATTGGATGACTTCTACGCGCTCGCCACGTCGTACGGTGCGCAATTGCGGGTGACACGACTGCGCCCTTCGGGGCGTGGTCGTGCGGTATGGAACGAACTGCGGCTGACACGTGCGCAGAGCCACCAGCTGTACGAGTGGCTCCTCCAGCATCCGGATGTTCTGACGGGTGACTCGTTCTTTCATCTATCCGCCCTCGGACAGCCGCTCGATGGCCTCAACATGTGTGGTGCAGGGCGGATTGTCTGCTGCGTCGATCCGCGTGGAGACGTCTATGCCTGTCCGTTCGTGCTGACCGAAGAGTTCAAGGCGGGAAACGTTCGCGAGCGGTCGTTCACCGAGATTTGGCGCCACTCGCCGCTCTTCCGTCGGTTGCGCGAGTGGGAAGCTGGCTCGACCTGCCAGCAGTGCTCGGCCTACGCGCGCTGCCAAAGCGGGTGCTTCGCGGTCAAGTACTTCACCGGTACGCCGCTCGAGGCACCGGATCCTGAATGTGTGTTTGCACCGGAAACTGGTCCGACCGATGTCGTGTTGCCGCTCCGCGTGCACCCGAGGCCGGTCCGGAGCCCGCGTCGTGCGGCGGTCGTCCCCGCGGCGCGATAACGGCGATTCTGGTTCCGTGCGCCAAGGCCGAAGTTCCATGGCGAGCGCGAAGGAATTAGGCAGTATCGGTCGCATACGCCATGATCCGGAGCCCGCAGGCACGGCAGTTTGTCATCTCTCACCGTGCCTGCGTGTCGTGCAGTGCGGTGACGCGGCTTGGCTGATCGCGACCCGTCCACTCCGCCTGCTGCGCGTTCAGCCCCGCGTGGTGAAGCTGCTCGAGAAATTACGGGTGGACCCTGATGTCGGTCGCGTGGTGAAAAGCTTTCCTGACCTTCGCTGGGAGACGGTGATTTCCTTCCTCGAACGGCTGGCTGACGAAGGGCTCGTCCGGTTGGTCTGGTCATTGCCGGACGAAATGCTGCCGAGCGTGTCCGTGGTGATTCCGGTGCGCAACCGACCGGCTCAACTGAGTGCGTGCCTGGCGGCGCTCGAGTGCCTCGACTACCCGCGCGAGCGACTCGAGATCCTGGTCGTCGACGACGCGTCGTCCGATGACACGGTGGCGAGGGCGGAAACGTGGCGGAATCGCTTGCCGCTGCGGGTGATTCGCCTGCCCGCGCCGGTCGGTGCCGCAGCATGCCGGAACCACGGTGCGGAGCTCGCGCGGGGTGAGATTCTCGCGTTTACGGACAGCGATTGTCGTCCACATCCGCGTTGGCTGCGCGAGTTGGTGCCGGAGTTCGTGCGGACCGGTGTCGTCGCCGTCGGGGGTGCCGTGTTGCCAGCTGACGACGACTCATGGCTCGACCGGTACGAGGCGGTGGAGTCACCGCTGACGCACGGGCCGGAGCCGGCACGGGTGCGACCGCGCGGCGCGGTGCCCTACCTCGTCACAGCTAATCTGCTGGTGCGGCGTCGGGCACTTTTGGAAGTCGGCGGATTCGCACGGATCCATCCAGGCGAAGATGTGGATCTTGTCTGGCGGCTCTGCGAACGGGGAGGACGGGTTCTGTATCGACCAGCGGGTATCGTTCTCCACGATCACCGCGATCGGCTCTGGCCGTTCCTGCACCGACGCGCTGCTTATGCGTCCTCCGAAGTAGTGCTGGTGCAGCGTCATCCACACTCTCGCCATCGGATGACGGTGCCAGCTGCCATGCTGGCGAGCATCGGCTGTGGGATCGGGGCAGGGCGACAGGAAGGCCTGGTGATGCTCGCAATGCTGCCGCTGCTCGCTGATGTACTCGTTGCCTTCCAGCGGATCCGACGGTTGCGAGCTCCGGTATCGCTCGGAGAACTGGTGCTGGCCGAGTTGCGGGGCATGTTGGTTGCATTCTACTGGATGGGGCGAACGATCAGTCGCTACTACAGTTGGCCCGTCCTGGTCGCCGGGGTCATCTTCCGGCGCAGAGGGTTCGGGCGGTGGCTTTCCGTGCTCGTTGGAGCGAGCCTTCTCGGGACAGCGAGTGTCGACTACATCCGCAAACGACCGAGCCTCGATCCGGTACGGTTCTTGCTCGCGCATCTGTGTGACGATTTGGCGAACAACTCGGGGCTTTTGGTCGGTTGTCTGCGCTCCGGGACCATTCGACCGCTTCTGGTGGAGCTCTCCCTGTATTGGCCACGTGTCGAGAAATCTTAAACGTTCCGGGTTTGCACAGCCGAGTCGGGGTGCTGGCTGCGAGACGACGGAACTCCCTCGCGAAGTCAGTCGCGGTGGATATGGCTCGCTGGGTCGCTGCTCGTTCGATCAGTGGTCGTGGTGCGGCAGAGATGTACCGGAGACCAGTACCGTTGTCTCTGGCCGGATTCGTCGATGCGGACGAGGGACGGTCATCGCGCGGGCAACTGCGTCCTCGCAGTTCACGGCTTCGTCTCGTCGGTACCGTTCTGCAACGCTATAGTTGCGTTGAAGACCAATAGGGATCGATCGCCCCGGAGGGTAAGCGGTGAGCGAGGTTCGGATCACGGTTCGGCAGAATGGTCCCTATCACGTGCAAGGGCGCGTCATCTTGGTCGATCACGAGGGAAACGAGATCCCGTACGAAGGGGAAGAGATCTGGCTGTGCCGGTGCGGCGGCTCGGCGAAGAAGCCGTTCTGTGACGGGACACACAAGCGCATCGGTTTCCAGGGGGATCTCGGGGTCGCGGTGCGTCGAGCGGCCGACGTTGCCGAGGAAAGAGAGCCAGCTGCCCCTGGCGCTGCTCCCGTGCAGGAGCAAGCCAGTGAGAGCGATTTCGTGCCGGTCAAGCCGCTGGCCGAGGTGCCCGAGGCGACGATCGTGCGCTTCGAGGTCGACGGAGCGCCGCGATTGCTCGTTCGCTTCGGGGAACGGCTTTATGCGGTCGACGGCATCTGCACGCACGAAGAGGCAGAACTGGCCGAGGGGGATTTGGAGGATGGCGTGATCTATTGTCCCTTGCATGGCTCGGGGTTCGAGTTGGCGACCGGACGAGTCACCAGTCTCCCGGCGACCAAACCGTTGCCGGTCTACGAGGTGGTCGTACGGGACGGGATGGTGTACGTTTCGCGCCAGCCGCGCGGTCGGTGAAAGCTGAGGCCGAAGCACGGATCTCCCGGCAGGGTGGTCATGGGCCAGGAGCAGAGGCTCCTCGGCGATCGGTATCACCGTTGGGTAGGGAGATGACACCCGTGTGACGTCGCGACCGGGACAGGTGGCGTGGGCCTGCTCTCGCCGACCGGTCTCGCGGATCGCTGTATCGAGACGACCGGCCGAGCGGCTCCGGTGGCCGCTCTCTGCTGAATTCCCACGCCACGGTCGGCCTGGAGCATGCGGGGGCCGCTGGCGTCGTCGACCGGGGAACGACGGTCGCGACGAGGAAGAAGCGGGTGCTCGGGCGCTGATCCGGTGCGCTGAAGGGGGTTGCCATGGTCGAGCACTGCCTCGTCGTGGGAGCTGGAGCGGCAGCCTTCGGGTTCGCGAGTGCGATCCGCGAGGCGGGGTACCAGGGACGGGTCACTGTGGTGGGCGCCGAGCCGGTGCCACCGTACGAGCGACCACCACTTTCCAAGCAGTATCTCCTGGGGAAGAAAGCGGAGAGCGAGATACTCTTCCGGCCGGTCGCGTTCTACGAGGAACGCTCGATCGAGCTGGTGCTGGGTGATCCGGTCGAGGAGATCGATCTCGAGCGCCGGGTGGCCCGCACGCGTGCCGCGAGGGAGATCGGCTTCGATCAGTTGGTGCTGGCAACTGGGGCGGTACCGAATCGGCTGCCGGTACCGGGGGCAGAACTCCCGGGGGTCTTCGTGCTTCGCTCGCTCGAGGACGCACGAGGGGTGCGAGCGGCGCTGTCGTCCGCGCAGCGCGTCGTCGTGATCGGTGGCGGGTTCATCGGGTGCGAAGTCGCCGCGAGCGCGCGGACATTGGGGAAGCAGGTTGCGCTGGTCGAAACGTTGCCAGTCCTGCTCGGTCGAGCGCTCGGCGAGACGATCGGAGCTGCGATCACGCGGGTGCACGAGCGAGCTGGTGTGGAGCTCCACCTGGGGCGGAAGGTGATCGCATTGGAGGGGCGAGAGCGGGTGGAGCGGGTTCTCCTGGACGACGGCACGAGCCTCCCAGCCGAGACCGTCATCGTCGGGATCGGCGTCCGGCCAGCCGTGCCGGCGATCAGGGGCGAGCTGACGATAGAGGACGGTGTGGTCGTCGATGCGACCTGCGCGGCGAGTGTCCCGGGCGTCTGGGCCGCCGGTGACGTGGCGCGCTGGTGGCATCCGGTGATCGAGCGCTCGATTCGGGTCGAGCACTTCGACAACGCGTTGGCGCAAGGTGCGTGCGTCGCCAAGGGAGTCGCTGGGCGTCCCGAGACGTACGCGCCGGTACCGTCTTTCTGGTCGGATCAGTACGATCTGACCATCCAGCAGTACGGTTACCCGATCGAATGGGATGAACTCGTCGTGCGTGGCGATCTGGACGCTCCGTCTTTCACGGCCTTCTACTTAAAAGACGGGCGTGTTTGCGGGGCAGTGATCGTGAAGCGGCCGCGCGAGATGCGACCAGCACGGCGCCTGGTGGAGGCGATGGCGCGAGTCGATCGCGCGCTCCTCGCGGACGAGCGTGTCGATCTGCGTTCGCTCGCGCCTTGAATCGAAATCCTGGTCCCGTCGGAAGCCGGCGAGGAGGGGAAACGGGGACCAGCGAGCGGTGAGTCAGCTTGGGTCTCGGCGGCGAGAGCGCCGAGCTTCCTCACTCGCGCTGGATCGCAGACGAACGGAGCGAGGCGCAGCGGGAAGCGCCCCGCTCCGTTCACGACGATCGTTCAGCGCACCACGGGGAGACCAGCCCGGGCCCAAGCGATGAGGCCGCCAGCGAGGTTGCGGACGTGGGGAAAGCCGGCTCGTTGCAGATAGGCCGTAGCCGAGGCACTGCGGTTGCCGCTCCGGCAGACGAGGATGATCTCCCGATTCGGGTCCAGTTCACCGACGCGTTGGGGCAACTCGTCGAGGGGAATGAGCCGTGCGCCGGGAATGCGGGCGGCTCGCCACTCGTCCGGCTCGCGCACGTCGATGAGGAGTGCCCCGGCCTGCAGGCGCTCGTGTGCCTCGTGGGGGGTGAGTTCCGGAACGCGTGGGCCGAACAGTCGAGTCAACATCGATTCCTCCGTTCTCCGTTTCTCTGCATTCTCTTTTCGAGTCGGTCGAGAAGGCTCGCTCGGTACCAGCCGCCCAGGGAACGAGGTGCCCGGCTGGCGCATCGACCGGCCAGCCGGGCGAGCGACCGATCGGTCAAGCCGTGACCACGGCTCCCCGCGTCGTGGGGAGACCAGCGGCGCGCCAGGCGTCCATACCGCCCTCGACCGAGTAGACCCGCGGGAAATCGCGCGAGCGCAACAGGCTCGCTGCCAGCGCACTACGGGTTCCGGCACCGCACACGAGCGCGATCGGGCGCGAGGGATCGAGTTCGGTCCAGCGCTCCGGTAGACGATAGAACGGGATGTGCCGAGCGCCCGGAATGTGTCCTTCAGCCCACTCGGACGGCTCGCGGACGTCGACGATCTGCAGGGTGGGGTCCTCCTCGCGCCAGCGGGCAAGGTCGTGAACGGTCAGGACGGGCAACGTGCGATAGGGAAAGCCGGCACGTTCCCACGCGGCCATCCCGCCAGCGAGATAGCCGAGCACCTGGTCATAGCCGATGACCGCGAGCATCTTGACGGCACGGTGCGCATCCTCTTCACGCTCGACGACGAGAACGAGGGCTCGGTCGGGCGGAACGACGAGGCCGACTCGATTCTGGAACTGCCCGCCGTCGAGGGCAACGGAAATGGCACCCGAGATATGGCTCGCGGCGAAGAAGGCGGGCGACCGGACATCGAGGACCACGGCACCCTGCTCGATGAGTTCACGAACGCGAGCAGGGGTGAGCGGTGTCGCCATACCCATCCGCGGTGGCTCAGCGGCGCGGTTGAGCTCGACGATGCGGGCGAGATTCGGCGGGCGCTCGGGGAGATTCTCGTTCATGAAGCGAATGAAGGTTTGACGGTCGAGGATCTGCAGTGCCGGGTTGTTGCGCGCCTCGAAGCCGATCGTGGTTCCGGTCATGCGGTTGTTGACCCGCCCACACAACGAGCCGGCGACGTGACCAGGAAAGACGAGCGTACCGGGGGGAAGCTGGAGGAGGCGCTGGTGGAGCGAATCGAACAGGGCGGCAGCACCTTCCTGGCCGTCGATGGCGAGATCGGGGCGAGCGATATCACCGACGAAGAGCGTATCGCCGGTGAGGACGAGCCACGGCTCCCGGCTGCGGGAGCGGTCGATCACCGCGATGACGATGTGTTCCGGGCGATGTCCAGGCGTATGGATGGCGCGGAGGACGACCTCGCCCAACTCCAGCTCGTCACCGTCATGGAGCGGCAGATGCGGGTAGGTGACCCCGGCGAGCGCGGAGACGGCGATCGTCGCGCCGGTCGCAGCGGCGAGCTGATGATGCCCGGAAACGTGATCGGCGTGATTGTGCGTTTCGATGATATAGCGGAGCTGGAGTCCCTCCCGCTGGAGGAGGTCGAGGATCTCATCGACCATGTCGATGCGGGGGTCGATCACTGCGGCCAGGCCGGCGTCAGTGGACGCAACGACGTAGGCTGCGCAGCCGATATCGGTACGGAGAATCTGCTGGAAGAACATCGCAGTGCTCCTTTCAGGCGGCCTCGAGAGCGCGCAGGGCTCGCTCGAGGCGGGCGCGCGCCTCGTTGGCCAGTTCGTCGAGTGCGGGATTACCGACGATGCCGAGCATGGCCTTGGGGTCCGCGATCTCGACACGAGTCTTGCCGTCGACCTCGCGGACGACCACGTTGCAGGGAAGCAAGAGACCGACCTCGCGTTCGGTTTCGAGCGCCCGGTGCGCGAGGGGCGGGTTACAGGCACCGAGAATGACGTACCGCTCCATGTCGTGTCCGAGCTTCTGCTTGAGCGTCTCCTTGACGTCGATGGTGGTGAGGACGCCGAAGCCTTGCTCCTTCAGCGCTTCCTGAACCTTAGGCAGGACCTCATCGAAGGGGCGGTCGAGATCGACTCCGAAGCCGTAGCGACCAGTGAACATCGATACTCCTCCTTTCCGCACCGCGCGTCGTTGTCTTTCCTCTCAAAGCCGCTCGCCGTGCGAGCCCACGGCCCGCATCACCAGCGGATGGCTCAGCCGCCACCGGTCGAGCAACTGGTCGCGCTCGAGGCACCCTCGCTGGTGCGAGCAGCGAAGGCGGAGAGCAGACGCTCGGTCTCGCTCGTACCGCAGTTGGGGCAGGCGATCGGCTGATCGGCCTGCGAGAGTCGGACGAGCTTCTCGAAGCGATAGCCGCAGACTCGGCAGCGGTATTCGTAGAGGGGCACGCGTGTCACCTCCGTTCCATCAGGACCGATTCGGCCAGTTCACCCTGGCGCAGCAGCTGATCGAGGAGCAGGGCACGGGTCAGATGGCAGGCCTCGAGGATGCGTGGATCGGCCAGCGAGTAATGCATCTCGGTGCCGACCCGCTGCGCGTGGACCAGACCGCGCTGGCGGAGGACGGCCAGGTGTTGGCTGATCTTGGCCTGGCGCTGGCCGGTCGCGTGAGCCAGTTCCTTGACCGCCTTGGGGCCGTCACCGAGCAGTTCGATCAGTTCGATACGCGTCGGATCGGCGAGCACCTGACAGAGCATGGCCTGCAGACGGTAGAGCTCGCGCCGGCGTTCGCGTTCGTCACTGCTCAAACCCTTCGCCTCCTTCCGGGTGCAGCTTCATTCGCATACGCGAATATTCTAATGCATCGAGAGGGACAACGCAAGAGGCTCTGCTGGCGCACGCGGCTCGCAACCGCGACCAGCTGGTTGGGACCGGGTATTGCCACGCGGAGTGGTACGGGCTCGCTGGGTGCCGAGGTCATGCGGCTGAGGGGATCGACAGCGCGAGGGTGCCCGAGGAGAGGCCGCAGGATTCGACTTCGCGAACGGAACCGACAGCAGCGTGCGTATCACCCTGCACGAGCAGGGTGCGCGGAGCGAAGGCGGATCGTCGTCGCTGCAAAGCGGTCGGGCCGCAACGGCTGATGCTGCCAGTGGAGATCGGACCACCCGCGGCCTACGCTGAACGAGCAGGCGCTGACGAAACCTGGCTGCTCGGTCGGTGCAAGGCTTCGCTCGGGAGCACGGTGCCGCTGTTTCAGCGGTCGACCGCGGGGACGAGCAGGCGGTCTGCGGCGAGGAACTGGGAGCGGAGACAGTCGCTGGAAGACGATGGTGACAGGTGCAGAGGTGCAGGGCACAGCAGCCGGCGAGGTGCCGGACGGGGGAGCGCAGTGCAGAAAACGTGAGGGGAACCGGTCGGCCAGCGCTCGATCTCGTCGCTCGAGGTGGGCGGGGTGCGCGACGTGGTGTCGTGCAATGGTACCGACTCGAGTGGGTGGCCGCACGGCGATCGGACAGCGCTGTGGGGCAGCACGAAGCACGGCTCGCGTGTGCGGGCAGCATGAGCAGTCGTGAGGGCAGGAGTGGATCGGGTAGGCGCCGGGTTCGCGGGAGCGTCGCGAGCGTGCTCGAGTGCTTGACGAAGAGAGTCGGAGCACTTTAAATAATGGGCATTATGAAACCAGGTTCGGGTAGGGTACGAGTTCGTTTGTCATCGCGGGCGACGATGGGACGGGGACGGTTCGGAACGACGAAAGATCAGCGAGGGTGGGCGCTCGTGGCTCCCTGCCCGACGATGAACGCACTCTTTGCCTTGTGGCCGCGCATTTGCGACTGTTCCTGCTGAACAACAGAACGAAAGCAGGTTCGAGCCCTGGTTGGCGTCCAGATGGAGCCAACTCACGAGTCACCTGTTGACAGCAGAGTGTTACCCGCGTATCATAGCGGCGTCCTGAGAAGCGAACGAAACAGTAATTCGATGCATCACTGATGTGTGCAGCCGCTGTGACTCGTTGTAATGCTGTGATAAACGCGTGATAGGGTCAGACGTCGGCAAGGAGGAGATAGAGTCGAGTGTTCGGGAAGGGAGAGGGCACGATGCGTGCGGTGAACAACGATCGGCGCTATCTGGCCTTCGTGATCGGCGCCTCGACGGTCGGGTCGGCGATCGAGTGGTATGACTTCTACATTTTCGGGAGCTTGGCGGCAATTCTGGCGACGCATTTCTTCGCCAAGGACCATCCGGTCGCGGCGCTCCTGAATACCATCGCCATCTTTACCATCGGATTCCTGTTCCGGCCACTCGGGGCGATCATCTTCGGCTGGTACGGGGACAAGATCGGGCGCAAGCGGGTCTTCATCCTGACCTTGCTCGGGATGGGCCTGGGCACAGCACTGATCGGCGTGATCCCGAGTTACGCGACGATCGGTGTGCTCGCTCCCATCTTGGTCTTTTTGTTGCGGGTGATCCAGGGGTTGAGCGTCGGGGGTGAGTGGGGAGGTGCGCTGACCTACGTGGCCGAGCACGCGCCGGACGGGAAGCGTGGGCTGTACACGGGTCTTTTGAGCCCGGCGGCGATCTACGGTCTGATCATCTCGTTCTTCGTGGTGCTGGGTGTGCGGACGGCGCTCGGTGAGGAGGCGTTTCGAGCCTGGGGCTGGCGCATACCGTTCCTGCTTTCGCTTGTGCTGGTCCTGATCTCGCTCTACGTGCGGCTGCGTCTCCAGGAGACGCCGATGTTCGCTGAACTGAAGGCGCGGCGTGCAGTGGTGCAGAATCCCTTGAAGGTGACCTTCACGGGCGAGAACTTGCGGCGGGTACTCATTGCGGCAGCCGTCTCGTTCGGTCAAGCGGTGGCCTGGTATACCGCGATTTTCTGGGCGCTCTTCTTCCTGCAGACCGCGCAGAAGCTCGATCTCATCACGACGTACAAGGTCCTTCTGCCGGGTCTGCTGGTGGCGCCAGTGCTGCATATCGTCATGGGTTGGCTCTCCGATTCGATCGGCCGCAAGCCGATCGTCCTCACTGGCTTCGTCCTGGCGATCGTCGGCTTCTACCCACTCTATACGCTGCTCGGGCGGTTCGCGCAGAAGGACAATCTGCAGTACTGGCCGGCCGCCCTGACCGTGATGGGCCTGATGCTGATCGCGGCGATGGTGTGGGGACCGCTGCCAGCTCTGTTGGCCGAGTACTTCCCCACGCAGGTCCGTTATACCTCCCTGGGCGTCGTCCAGAACGCGGCCAATGGCTGGGGCGGTGGACTGGTCCCGTACGTCACGACGTGGATCCAGACTGCGACCGGAAACTTGATGTGGGCGCTGGTCTATCCGATCGCCTTGCCGCTCCTGGGGTTGATCGTCGGTCTCCTGTTCTTGCCCGAGACGGCGCGCCACCGCTTGTGGGAGCAGCCAGGGGCGGCGATGGCGACCGGCGACGGGGAATAATTCGGATACTAGGACGACGATGCGACTGGCCGGTTCAGCGAGTTCTCGCCCCGGCCGGTCGCTATCCGCTCGCAAGAGGCGGAGGGAGATGACGATGCAGACACGGACGACGCCGCTCTTCCAACAGCTCTGGTCGCGGCCCCAATGGGAGGGGCTCCCGCCCTATCGCTCGCTCCTGACACCGCTCATGCTGCTGGAGCGGACGTTGCACGTCTTTCCAGACAAGGTCGGAGTAGTGGATGGAAACCGGCGGTTGACGTACCGCGAGTTCGGTGCCCGCGTCTACCGGCTCGCCAGCGCACTGCGCGGTCGGGGCTTGCAGCCGGGCGATCGGGTCGCTGTCCTGTGCCGGAACAGCTCGGAGGCGCTGGAGGCCCACTTCGCCGTACCCCAAATGGGTGGGGTCCTGGTTCCGATCAACGTGCGCCTTTCGAGCGAGGAGGTGCGCTACATCCTGGAGCACTCAGGCGCCCGAGCGCTGATCCTGGACGGAGCACTGGCGAGCCTCGTCGAGCCGATCCGCGGAGCCCTTCCGGAACTCAGGCTCGTCGTCTGGGCCGATATCGATAGCCGTCACGGCGATCCGCCGCCTGCTCGCGCATCGTTTGCCGATGTCGAGTACGAGGCACTGCTGGCGGAAGGCTCACCGGATCCATCGGTGTACCCGCTCCGCGACGAGGAGGAGGTGCTGAGCATCAACTACACGAGCGGGACGACCGGTCGGCCGAAGGGTGTGATGGTGACGCATCGCGGCGCGTACTTGAACGCGTTGGGGGAGATCATCGAGGCCCGACTCGTGCCGGAAAGCGCCTATCTCTGGACGTTGCCGATGTTCCACTGCAATGGCTGGTACTTCCCGTACGCTGTGACCGGGATCGGAGCGACGCACGTGGTGCTGCCCAAGGTCGATCCGTCCCGCATCTTCCAGCTGATCGAGCAGGAAGGCGTGACGCATTTCTGCGGTGCGCCGACTGTGCTGATCATGCTGTTGCAAGGACGGCCGAGTCCCGACTACCGGTTCCCCAGACCGCTCACCGTGCTGACCGCGGCGGCACCACCGGCGCCAGCGACGATCGCCGCGATGGAAGCGATGGGTGCCCGCATCGTGCACGTCTATGGCCTGACCGAAACGTACGGTCCGCACACTGTCTGCGAGTGGCACGAGGAGTGGGACGCCTTGCCATTGGAAGAGCGTGCGCGACTCAAGGCACGGCAGGGTGTGGGATACATCCATGCGCCGGAACTGCGGGTGGTCGACGAGGCGATGCGCGATGTCCCAGCGGACGGGGAGACGCTGGGTGAAGTGGTGATGCGTGGCAACAACGTGATGAAGGGGTATTACCGCGACGAGGAGGCGACCGCTCGGGCGTTCGCTGGCGGCTGGTTCCACTCCGGTGACCTGGCGGTGGTGCATCCGGATGGGTACATCGAGCTGCGCGATCGCAAAAAGGACATCATCATCAGCGGTGGGGAGAACATCTCGACGATCGAGGTCGAGCGTGCGCTCTACCAGCATCCCGCGGTGCTGGAGTGCGCGGTCATCGGTATTCCGGACGAGAAGTGGGGCGAGGTACCGAAAGCGTTCGTCGTACTGAAGCCAGGAATGCACGCGACGCCGGAAGAATTGATCGCATTCTGCCGGGACCGTCTGGCCCACTACAAGTGCCCGAAGCAGGTCGAGTTGGTCGAGAGCTTGCCCAAGACCTCGACGGGGAAGATCCAGAAGTTCGTGCTGCGCGAGAGAGAGTGGGCTGGCTACGACAAGCGGATCCACTGATGACGCGCGTGGTGGTTCAGTTGGCTCGCCGGCGGGCGGCGCTGTGGTCGGTCATCGGGCTGAGCCAGCGACGCGCTGGTGCGAGACGCAGGGGGTAAGATTCGAGCAGGCTGGCTCGGCGTGCTGGTCGGGCACACCGGTAGAACGAGCGAGGGAGGAACCAGGGTGGCGAGCGAGCGAGATCCGTTTCGGAACTATGCGATCGAGACACTGGCTGTGCATGCCGGGCAAGCGCCCGATCCAGCCACGGGAGCGCGGGCGGTTCCCATCTATCAGACGACATCGTTCGTCTTCCACGATGCCGACCACGCCTCGCAACTGTTCAATCTCGACGAGCCTGGACATATCTACACGCGGATCAGCAACCCGACGGTCGAGGTCTTCGAAAAGCGGGTGGCGTATCTGGAAGGAGGGGTGGCGGCGGTCGCGACGGCGAGCGGTCAAGCGGCGACCACGCTGGCGATCCTGAACATCGCGCGGGCCGGTGACGAGGTCGTGGCGAGCACGAGCCTGTACGGGGGAACGGTCGCGCTGTTCGCCAACACGCTCTCTGACCTGGGGATCACGGTCCGGTTCGTCGAGCCGTCCGATCCGGAGAATTTCCGACGAGCGATCACCGAGCGAACGAAGTGCATCTACGCTGAGACGATCGGGAACCCGCGGCTCGACGTACTGGACATCGAGGCGGTGGCGCGCATCGCGCACGAGCATGGAATCCCGTTGATCGTCGACAACACGTTCGCGACACCCTACCTGTGCCGCCCGATCGAGTGGGGCGCGGACATCGTGGTGCATTCGGCGACCAAGTGGATCGGCGGGCACGGCATCGCGATCGGTGGCGTGGTGGTCGATGCTGGCCGTTTCGACTGGGGGAACGGCAAGTTCCCGCGACTCGTCGAGCCGGATCCAGGCTACCACGGGATCTCCTACTGGAAGGATTTCGGCAGCTTGGCCTACGTGACCAAGCTGCGGGCGCACATGATGCGCGACGTGGGCGCTTGCATGAGCCCGTTCAATGCGTTCCTGCTCCTATTGGGACTGGAGACGCTGCATGTGCGGATGGACCGGCATTGCGCCAACGCGCTGGAGATCGCGCGCTGGCTAGCCAGGCATCCGGCCGTGGCCTGGGTGGCCTACCCGGGCTTGCCAGAGCACCCGTCGCATCACCTGGCGCGCAAGTACTTGCGGGAAGGGTGCTATGGCGCGGTCGTCGTCTTCGGCGTGAAGGGTGGGATGGAAGCCGGCATCAAGGTCATCGACAACGTGGCGCTGTGGTCGCACCTGGCGAACGTGGGCGATGCCAAGTCGCTGATCATCCATCCGGCGAGCACCACGCACCGGCAGCTGACTCCCGAGCAACGAGTGGCAGCTGGGGTGGGGGATGACTTGATCCGGCTGGCAGTCGGCATCGAGCATGTCGAGGATCTGAAGGCTGACCTGGATCGGGCCTTGCGGATCGCGACTGGCCTGGCAGCAGGTGGTGACGGCCGAGCGCGCGAAGAGGTGTCGCAGGTCGTGCTCAACGACGAGCGGGTGATCCGCTCGGTGTGCACGCGGGCCTTCGTGGAAGAGAACGGAACCCGTCGGCCGCTCGTCCTGGCGATCGTCGGGCTTTCCAATGACCCGGCTCGTCCCAGCTATCGCGTGGCGCAGAAGCTCAAGCGGCTCGGCTACCGGATCATCCCGGTCAACCCGCTCATCGATGAAGCGCTCGGCGAGCGGGCGTACTCCTCGCTCCGCGAACTCCCCGAACGGGCTGATGTCGTGGTGGTCTTCCGGGCGAGCGAGCATGCACCCGCGGTCGCCCGCGAGGCAGTCGAGCACGGCGCACGGGTATTGTGGTTGCAAGAGGGTGTGGTCAGCCCGGAGGCGGCACGGATCGCGACGGAGGGCGGCCTGGCAGTGGTGATGAACCGCTGCATTTACAAGGAGGCACAGCGCTGGCGGGGCCACGCCAAGACGTTCCGACCGGACGATGTGGATCGCGAACTCGTCGGTGCCGGAACGGATGGGCGGCCCAGCGAGCCCGCAGACGACTGAGGGAACCGGAGCGCGAGCCGGCGAGGCCGGAAGGAGGGACAACGATGACCGCGACCGAGCAGAGAACCTACCAGTACATCCTGACCGATGTGCGCGATGGGATCGCTGTGGTGACGATGAACCGTCCGGAGAAGCGGAACGCGCTCTCGGTCGCGCACATGGAGGAGCTGACGGATGCCTTCCGGCGGATCGGTGAGGATCGGGACATCGCGGTCGCAATCTTGCGTGGTGCCGGGCCGATCTTCTGCGCTGGTCACGACTTGAACGAGCTGACCGGATGCGATACGCCGACCGCGCGCCGTATCTTCGCGGTCTGTACGACGCTGATGCAGACGATCCGATCGATCCCCCAGCCGGTGATCGCTCAGGTCCATGGGCTGGCGACTGCCGCCGGCTTCCAGTTGGCTGCGACCTGCGACCTCATCGTGGCGGCGGCCGGGACACGCTTCCAGACTCCAGGCGTGAAGATCGGGTTGTTCTGCTCGACTCCGATGGTGGCGGTGAGCCGGGTACTGCCGCCGAAGAAGACGTTCGAGCTTTTGGTGACCGGTGAACCGATCACGGCGGAGGAGGCGGCGCAGCTGGGGATGGTGAACCGAGTCGTCCCGGCTGAGGAACTGGAGGCCGCCACCTGGGAACTGGCGGAGAAGATCCAAGCAGCGAGCCGCTACGTGGTCGGGATCGGTAAGCAAGCGTTCTACCGACAACTGGAGCTTCCTGAGCACCTCGCCTATGCCTACGCGATGGAAGTGATGGCGCTCAACGCGCTGGCAGCGGACGCGCAGGAGGGGATCTGCGCCTTCCTAGAAAAGCGCCAGCCCCACTGGCGCAATGCCTGACACCGACAGACGAGGTGACTCTGGCCGAGCCGTGGCGGTAATGATCGGGGCGAGCCGCGTGGTCGTCGTCGAGGGGCACGATCGGAGGTTCGCTCGCTGACTCGGGTTGGACCCAGCTCGTTTTGCGGCAGTCGATTGGATGTGACGGGATGGAGCCGTTCGGGAGGTGCTTTCCGGACGGCTCTGTTGTGCTCGGAGAACGATCGGCGTCGATGTCGTGCGATCGCCAGGCAGGCGCACCTCTGACGCAGAGCAGTCTGGTCGTGTCGCAGGCGCGTCTTTCCTGGTCTCGCCAGGGGCGTCGATGCCATCGAGTCGTGCCTGACTGTCAGCAAGCCTGGTGAGTTCAGTCGAGCCGAGGCCAAGAGTCTCTGCGTTCCTGGTGCGAGCCGGGACGTCGAGGGGTTGACAAGCGAGTCCCCCATGGCTAGACTGGGTGCGTACGTACTCGTGTACATTCACAGAGCAGCGCTGGTGCGAACTTGGGACGAACGGCCTAGAGGCTCGTGGAGCTGCGCGGCCGAGAATAGAGAGTGAAGCAGGTTCGCACCGGACAAGCGAGGGGCGGCAGGGCTAGCGGTGAACGAGAACGGTGCTCTGATTCGATGGCCGATCACGATTTTTCGCGATCCGTGCAGTGACGAACGCCAGCCGCGCTGGGTTGCGGTCGCCTGTGAGCCGGCGCAACTACCGCCGGAGGCTGCTCAGTCCTGTTTCGTCCTGCAGTACTGGCGCCGACAACTGCGTTGTCCGCCGGTTGCCGTCGGTGAGACGCCGGATACTGCCCTGAGCAATCTCCTCGCAGCGCTCGACCGGGCGCGGGAGGGGTGAAGGACTCGAGGAGGGTGGAGCCATGAGTGAGTACCGTGAAGCGCTGGCTATCATCTTGAATGCGGTACGGTCGGCTGGCCTCCCATTGACCGGCTGGTGCCTGGAGCGGGACCGTGTGCATTTCCTGTTGAGCGGGGGTATGGAAGTGACGGTTCCGCTGGATCGGCTGTTCGGGGGGTCGCCGAGCACGGTGGTGGCGGAACTCCTCAATGCGGTGGGTTGGCGCACGACGCCGGTAACCGTGCGGCCGATGGAAGAGATCGTCGAACTGGCCCCGCAGCAACTGGCACGACTGCGCTTCTTGCACTGGTTGGTGAGCACGGGTCGGCTGCCTGGTGATACGGAACGGCCGCGATTCGAGCTGGCGACGGCCAGTTGATGGTCGGATCCTCTCTGCCCACTCGTCCGCTATGCTAGCGGCAGCGGATCGGTACGAGGAGCGGTGAGAGCGAGGTCGCGGTGGGCGGAGAGGGGTGGCAGACGTTCGGGGTCGATCCGGCAGTGGAACGGCTGGCGCGGGCGCTCGCCGGTGTCGTTGTGCGCGAGCAGGTGGCCCGACCGTGCCAGACGTATCCTCTCCCCTGTCGCGTGCTCGCGATGCGCACTCTTCCGAACCTGCGTCGCTGGGATTTGACCGTGGTCGTGCCAGAGCGGCTGACAACGCTCACCCACTTTTACCAGCTGCTCGTGCGGCTTCCGGAGATGGTCGGTTGCCGGATCGTTCGGATGACGGGCAGGTTAGTCGATTTCGCGCTCTTGACTGTCGTCCTCGACGAGACGCAACTGACCCGCGTGATCGAGCGCTTTCTCCAACACAGTGGATGCGCACCAGGTTTTTCGCTCCGGGAATTCGGCTACGAGGCGGGCGGCAATGCCGATTTACGGTGACCTGAGCGATTTGCCGCTGCATATCCTCCTGCAGGCTTTGACGCGGGCTGGGCAGACGGGCCGACTGACGCTGCGGACACGGGTCGAGGAAGTGACGCTGGTGCTCGATCGTGGACGGATCGCGGCGGTTCTGAGCAGCGATGCACAGCTTCGACTCGGCCAGATGCTGCTGCAGCTCGGGGACATCAGTGAGGAACAACTGGAGCAAGCGCTCGCGCTGCAAGCGGTGACGGATGGGCGACGCCGGCTCGGACAGATCCTCACGGAGTTGGGCTTCGTGACCCATCAGCAGATCAAGCGCGCACTGGCCCAGCAGTTCGAGGAAGTTCTGGTGCGGGTGCTCGGGGCAGCCGATGCGTCCTTCGCCTTCGTGCCCGAGCCGCCACTCATCCCGGACGAGGAGACCGTCCTGGATGATGCGCCGATGACGAAACTGATCCTGAACGCGATCCGACGCGCCGATGAGCGACGTGCCGGAGTGCGCTTGACGACTGGTCCGATCGACCGGTCGATGCTCGATCGACTCCTGCCCGAGGAACGGGCGGTGCTGATGGCGGTGCTGGAAGGGCAGCGTACGGAACAGCAACTCGTCGAGGCGACAGGCTTACCGAGAGCGACTCTTCGCGAAGTGTTGGATCGGCTGGTCTCCGCGAGGTTGCTCGAGCGTGCGGGTTGAGGCGAAGCTGTTGGCGCAGCGGGACGCGGGCCAGGAACCTCGAGCCGCTCGCTCATGACGCGGGGTGCGAGCGGCCATGATGGAGTCTGAACGATTCGATGTGGACGGAGTGAGCACCCCGGAAGATCGGTCTGCCGTCTCTCTTCACCGAGCGAGGCAAGGAAGGAATGCGCACTCACCCGGTCAGGAGGACGACGCCGATCAGGGAAGCACCGACGCGCTCCAGCTGCTCTTTGGCTCGCTGGGCTATGCTCCGCGAGGTTCGCCCGCTGCGCACGACGAGCAGCACACCGTCGGCGAGGCGAGATAAGACGAGTGCCTCACCGCACTCGGGTAACGGTGTGGTGTGGAGGACGACCCGGTCGGCTCGCTCGCGCAGCTGAGCGAGGCGAGCGAGCGAGTGGGCTCGGGCGAGGAGATCGGCGGGATTGGTGCCTGCCGGAAGCGTACCGGCGGGAATGAGTGCGAGCTCGCTGACCGGGGTCGGTCGTGATGGAATGGGTCGTTCCTCGGACGAGAGGAGTGCTTCGGCCAGACCGGTCGAGGGGGAACTGGCCAAGAGGGTGTGGAGTGATGGCTGGCGGAGATCGGCATCGACCAGGAGCGTGCGCTCGCCGGCAATGGCGAGTGCAGCAGCGAGATTGGCGGCGACGGATGCGGCATCGCGCGAGTTGCGGCCGATGCCGCAGACCAGGATTGTCCGGCACGATGCGCCGGCTGCCTCGCGACCGAGTACGCTCGCACGGAGCGTCCGGTAGGACTCAGCAGCAGCAGACAACGGTTCCTCGAGCACGACCAGCTTGGGCATCGTCTCCTCCACACGTCTCGATCGTCGATCGCGTGCCAGTCGGATCTCGCTGAGAACGGGCAGGCCGAGTGCGCGCGTGGTTTCGCGTGCCGTCCGCAAAACGTCCTCGAAATACTCGATCCCGAAGGTGACCAGAATGCCGAAGGCGAGACCGAGCACGAGCCCGCCAATGGTGTTGAGGCGCGTGCGTGGCCCGACCGGGACACTGGGTGGCGAGGCGGTGTCCAGCTTGAGAACCGTGACGGTCCCCTGGATGCGCTGGCCGAACGGATCGCGGAACTGTTCGAGGATCCGCTGGTTCTCAGCCATCGTCTGGGCCACGAAGGCATCAGCGAGGGCATTGGCGACGCGCGCCGCGCGAGCCGGGTCAGTGTCGGTCACCACGAGCTGGATGACATTGCTGTCCTGATTACGACCGAGCTGGAGCGAGCCGAGGACCTGACCAGGATCAGCGGAGAGCCCCGCTCGGGCCAGAGCGCTGGCGACGAAGTCACCGTTGCGGATGAGATCCTGGAAGGATGCTAACCGGTTTTTGGCGTAGAGATCGAGCCAGTAGTCGGGTGGCTGGGCGACCGCCATGAGACGGACACTGACCTGATACGTCGGTGGCATGGTGCTGCTGTAGAAGAAAGCCACGGCGGCGGCCACGAGGCCAGCCAGGAGAACGACCCACCAACGACGCAAGACGATAGCCAGGTACTCCTCAGGACGCACGGCCTCTCCTCTCGGGGGGAGCAGGAATGACTGTCACGACTGGGAGGTCGAGCGCGCGTCGAACGTCTTCGGGGTCGTGGAGTGCGTCGGAGAGGGAATCGGCCAGGAAAGCGAGAAAGACGCCGATGACGAAGGCGAGGACGAGCTGGATCGCCCAGAGGAGGCGAGTACGCGTGGTATCGGGTAACGCACTCTGCGGGTCGTCGATCACCTGGACGATGACCTGACGGGCTGGGTCATTGAAGCCGAAGTACTGTGTGCCGCGCTCGCGCAAAGCGGCGACCGCAGCCTGGGCGATGGCGACGGCGCGCTGGGCATCGGGTGCAGAGACGGACAGGAGGACGGCTCGGTTCCGGCGCGTCACCGAGAGGCTGCCCTGGACTTCCCCCGGTGTGATGGGAGTACCCAAAGCGGCGGTGGCACGCTGGGCGACATCGCTCGCAAAGACGTTTCCGCGGACGACCTCGGTGAAATCATCGACCGTATACTCGTTGGTCAGATAGAGATAATACTCATCGTAGCGGTACTGATCGGCAGGCGTCTCCTGCGGCAGGCGCGTGACGATGACGGCTGCGCTCGCGGTATAGCGTGGCTGATAGCGGATGGCATGTACGATGATGGCCAGGAGTGCGACGGCTGGCACGAAGAGGACGAGCCAGCGCTGACGCCAGAGGATCGCCAGATAGGCCTTCAGTTCCACCGGGCGAGAGCCTCCTTCCGCTCGGCGGGGTGGAGCTGCCGAACCAAGCGTGCCTGGACGAAGGCAGTGAACTCGGCAGCGAAGCGCTCGGGTCGGAAACGCTCGGCATGCGCGCGAATCGTCGAGGGATCGAAGGTGAGCTGGGCGAAGCGGCGGAAGGCAGCGATGAGCGAATCGACCGTCTGTTCGGGGAAGAGGACACCGGTCACGCCATCGACGACCGTTTCGGTGGCGCCTCCGCGGGCCAGTGCGATAGCTGGGCGGCCCGCGGCTTGGACCTCGACCTGAGCGATGCCGAAGTCGTCCTCAGCAGGAAAGACCGCGGCACGACAGCGTGCCAGGAGAGCGAACTTCTCCTCGTCCGGGACAGCGCCGAGGAACTCGATCGTCGGGCCTGCCAGTCGTTCCAGCGCTGGGCGATCGCGCCCGTCCCCGATGATCTTGAGCGGGAGACGCAGCTGATTACAGGCCTCGATGACGAGATCGAGTCGCTTGTAGGGGACGAGGCGCGAGACGACGAGGAAATAGTCGCCGACCTCGTCGGGCGGGAGCGGCTGCACGCGGTCGATGGAGACTGGTGGGTGGATAACGGTCGCCTCGCGTCCCCAAAAGCGCCGGACGCGTTCGGCGACGGCACGAGAGTTGACGGCGATCGCGTCGAGCCGCTGGGCAGTGGCGCGATCCCAGCGACGCAGCCAGGCCATGAGCGGTGGCAGGAGCCGGCGGAGCCAGGCGGGGAGCGCTTCGCGGGCAGCGTATTGCTCGAAGTCCCAGGCGAAACGCATCGGGCTGTGGCAGTAGCAGACGTGGACTGCGCCGGGTGGGACGGGGACACTCTTGGCGAAGGCGCTCGAGGAACTGATCACGAGGTCGTAGTTTCCCAGGCGGAGTCCCGAAAAAGCGAGGGGATACAGCGGCAGATAGAGCTGATGGCGCCGGCGACTCCCTGGAAACCGCTGGAGCCAGGTAGTACGGATGTCCCACGTCCGGTAGAAAGCAGGCAGGCGGTCGGGCGCGTAGAGGGATGTATAGATCGGTGCATCGGGATAGAGGTCATGAAGCGCTTCCAGGACGCGCTCGGCTCCCCCGTATTGGTTCAGATAATCGTGGACGATGGCGACGCGCACGCTGCGCACCCCTCGCTTCCTCGCCCCATGATAGCGCAGCCGGGCAGTTCGCGAGGGGGAGTGCAAGGGGAGTCAGGCCGGAGTGGGCGAGCCAGCGATCCACTGTCCGGCGCGAATGACGGCAGTACCGAGGCGCTTCCGCCACGGCGTGGCAGCTGGTCGCAGGCTACTCGCGCGCCGGTAGGCATCGGCCTCCGCTTCGAGTTCTCGCCGGCGATGTCTGGCGAGCTCTTGTTCGATCCACGGTGTCATCGGAGACTCCTGACCGCTCGGTTCCCACCGAGCGCAGAACGGAACTGACTGAATGCTCCGAACGAGTGTACCACATCGGGCGATCGATTCCTGATGCGTCGTCGCCCGATCGCTGACGAGAGGGTGCTCAGGACGATCCTCGTGCGCTGCGTTGACGGGTAACTGGCCGCGTGAGAGCCCGAGCGCAGGTCAGCGCGCGGGAGAACGTGCGTGCTGCCCCCGGAATGAGCAGCGAACGGGTGAACCCTCGAGAGGGCGGATCAGTATGCGCCGCGGCCGGTGAGGACGACGGGGACAGTCCGCAAGATGACCTTGAGGTCGAGCCAGGGTGACCAGTTTTCGACGTAGTAGAGGTCGAGTCGGACCATCTCGTCGAAGGTAAGGTCGCTGCGCCCATTCACTTGCCAAAGACCGGTGAGGCCAGGGGTGACGAGGAGTCGCTGCAGGTGCCAGTCCTGGTACTCGGCGACCTCTTCCGGGACCGGGGGGCGTGGTCCGACGACGCTCATCTCTCCCTTGAGCACGTTGAAGAACTGCGGGAGTTCATCCAGACTGGTGCGGCGCAGGAAACGTCCGACACGCGTGACGCGCGGATCCTGGCGGAGCTTGAACAGCAGGGGACCGCGCCCGGTCGCGCGCTGGAGGGATTCTTGGAGGCGCTCAGCACCGTCGTACATCGAGCGGAATTTGTAGAGCGTGAACGGCTTGCCGCCTTTCCCGATCCGGGTCTGACGGAAAAGGACGGGGCCGGGAGAATCGAGCTTGATGGCGAGGGCGATGAGCAGCATGAGCGGGGCCGCCAGGACGAGAACCATGGAGGCGATGAGGATATCCATCGTACGCTTGACGAACCAGTTCCATCCCTGGAGCTGGCTTTCCTTGATGCCGATCAGCGGGAGCCCTGCCACCTCGCTGATCTGGACGCGATCGAGTGCGAGTTCGAAAAGGTCCGGTACCAGGGAGAAGGCGACATCGAGTTCACGGCACTGCTCGACGATCTCGAGGACACGATCGTGATGAGCGGGCGGCAGTGCGACGATCACCTCGTCGACATCGGTCCGGCGAATCAGATCGACGACCTCGTCGAGGGTACCGAGGTAAGGCGGTTGCACGACTCCCCGCTCGGTGCCGAGTGCCAGCGGCTCGAGCGGTGGCTCCAGATCGACGTAGCCGAGAACGCGGTAGCCGAGACGCGGATGATTGTAGAGATACTGCATGATGCGGCGGGCTGCTGGACCGCTCCCGATGACGACCACACGGTCGACGCCTCGATCGTGGGCCCAGAGCCAAGAGCGGATCCAACGACCGATCAAACGTTGGGTCACGAGCAGGACGATGGCCAAGAGCCAGGCGTAGATGAAGATCAGCCGCGAAGGGGAAAAGCGCGACAGGAAACTGTACAGGATGGTGATCGCCATGCCGGTGGTGACACCACTGGCGATGATCGAGGCCTCATCGAGAAAACTCGTCCAACGTGGGAGACGGTACAGTCCGCGGAGCGCGAGAATCAGCAGCGTGGCGGTGACGAAGAGCGCCGTGCGTCCGACGAAGGCGCTGAAGGGCTGGATGAACGAAGACGGAACCTCGCCACCGAATTCCCAGTGGTACCGGATCAGATAAGCGAGCCAGAAAGCGATGGCCAGTAATATCCCATCGAGGAGCGCTTGAGCGAAGCGCGGTATCCAGACACGCCAGAAGGAGCGCCGGCGTCGCGGAGCGATCACCGAGGTGCTGCGTACCGCCAATCCCGACTCCCCTTCGCCGTGCGTTGCCGCCGCGTCGTCGCGCATCGTGCCCCCCAGGCAACGCGTCGTGCTGCCGGTAGTATAGCGAAGGACACACGGTACGGACGCACACCGATCCTGTCGAGCAGGATCGCGGCGACCGCATCGGGATCGATCGAGCAACACGGTGGGAAGCGCCGAACGACCGGACGAGGAGCGTTCCGTTCCGCTGCTCGCTCGTCCGAGAGGGGAAGAGAACAGAGCGGGTGGACTGCCCCAGCTGTGGCAGCAATCGCTCTCGAGAGCGACAGGGAGCTGACGAAGAAGTGTCTCGGGCAGACCGATCACGGTGCTAGGATTGACGCGACCGAGCCAGGGCACGTGGCTGGACGAGGAGCGGAGGAGATGGAGCGACTCTGGGCGCCGTGGCGACTGCGCTATGTGGAGGGAGAGATACGCCATCGGGGTTGCATCTTCTGCGAGAAGCCGGCGCTCGGTGACGATGTCGGAGAACTGATCCTGCTGCGCGGGCGGCGGGCGTACCTGATCATGAACCTCTTCCCCTACAACACGGGACACGCGATGGCGGTACCCTTCGACCACGTGGCGGACTTGGCCGAGCTCGATCCGGCGACGATCGCTGAGCTTTTCGAACTGGTGGCATGGCTCACGACAGCGCAGCGCCGGGCCTTACGGTGCGATGGTTTCAACATCGGCCTCAACCTCGGTGCGGTTGCGGGGGCGGGGATCAGCGACCATGTGCATGTGCACGTGGTGCCGCGTTGGCAGGGGGATGCCAACTTCATGCCCATCCTGGCGAACACGATGGTGATTCCTGAGCTGATTCCCGTGACCTACGCCAAGTTGCGGGCGGAGTTGGAGCTTTCGGCGTTCGGTCGTGCGGACGACCTGGTGGTCCCGCAAGCGGGTGCCGTGGTGTGGCTGCCCGAGGAAAGGAAGCTCGCGATCCGGCGTGCTCGTGATGGGACACTGGTACTCCCGAAAGGGCACATCGAGCCGGGCGAGGCGGCCTACCGTGCTGCCTTGCGCGAGGTGGCCGAGGAGATGGGTTTGATCGCCGAGCTGATCGGCTGGGCAGGGGCGCTCGAGTTCGAGGCGGGCGGCAAGCGGCGGCGTGTCGTTTACGTGCTCGTCCAGGCGAAGCCCGGGCCAGCATTCGCGCAGCACCTGGGTCGGGATACCGTGCTCATGGACGTGGAGGAGGCGCTGGCAGCGCTCAGTCACGAGGAAGTACGCGAGTTGGTCGCGACGACGATGCGTCGCATCGGGGTTCCTGTCGGAACGAGCCGATGATGCCGTCCGGCATACGTCGCCTCGTCCTCGTGGGGATGGTGATTTTGGCCGCGGTGCCGTTCGGCTCCGCCGCCGCGCCGCCGAGCGCGTGCTTGGCGGTGGGTGATTCGCTCGCTGCCGGTGTGGGAAGCACGTTGCCGCGAGAACGAAGTGCGGCCGCGCTGCTCTGCGAGTGGGCGAGCACCTACTGGGGGGAGAAGAGCGAGCTCGTGAGTCTCGCGGTGCCGGGAGAACGCACCGAATCGTTTCTGCGCGGTGGGCAAGCGGAACGACTGCGCCAGACGGTGGCTCGCCTGCGAGCAGAGGGGCGGGCGATCCGCTTCGTGCTGATCAGTCTGGGTGGGAACGATCTTCTCCAACTCCGAGCCGCCGATGAGGTCGAACGGGAGGAGCAACTTGCAGCCTTCGAGGCGAACTATGCCGAGGCGATGCGGGTGATCCGCAGTGCTGTCGGCGATGTTCCGCTCCTGGCCCTCACGCTCTACGACCCGACCGAAGGGGATGCCAGCGCACCGCGGAGCGACAGCTGGTGGATCGCGCAGTTCGATCGGGCGATCCGAGCTGGTGCGGAGTCAGTTGGGGCGCTCGTGGTCGATCTGGACAAGGAGTTCCGGGGCCGGACGGACGAGTGGACCTGGTGGCCGGTCGATATCCATCCGACCAACGCGGGATATGCAGCGATCGCTCGTGCGGCGTGGCGAGCGCTCGCCTGGGATCGCCAGGCACCACAGGTGGTGATCGAGCGGCCAGAGGCGGGAAGCCGTGTGGAGAGGCGGTTCCTGACCGTGCGGGCACGAATCAGCGATCTCGGCGGGATCGAACGCGTCGGGTTGTGGGTGGACGGGCAAGAGATCGGTACCCTCGATCCATTGCCGGGGGCCGACGAATGGATCACACTGTGGGAGACGCCGTGGCCGTTACCAGGCCCACCGCTCCGACTCGAAGTCCGTGCTGTCGATCGAGCAGGCAACGAGGGCCGGGCAGCAGTGGAACTCGTGCGACCATGAGTGGGGCGACGACGAAACGACCGGGAAACGACTCGCTCGGTCCCGATTTGGAAGGGCGCTTGGGAGCGTTCACGCTTTCCGATCTTCTCCAGATGATCGGGTACACGCACAAGACAGGAACACTGACACTGATCCAAGGCTGGAACACGCGCACGATCACCTTCGAGCGGGGGCGTATCACCTATGTGGCCGCTGGGTCGCGCTTGCTGACCTTGATCGAGCTCCTCGTTCGGGCGGGACGGCTGAGCGGTCGCGAGCTGGAGCAGTTGCAAGCAGAGCACCCGGACGAGGAAAGCCTCCTGACGCACCTGCTCGAGCGAGGGCGGATCGTCCCGGAGGATATCGAACGCTGTCGCGAGCAGCAGCTGGAAGTTGCGATCTATACCCTGTTCTTGTGGCGGAACTGTCGGTTCACTTTCCGCGCCGGAGAATGCCTGTACGAGGACGGCATCCCCGTGAGCGTCGACAGCTTGCAACTAGTCCTGGAGGGAACACGTCGAGTCGACGAGTGGATCCAGTTCAGCCCGGTCATCCCCTCGGTCTCGGTGATTTTTCGGCGTCGCAAGGTGGAGCGGCCGATCCCGCCGGAACTCGACACAATTTACCAGCAGGTAGATGGGCAGCGGGACGTGGCGACGATCGCCCGCGAGGTGGGTTGGACCCAGTTCGAGACAGCACGGGCGCTGTACCGTTTGTACCGACTGGGTCTGGTCGAGGCGGTGCCGCCGAACCGGGTGAAGATCATCGAGCTGTTCACGCTGGCTGTCGAGTCGATCTATCTGAAGCTTGTCCTTTTCGATTATCCGCGTGTGGCGCTCGAGTTCGAGCAGCAACTCAACCGCTTCGCCCAGCAGCATGGGCTGCGGGTACGGATGGCCAGTGGACGCGTGATCAAGACCGACCGCGAGACTCCGCTGAGTTCCACTGAACTGATCGATCTCTACAAGCTGTTCATCGCTATCCAGAACAACAAGTTCCATAAGCTGTTCGACCCGGTCGTTGCAAATGGGCTCATGGAGGGACTCTACCGCCACGCCGATCCTGAGTTGCAGCAGATGTTGCGCATGTACGAGTTCTACGAGATCGAGGGGCTGTTTCCGCGACGACCGACGAAGGCCTCCACGTCCTCATCGGGGTGAGGCAGCAGGGTCAGCCAGGACTGCGGCGTGCGGTCGATCGCCCCTCGCTGGTCTGGTGGCCTCGCGGAATTCAGGTCGTGCGACCGGGATAACGAGCCAGTGCTTCGCCGAGCAGTTCGGCGGCGTGCTCGAGCACCGACTCCGGCTGAACGAGCGCGAGGCGGACAGCGTTCCGACCTGCTCCCGGCGTCGCAAAGAAACCGCTGAGCGGTGCGAGCATGACCGTCTCGCCATGATGGGTGAAATCGGTCAGGAGCCAGGCGGCAAAGCGCGCCGCATCGTCGACCGGAAGCTCGGCGACGAGATACAGCGCGCCATCGGGTGGCACGACGTGGACACCAGGGAGCCGCGCCAGCGCAGCCAGCGCTGCGTCGCGGCGTCGTCGGTAGGTGGTGACGACCTCGGCAACGTAGGTGGCCGGAGCCTCGAGCGCAGCCACAGCGGCGAGTTGAGCAGGGAGAGGGAGAGACAAGCGGAGTTCGGCGAGCGAGACAGCAGCCGTAATGACATCCGGATTCCGACTGATGAGAGCGCCGATGCGCAGACCACAGGCGTTGAAGCGCTTGGAAACACTGTCGATGACGATGACGTGCTGCTCCAGACCTGGTATTTCCAGGGCGCTCGCCGCGCGTGAGTCGCGGAAGACCAGCTCGCGATACGTCTCGTCGCTATAGAAAAACAGCCCATGCTCGCGGGCCAATTCAGCAATGGCAGCGAACTGGTCGCGCTCGTACAGCGTACCGGTCGGGTTGGCAGGGCTACAAAGCAGGATTCCTCGGGTGCGCGGTCCCAGTCGTTCCTGGATCGCCTGCGGAGTGACCGGCCCGTATCGTTCGGGGGCCGGGATCGGTACCAGTTCGACACCAGCGGCAGCGAGGATGCCATAGTACGGTGCGTAGAACGGTTCCGGCACCAGAATGCGGTCACCGGGGTCGGTCGTGGCCAGAACCGCGAGCGACAATGCCTCGCTCGCACCGCCGGTGGCGACTACCTGCTCGGGTGAGATGGCAAGGCCGATGCGCTCGTAGTACCGCGCCCAGGCGTCCAGTAGTTGGGGAATACCCTGTGACGCCGTGTAGACCGGCGGTTGCGTCGCAGCTGCAGCCAGCGCCGCCGCGACTCCCGGTGGGGGAGGTAGATCGGGTTGACCGATATTGAGGTGGATGACGTGAATTCCGCGTGCTTTGGCAGCTTCGGCGAGCGGCGCGAGACCGCGGATCGGTGACGGCGGGATCGAACGGACACGCGACGAAATCTCCGGTGCAACGGTACCTCGGGTCATCTTCCTCCCCCCACCCAACGACACGATTGGCCTCTGAGTGTAGCACTGCACTCGGTCGAGTGGCGGGCAGCGGGAGCGCTGCTGACGTTCGCCGATGCCCACTGTCGCGGGGATCGCTCCGGGCGACCGGCGCAGGGCCAGCGGGTGGGTGAGCCGGGGACCGGCGAGCAGGTGGGCGACATGTTACGCTTACCGGAGGGTTGCGGAGGTCAGCATGGCAGTCGACCGGAGAGGAGTGAACGCGCCCGACGGGCGACCCGACTTCCGTCAGCCTGGCGCGATTCTGCTGCTTTCCTGTTACGAACTCGGTCACCAGCCGCTGAGCGTAGCGCTCCCGCTGGCCACGCTGCGTGCAGCGGGGTATCAGCCCGTCGCTGTGGACACCGCGGTCCAGCGTCTGGACGACGAAACGATCGCGCGAGCGCGGGCGATCGCGATCTCTGTCCCGATGCATACGGCCTTGCGCTTGGGGGTCGCCCTCGGCCAGCGAATCCGCGCGGTCGCTCCGGCGGCGCATCTCTGTTATTACGGTCTCTACGCCTGGCTCAATCGTGATTATCTCTTGCGACACATCGCCGACAGTGTGATCGGTGGTGAGATCGAGCTGCCGCTCCTCGGACTGGTCCAAGCCCTGGAACGCGGTACGAGCGTCGACGTGCCGGGTGTGGTCACGCGCGAGCGACCGGCGGGGCCGGCTCTGATACGGTTCGAGTACCCGGTGCCAGCCCGTGATTCACTGCCGGGGCTGCGGCACTATGCGCATCTCGTGGCCGGAGAACGGGTGGTGCCTGCCGGTTACACGGAGACGACACGCGGCTGTCACCATACGTGCGCCCATTGTCCGGTGGTCCCGGTCTATCGGGGCCGCTTCTTCGCGATTCCGCGATCGGTGGTGCTCGCCGACATCCGTCAGCAGGTCGCGCACGGCGCACGGCACATCACGTTCGGGGATCCGGACTTCCTCAATGGGCCGACGCACAGTCTGCGCATTTGCCGAGCACTTCACGAGGAGTTCCCTGACGTCACGTTCGACTTCACCGCGCGAATCGAGCACATCGTCCGGCATCGAGACCTGATGCCCGAGTTCAGGCGACTCGGTTGCCTGTTCGTCGTGTCGGCGGTGGAGCTTTTGAGCGAGCCTGCCTTGCAGGCGATCAGGAAGGGTCACACCCGAGCGGACGTGATCGAGGCCTTGCGGATCTGCGATGCCGCAGGTATCGCGCTCCGTCCGTCGCTCCTTCCGTTCACCCCGTGGACGACCCTGGACGACTACCTCGACCTCCTGCAGTTCATCGAGGACGAGGAGTTGATCGAGCATGTCGACGCGGTCCATCTCTCCATCCGGCTCTTGATACCTCCCGGCTCGGCCTTGCTCGAGCAGCCTGACGTGCTCCCGTATCTCGGCCCGCTGGACGAAGCGAACTTCACCTATACCTGGCGTCATCCGGATCAGCGGATGGATGCGCTCCAGCGACGCGTCGCTGCAGTCGTGGAACAGGCGACGCGGGAAGGCTGGGATCCCTACGAGACGTTCGCGGTCGTCCGGGCCGCAGCCTATGAGGCCGCCGGTCGGAGAGCCCCGAGTACGCCACCGAAGCGGCGGACCAAGCGACCGGAGCCACCGCGGCTCACCGAATCGTGGTTCTGTTGAGCGGAGCCGCTCGAGGACCCGTCGGGTCCCGTCGCGAGCCAGGTGAGGATGGTGAATCAGCCACTTCGGTGATCGCGCACGTGGGAGGCATCGACGGCGCGGGTGAGCTGCCTCCGAGCGTTCTCCCGTGCTGTGTGCCACGATGCCTGGGAGCGGGAGATCGGATGTCGCGAACCCTCGCCATGACCCGTCCGCCGTGCTGGATGTCAGCGCGGCTCGAAGCTCGCAAGCGATTTCACCCTTTCCCGGCGGGCGAGTGGGAGGAGCAGGAACCACGCGACCAGAGTCATGGCCGCGAGGGCGAGAAACAGCGGAGTGCCGATCAGGAGGCCAGGAACGAGGCCACCGAGAATCCCTCCGACCGAACCGACACCGTTGACGATACCGACGGTCACGGCAGCATCGCGGCCGCCAGCTTCTGCCGCGGCGACCCCGACGACGAGCGACTCGGCAGCATAGAGGGTGACGCCGAGCACCAGCAGGTCGATCGCGACGAGCCACCAGTGGCCAGTGCTAGCGGCGAGCGGGAAAAGGCTGAGGGTGACAGCGCATCCGAACAGCGCGAGGGACGCCGGGAGCAGACGGCGGGCCGCAAAGAAGCGGTCAGACAGCGCCCCGGCAACGACCGGCCCGGCCAGCCCCGCGAGGCCCAGGAGTCCAGCGAGGGCGGTGGCGGCAGTGGGCGTGAGCTGGGGCAGCGCATCGCGCACGAGGACCGGTGTCCAAAAGACGGTGGCGTAAATGACGGGCTTGAGAAGAAAATCAGCGAGACTGAGCATCCACACCGTTGGGTTACGAACGACTCGTCGTCGAGGATCCGCGCTCGCCGAGTCGCGCTGCTGACCCGGTTGTCCTGGAGGCTGTTGCCGAGCCGCGAGCCACCATCCGTAGAGAGCGGCGACAGTGACGGCGAGCAGGGTGCTCGCGGCTGGTGCGGCTCGCCAGTTGCCGATGAGCGAATAGGCGATCCAACCCAAGAAGACGGGTGCGGCGAGCGCTCCGAACGCGTAGCTGGTGCTCAGGAGGCCGAATACAGTGCCGCGGCGCTCGACTGGGGTCGAGCGCGCGACGTCGCTGCACACCGCCACCCAGCCGGTCGATTGCGCCGCTCCTTGCAGCACGATGACAGCGAGGAGGAACCATGGCTCAGGCGCGAGGGCGAGTGCGCCGGCGGCCAATCCGGCGCTGAACAGGCCGAGGACGACGAGGCGACGTGGCCCGATACGCTCGGCCAGCGTTCCGGAGACGAACTGGCCGGCTGCGTAGACCGTCAGGAACGAGGCATCGGCCACGCCGAGGAAGCTCCGGGTGAGCGAGAGGGAAGGATCGGCGAGGAGGCCGAGCTTGCTCGCAGCGAAGGCGAGACGGGGAAAGTAGAGCGTCGCGTAGGCCAGCCAGTTCGCGATGAGGACATGTCCTGGCGAGATGGCACGCGTTGGGAGCTGGCGTATCGGAGTAGACTGCTCGGTCCTGGAAGGCTGCATCACGAGACTGCACTCCTGCTGCACACTACTCCATCGAGGATGCTCGGGCAAGTGTGATCTCCGGTGTGCCGGGAAGATGCTCAGGAAACGTGCCGAGCCGCGCTGTACCTCGACTGGTCGGAGCGGTACTGCGAGGTCACTCGCGTCTGGTGCGAGTCGAGTCGACACTGCAAAGTCGAACCAGGGAGCGATGGCGTAACGGCGTGGGAAGAGGTTTGCCATACCGGCCAGCGGAGTAGACTAGTTCTCATGCGTTTCCGACGAGAGGTCGAGGGTGATGACGAGAGAACGAGAAGAACGTGACCAGTGGGAAGAGCGGATACCGGAACGCTCGCTCGTCGTGCGCGAACCCTGGGCGTCCTACATCGTGCAGGGGCGGAAGACGTGGGAGATCCGGCGCTACCCGACGCGGGTACGCGGGCGCATCGGGATCGTGAGCCAGCGCGGATTGATCGGCGCAGTGCGCTTGACGCGGGTGCTAGGACCGTTCACAGTCGAGGAACTCCTGGAGGAAACGGAGCGGCATCTGGCGCCGGAAGCGTTCCTGCGGGAGTATGCCCAGGAACGCCCACTCTGGGCCTGGGAACTGGAAGAAGCGGAAGAGTTCGCCGAGCCGTACGAGGTGGAGCGGGCGGGTGGTCCGCGGATCTGGGTGGTCCGGCGGCAAGTGCGTCGCCGGGATCACTGAGGAGACGAGCCCTCGACCACGCCGCCATAGCCGACGACCAGGAGGCGGTCTGGCTGAAGCGCGCTGACGACTTCCGGCCGGTGGGTGGCGATGACCGCGGTGATCGCGAGGCGGCGGAGAAGCGTCCCGACCTTGCGCGCGACGCGTCCGGCGAGCGCTGGATCGAGGTGAGCGGCGAACTCGTCGAGCAACACCAGATTGGGGCTCTCGGCGAGCAAAAGAGCGAGGCGAGCCCGTTCCCGTTGACCAGTCGAGAGTTCGTGAGGACGTGCGCGCCAGAGCACGGCGTCACTGAGACCGACCGCATTGAGGAGTTCCATCGCGGCGACTGCATCGCCGGTTGCGGCGACGATCCGCTGCAACAGCGGTTCGCGTCCCCATGCTGGCTCGACTTCGCCGGGCAGAAACGCGGCAGCGGTCGTGTTGACGGGGAGCTCGATACGTCCTCCGTCCGGTGTAAAGCGTGGACTGCGTTTCCCGCTGGCGGCGCCCCAAAGCAGACGGAGCAGCGTGGTCTTGCCAGTGCCGGACGCGCCGACCAGGACGATCAATTCACCAGGCTCGATGGTCAAGTCGAGCCGGCGCAGGACAACGGTTTCGATGACGCGACGCTCGACACCGAAAGCGCGGAGGACTGTCTGGAGTTCCGGTGCGAGGTGGTGGAGATCGAGCGTCCGCCGATACACCTTGCGCACGTGATGGAACCGGATCGGGGCAGCGAGTGATTCGGCAGTGCGGAGTGCTGGTCGATAGAGTTGTCCGCGGTGCTGGCGAGCGACCGGATCAGTCGCGATGAACTGTTCGATGCGTTTCTGTGCATCCGGTGTGAGTCCGAAAAAGAGAACTGGGCGTCCCGACGCGGTGTCCCAGAGATAGCGGAAGCCGGCTCGCTCGAAGAAGGGGTTGTAGCGGGCCATCATGGCCACTGTCTCGACGAGCACCTTGGGACGGCGCATCTCTGGGATACGCCGTTCGCTGATCCAACGAAGCGCTGTCGACACGAGGGTGTGACCGAGCCCTTCACCGCGATAATCCGGATGGATCACCACACGGGCGATCCGTGCCGCTTGGGTATCGCATTGCGCGAGTGCCTGCTCTTCGGCGAGCGCCCAAAGTTCATCAGGATCTCGGTAGGGCTCTTGCTCCCGCAGAAGGCGAACATGTCGTTCTGGCCAGTAGGTCGGCTCCAACCAATCGGCCGGGAAGACGAGACGTCGGATATGCCGGACGAGCGTTCCGTCCGGCAGGCGCCGGTGCATGATCGGTAACGGTGGATCGATGCGTACGTAGCCGACGATGGCTGGCTCGTACGATTGGCGATCGAGGAGTTCGGCGACGAGAAAACGGCTTGCCCGTGTGGAACCGAGGATTTCGCTGAAGCGCATCGGTCGGTGACAGGCGGGGCAGAGTGGGCGGGAATTGGCATCGAGTATCGTCCCGTCTTCCGGACAGGTCCAGCGGGCGACTTTCTCATGCTCGCTCGCATAGTGCGATTGCTCCAGTTCCACGATGGCGAGAAAATCGGTCTCCCGTGCTGCCTCGCGAAAGAGGAGACGGTAGGTGGCGAGCGGTGCACCAGTGAGCGGCGAGCGACGCTCGTATCTCACCTCCTCTTGCCACAGTGGCCAAACTGGAAGAAGGCCGTGCTCGACTGGACGCCAGAGTTGGAAGTCCTGGAAGTCGGGAGGATCGGAGGCGTCGCTGGCGAGAGCGAGGAGCACGCGCTCGTCAGGCTGAAACCATTGGGCGACGCTGCCAGTCATGGGAAGGACGAGCTCGTGGGTGCCGTCGCTGACCGCGAGGCGTCCGAACCAGCGATAACGCCAGCGTTCGATGATCGGTGCGACGACGCGAACCTCGCCAGGGATCATGAGCGAGCCTCCATGCTCTCTCGGGTCGACTCTTCGCTGCGCGAGTATGCGGCACGACTCAGGCATTGTCACGCGGGAGCGTACGCTCGCGCCGTGACGAGGCTGGCTCGCGCGCTCGTATCGTGAGACAGCGAGACGGTCGGTCACCCGCTCCTACCGCGAAACCGGCACACGGCCGGGGGTGACTCACCCGGCTGCCCACGAAGAGCCGTGCACCGAAACGTTCTCGTCGCGAGCAGATCGTGTCTTGCAGCCTGTTGGTGAGCAAGCCAGCGACGCGATCAGGGTCGGGCCAAGATCACGTCGAGGACTGCGGACTGACCCTCGCGGACACGAGCGGCAGCCCGGCGCAGGGCGGGGAGGATTTGGTCAGGTTCCTCGACGCGTTCGCCGTAGGCATCGACTGCCTGAGCGAGGAGATCGAAGCGCGGTGTTGGGGTGAGGTCGATGCCGACGAACTGGCCTGTCCGTACTGAATAGCCCTCAGGATAGGCAGCGGTGAGCGGAAGCTTGGTCGCGTTGTAGCAGGCGTTGTTCAGAACGACGAGCAAGACGGGTGCCTGCGCACGTTGAGCGATCCACAGGCTCGCTTCGGGGACGCCGAACAGGAAAGAGCCGTCCCCGATGAGGCCGACGACCAGCCGCTCGGGAGCAGCGAGCTTGGCACCGATGGCTGCGCCGATCCCCCAGCCGAGGCCGGATCCGCCACTCTGGAACCAACTCCCGAAGGAGGTCGTCCGAACCTGGCAGAACAGCGGAACTTGGCTAGTGATCGCTTCATCGATGAAGAGAATGTCCGGATTTTCTCGCCGGAATTCTTCCAAGCAGTAGCCGAGCCACTGAAGTGCGATCGGGCGAGTGGAGGCGTACGTGGCAGCCTGCTGGCGCCAGGCCAGGCGTTGCGCGTTGGAGAGTGCTGCCAGCCGGTCGCGGCGTTCCGCGATGCGACGGCGATCGGACTCGGTGAGCAGATCGCGGGCAGCTGCGGCGAGCAGGGGGAGCGCTGCCCCGGTATCGGCCCGGATGGGGAGGTCAACTGGGAAGCTCCACAACGGGATACGCTCCTTCACCGGATCGAGGTCGATCTGGATGATGGTCGCCTGCTCGGACAGCGGTGTGCGTGTGGGAATGTAGGGAACGTCATGATCCAGAACGAGAATGACATCGGCCTCGCTCAATCCGTGCTCGAGTCCGTAGTTGTACCCGAGGTGCAGGGGATGGTCGGCCGGGAAATTGGCGCGCGTCCGCCATTCCACCACCGGCAGTGCCAGGAGTTCCGCCAGCGCGATCAGCCCGTCCCAGCCGGCACGGGTCCGCCCGCTGGCTGCGGCGAGTACCAGCGGGCGCTCTGCCCGGACGAGCATTTCGGCCGCCCGGCGTAGGAGATCAGGGTCGCCAGCACCGAGCCGTGCCGGTGGGAAACGGCTTGGATCGGGGATCAGCACGCGATCGACCCGTTCCATGAGCACTTCGCGGGGTAGCGTGAAGTAGACGGGTCCCGGTGGATCACTCTCGGCGATCTGAAATGCCCGAGCGATGACTTCCCCGATCTGGTCTGGTCGCCGGAGTTCGTAGTCCCACTTGACGTAGTTGCGAACGATGCCGTGCTGGTCAAGTTGCTCTTGCAGCCAGTGGATGTAGGTGTCGCGGGTGCCGCGCACAACAGGGTCGGTCGTGTAGGGGGCACGCCCAGCGCTGAGAAGGACAGCGGCGCGTCCACGTTGGGCATTGTGCACCATGGCCCCGAGATTCTGGGTGCCGACATCGACATGGACGAGAACCGCCTGCGGACGACCGGACACGGCGTAGTACCCATGAGCGGCGGCGAGGGCCGGGAGTTCGAACGGGCAGAGAACGGTCTCGACGGTCGGCTGCCCGAGGGCTCGGCGCTTGGCGACTGCTTCTTGGATGGGAAACGTGTCCGTGCCGGGATTCAAAAAGAGGTACGAGACACCATGGGCGAGGAGCGCTTCGACATAGGCTTCGGCGATCTCGACCTCCCGCAGCTCGCGGGGCCCGGCGGAGGGGCCGACTCTGACTTCTTCTGCCATGCGCTTCCTCCCGAATGGTTTCGCTCTCATTGCGAGGCGATTGTACGGTGCTGAGCGGTTGTCCAGGGCTCGACGTTCCGAATTCAGGAACGATCTGGTCGTCTGCCTGCTTCAGCCAGACTCGCAGCCGATGCCGTCGCCGTCGGCGTCCAGTCGATGAGGGTCAGGTGGAAGGACGCGGAAGCGACGCTGCGGGATATCCCGGCAATCGAGGTCGGGTGGCGGCGGAGGAAGACAGAGGTCGGGATAACTGGGGTCACAGCCGGAGCGCGGGCTCGGGGCTGGTAGCGGTGCGGGAGACTGGCTCGGCGCCGTGCAGGCATCCCAGAGGCCGCGTCGCTCGCGCTGGGCCTGACGCTGCGCCGCCTCGAGACGGTCGGCATAGCGGACATCAGGGGGATAGCGGCGGGCAACGGCCGCACCACGCCGGACGAGTTCCTCGTTCACGAGAAGCCAGCGTCCGCCCTGCTCGATCCAGACGTAGCGGAGGAGTCGACCGTAGCGGTCGGTCTCGCTCACGTCGCGCTCGAGGATGACGATGGTCCCTGGTGGGGTGAGGAGCCGAAGCGTGGCAGTCGCTTCCTCGAAGTAGCATTCGGCTGACTGTCCAGCCGTACCGCGCTCTGGGGCATCGATCCCGATGAGCCGGACGACTGCTTCACCGCTCGCGGTACGCACCGTGAGAGTGTCGCCGTCGATCACGGTGACGACTTGCGCCGTCTCGCCGGTGATCGCTGGCGTGGCCGTCATGGGGGCTCGGGCAGGTCGTGCGGGGGTTGCAGTGGCCGTTGCCGGAAGGCGAGGCGAAGAAACCGGCGTGAGCATGCCGGTCGGTTGGTGGGCAGGGGTGGTTGGAGACGTCGATGGCGCGGCGCGACAGGCGACGAGCAGCAGGGCCAACAGGACGATCCAGCGAGGCATCGTCATTCCCAACGGACGATCAGCTGGTGGAGCGGGCGGCGGGGACGCCGCTGCGGGTCGGCTGCCGCATACCCGAGCGTGACGAGTGCCTGAGGCTCGAGCACCAGCGGAAGATCGAGGATCTCCCGGACGACGGCGGGACAGAAGAGCGGTGCGCACATCCAGCCGGTATCGAGGCCGAGTCGGTAGGCCATGAGGAGGAGATTCTGGATCGCGGCCCCGAGGCTCTGGATGGCCATGGTCCGCTCGGCTGCTTGGCGCTCGGGATCCGGATACCGGTCGAGATCGCTGGGATCGAGACAGACCAGGATGAGGACTGGTGCCTCGCAGAGTCGCCTCTGGGATCCGGCTAGTCGGCGGGCGATCGTTTCCTCGTCCTGTCCGTCCATCGCCAAGTGGTGTCGCCAGGCGGTTGCCATGGCGTCGGCGAGCTGGCGTTTGCGTTCGGGTTGAGTGAGTACCACGAAGCGCCACGGTTGCGTGCCGTGGGGCGAGGGGGCCCAGGCGGCAGCTTCCAGGACAGCCGTGACGAGTTCCGGTGCGACGGGATCGGTCCGCAGGCGGCGGACCGAGCGGCGACCGCGAATGATCTCAGGAAGATCGAGCGGTCGCGAGCCAGCTACCCGATCGAGCTCAGGCAACGGGACGAGGGGTAGCGGGATGGCATCGTGGTGGCTCATGGCTCCTCAGGATACGGGAGAAGCTGGACTCGGCTCGGCGACGGTGCTGGGGGCGGGAAGCCAGGAAAGCAATGTGATCGATCCCCAGAGGACGACGAAGCCGATGAACTGGACGAGATCGATCGTTGCGCCCAAGGTGAGCCAGTTGACGATGATCGCCAGGGCGGGGAAGGCCAGTTCGGCGAGCGTCGCGTAGGAGGCACGGGTATGACGGAGTCCCGCGTAGTAGATCAACATGGCGAGGAGACCGGGAACGAGCGCCATGAGGAAGAGGCGGGGTGCATGCTGGGCGAGCCCGACGGTAAACGTGCGGGAAAAGGTGCCCTCGAGGGCGGCGAGCCCGGCGAGAAACGGGAGCGCGAGAAGAAAGCGGGCTGCTGCCAGCGTGGGAAAGCCGAGTGTGCCGAGCACATAGCGCCCCAAAACCGTACCGCTTCCCCAGAGTGCGGCAGCACCGAGAGCGAGAGCGGCAGTGAGGACCCGTTCTCGGGGAAGGAGCCAGAGTGGTTCCAGCGCGGAGCGCCCGAAGGAAACGAGATAGGCTCCGAGCAGTGCCGTGACGAAGCAGGGCCAATAGAGGCGCGGGAGACGTTCGCGGAGCAGCAGCGCTGCCAGGAGTACGGCGATGAGCGGTTGAACCTTCTGCAGCAGGATCACGGTCGTGGGGTTGCCGACGCGGAAGGCGGCAGTGAAGAGGACGGTCGCCAGTCCAGAGGCTCCCCAAGCGATGACGAGGACGGCGAGCCAGGCACGCGGCGTGAGCTGGGCGAGCGCGCGGCGCTGCCACACGAGCACCGGGAGCGCGTACAGGGCAAGGAAGAGATGCTCGGCGAGCACGATCGAGGTGGCGGGCAAGAGATCGCTCAGCGGCTTGCGCAGCGGTGCATCGACTGCCCAGAGCGAGGCGCCGAGTGCCACAACGAAAACACCCCATCGAGTGACAGTCTGCTCTCGGATGGTCACCGTTCCCCCTCTCGGACACGGTGGACGAGCGCGAGATCTTCAGGTGTGTCGAGATCTAGGACAAGCGCCCTGCTCCACAGCTCACGAATCGTACATCGCGCGCCGGCAGCCGCGCGACGATGTCGCCAGCGACTGAATGGGCCGAAGGCCGGCGCGATGACGTCGGGTGGGGCGAGCGCCAGAAGATTGGTGCCGGTGCCGTGGCGATCGGGAGCGAGCACAACACCTGGCGACTCGAGCAAGGTAAGCGCGTGCCGGATGGCGTGGGGATCGAGCAACGGCAGATCTCCCAGGACGATCAGGAGAGCCGGTAGGTGCAACCGACAGGCTTCGGCTTGGGCGAGGCGCACGGCATCGTTGAGGCCATGAGCGGCGTCGCGAAGGGTGCGGACCCCCCACCGAGACGCGAGGTTAGCCAGCGATGGATCGGGCGTCAGGAGACCGATCACGGCGACAGCGGGAACGGAACGGAGAACGCGGATGGTCCGTTCGGCCAACTCGCGGACGAGAGCCTGGCGCGCCGCCGGTTCCAGTGCGGGAGCGAGACGCGATTTGGCCTGTTCCAGGCGCTGGACAGGAACGACGGCGAGGACCTGCATCAATGGCGGCCCTTCCGAAGCTGATCGGCAAAGGCGAGCGTCTCGCGGGCGAGTCGAGCTCGGTCGGCCTCATCGTGCATGACGGCATCGGTGACGAGTGGGCGGATGCCGAGTTGCTCGATGGCTGGGGCTAAGTCGGCATCGGCCGAATCGATGACCAGACCATCGAGGAAATCCTGGTAGAGACGTGCGACGCCGACCGGCGAGACCTCGTGCCCCAACGAGGCGAGCATCCGATCAGCCGGCCCTTTGAGCGCCCGTCCGGCGATGATGGGGCTGACTGCAACGATCGGAGCAGGGTGGTCGACGAGCCGATCCCGGAGACCGGGCAGCGCGAGGATCGGACCGATGCTGACGATCAGATTGGAGGGAGCGAGGACGATCACCGAGGCATCGGCCAGTGCGCGCTCGACCTCCGGGGTCGGGCGTGCCTGCTCGATGCCAGCGAAGTGGACGGCGAGAACCGTGTCTCGCTGGCGGCGTCGGACGAAATAGTCCTGAAACGGGAGAGGGCCGTCAGGTGTCTCGACGATCGTCCGGACAGGCTGATCGGACATCGGCAGGATGCGAGCGGTAACACCGAGCGCGGCGGCGAGTTCGGCAGCGATCTCCGTCAGGCGGGCACCCTGTCGCAGCCGTTCGGTCCGCAGGATGTGCGTCGCGAGGTCGCGGTCCCCGAGCCAGAACCAGGTCGGCCGGCCGTACCGCCCGATCATCGCGAGCGTGTTGGCCGTGTCGCCGAGGATGCCCCAACCGGTCACTGGATTGGCGATGCCGGCGAGCGTGTAGAGCACCGTGTCGAGGTCGGGGCAGATGGTCAGGCCGTAGAGTTCGAAATCGTCAGCAGTGTTGACGATGACGGTCAGGCGGCTGCCGAGATCGAGCTGGGCGAAACCGTGCGCGAGCTTGGCGCCACCGACGCCACCAGCGAGGACGACGACGGAAGCAGCAGGATTGCTGGGACCGGTCTCCACGCGAACGCTCCTCTCCCGCTCGTGGTCGCCTGGTCGCCCCGGGTGTCGCGGGCGCTGGCTCGCCCTGCGATGCTACCGGCTGGGCGGGCACAGTGGCAACGCTCCCTACTGCGTCGGCTCTCTTCCCTGATGGTGCTGAGTGGGGCTTGCACCGGTGCGCCACGGCGGATGCCGCAGCCCATCGATTCGAGGACGGCGCAGAAGTCCGTGTAGGGTGGCGCTCGCGGGCGGAATACCAGCGCACGATGGCGCAGAGCGCGGGTCATTATAAGGACGTTTCGGATCCAGCAGGCAGGATACTGCGCTCGGCTCGGCGAGCCGGTGGCCGGTGGGCAAGCGAAGTGGAGGACTGCCAGCCGGGTCGAGAGGCCACGGTACCGCGAGAGCGAAGTGGTCGGCCGAGTGGGTCAGCCGTGATGCTCGGGGAACCCGGCTCAGGGGAGGGAGGACCGGACAGCCTCGAGGAGTGCTGCGGCCTGCTCGAGAGCCTGCTCAGCCTCCTCGCTCGTATAGGCTTCAGCTGGCACGAGTTCGCCGAGCGCGTCGGGGTAGCGCGTGGGAAGATACACTTTGTCCAGAGCCAGCGCGGTCGCACGCCAGGGATCGAGCGCTGCTCGCTGTTCGGCAGGAAGTTCGATGACGAGTCGGTAGACCGAGTGACCCCACGGATCGAGATCGAGGGCATGCTAGAGGCCCTTCAGCGCCTTCTCGGCTGCTTGCTGTGCGAAGAAGCAGGCTTGGGCGTACTTGGCCGCTGCGAGCAAGGCGCGGGCAGCCTCGAGGGCGTCCTCAGCTTGGCGCAGCCATCGGTGTGCCTCGCGCTGGCGTTTCTCGACGCTCATAGAGGAGACGAGCCTCTCGCAGTATCCCGCGCAGGAAAGGGAGTTCGGAACGCTCGGCGAACTCGGTTGGAGTATAGACGAGTACATCGACCGGTCGGGGAGCATCCGCGAGGAGTTCCAAAACGAGGCCGATCCGATCGAGTGGTCCGAGGTCCGTATTCCAGACGACGATCAGATCGATATCGGAGCGGCGACCAGCCTGTCCCTTGGCGAAGGAGCCGAAGAGGAGGATACGCTCGGGATCGATCGCCCGGACGAGCCGCTCCACCGCCTCAGTGAGCCAGGCTTCGATCGGGTCAGTCGCAACGTGTGTCTCGGCAGGCGACATCTCCGTATCCCTTGCCGCTCAGGATACTTTCCCAGCCTGAGGGCGTCGTTCACGATTCTGTCATATCGAGCGTGGGGACGGCTCGTATCATGTGCGTCGATGATCGGTGGCTTGGGAGAGGGGGTGGGGCGTGGGAGGACAGAGCCTGCGGAAGCGTGTGCTCGTCATCTGCACGCACAACGCCGCGCGCTCGCAGATGGCGGAGGCCCTCTTGCGCTGGATGGCCGGGGAGACGTTCGAGGTGTACTCGGCGGGCACCGAGCCGACGGCGGTGCATCCACTGACGATCCGTGTCCTGGAAGAAATGGGAATTCCGACAGAGGGTCTCCGATCCAAGGGAGTCGATGAGTTCCTCGGTCAATCGTTCGACTTCGTCATCACTGTCTGTGACCAGGCGAAGGAGCGCTGTCCAGTTTTCCCCGGAGGGGAGCAGATCCACTGGTCCTTTCCCGATCCCTCTGCCGTCCAGGGAAGCGAGGAGGAGCAGCTGGAGTTCTTCCGCCGCGTGCGGGACATGATCGCGCAACGGCTGCGTCTGTGGCTCAGCGTCACGCTTCGCGAGCAGCGTCGCGGGCCGGTGCCGTGAGAGTGACGCCCTCGGCGGGTGCGGCGATCGGCAGCTGGAGCGGCGCGTACCAGTAGGGCTGACGCATCCGCAGCATGTCCTTGGCGCGGAGCGGGTTCGTGGGGTAGCGGCTGGCCGCGTTGCGCGTGTCGAGGAGCCCCCAGGAGAGGCCGGCCTGGCCCGGTTCGACGAGGCGCTCGCTGGCCCGCGATTCCGGAACCGGGCCGAAGAGGCCTGACCAGCCGGTTCCCTCAGGGAGCGGGAGCGCGGCGTAGGCCACGACGGTCATGTTTTCGCATGCCCGCACCCGCGCGAGATGAAGGTGCGTCGGGTCGTCACCGGTCACGGCTGGTGGCGGGAGGGGGACGCTGGTCGGGCCGAGTGCTTGCACCGGGGGGATGCCTGGTCCAGCGGGGACCGCGAGGAGATCGCATCCGGCGAGCGCGAGGACGCGCGCGATCTCGGGGAAGCAGAGATCACTGCCGATGAGCAGGCCGAGTCGGCCGAGCGGCAGATCGATGACTGGTGGGGGCGTGTCGCCCGGCACGAGGAACGACCGTTCCGGACCGATGACGTGCGTTTTCCGATAGGTGACGGTGAGGCCGCTCGGTGTGACCAAGGCGGCGCTGGAGGCAAAGCCGCCGGGTAGCGCTTCGAGGAAGCCAACGACGAGAGCGGTCCGGTGTCGGCGAGCCAGGCGTCGGAGTGCGCGCAGGAGAGAGGCAGTGTCGCTCGCTGCGAAGGCTGTGGCCTCGCTCGCATCGTGTGGAACACCCGTCGCGGCGTATTCCGGGAAGACTGCGAGACGGGTGCCGCGGGGCAGCGCAGCCAAGGAGCGATCGATGGTCGCGAGATTGGCGGCCAGATCGCCGGGTTTCGGCAAGAACTGGGCGACAGCGATCAGGCTGGCGCGGCCGGGAGGTAACGGCCGATGACCGTACAGCCCATGAAATTCGAGAGGATTCCAGAGGTAGGCGTTCAGCGTCAAGGTGTCGTAGAACTCGGGTCGGCGCGCAGTCAGTTTTTCGGGAGCGAGACTACCAGGGAAGCGCTTGTGTCGCGCGCGATCCAGCTCGATCTCGCCGAGCAGATAGCCGTCGCCACTGTCGAGTCGTGCCTGGATCGTGCCATCGGGCTCGATGATGGCCGATCCACCGGAGAACTGAACGCCGCGCTCGCAGCCGTAGCGATCGGCGGCGACGAGGTAGCAACCGTTCTCGAAGGCGCGAGCGATCCACGTGGCGCCAGGACCTTTCTCGAGGAGCCAGTTGGTCGGAAAACAGAGGACGTCGGCGGCCTGGAGGGCGAGGAGACGCGCAGGCTCGAAGTAGTCGGCGTCCATGCAAATGAGGATCCCGAGACGGCCGAGTTCGGTCGAGAAGACGGGAAAACCGAGATCGCCATCTTTCGCCCACTTCGGTTCGCTGATGAAGCTGTGTGTCTTGCGGTAGACGCCGAGGACGCCGGAGGGTCCGATGAGTGCTGCTGCGTTGTAGAAGATTCCGGTACGGGGATCGATCTCCGGGAGGCCGAGAACGATGAAGCAGTTCTCTCGGCGGGCGAGGGTGGCGAAGCGTTCGGTTGTTGGGCCAGGGATCGGCTCGATGAAGGGGGCGATCTCGCGACGATCGTACCAACAGTAGCCCGTGGTGGCCATTTCCGGCGTCACGAGGAGGCGTGCACCAGCCCGGGCGGCGGCGGTGCAGAGTGTCAGCAAGCGCTCCACGTTTTGCTCTTTGGCTCCCAGTTCCGGTTCGAACTGGATCGCCGCTGCCCGGTAGCGCAGACCCATGTCGTGTCCTCCTCGCCTCACGCGCTCACAAGGACGTAGTTTCGCACGAGCGGTCCGGCGAAGTCGATGACTGCTGCCCGCAAGATGCCGTCTTGGTACTCACTCCCTGGATTGAGGCAGAGCGTACGGCCGAGCCGTTGCGCGCCCCGTGACTCGTGGATGTGGCCGTGCAGGCCGATCTGAGGCTGGTAGCGTTCGATAGCGCTGCGAACCGCGGTACTTCCGACGGGGATCGTTTCCACAACGCCCCCGATGACGACGGGTTTGAGCGTCTCGTCGAGGCGCGGTGCGAGATCGAGCCCGCTACCGTAGGGCGGGCAGTGGAAGTTGAAGATCGCCGTCGGGAGATCGCTGGATGGGATCTGGGCGACGACTTCGTCGATGCGGCGAGCGAGTTCTTCTTCGGGCACATCGCGCGGGCATTGCCAGGGAGTGAGGTTCGCTGCGCCGACGCTGGCGAGCCAAACCCCGTTCTCGAGCTGGACAGCACGTCCTTCGAGGAAATCGATGCCAGGGAGGTCGCGGAGGCACGCATCCAGCTCGATCGGATCGTCATTGCCGCAGTTCCAGTAGAAGCGGATACCGTGTGGGGTGAGCCGTTCGCGTACGAGGGCTGCCCAGGCAACGAGCCGCTCGCGCATGAGCTCGAGAAAGACCGTGTCGCGACGGGTCGGCTCAGCTTCCAGATCGGCGACGAGCGCTGCAGCGCACCGGAGGACATAGTGACCGGTGTCAGCGAGTTCTGCTGCGACCTCGTCCGCTTCGCTGTCGGTCGTGAGGTGACGTGTCTCGCCATAGAACGAGAGAAGCCAGGAGCCGTCGGGTTGGTGGATTAGCGGAACGAGTACTTTGCCGGTGAGGTCACCGCCGATCACCACTGCATCGGCCTCGTACGTCAGTGCCGCGTTCACGAGCTTGCGGAAGACGCGATCAGCGCCGTGCAGGTCGGTCGCGTAGAGCAAACGGAATCGTGTCGACGATGGCGAGGAGCGGCGGAACCAGCGCATCACTGCCCTCACTCCGCCGGTACTTCGCGGTAGACCAGAGAGAGATCGATGCCCTGGGCACGGCGAACTTGCCAGGCGATCACGAAGATACCGAGCCCAACCAGCCAGTAGAGCGCGAAGCCGACCAGACCGAGCCGTGCCAATCCGAAAGCCGGGTTGGTGAGGAAGGCCCAGAAGAGGAAGGCGAAGTAGAGGAGTGTCCCAGCTCCAGCGATCTGGATCAGCGGCAGGCCGAAGAGCTGGACGGCCGCAGGCGACCGGCGGAACGAATCGGGCCGCAGCAGGGGCCAGAGCAGGCCAGCGAGCGCAGTCGTACCGAAAGCGAGGAGATATCCGAGCGTGCTCCCGCCGAAGAAGGTGGCCGTATTGCCCCAGAAGGTAAAGACGATCAGGAACAGTTCCGCACCGATCGCGCTCAACAGGATCGCGACCACCGGGCTTCCCGTCCGCTCGTTCACCTCAGCCAGCTTCTCCGGAAGCAAGCGGTCGAAGGCCCAGGCGAACATGCAGCGGCTGTTGGCGAGATGGTAGTCGACCGACTGCTCACACGTGGGAAGTCACGAGGAATCCTGGCCGTTGGAGTGCAACACCTCCGTCAGCGCAAAGCTGTACTCATACTCGCGTCGATCGTCGGGATCGTCGTCACCAACCGAGCACCCTGAATCGCGCACACCGATTGACGCGGAGACTGCAAGCAGGTATCAAGTGGTAACATCAGTGGGATGGATGCGGGACGGGCTGGTCGCGAGCCTGTCCGCGCGGTGCATCGGTCCCGAAAGCAAACGCTGGACCAGCTTGGCTTGCCAGTCGATCGAGGTTCAGCTGAGGGAGGCGCAGTTGGAACATCGTCACCGCGTGACCCGGCTGATCGGTATCGTCGCGACTCTCGCCGTTGCCTTCGCCATCGCCAGTGTCCACCTGTATCGACCAGTCGCTGCTTCGGGTGCTATCCTGACGGTTACTGGACAAGGAAACGAGGATCCGGCCAACGGCCTCTGCGACCTCGAAGAGGCAGTCAAGGCTGCGGTCACCGACAGCAACTACAACGACTGCACGGCAAGCGTGTATGGAGACGATACGATCCTCTTGTCAGGAACCGTGACACTGACGAACTCACTCTTGGTCGACAGGGGCGGTAACCTGACTCTGACCGGGGGCGGTACGATCGAGTGGGCCGGCGCCTCAACGATGCGTCTGATGTCGATCAGCGGTCTCTCGAGTTCACTCACCGTCCGGATCGAGGGGCTGACGCTGCGCGGCAACCAGAACCCCGGAATCCATGTCGAGCACGCGACGCTCGAAGTCATCGAGTCCAGGCTCGAGAGCTTCGCGACGGGGACGCGCGGCGGCGCGATTCGGGCTCAACCCGCAGCCACCGTGCGCGTGACGAGAAGCATCTTCCGGAACAATCGCGCTGGAGTCGGTGGAGCGATCTCCGGCTTTCCCGTCGATCCATACGGAGGCACGGTCATCCGCATCGACGAGAGTACCTTCGAGGGGAACTGGGGAACCTTCGGTGGAGCGCTGGCAGTCATGCGCAGTAGCGTCACGATCACGAGGAGCACGTTCGCGGGAAATACGGCGATTCAGCGCGGTGCAGCGATCAATGCCCACACGGATAGCGAAGTCGTCGTCCTGAACAGCACGTTTTCCGGCAATGAAGCGCCGTCTGGAAGTGTGCTCAGCGTCGCTCGTGGTACTGCGGCGGCGGTCGTCTTTACCACCCTCGCTGACCAACAGCGAGGGCCGGCGCTGTCAGCTTACCAGATCAACTCACAAGACCCGGGTGGGAGTACCATCGTGCTCCGGAACAGCTTGCTCGCTGACGAGAGCGTCGATGAGTGCGATCTGTCGAGTACAGCGCTCTACTCGGTCACGCGCTCCGGCACCGTGCTCGCGGACGACAGCTCCTGTGGAGGCTCTGCCACGACGGGTCTCCGTGCGACGCTGGGCCCCCTCCAGAACAATGGCGGTGTCACGAGTACCCACGCGCTTCTCCTGGGCCCCCCATCCCCCGCAATCGATGCTGTCCTAGCTGCCGAGTGCACCGATCACTCTGGCAATCCCGTCATTGTGGACCAGCGTGCACGCCCGCGGCCATCACCCGCGAGCGGAGCCTGCGACGCCGGGAGTTTCGAAATCGAACAGACGGAGCCGGCCAGTACACCCACACCGACCGCCACACCGACACCGACACCGACGCCCACGCCCACACCCACGCCAACTGCCACGTCGACCCCAACGCCGACGCCCACGCCCTCGCCGAGTGTGCTGACGACACCAGCCGCCTTCCCGACCCCGACGTCGCTGCCGACCCCTACTCCCCCGGCTCCTCGGTCGGCACCGCCTCCGCCGACCGCCCCGCAGCAATCGGACACCCTCCCGTCCGGATCGGCACAAGTCGGCTCCGCGACGCCAGCCCTCCAAGAGTCACTGCCGCAACTGGTTCCGCGGACTGGCGCGACGAGACCAGCGGCACTCTTCGCACTGCTTTCCGTCCTGGGGACGGCGATGGCTGCTCTCGGGCTGACCCTGAAGAGTCGGCGTCGCTAAGGGGTCGCGGGAAAGACGAGACTCTGCGTCTTCTTCTCGGGAGGTCGCGAGGGTCTGCCTCTCGAACCATAGCGAGTTCGGACGCTACGGTGTCGAGATCGCGAGCTCCTTCCCGGTGATGAACTCGAGCAGTGCCGGTATACCGTCCTCGACAGCACGCAGGGCCCGCTGGATGGCCGGGACGATCTGACCCGGTTCGGTCACGCGTTCGCCGTAGCCACCCATGGCCCGCGCGAAGGCAGCGTAATCGCCGCTGATGTCGGTGGCGCGGTATTTCTCGGTGGCGACCGGCATGACGGGGATCTCGATGGCCATCGAGAAGTTGTTGAAGAGGATCGAGAGAATGGGAATACGCTCGCGCACGGCCGTTTCGAAATCCATTCCGGTCATGCCGATGGCGGCATCGCCCCAGACGTTGATGCAGAGCATGTCCGGGCGAGCCAGCTTGGCGCCCATGGCGAGGCCGAGTCCATAGCCCAGCTGGGTCGACTTCCCCCAACCCAGGTAGGTGAGCGGTCGCTTGCTGACCCAGAACGGCGAAAGCTGGTCACGTGGACTCCCGGCATCGTGGGTGATGATGGTCCGGTCGATATCGAGCGTGTGCATCAGTTCCCAGATGACGCGATATGGGGTGAGCGGCACCTCGTCAGAGGTGAGTTTCGGCATCCACTGGGCGAGCCACGCGTCACGGACACGCCGGATCTCGGCTACGACTTCTGGCAAGCGCCCACGCGGCTTACCGCCCAAGCGTTCGCTGACCGCCTCGTAGAGCGCGGCGAGCGTGAGCCTGGCATCGCCGAGGAGCGCATGGGAGATGGGCACATCCTTGTTGAGATCGGCTGGATCGAGCGTGGCATGGATGATCGTCTTGCCCTCGTAGGGGATACGCACACCGTAGTTGGTCCTGGTGAAGCTGCACCCGATACCGAAGATGACGTCGGCCTCGCGCAAGAAGTGGGCAACGGTGGCGGGGTAGGCGCGCCCGCCGGCACCGAGCGCGAGCGGATGATCTTCCGGGAAGGCACTCTTTCCCTGCAGGCTCGTGCAGACCGGCGCCTCCAAGAGCTCAGCCAATGCCCGGAGTTCTTCCCACGCCTGGGCATAGTGCACACCCTGACCGGCATAGATGACGGGGCGCCGAGCAGCGAGGAGCACGGCGGCAACCTCATCGACCGCGACTGGGTCGGGGGCGATGCGGACACGCGGAGCGGGGCGATAGTCGAGCGGCCCGGAGAACTCTTCCTGGACGAGGTCCCGGGGGAGTTCGATCACGACTGGCCGGGGACGACCGTTCTTGAGTTGGGTCCACGCACGTCGCAGTGCATTGGGTACCTCGCCGGGGAGCACGACTTGCTCGACCCATTTGGCGATTTCGCGGTAATTGAGGAGGGCGCTGAAGTTGGGTGGGAGGTTCTGGATCGGGCGCGGGTAGCCTTCGGGGAGAATGAGGACGGGCACGCTGTCCGCATAGGCTTGTGCCACTGCACCGAAGGCGTTCTCGGTGCCTGGGCCATGCTGCATGGCGAAGACGCCGATGCGTTGGCCGGAGGTGACGCGGCTCATGGCATCAGCCATGTGAATACCGACGCGCTCTTGACGGACGATCACGGTGCGGATATCGGCCCGCGCCGCTGCCTCCAGCACGTCGTTGACCGGATAGCCGATGATGAGGTCGACTCCCTCGCGCTTCAGGATCTCAGCAACTACGTCCGCGACACGCACGCTAGCCTCCTTCGGCTCTCTCCCGTCGTCCGGACAATGCACCGCGTGGAGGGGCGAGACGGGTTCGGGGCGACAATGGCGATGCCGATCGCTCAGCAGCCGGGGTACGGACCATCTTTAGGCCCCACCGTCCCCCGGTGGAGTCTAACACGGTCGCGTTGCACGGTCGGCAGGCCCGCTGGCTAGACCGACACCCGCACGGACTTCACGCGGCTGCAACGTCTCGCCCCATCCGGCCGGTACGCCAGGTCTCGCTCCCGTTACGATAGATTCTGGCGAATGAGAGGATTCCTGACGACGGAAACCCTGTGACGGGGGAGCGCTCAGTGGAGCGACGGCCTCGCCGAGAACGGGTCTTGGCTGCCCTGATCATCCTCGTCCCGCCACTCGCCGGGGTGTTACTCTTCGTACCCCGCTGGCGAGCGATCGCGGTGCGGGGGTTGCTGGCTTGGGGGCACGCTGTCCTCGCCCTCGTCGCCTTCCTCTCCTTCGCCGCTGTCAACGCGCAACGACTCGACCAGGGTGACCGGTACGCCGACCTCGGCATGCTCTTCCTCTTCATCTGGGTCGTCAGCGCCCTCGTGATCCCGTTCGGGTTGGCGATCCGTAAGCTCATCGCTGGGGGCAGCACGAGCGCTGTCCCACGCCCCTGGCAAGTCGCGCTGCGCTTCCGTTCCGACGACAGGACGGAGAGCCTCGCCACGCAGGTAGAACGGTGGCTCGCCGAGCAGAGAGGCGCGCGAGCAGTGGACGGTGGCTGGATCGTCATCGAGCCGACGGTCATCGACGAGCAGAGCATGTGGTCCTCACTGCTCGTGGTCCGCGGGGCGCTCGCGCTGCTGCTGGACAACGACGGAAGGACGATGACCGCGCTCTACCGCGTGTATCCCCCGTCACGCTGGCCGCTCGCGCGGGACTTCTGGTCGCGTGCTGTCCGCCGCCAGGCCCTCGTGCTCGCCGAACGGTGGAACGCGCGCGTCGAGCCGATCGAGCTGCCGTCGCTGGTGCCGGAGATGGAGGGTGCGCTTGCTGAGGGTGTGCAGCTGGCCTGGGAGCTGGAGCGTCTGGCTGTCCGCGGGACCGACCTCATGACGCTCGCGGGAGTGGCTGTCGTGACGCTGGGTCTGGTCGTCACTCTCGGGCTGCCACTCTTTCCGAACATGGACGGCGCACTCGTTGGTCTGGCTGGGTTACTCGCCGCTCTGCTGAGCGCGGTGATCCTCAGCGTGGCCTGGCTTGCCTACCACGTGCGCGTGTCGCTCCGCGCCTTCGCGGCGGGAAGCGATCGACCACCGCGGTTCTCGCTCGCCGCGTTCCTCCGGCGCCGTCCTCTGGTACTGCTTCTCGCCGTCGTCGGCGCAACGGCGTTCGTGGCCAGTCTCGGCTGGGCCACATCACCCAGAGCGCCAGCGTGGGCAGCGCTCGTGAGCGTCGCGGTCCTGGTGCTCCCGCCGCTCGTCGCGCTGTGGCTCGGTACCCGGCTGGCCGAGCAGTAGTGTCTCTCCCGACCGGATGACCGCCTGGGGAAAGCCTGGCACCGTTCAGGTGCGTGCGGCGCAAGGGGGAAGCTCCCGCGTAGCAGGGCGCGATTCGCTATAGTAATCGGCAATACGTCCGCCACGGGTATGTCGAGTCAGCCGCGACGTGAGAAGGGAGCTGACGAGTGGGTGCGACGAGCCAGCTACCGCAATCGCTGCCAGTGACCCCCGAGGCCCGTCCATGGCTGCGGCATTATGAGCCGGGTGTGCCGTGGACGATCGAGATACCGGAGACGACGCTGCCGGAGTATCTCGCGCTCAATGCCGGACGGTATCCGCGGCGCGAGGCGATCCGCTTCTTCGGGAAGGCGATCCACTATCGGGAACTGGACGAGGCGGTGAACCGCTTCGCCAATGCGTTGATCCGGCTCGGTGTCGAACCGGGCGATCGCGTGGGACTGGTGCTGCCCAACTGCCCGCAGATCGTCATCGGGTATTACGGTGCGCTGCGAGCTGGGGCCGTCGTCGTACCGTGCAACCCGCTGTACGCCGAGCCGGAACTGGCGCATCAGCTGGCAGACGCGGGGGTCAAGGTCGCGCTTTGCCTATCGCTCATGTTCCCGAAGGTACAGGCCGTACGCGATCGGGTCCCCACGCTCGAGCATGTCGTGGTGACGAACATCAAAGAATATCTGCCGCCGCTGGCGCGGGTCGGCTTTACCTTGTTCCGCGAGCGCAAGGAAGGACACGAGGTGACGCTCCCGGAAGACGGGCGGACGCACTGGCTGCAGCCGCTGCTCCAGCAGGCGCCAGCGACCATGCCGAGTGTGCGGCGCGATCCGGACGATCTGGCCGTTCTCCAGTACACAGCCGGAACGACGGGCGTCCCGAAGGGGGCGATGCTGACGCACCGGAACCTCGTCGCGGTGACGCTGCAGACGCATGCCTGGGCGCGCAACATCGAAGAACCGGACGGCAGCGATGTCGTCCTCGGGGTCATTCCGATCTTCCATATTTACGGTCAAACAGTGGTGATGAACTTTCCGATCGTGAGCGGTGGGTGCATGATCTTGATCCCGCGCTTCGATCTCAAGGCGATCCTGGAAGCGATCGATCATGAGCATCCCACCTTTTTCCCCGGAGTGCCGACGATGTACGCCGTTCTGGCGAACGCTCCGAAGGTGGAGCAGTACAACTTGCGCTCGCTCAAGGCATGTATCTCAGGGGCGGCTCCTCTGCCCGTACCGGTGCAGGAGCAATTCGAGCGGCTCACCGGTGCAAGACTCGTGGAGGGATACGGGCTCTCCGAAGCACCGGTGACCCACTGCAACCCGATCCTGGGCGAGCGGCGGGCGGGGACCATTGGCCTGCCGATCCCGAGTACGGAGGCGATCGTCGTCGACTTGGAAACGGGGACCACCATGCTGCCGCCGGGTGAAGTGGGCGAGCTCGCGGTCCGCGGGCCGCAGGTGATGCAGGGGTACTGGCAGCGACCGGACGAGACCGAGCGGGTCTTCCGCGGGAGCTGGTTTCTGACCGGTGACATCGCCCGGATGACGGAGGACGGCTACTTCCAGATCGTCGATCGCCGCAAGGACATGATCATCGTCGGTGGGCTCAAGGTGTTTCCGAGCGAGGTGGAGAAGGTGCTCCTCGAGCATCCGGCGGTGCAGGAGGCGGTCGTGGTGGGGATCCCCGATCCGTACCGTGGTGAGATGGTGAAAGCGTTCGTCGTGCTCCGCGAGGGAGCGAGCGTCGAGCCGCGCGAGCTGCTCGCGTTCTGTCGCGAACGACTGGCGCCTCACCGGGTGCCGCGCGAGATCGAGATCCGCACGGAATTGCCCAAGAATCTGATCGGCAAAGTGCTCCGGCGCAAGCTGATCGAGGAGGAGCTGGCCAAGCGGCACGCGAGTGCACCGGAGATGGCTCCCGAGGAGTGAGCGATCACGAGCGAGCCGGCGCGGTGGCCAGCGTGCGACGGCGGAGCAACCAGAGCAAGGCGACGAGACCGATCAGGGCAGTCGCCAGCGCGACGACCTGCGCCTGCTGGAGTCCCCAGAACCAGATCGCTTCTTGTCGTACGAAGCTGACGAGGAAGCGCCCGATTCCGTAGAGCAGCCAGTACAGAGCGAACAGCGATCCATCCGGCAGGCCACGGCGGCGCAAGCGCCAGAGCACGGCGAGGACGAGGAAATTGACCGCCATGTCGTAGATCGGGTAGGGGTGAGTTGGCACGCCGAGGAGTTCGGGAGGGAGTAGGGCTTTCGGGTTCGTGTAGCGAAGGGCGAAGGGGCAGTAGCCGAGCCCTTCCGCTGGTACGCTGGCGGCAACACCGGAGCAGACCAGACAGGTGCAGGGGCCGCCCCAGGCATCGCCGTTGATGAGGCAGCCGATGCGCCCAATCCCTTGGGCGAGCAAGAGGCCAGGGGCAACCGCATCGGCGACGGGCCCGATGGGAACCCGCTGGCGCCAGAGGAGGAAAGCCGCCGTCAGCGTTCCCCCGATGATGCCGCCATACACAGCGAGGCCACCTTCGGTGATGGCGAGGATACGCCACGGCTGGCGTAGGTACTCGCTGAGATGGTCGAGGACGAAGAAGAGCCGGGCACCGACGACGCCGCCGAGGACAGTCAAGATGGCCACGAGGTCGAAGTTCGGGATGACGATCCCTTTGCGGGCGAGTTCGCGGGACGCGAGCCAGATGGCCGAGAGGATGGCGAGTGCGGTAAAGAGACCATGCCAGGTCAAGAGGAGCGGACCGACCTGGACGATGTTCGGATCCAGTCCGATCGTGATCGTGCCCATTCCTCACCTCTTTCGGCGCTTTCCCTTCGGCGAGTGTAGCAGGTGATACCTAGGGAGGGCATCAGGGCGCGCCCGCGGTGATCACGCGGAGCGAGCGCACGGCGATCCAGGGCTCGCTGCCGATCGCGGCTGGCTCATGGGCGTTGCGCAGCTCGAGCGTCACGGGGAGGTCAGCGGGCAATGGGTCGAACTGCAAGATGATGGTCTGGCGCGACCAACTGGCGGAAGGAAAAGGGTCGGCCTTCTCCCAGACTGTCCGGCCTCCCAGAGCGAGTTGGAGGAGCGGCCTTGGGGTTCCCCGATTTTGCCGCCCCTCCACCTCGATGAGGATCCGCTCGGTCCCGGATGGAATGACCAGCGAGACGCGGCTGGTTCGTGCGGGAAAGATGAGCGCGGCGTTGGCCAGATCGCGGGTGAAACCGGGCAAGGCCCCATCGCGGCTGGGAAGGTAGGCTCCCGTGAGGTCGCCGGGTCCGAACTCGAGTGCAGGCATGTCAGCGAAGCGGCGGAGCTCGGGCGGGGTGGTCGGCACGAGCGTGAGCGACCGCACGAGCACCTCGAGTGGCTCCGGTGTGGGAGCAGTGGTCGGGGTGGGAGACAGCGTGGGTGTCGGACTCGGCAGCGGACTCGGGCTGGGTCGCGGGTTGGTTGTGGGTGCAGTCTCGGCGGTCGGGGTGCTGGCCGGGTTCGGCAGTGGCTCCGCGCGGTCGGTTTCGCTCGCCAGTTGCGCCCAGGCAAGCAGGGCGAGGAGAGCGACGACGGCTAAGGAGAGGACAGTCGCACCACCTGTCCAGGCGAGAGCGCGTCGAGACAGGCCGCGTTGGGCTGGTGTTGGCGTCGCCTGGACAGCCGGGAGAGGATTTCGCGGCTCGGCGGTGCTCGCCGATCGGAGTGCAGCTGCCATCGCCTCGGCGGAGCGGTAGCGTGCCACTGGATCCTTGGCGAGCGCGCGGAGGACGACTCGCTCCAGGGCGGGCGGGATGTCATGTCGCCACCGGCGGGGTGGAATCGGTGGAGCGTGGACGTGCTGAGCCAGCAGTTCTTCCGGTGTCTGGCCAGGGAAGGGTAAGCGGCCAGTCAGGAGTTCATAGAGCAGGACACCGACGGCATAGAGGTCGCTCGCAGGTGTCGCTGGTTCACCACGGATCCGCTCGGGGGCGACGTACGGAGCAGTGCCGAGCAACTCGACCGGACTGGTGAGCGTCGGCTCATCGTGTCGGCGGGCGATCCCGAAGTCGGTCAGCTTGGCCCGGCCCTGACGATCGATGAGCACGTTGCCCGGTTTGACGTCGCGGTGGACGATACCAGCCTGGTGGATAGCGGCCAGGCCGTGAAGGACGTCCAGCACGAGACGGACTGCCTCGTCGAGCGGAACGGGCGCGTTCTGACGCATGAACTGGGCGAGGTCGCCACCCTCCACCCATTCCAGGACGAGAAACCGGATGTCACCGTCCTGGCCGGCATCGTAGACCTGGACAACGTTGGGGTGCGAGACGGCTGCGGCGACGCGTGCCTCGCGTTGGAAGCGCTCGAGGTCGGCCGGGTCGAGTGTCCCTCGCTGCATGACCTTGACCGCGACCGGACGGTCGAGGACGAGGTCGCGGGCGAGATACGTGATGGCCATGCCGCCTTGACCGAGCGGTGCCTCGATCCGGTACCGTCCAGCCAGGATGGTCGGTGGTGTCGGCAGCATCGTCTCCGGCCTCCGCATCGCTCATCTGGGGGATTGTACGTGGAAGACGCGGGCAACCATCAGGGTGCTCCCGGATCGAGCAGCACGTTGTCGATGAGCCGGGTCGTCCCGATCCAGGCAGCCACGAGCAGGAGCGCCGGGCGTTCGACGTACTCGACTTCCTGGAACGTCTCCAAGTCGCTCACGCTGACGTATTCCAGGCGTACCGGTGTGGTGGTCAGCGTGCGCTGGACGAGTTCGCGGAACGCTGCGGCTGCGCGCTCGCCGCTGCGGAAACGCTCCAGGGCAGCGAACAACGCTCGCGGGATGGCGCTGGCTGCGACTCGCTCCTCGGGCGAAAGGTAGACGTTGCGACTGCTCATGGCCAACCCGTCTGCCTCGCGGACAGTGGGGAGCGGCACGATGTCGACCGGGAGCGCGAGGTCCTGGACCAGCCGCTGAACCACCAGCACTTGCTGGGCATCCTTCCAGCCGAAGTAGGCGCGCTGAGGCTGAACGAGCCCGAAGAGGCGCGTCACGACGGTGGCGACACCGCGGAAATGACCAGGCCGGGCTTCCCCTTCGAGACGCTCGGCGATCGGGCCGGTCACCACGACTGCGGTGGAGAAGCCGGATGGATACATCTCACTCACCGAGGGAGCGAAGACGGCATCGACACCCTCGCGCTCGAGGAGGTACAGGTCGCGGTCGAGATCGCGCGGGTAGCGGTCGTAGTCTTCCTGAGGACCGAACTGCAAGGGATTGACGAAGATGCTGACGACGACGGTCTCGTTCTCGGCGCGGGCGCGACGGACCAGCGCGAGATGCCCCTCATGCAAGTAGCCCATCGTGGGGACGAAGCCAACCGAACGGCTGGCCTGCTGGGAACGCCAGATGCGGAGTTCAGCGATCGTCCGGAAGAGGTGCATGCTCGTCTCCTCCGCGCTGGGCAGCGAACTCGGCGGCGATCGCTGCGACGGTGTCGAGATCGAGTTCACGGGGGAGTCCGAAGCTTTCGGACTCGCTCGGAAAGGTGCCGCTGCGGACGTCCTCGGCGTAGCGGCGGATCGCATCGCTCACGATGGTGGCGAGGTCGGTGTAGGCGCGGGCATGACGAGGGAGAGGCCCGGGCAGAAGATGGAGAAGATCGGTCAGGACCTGGACTTGCCCATCGCAACCCGGACCAGCCCCGATGCCGATCGTCGGAATCTCGAGGAGTTGGCTGACTGCACGAGCAACCGGCGCTGGAACGAGTTCCAGCACGATCGCGAAGGCACCGGCTCGTTCCAGTGCGATGGCATCAGCGAAGAGCTGGCGGACCGCGTCGGCAGTACGCGCTTGCAGCCGAAAACGACCGAGCGTATGCACCGCTTGCGGAGTCAAACCCAGATGGCCCATCACGGGGATGCCGGCGCGGACGAGCCGGGAGACGGTCTCGACGATCGGTCCACCGCCCTCCAGCTTGACAGCGTGAGCACCGCCTTCCTGGATGAGTCGGCCGGCGTTGCGGAGGGCTTCTTCTGGACTGATCTGAAAGGTCAGGAACGGCATGTCGGCGATGACGAGCGCCCGGCGGGTAGCACGCGTGACAGCCTTGGTGTGATGCAGCATCTGTTCGAGGGTCACGGGGATGGTCGTCTCGTAGCCGAGGATCGTGTTACCGAGCGAGTCACCGACCAAGATAGCGGGAATGCCTGCTTCGTCGATCAGGCGCGCGGTCGGGTAATCGTAGGCCGTGAGCATGACGATCCGCTCGCCGCGACGCTTCATCGCGCGGAGATCCGCGACGGTCACGCGCTGGGGGGTCATCGTGCCACCTCCTCGCTTGCCAACCATCGTTCCAGGTCGTCGAGCGCGACCAGCCGCTCAGGAACAGCAGCCGCGCGCTCGCGCGCGAGTGGGAGCATCGCCTGAGCGAGCGCCCGGTACAAGGGAAGGAGCGTCGGAGCAGTGTGTGCCAGGGCCTCGATATGCCGTTCGATCGTCTCGCGGTCGGCTCGGGCGACCGGGCCAGTCAAAGCCTGGGGCAGGCCGAGTTGGTCGAGATTCGCGAGGACACCTGACAAGAGGGGAAAGAGGGAGCGAAGCGCCGTCGCGCGGTCAGAGGCTGTCGCCTGTGCGATCAGCTCGGCTGCCACACCGGCGAGAGCAACGAGGCCATTCGCGGCCAGAACAGCGGCAGCGTGGTAGAGCGGGCGCTGTTCTGGGGAAAGCAGGAAGGGACGACTGCCGAGCTGCTGCGCCAAGGCGAGCAGCTCCCCTTGCAGGGAGGGATCGGCCTCGATGGCGACAGCGATCCCCTGCCAGGCGGTGGGAACGGCCGCACCCGCGAAGGTCTGGAGGGGGTGGAAGGCCCCGGTTGCGGCACCGGCTCGCGCTGCTGCGGCGAGCAGTTCGCGTCCGAACGCGCCAGCGAGATGGATGACCGCCTGGTCAGGTCGCCAGGACAGGCTTGCGCAGAGTGGAGCGATCGCGCTGTCCGGCACAGCCAGTACGACGAGACGGCCACTCCCGGCGGCATCGTGCGGTGTCGAGCAGATTCGGGAACCAGGGAGGAGCGAAGCGAGTTCCTCGGCCCGCTCGCGTCGGCGACTCCAGACAGCGGACACCGAGAAGCCGGCCGCGACGAGCGCGACGCCGAGCGCGCGCCCCGCACCCCCAGCTCCGAGCAGCGCGATCGGTTGTCTAACCGACGGGCTTGGCAACGACGATGATCCGATGGTCATCGATACCGTACGGCCAGCAGGTGACGAGTGTCACGCGCTCCTCCGGCATCGGATCGAGGAACCGGCCGGTGGCGATCCGTTCCTCGAGCGGAACGCCGACTTCCTTCCGGTAGTGGATCTCCGTGACGCGGTACCGGAACACGCCAGCGTCACTGGTGAGGATGACCTCGTCGCCGAGCTTGACGCGCTCGAGTGTGCGAAAGACTTCGCCCTTCCAGTCGTTGTGGCCGGTGATGACGATGTTCCCGCCCTCGCCAGGATTGGCCGAGGTGTTATGGTGGCCGGCGGCATACTCGGCGACTTCCCACTCGATGACCTTGACGCCTTGAATCTCGACGATCTTGTAGCCGACCTCGACGACTGGAGCATCGATGCCGACGGAGGGGATCTGGATGCGCGTGGGTGGCGGCATCTTCGGTCGCGGGGTCGGTGTCGGTTCAGGGGTGGGGCTGGGTACGATGGGCAGCCCATCCAACCGCTCCGCGAATGGGGTGGCGGTCGGGGTCGGGGACGCGGCAGCTTGTAGCGGTGGCGGAGGGGTGGCGATCGCGGCAATCTGGCTGGGAGGGGTCTCCGGTGATGGCCGGAGCGCGACCGTGCCCATCGCCGCGATAGCGAGCAAGACGAGTCCGGTGAAAATGAGGAGTGTACCGAACAGGGAAACGTGACCGCGTCCGACCGGCTCGCTCGAAGCACCAGCAGCGCGACCCAACAGTATGGGAATTCGAAGAGCCCGCCGCGGTCCCGGCCGACCAGGGGCACTCAACCGGCGTAATGGTGATCGACGATCGATCATAAGCTCTCCAACTGCTGGCATGAGACGCAGTACAAACCCCTTAAATTATAGCGATTCGACCGAGTGATCGCCTGCGGACCGGGGCAGTGGGAGGAAGCGCGAGGCGTCGTCTTGTAGCCGACTCGCCGATGGGGCACACTAACCGCGAGATCCGTTCAAGAAGGGAGGGAGCCTCATGGCTGCGCGGGCATACGTCCTGGTTCACTGCGATGTCGGGAAGGCTCGTTCCGTCAAAGAAGCGCTGGCGAGCGTCCCCGGCGTCCTGCATGCCGACATCGTGACGGGTGATTACGACCTCATCGTGGTGGTCGAGCAACCGACGGTCGAGGAACTGGGGCGGCTCGTTCTCGAGAAGATCCACGGTACGCCCGGCGTGACGGCGACGAGTACGCATGTGGTGGTGGGGTAGACGCGGTCAACGACGCGATCGCTGGCAGTCGGTCGCCGATGCCGGCAAGCCGACCTCGCTCGCGGGCAGACGCGTGGCTGCATCGTTCGGCATTGTGGAACGACTGTCTTGCGTTCTGCAACACGATTTATATCATTAGAAATGAAGTCAAGCTACATCGCCACAACGCGATCGGGGGAGCGGATGAAGAGCACGTTGCGGTTTCCGAGCCCGTTCGAGGTCGGCACACCACCTGGAGCCGAGGGTTGGGAACAGCTCTATCCCTACTATCTCCTGTTCAGTGACGATCGCCGGCAAGAGGAAGAGCGTCGTCTCTGGTTCTTCAATGGGATGCACTTCCCTGAGGCGATGACGCCCTTCGATATCATCACTGCCGAGGCAGGTTACCTCGCGATCGGCGAAATGAGCAGCCGGATGTTCTGCATCCCGCCAGCGATGGGGATCGATTTCCGCGTACTGAACGGCTACGTTTACATCAGCCCGACGCCGGTCACTGACCCCGCGCAGATCGAACAGCGGGCAGTCTGGTTCCAAGAGCGAGCTGGTTACTACTACGCGAATTGGCGAGCGTTCTACGAGGAGTGGAAGCAGCGACTGAGTGCGGAGGTCGAGCGACTCGTCGCGATCCGCTTCTCGGAACTCCCGGCAGTCGAACCTGCCGACTACGTCTTCCAGCGTCGCGGTTACGGTGCGTCGATGGATAATCTCGCGGCTTATCATGACCTGATCGACAGTATCTTCCGCGTGTGGCAGGTCCACATGGAAATCGTGATGATCGGCTTTGCCGCCTACTTCACGTTTTACGATTTCTGCAAGAAAGCGTTTCCGGAGATCTCTGACCAGCAGGTGACTCGGATGGTCGGGGCGATCGACGTCAGCATGTTCCGGCCGAACGACGAGCTGAAGCGGTTGGCCCGTCGGGCGCTCGAACTCGGTATCGCGGATCTTTTCCTCGCAAACGGTTCGGGTGCAGCAGTCTTCGCGCGGCTGCGCGAGAATGAGGCCGGACAGGCTTGGCTCAGGGAATGGGAGACCAGTGCGGATCCCTGATTCTACATGAATACGGGCGATGGTTTCCAACACCATCACCGGGCGTGGATCGATGATCCGACGCCGGTGGTGAGTGTACTGGCCGACTACATTCAGCGGCTGCGACGCGGGGAGAATTTCGAGCGAGACACCGCCGCGCTCCGCGAGGAACGCGACCGGATCACCCAGGGCTACCGCGAACTCTTGGCGACAGAGGAGGAACGACAAGCCTTCGACCAGATCCTGGCACTGACGCGCGAGGTCTACTACTCGATCGAGGACCACAAGTTCTACGTCAAGCACTGGTATCAGAGTCGGTTCTGGAACAAAGTCCGCGAACTCAGCCGGTTGTTCGTTGCCGGTGGCTTTTTCCGCGACGTGGAAGATATTTTCTTGTTGCACTATACCGAGGTCGAGCGAGCGTTGATGGATCTCCTGCTCAGCTGGAGCATCGGGACGACGCCGCGTGGTCCGGCCTACTGGCCGGACGAGATCGCCCGGCGCCAACGCATCATGGACCGTCTGCGAGCCTGGTCTCCGCCACCAGCACTCGGCGTGGTTCCGGAAGTCATCGGGGATCCAGCGATCATCATGCTGTGGGGAATCACACCGGAGCGCCTGCGTGCCTGGCTGAGTCCGGAGGAAGGGAACGTCCTCCGTTGGTTCGCTGCCGCACCCGGCGTGGCCGAAGGGCCAGCACGGGTCGTGCTGAGCATCGAGGAACTTCAAGAGGTACGGGATGGTGAGATCCTCGTGTGCTCGGTGACCGAGCCCAGCTGGGCTCCAGTACTGGCCCGCGTTCGTGGGATGGTCTCCGATATCGGGGGCGTGATGTCGCACGCGGCGATCGTCGCGCGCGAGTACCGGATTCCGGCGGTGCTCGGAACTGGCGTGGCGACCAAAAGGATCCGGACAGGGCAGTACCTGCGAGTCGATGGCGAGAACGGAGTCGTCACCATTCTTGACTGACCAATGGCGAGGTCAGGAAGGAGAACGGTTTCCGATGCGCCGATCACCATTCGTCCGCGAGCTCACTACCCTCGGCCATGCCGATCGGCCCCTGGTGGGGGGTAAGGCAGCGAGTCTGGGGATGCTCCTGGCGGCTGGCTGTCCGGTTCCATCTGGCTTCGCTCTGACGACCGAGGCCTACCGGTACTTTCTGGAGCGGAACGGTCTGACCGGTCTCTTCGAGTTCGTACAGGATGAGGAGAAGCGATTGGACGATGCAGCGACGCAGCTCTCGCGCCGCGTCGAGGAGGCGTTCCTCGCAGCGGCGTTGCCGGAGGATTTGGCCGATGAGCTCGCCGAGTCGTATCTCGAACTCGGGAAAGAGATCGGCCAGCCGGAGCCGGTGGTCGCGGTTCGCTCGAGTGCGGCAGATGAGGACAGCCGTACGGCGAGCTTTGCAGGGCAACACGAGACCTATCTCGGTATCCAGGGGATCGACTCACTGTTCCGAGCAGTGCGGCGTTGCTGGGCCAGCGCCTACACGCCGCGGGCGATCGCCTATCGCGTCCACCGTGGCCTCTCCTTGGCGGACGCTTCGGTCGGCGTCGTGGTGCAGCTGCTGGTCGAGCCGCGCGCGGCTGGAGTGCTCTTCACGCTCAGCCCGCGCACGGGCGATCGCTCGCTCATCGTGATCGAAGGCAGTTGGGGGCTCGGTCAGGCGGTCGTCGCTGGCGAGGTCACGCCCGATGAGTACGTGGTCAGCAAGGTGACGCTCGAACTGGTGCGCAAACAGGTCAATGCGAAGCCGTTCCGGTATCGGCGTGGGGGATCGGATGGCTCGCTGGTCCGTGAAGAACTTCCGCCCGATCTCGCCAGCGCACCCTGTCTCTTGGAGTCCGAGGTGATCGAGCTTGCCCGGCGCGCTCGCGAACTCGAGAAGCGACTGGGCTATCCCCTCGATGTGGAGTGGGCGATGTGCGATCAGCCGGAACGCGGAACGATCTTCTTCCTGCAATGCCGGCCGGAGACGGTATGGACTACCAAGGAGCGACCGCTCGCGACCCTGGCGGGGAGCAACCCGATCATGGCCATCGCGCAGACGCTGGTACGCTCGCCGAGCCGTCCTGGGAACGGATGAGGGCGCCTTCGGAACGATCAAACGATCGAGTGTCGGGTGGACTCTCGAAGCTCGGTGGCGAACCGGCAGACCGAGCGGGTACTAGGTGGGGTGCGCAGTATACCGCGAGTAAGGCAGCGCCTATCGTTCAAGCGTAGGATGGGGTCGAGCGCATCGTCAGAAAGCCGGGGGTGCGGGGCAGCACTCCCGGTCTCGGTACTGGTTGCCGATCGCCCCGGCAAGTGGGCGACACTCACTGCAGGTTGGCGAGGCGCTCGTCCAGGAACTGGACGTGATAGGCGGCCGCGACCACGGACGGATCGTCGGTGAGCTGGCGATGGAAGGATGCGGTGGTCGCGATCCCCTCGATCACGAGTTCGTCGAGGGCGCGCCGACCGCGAGCGAGGGCCTCGCTGCGGTCGCGACCCCAGACGATCAGCTTGCCGATGAGCGAGTCGTAGAAGGGTGATACCTCGTCACCTGTGCCGAAACCGAAGTCGCAGCGGATACCGGGTCCGCTCGGGAGTTCCATCCGCTCGATGATGCCGGGCGAGGGGAAGAAGCCGAGCGAGGGGTCTTCGGCGTTGATCCGGAACTCGATGGCGTGGCCGTGGAGTCTGATCTCGTCTTGACTCACGTCGAGTCGCTCGCCGGCTGCGATGCGGATCTGTTCTTTGACGATGTCGATACCGGTAACGAGTTCGGTGACGGGGTGCTCGACCTGGATGCGGGTGTTCATCTCCAGGAAATAGAACGAACCGCCGGCATCGAGGAGGAACTCGATCGTCCCGGCATTGGTGTAGCCAGCGGCACGGGCGAGGCGGACAGCCGCCTCGCAGATTTGGGCCCGCAGACCGGGCGTGAGGGCTGGGGATGGTGCTTCCTCCCACAGCTTCTGACGACGGCGCTGGATCGAGCACTCGCGCTCGAAGAGGTGCAGGACAGTACCGTGGTGATCGGCGAGCACCTGGACTTCGATGTGACGGGGGCGCTCGAGGAACTTTTCGAGGTAGAGAGAACCGTCACCGAAAGCCGCATGCGCCTCCTGCGCGGCGATGACGAGGGCCTGCTCGAGTTCGGCCCGATCGCGCACGATGCGGATACCGCGCCCGCCGCCGCCAGCAGCCGCCTTGACCATCAGGGGAAAGCCGATCCGATCGGCGAACGCGAGCGCCTCTTCCGACCCGACTGTCTCTGGGGTACCCGGGACGATCGGGACGCCGGCTGAGTCGGCGAGCTTGCGGGCGGCCGCCTTGTCGCCCATGAGGGCGATCGCCTCGGGAGAGGGACCGATGAAAACGAGACCGGCACCACGGCAGACGCGAGCGAACTGGGCATTCTCGGCCAGGAAACCGTAGCCAGGGTGGATGGCCTCCGCGCCGGTTTCGCGCGCAGCGGCGATGATGGCGTCGATGTTCAGATAACTGCGGGTCGCAGCTGCCGGGCCGACGCAGCGTGCCTCGTCGGCGTACCGAACATGGCGAGCTTGGGCGTCGGCCTCCGAATAGACGGCGACCGTGCGGATGCCCAATTCGCGACAAGCCCGCATGACGCGGAGGGCGATCTCGCCGCGGTTAGCAACCAGGATCTTCCGGAACATCGCACGGCATCCCTTCTTTTGTGTCGTGTGACAAGCCATTTTGTATCAGATTACAAAGGCTCGCCTCTTGACAGGCGAACCGTCTGGGCTCTAGCATACCGACAGTGGTGCTGGCTGTCATCGTCGCGGATCCGGAAAGAAGCGTGCTATCTCGGGCTCGTCGGGTTAAGGAGCGGGTCGGGTGTTGTGTTTTTCGGTGGATGAGCGGGGAGGGTGGCGATGAAACCGGCAGCCTTTGCCTACGAGCGGCCGGGGACCCTCGGTGAGGCGCTCGAGGCGCTGGCGCGGCATGGTTCGGATGCCCAGCCACTCGCTGGTGGGCAGAGCCTGGTGCCGATGCTGAGCTTGCGGCTGGCGCGTCCAGCGCTCTTGGTCGACCTCGGTCGTCTCGCCGGGCTCGACGAGTTGGTCGTGCGGAATGGTGCGGTCGAGATCGGCGCGATGGTGCGGCAACGACGGTTGGAGCGTGATCCGCTGGTCGCCCAGCACGTGCCGGTGCTCGCTGCGGCGACACGGTACGTGGGGCATCCCTCGATCCGGAATCGGGGTACGTTGGGCGGGAGCCTGGCTCATGCCGATCCGTCGGCTGAATATCCGGCGGTCGCGCTGGCAGTGGATGCGGAGATGGTCGTCCGCAGCGCACGAGGCGAGCGGACGATCCCGGCACGTGACTTCTTCCTGGGACCCTTCACGACCGCCCTCGCTGAGGACGAACTGCTCGTCGCGATCCGTTTTCCCGCATTACCGGCTGGCGCGGGTTGGGGTGTCGAGGAGATCGCGCGGCGGCACGGCGACTTCGCGCTCGCTGGAGCAGTCGCGGTGCTGGAGCGTGGGCCGGACGGAACGTGCAGTCGGGCGAGCGTGGCGCTCTTCGGTGTGGCGACGCGGCCGTTGCGGGCGACCGCGGTCGAGCAGGCGCTCGTCGGGCGGGTCCTGGACAATGTGACGCTGCGTGAAGCAGCCGCTCTTGCGGCGGATGCGATCGACGAGCCGCTCTCCGATGTGCATGGGTCAGCGACGTACCGGCGGCAGGTCACGCCCGTGGTGGTGCGACGAGCGATCGAGGCTGCCGCCGCGCGGGCCGGGTTCTGAGCGAGGGGAGGCGGGGCACGATGCAGCGAGTTCCGATCACGCTGACCGTGAATGGGCGGTCGATTTCTGCCGAGGTCGAAGCGCGCATGACGCTCGCCGATTTCCTGCGCGAGCAGCTGGGGCTCACTGGCACCAAATTGGGATGCGAGCACGGGGTCTGTGGGAGCTGCACGGTGCTGTGGGACGGTGCAGCGGTGCGCTCGTGCCTCGTGCTGGCCGCCCAAGCTGATGGGGCGAATCTGACGACGATCGAGGGGCTGGCGACCGGGGAAGCGATGCACCCGGTGCAGCAAGCGTTCTGGGAGCATCATGGGTTGCAATGCGGGTTCTGCACGCCTGGTATGGTGCTGACTGCCGTGGCGTTGCTCGAGGAGAACCCAGCCCCGAGCGAGGAGGAGATCCGGGAGGCTTTGAGCGGCAATCTCTGCCGGTGCACGGGATACCAGAACATCGTCCGGGCTGTCCGAGCGGCAGCGGAACAGATGCAAGCGGGCCGGGGATCATGAGAGGGGCGCAGCGATGACGCTTCAGATCTTGCCAAGGGGAAAGTGGGTCGGAGCTCGGGTCAAGCGGGTGGAGGATCCACGCTTTTTGACTGGCGAAGCACGCTATCTGGCCGATATCCAGATCCCGGGAACAGTGCATGCGGCATTCGTGCGCTCGCCATACGGACATGCGCGGATCCGACGTATCGAGACGAGTGCAGCGGAGGCGCTGCCGGGAGTGATCGCGGTCTACACAGCTGAGGATGTGGCGGCGCTTCCGCCACTGGCGAGTGGCCTCCCGATCGAGGGGCTCAAGCCGACACCGCAGTCGGTGTTGGCCAAGGACAAGGTGCGCTTCGTCGGTGAAGCGGTCGCGGTCGTGGTGGCCGAAAATCGCTACATTGCCGAAGATGCGGCGGAACTCGTCGAGGTGGAGTACGAGCCGCTGCCAGCGGTGACGCATGCCGAGCGCGCGATGGCCGCGGATGCTCCCATCCTGCACGAGGATCTGGGGACGAACGTCGTCTACCAGAAGGTCACGACTCTCGGCGACGTCGAAGGTGCTTTCGCCCAGGCTGATCGAGTTTTCCGGCGCCGCTTCCACACCAACCGGTTCGTGGCCTCGCCGATGGAGACACGCGGTTGCCTTTCGGTCTACGAGCGAGCGAGCGGGCAACTGACGTTCTATTCTTCGACCCAGATGCCGCATATGTTGCGACTCTTCCTCTCGTTGTTCCTGGGGATTCCTGAGCACAAGGTGCGCGTCATCTCTCCAGAGGTCGGTGGCGGCTTCGGGCAGAAGATGACGATCTATCCGGAGGAAGTCGTCATCGCCTATCTCGGCAAAGTTCTCGGGCGACCGGTCAAGTGGGTCGAGGACCGGTGGGAGAACCTCGCCGCCGCGACGCACGCGAAGGAGCAGATCATCGAGCTCGAGGCAGCCGTCCGCGCTGATGGCAAGGTGCTGGGGATGAAGGCGCGGCTGATCGGCGACGGGGGCGCCTATTCGTTCAACACGGCGAGCGCGCTGATCGAACCCCTGGCGGCTGCGGGGATCGTGCCGGGGGTCTACGATATTGCGGCGTACCAGCACGAGGTGATTGCGGTCTGCACGAACAAGGCGCCGGTCGGGGCTTTCCGCGCCGTCGGCTGGACGGCCGCGCAGACGGCGCGGGAGCTGTTCTTCGACGAGATCGCGCGCGAACTCGGGCTGGACCCGGCGGAGTTCCGGCGCCGCAACCTGATCAGCGAGTTCCCGCACACCACCGTGACCGGGATGGTCTACGACAGCGGCAGTTACCGGGAGTCGCTGGAGCGGGCTCTGCAACTCGTCGGGTACGACGAGCTGCGACGCCGGCAAGCCGAGCTGCGGCAACAGGGTCGGTACCTGGGAATCGGGATCAGCTTGTACGTCGAGCCGACGGCGTGGGGTTCGGAGATCGCGTTGCAAGCCGGCTTCCCGTTCCCCTCGCACGACAACGCGACGGTGACGATCGATCCGACCGGAAAGGTGCGCGTCGCGGTTAGCGTGCACAGCCATGGTCAAGGGCACGAAACGACGCTGGCCCAGGTGGCAGCCGAGATCCTGGGTGTCTCGATCGACGACGTTATCGTCGAGCATGGCGACACCGAGCGTGCGCCCTGGGGCATGGGCACCTATGCGAGTCGAAGCGCGGTCATTGGTGGTGGCATGGTGGCACTGGCAGCGCAGGAAGTGCGCGAGAAGGTGCTGCGCGTCGCCAGTCGCCTCCTCGAGGTGGCGCCGGAAGATCTAGAGATCCAAGACGGCACCGTCTTCGTCCGCGGCGCACCGGATCGCTCGTTGAGCATGTTCCAGGTTGCCTTCGCAGCCTATTTGGACGGACGCGTGCGGGCGGAGGGGGAGGAGCCGCTGCTTTCGGCGACCAAGTTCTACGATCCACGGGCCACGTATTCGAACGGATGCATCGTTACCGTCTGCGAGGTGGACGGCGAGACGGGTCTCGTCCGGCTCGACAAGATCGTGGCGGTCGAAGACTGTGGGACGATGCTCAACCCGATGATCGTCGAAGGGCAAGTGATGGGTGCGATCGCTCAAGGGATCGGCGGTGCGCTCTACGAGGCGATGGTCTACGACGAGAACGGGCAGCTGCTCACCGATAGCTTCGTGACGTACGCGTTACCGACGGCGACCGAAGTGCCGGAGTTGGTAATCGATCACCTCGAGACTCCCTCGCCGGTCACGATCGGTGGCATCAAAGGGATCGGTGAAGGTGGACTCTTGGCATCGCCGGCATCGGTCGCAGGCGCAGTGCTCGATGCCATCTGGCCGGCTGGTCGAGCGATCGAGGAGCTGCCGCTGACGCCGGAGCGGGTACTGGGCGCGCTCCAGAAGCAGGGCGGCGCGTAAGGAGGTGACGATCGAGCACGCGTCTCGTTTTCGGCACATGGATGGATGGGATGGTCGCCATTCCCTGGCTTTCCGCCAGGGAATGGCACGAGTAGCTGGACGAAGGAGCGAGAGGATGCGAGGAGGGGATACGAAGGATCAGTTCGGGCGACTGACGCGACGTGGTCTCTTGCGCTCGTTGGCAGTGACCAGCGCCGTGGCAGTGGCTGGTGGCCTCTTGGCTGCCTGCGGCGGAGGCGGGGCGACTCCGACACCTGCGAGCAGTGGTGCACAGCCGACTGCCGCGCCAGCTGCGACACCGACGAGCGCTCCAGCTGCTGGAGCGACACCGACAGCGGCGGCCGCGACGGAAGAGCTCTGGGACGTCGTCGCTTATTACGGCACGTACGACGTCTCGACCAAGCAGCCGGGTCGGCCAGCCGGCAGCTTGCAGGGGCCGAAGTACGAGAAGTGGACGCGGCCAAAGGCGAACAAGCCGTACATGATCGGCGTCTCGTTCCCGCACCTCAAGGACCCGTACTGGCTGGCGGTCGATTACGGGATCGTCGACGAAGCACAGATCCTCGGGGTGGGGATCGAGCTGGTCGCGGCCCAGGGGTACAACGACTTGACTGGGCAAATCAATCAGGTGGAAAACCTGGCCAACCGCGCGGACATCGAGGGGATCATCCTGGCTGCGATCAGTTACGCCTCGCAGGATCAACTGGTGACCGACATCGTCAAGAACAAGAAGAAGCCGGTCATCGAGGTGATCAACGACATCCAGGCGCCAGACATCATGGCCAAGGCGCTGGTGTCGTTCTACGACATGGGGTATGCAGCTGGTCAGTTCGTCGCGGAAGATTCCGGCGGTCAGGAGGTGACGGTCGTCTTCCTGCCTGGTCCGGCTGGTTCCGGTTGGGCGCCGGATACGGTGGATGGCTTCAAGGCAGCGGTCGAAGAGAAGGTTCCCGGCAAGGTGAAGATTCTGGACGTCAAGTGGGGCGACACCGGGAAGGATGTGCAGGTCTCGCTGATCGAAGATGCGCTCAATGCCTATCCCGATGTCACCTACCTCGTCGGGAATGCGGTCGCGGCCGATGCGGCACCGGACATCCTGGCGAACCGGGCCAAGAAGCCGAAGGTGGTCTCGACCTACATCATCCCGCCGCTCTACGACAAGATCGCCGAGGGGAAGGTCGCGGCAGCACCGACGGACTTCACGGCTCTCCAAGGGCGCATGGCGGTGGATATGATGGTGCGGATCCTGAATGGGGAGAAGCCGGGCGTGGATTTCCCGTTCCGGGCTGGACCGATCATCAAGGTGGTCACGCCCAAGAACTACAAGGAGTTCAAGTATGAAGACATGTTCGGTCCGCGTGATTTCCGTCCGGTCTTCTCGGTGAAGCCGAAGGCGTGACGAGGCCGACGCATGGCGGAGCTCCTGCGGGCCATCGAGGTCTCCAAGCGCTTCCCGGGTGTGCTCGCTCTCGACCGGGTCTCGTTCGAGCTGCGTGCGGGGGAGGTCCATGCGCTCGTCGGCGAGAACGGGGCAGGGAAGTCGACCCTCGTCAACATCTTCGCTGGTTCGCTTCATCCAGACGGGGGGACGATCGAGCTCGAGGGGCGACCGGTGCAGATCCGGTCGCCCCACCATGCTCAAGAGTTGGGGATCCGCGCTGTCTTCCAGCACCTGAGCTTGGTGCCAGCGTTGAGCGTCGTAGAAAACATCTTCTTAGGGCGGGAGTTGACGACTCCCGGGCTTCTGCGCAAGGCAGCGATGCAGGCGCGCAGTGTGGCTCAACTGGGTCTCTTCGATGCTGGAATCTCGCCCACTGCGAAGGTGCGTGATTTGACCGTGCCGCAGCGCTATCTCGTCGAGATCGCCAAGGCGACGCTCGAACGACCGAAGGTCCTGATCCTCGACGAGCCGACCGCTTCCCTGACCGACCGTGAAACGCGCGTGCTCTACGATCTCGTCCGGGAACTGCGCGGGCAAGGGGTGGGGGTAATCTGGATCACGCACCGCTTGGAGGAACTGTACGAGATCGCCGACCGCGTGACGGTGATGCGGGATGGTCGGCATGTCGCGACCTTGTCGGTGCACGAGACGACGACGGACCGGCTGATCACATTGATGACCGGTCGGGAATACGAGCAAATCTACCCAGTGCTGCAGCCGGTTCCCGAATCAGCTGCAGTCGTTCTGGCGGTTCGTGGTTTGACGACTGCGCATGGCCTTCGGGAGGTACACCTGACGCTCCGCGCCGGTGAAATTCTCGGCGTGGGCGGATTGATCGGTTCGGGAAAGGGACTTCTCGGGCGAGCGCTCGTGGGTCTGGAGCCGATCACGGCAGGGGAAATCGAGCTCTTCGGGGAACGAATCCCGCTCGATCGGATCAGCCCGCACACGCTCTTGGAGCGAGGGCTCATGTATTTCCCGGCTGACCGGCGCCACGAGGGTCTCTTCACCAATCGCTCGGTGCTCGAAAACATGACGATCGCAGCGCTCGAGCAGTTCCAGCGAGCGGGGGGCATCCTCGACAAGCGGCGTGAGCGGCGCATGGTGACCGAATACATCCGGCGCTTGGCCATCGTTCCCCCGAATCCCGATGCGCGGGTGCGTAATCTCTCGGGTGGGAACCAGCAGAAGGTAGCGCTGGCACGTGGCATGATCCGGACCACCCGAGTCTTCGTGCTGGACGAGCCGACGCAAGGGATCGATGTCGGTGCGAAAATCGCTGTCTACGAGCTCTTGCACGAACTCGCCAGACAGGGGGCGGCAGTCCTGTTCATCACCTCGGATATGCTGGAGCTGCTGCACGTCTGTCACCGGGTCGCGGTGATGTTCCAGGGGGAACTCGTGGCGATCATGCGCCACGAGGAAGTGTCCGAGGAACGCTTGTTGCAGTCCTACTTCGGGCACACAAGAGAGGAGGTCGGGCGGACCGGTGTCGACGCCGCGTGAAGTCGCGACCGGACGCTATGTCGCTCTCGGACGTCTCCGCTGGGTGCGAGGGGTCATCGATCAACTGGGGCTTCTCCCGGTTTTGCTGATCGGCCTCTTGCTCTTCTTTTCCATCGCTTCGCCGAACTTCTTTACGCGTACGAACCTCTCGACCATCTTGACACAGGCGCTTTTCTTGATCATCGTATCGGTTGCCCAGACATTGGTGCTCCTGACTGGTGGCTTCGATCTTTCGATGGGCTCCTCGATCGCCATGGTCAGTATCGTGGTCGGCCTGCAGCTCCTGGATCACCCGGACGCACCACTGACTGGTCTGGTGATCGCGACCCTGGCAGCGATCGCGGTGGCGACCGGTATCGGTGCGCTCAATGGACTGTTCGTCTCGGTGTTTCGCGTGCCGCCGTTCATCGTGACCCTGGCCATGATGACGGCGGTGTCCGGTCTGGCTCTGAAAGTTTCTCGCGGAGTACCAGTGTTCGGCTTGCCCGGTTATTTCTCCAGCACCCTCTATACCGGTAAAGTGTTGGGCATTCCCGTTCCCTGGTTCGTCATGGTGCTCGTCCTCTTGGTCATGTATCTCCTGCTGCACTGGACGCGCTTTGGGCGGTACTGGTACGCGATCGGAAGCAATGCGGAGGCGGCGCGCCTCTCGGGCATCGCGGTCCGTTTCTATCTCTTCCTCGCCTATGCGATCGCTGGGGTCCTGGTGGGGGTGACTGGTCTCTTGCTGACGGCACGGGTGGGGTCGGGTGAGCCGACCTTGGGGGCGAGCTTCCCGTTGGAATCGATCGCAGCGGCGGTGCTCGGTGGAGTCTCGATCCGCGGTGGCGAGGGGAATATCTTCGGTGCGGCGCTGGGTGCCGTTTTCCTGGTCATGCTGCGCAATGGTATGGACATCATGGGGATCAGCACCTACACGCAGTTGATCATCACGGGCGCGCTGCTGGTCGTGGCAGTGATCATCGATAACTGGGTGCATCGTGAGCGGTAGGACGGGAAGGGGGAACGTGATGGCGGAGCACACGATCAAATCACCGTTGCCAGGCATCTTTTATCGGCGACCCAGCCCGGATGCGGCGCCGTTCGTCGAGGAAGGACAGACGATCCAACCGGGGACGGTCATCGGCCTGGTCGGTGTGATGAAGACGTTCCACCAGATCACGGCCGATGTCGGCGGGAAACTGGTGCGCTTCCTGGTGGAGAACGAAGAGGCGATCCGACCCGGCCAACCGATCGCGGTGGTGAGCGACGAGGCCTGACCCCGGTAGGCAGCGGAAGGAGCGAGCGGTCATGATGGGCACTGGTCCTCATCCCTCAGGAGTGGTCCTGGCGAGCTTCCCGGAGCGGAACGGCCGCCCGAGCGTGGTGTACCGCAATGCGGGAGACAGCTTCCTCTTGGTCGAGTTCGGCGAGATGGTTTTCGACCTGACGATGAGCTTCCGCGTGCTGGGGCTGGACGATGCGATCAAGCGACATCGACCAGCAGGACTCATCGAGACGATCCCGGCCCTGCGCAGTATCTTGATCAACTACGATAGTCGACAGATCGGGGTGCGCGATCTGATCGATTTCGTCGAGGACCAATACGAGCATCTGCCCCCGTTCGAGAACCTCGTGGTGCCGAGCCGGATCGTCGAACTGCCGATCGCCTTCGACGACAAGTGGACGCGCGAAGCGATCGCTCGCTACGTCCAGTACCAGCGAGCCGATGCACCGAACGTGATCGACGGAACGAACTCCAAGTACGCGGCCATGTACAACGGACTGCGCGATGAGGAAGAGTTCTTCAGCTACATCATGGCGACCGACTGGTGGAATGCTGCACTCGGCTTCTTCCCCGGTCTGCCGTTCGCCTATCCGTTGGATCCGCGCTATGCGGTCGTCCTGCCGAAGTACAACCCGACGCGACACTGGACACCGGCTGGAACGGTCGGTATCGCCGGACCGTGCTTGGCCATCTATCCGGTGGAATCGGCCGGAGGCTATCAGATCTTCGGGCATACGGTGCCGATCTACGATCCGCAACAGCGCAATCCAGCTTTCCGCGAGAGTCCCGTCCTCCTACGCCCAGGCGACCGCCTGCGCTTCCGCCCACGGGTGACCGACGACGAACTGGAGGCGATGATCCAAGCGGTCTACGACGGCACGTACCAGTACCGAATCGACGAGACGGCGACCTTCGACGTTGGTGCGTATCTCAAGTTCCTCAAAGAGGTGGAGCCGGAAGCGGAGGCGTTCCGGCGTCGCCAGGCCGAGGCGGCTGCTCGTGTGCCGGTTCCGTGATGCTCGCGAGAAGGCAGGAAGGGTGGAGGAGCCATGCTCGAGGTACGGAACGGCGGCTTCGAAACGACGGTACAGGACTATCCGGGGCGGATCGGGATGCTGTCGCTCGGCTTCGCACCGGCGGGTCCGATGGACGACTATGCGTTCCGTTTCGCCAACGTGCTCGTCGGCAATCCCCCGGGTGCGGCTGGGCTGGAAATCACGGCCGGCGGGCTCGTGGTTGCCTTCCGGGACGAGCGGGCGATCGCGATCTGCGGTGCCGACATGGGGGCGAAACTGAACGGCCAGCCGGTGGAACTTTGGCGCAGCTACCTGGTGCGAGCTGGCGATGTCCTGGAGTTCGACTATCTGCAGGGGGCCGGCTTCCGCACGTACCTGGCAGTGAGTGGCGGGATCGACGTTCCACCGGTGCTGGGGAGCCGCGCCACGTATCTGCCCGGTGCCATCGGCGGGCTGGAAGGGCGGAAGCTGCAGGCTGGTGACACGTTGCCGTTGGGCGAGCCGGTCGTCGATCCGGCGCAGGCAGCTGGACGACGCGTGCCGAGCGCGCTGGTGCCGAGCTATCCGGGTTACAACGAGGTGTGGGAAGTGGAGGCGACGCGCGGGCCGCAAGCGGATCCCGATTACATGACGGCCGACGACATGGCCTTCTTCTTCTCGCACCAATGGAAGCTGGACGCTGCCTCCAACCGGACCGGCTACCGGCTGGACATCCACAAGTGGCAGTGGGCCCGCACGAGTGGTGGTGCCGGTGGCGGGCATCCTTCGAACATCCTGGACAACGGCTATCCGGTCGGGGCCGTGAATGTCTGCGGTGATCAGCCGATCATCCTCTGCATCGATGGTCCCACGCTGGGTGGCTTCATCTGCAACGCCGTGGTCGCTAAGGCTGCGATGTGGAAGCTCGGGCAGATGGTCCCGGGTTGGAGCTACATTCGGTTCAAGGAGGTCACGCTCGAGGAGGCGATCGCGCTCCTCAAGAAGCAGGACGAGACGATCCACGAGAGCAACCTCGAGAGGAGCTGAGCCATGGCCCGCGTCATCGACATCAACTGCGACATGGGCGAAAGCTTCGGTCGCTGGACGCTCGGCAACGATGCAGCACTGATGCCATACATCACCTCAGCGAACATCGCCTGCGGCTGGCACGCTGGCGATCCAGCCGTCATGCGGCAAACGGTCGAACTCGCGGTGGCGCATGGGGTCGGCATCGGCGCGCATGTCGGCTTTCCCGACCTCCTCGGTTTCGGCCGTCGCCGCATCGACGTCACGCCGCAGGAGGTTTATGACTATACTCTCTACCAAGCCGGCGCACTACAGGCGTTCGCTCAGGCAGCCGGTGTGCGACTGCAGCACGTCAAGCCGCACGGAGCGTTCTACGTGATGTGCTCGCAGAACGAGGAACTGTGCGAAGCGCTCTGCCGGGCGATCAAGGCGCTCGGCAACGGGATCGCGCTCGTGATGATGGGCGATATCGCTCCGCGGGTCGCAGCCTCGGTCGGTATCCCGATGGCGCGCGAGGGTTACATCGACCTCAACTACAACCGCCAGGGGCAACTGGTGCTCGAGCGCCGCAAGCAGGCGTGGGACCCCGAAGAAGTCGCCCGGCGCGCCGTGGAGCTGGTCCTGCACGGTCGTATCCCGACGATCGAGGGGGAGACGCTCCAGGCCGAGGTGGAGACGATCTGCATTCATGGCGATGCGCCGAATGCACCAGAGATTGCCCAGCGGGTGCGCCAGCGCCTGGAGGAGGCAGGTGTGGTCGTCCGCCCGTTGGGGGCGGGAATGACGGCGACCGCCTGAGTTTCGGCGATCGCTGATCGGTTCGTCTAGGGAAGGAGAGGGAGGTCGAATGAGTTCGGTCGTCTTGGCGGATCTGGCGCTGCCGCGGAGCTGGCGGGAGCAGGCGGGGGTGCGGCTCGCGGCCAATGTCGTGCTGGTGGTGGCCGGGAGCCTGCTCACGGCTCTGGCGGCACAGGTGAGCATCCCGCTGCCATTCACGCCGGTGCCGATCACCGGGCAGACCTTCGCCGTTCTCCTGGTGGGTGCGGTTCTCGGCAGCCGGCGCGGAGCAGCGAGCATGGCGCTCTATGTCGCGCAAGGGCTGGCCGGGTTGCCGGTCTTTGCCGGTGGTAAGGCGGGGTTGGCAGTGTTGCTGGGTCCGACCGGTGGGTACCTCATCGGTTTCATCGCGGCGGCGTTCGTGACCGGCTGGCTGGCCGAGCGTGGTTGGGATCGGCGACCGCTGACCACGGCTTTGGCGATGGTTCTCGGGAATCTCGTGATCTACCTCCTCGGTGTCTCTTGGCTCGCTGTTTTCGTCGGCATCAGCAAGGCGCCGTTACTGGGCATGGTTCCGTTCATTCCAGGAGACATTCTCAAGATCGTGCTGGCGACCGTCGCGTTGCCCGGAGCGTGGTGGGTGGTGCGCCGCCTGGGTAGTGGGACGATGAGCTGAGCCCGTTACCCTCTTCCGCGATGGCCGGCCCCCTGTGCGGCGGGCCGGCCTCGTTTTTGGTGCAGTGCTTCCCAGAAAATGGCCCACTGGTGTGCGGACGCTCGTTGCCTGAGGCGCAGGACCGGGAAAGCGGCGGCCGGGCATTGCTGCCGGGCATTGCTCCAGTTGGTCGCGGGTCGATCAGGCCGGTGGCCCGTGGCGAAGGCTGACGAGAACCTGTTGTGGTGCGATCTGGAAATGGTTTAAGAGGCTTTGCGCGCTGCGGACGACGTCTCGCGCGCTCAGATTGAGGTTGAGCCAGAGACCGTTGCTGAGTCGTTTCTTGGACACGAAACTCCTCCCCGTTGGATGGATCGGCTCCGTATTGACGAGGTACTGCTTCGGCCCCATCGGGACGGGGCAGGCGACCGAGGTCAGCTTGCCCTGCGCGACCAGCCACTCGGCGACTTCGAGGAGCAGCGACTTCCACGTCTTCAGGTCGCGCTCGCTGCCGTCCGGGAAGCGGATCCGGCTCGGCGGCGGGTCGCCAGGATGCGGTCGCAAGGCAGTCAGCGGAATCCACTCTGGAGGCGGTGGAGGCGGAGGGATTATGCGCTCGTACAGCCGGCGCCAGAGAGCCTCGGTGAAGGCGAGAGCGAGTGCCGGGATGCTGCGTTGGGAATCCGCCAGGTCCAGGGCGTAGCGCGGCTGCTTGAGCTGCTGTGGCTCGTAGAGGAGCCAGCGGCGGCCGTCGCTGACACCGACGTAGCGGGGTGCCTGGCCCTGGCGGAGCAGCTCCCACGCGTAGCTGACGGCAGCCGAATGGGCGATATCGAGTTTCTCGCCGAGCTTCTTGACCTCGAGGACGAGTATCGTCTGGTCTCCACTGCGGAGCAGGTAATCGGCTCGCCCGCTCCCTGCTCGCACTTCCACCTGCACGGACGTCGGATCGTCGGTCGGCCAGCCGAGGGCTCGCAAGAGGGGGTCGATCAGGCTGACGCGCGTTTGCGCCTCGTTGGATTCCAGGAGCGACTTCTGCGCCTGCAGGCGATCGCGCAACCGCTCCAGCACCTGGCAGAGATCGTCGATCATGCGGCCAGTACCTCCTCACTGATTCTTTTTCGCACAGGGAAGGCGACAGGTCAAGGACGAGTGACTGGCTCGATTGTCCCGATCGTGCGAGCCACTGCCGGTCAGCGATGGTCGCGGCCCAGCGACCGAGCGGGTTGCGCAGGCGCTCGAGGCGGGTGAGCGACCTGGCCGGGAGACTCAGGCGATCATCCGCGAACGTTCGACTCCGTGGAGCTGAGCGATGCTCAGCTCGACTCGGGCGCGCCGCCCAACGCGGTGCGCCAGCGGTGCAGCGAGGAGCCCAGGCGTCGGAAGGCTTCGGTGATCACTTCGCGCTCGGCGCGATCGAGGGTGGCGGGATCGGTCGTCTCCAGGAGTTGACGGAGCCGCTCGACCGCGGTAACGAGCTGGACTGCGCGGGATGATCGACGGGTGGAGCGAGCCGGTCGCGGCGTGGCTGACCCGATCGGGCGGATGAGTTGCCGGAGCTGAGGCAGGAGCTCTCGGGGATCGAGCAGGGCGAGGTCGGTGCGCTCGCGCAGCGTGCGGGCGAGTCGCTCGATCTCCGCTTGCGGAAGACCGTCCTGCTCGATGAGCTGGGCCACCGCGATCTGGAGCGGCTCGGGAAGCCCCTGGAGCGGTCGCGTCTGCTTCTCCGAGAGCCGGCCAGCCCGGATCGCTTCCTGCACCGGTTCCGGCAGCTTCTCCGTGGCGAGGAGCTGGAACAGTCGGCTGCGCTTGATCCCGACCGTCTCGGCGACCTGTTCCCAGGGGACGTCGCCTAGCTGTTGCTTGAGGCGGCGCAGTGCAGCCGCTCGGTCGAGCGCGTTCAGATCCTCGCGCAGGATGTTCTCCATGAGCTGCTGGATGAGTCGCTGCTCGTCGCTGACCTGCCGGACGATGGCTGGGATGGTGGCGAGACCAGCCAGCTGGGCGGCCCGCCAGCGCCGCTCGCCGTGAATGATGACGTAGCGGTCGCGCGTCGCGTCGTACCGCACCGCGATCGGCTGGAGCACGCCCTGCTGGCGGATGGAGGCGGCCAGTTCTTCCAGGCGCTCCGGATCGAAGGTACGGCGCGGCTGATCAGGGTCAGGCTCGATGCGGTCGAGCGCGATCTCGCGTGCCTCGGCGAGTTCGCGGGTACCGCGTGCCTGGGGTGACGTATCGGCGAGCAGGTCATCGACGGTAAAGCGCCGTCGGCGGGTAGTTGGGGAGAGCGGAGACTCAGACACGACTGGTACTCCCGACGAGTTCGACGATGGCAGCAGCAGCCTGCCGGTAGGCTGCAGCCAGGGGAGACCGCGGCTGGTACTGCAGGATCGAGGTGTGCTCGGCTACCGCCTCGGCGCCCTTGATCGAGAGCGGGATACTCGGCAAGAGCGGGAGATCGGGGAAGCGCTCGCGCAGCGTGGCGAGCATGTCGGCGACCAGGCGCGAGGAGTGGTGCACTTTGGTCGGCAGGAAGCCGAGCACGGTAAGGCGCGGGTTGAGCCGGCGCACCCGGTTGACCGTCTCGAAGAGGCGACGCAAGACCATGAGCGAAAGCGGATGCGGCTCGATCGGAATGACCAGGGCGGTCGCGGCGACCAGGATGTTGACGCTCAGGATGTTGAGGGCCGGTGGGCTATCGATCAGGACGTAGTCGTAGGGCAAGGGTTCAGCTGCAGCGAGCGCGTGCGCCAGCCGCCGCTCGCGCTCGAGTGCATTCAAGAGTTCCAGTTCCGCAGCAGCCAGATCCGGATGGCTCGGGACGAGGTCGAATCCGGCGATCCGCGTCGCCACGATGGTCTCGCTGAGGGGAAGCGGATCCTCGACAAGGAGGTCGTAGACCGAGACCTCCAGCCGGGCGATATCGATCCCGAGCGCCATCGTCAGGCTGGCCTGGGGATCGAGGTCGAGCGAGAGTACCCGGTAGCCGCGCTCAGCCAGCGCAGCTCCGACGTTGAGCGTACTCGTGGTCTTGGCGGTTCCACCTTTCTGGTTGAAGAACGCGATGACCGGCGTCACGCCTGGCTCCCTGTACGGACACCCGCAGAGGAAGGCTACCAGAGGTCACCGTCTGTGTCCAGGAGCGAGGGACGATTCCCATCCCGGTGTTTCCCTGGGACGCAGGCAGTCGGGCAGCGCGGTGTCCCGATCCGTGGGGGCAACCCACCACCGACGACGCGGCTACAGCCCCGTGTTTGTCTCGAAGACGGATCCAAGCGGAAGCACACTGAGCCCAGCGAGCGGCACCGGGTGCTGGCCGACGAGCGCGTCCCGATGCCGAAGGTCGGGTGCATGCTGTTTACCAGAACTGCTCGAGCAGCGCCGATCCGCGGCAGGCGCGGGCGTGACCTACCTGGCACGAGACAACCGGCCAGCCCAAACGTCTCCGCAGGCCCAGGGCGTGTCACTCCTCTGGCAACGAGGCAGCGTCGGTTCGCGACGCTCGATCGCGCAGCGACCATCTCGGACTGTGCGGCCACGATCGATCCGTGTAGGGGCCAGGCGTGCCTGACACGTCTGTGCCATCAGGGCTGCGAAATGTTCCCGTTCCCGCGCCATCCGGCGCGGGCGGGCGAGGCACGCCTCGCCCCTACAGGGCGTGGCGAATGAGGGACGGTGACCTGCCCATCGCCCACCTGTGGCCGAGAGACCACCGCCGTCCCTGTGCAGGTGTCAGGCGTGCCTGACCCGTCCGGCCCGCCAGGGCCGGAAACCACCCCCATTACCGCGCCTACTGTGCGGACGGGCGAGGCACGCCTCGCCCCGACACGTGAACGGGTCGTCGCCGATCAGGAACGGTCCCCGACGCGTTGCCCAACGGCCCGCATCGACCACCGCTGTTCCGGTAGGGGTCTCGCGTGCGTGACCCAGCCGGGCCGTCGGGCCCGGGAACGAACCACGTACCCGCGCCATCCGCCGCGGGCGGGCGAGGCACGCCGCGCTCCTACGGAAACAGGGGCGTGGCCTGTTGGCGACGGTCGCCACCGGCTCGTCCACCAGCACTCTTGAGGCCATGTTCGCCCCCTGTAGGGGTCAGGCACGCCCGACCCGTCCGGCCCCGTGAGGCTGAGGCGCCCGCACTGCGCTCGCACCGCGAGCCCGGCTGGGTGCAGTCTGCTGCGCCCACACGCGGACGACGGCTCACCCGCCTGCAGCCGCCGGCGCACCACCGCCGCACTCGAGGTGGGCGAACGCTGCGTTCACGAAGGCAGCGAGCGCCACTAGGAGGAAGAGGATCAGCACGACGAGCAACACCAGCACCAGCCGCCGGATCCAGACGACCTCTCAAGGTATCCGCTGGGGAGACTGACTGCTCATCACGTACCCGCCTCGGACGACGAGTCACCGTTCCCGAAGGCATGATGCGTCACGTAGGGATACCGTACATAGGGGCAGTTCAGCTGCGGCAAGAAGCAGATCTTGCCGGACCGATACACACGCACGAACGGTTGGCCTACACCACCAGCGACACCATAGCCGCTCTCACCGAGGTAGCGATAGAGTGGGTCGTTGACACGCACCTGCACCCAACTCTGCCAGCTGGTAATGCTCGATCCGTCCCCGCACCAGTAAATATACTGTTCGTAGCTCCACAGCACATAGCCGAGCAAAGCAGCTACGGCTCGGACATAATTCATCCGCGTCCAGCAGCCGGCGGCAGCAACAGCGAAGTCGCCGATTGCCGAACTCGTCGAACCGGTCTCGATCACTGCCTGGGGATCGATGCTCTCGATGGCCCGCTGCTGGGCTGGCGTCAACGCGCGCCAGGCAACCGCGAAATCCGGTGCCGTCACGAGCTGCTGCCGGAGCGCGACGGCCTCGGCGAGCGAGACCTCGTCTCCCTTCGCGCTGACGCCGAGCGGGAGGACGGTGAAGAGGACAAGCGCTGCCAGCACGGCAGCGAGCCGACGCCACGACCGATGCGAAGCACACCTCCCGTTCTCTCGGTCGACACAGGTGGGGTACCCCAACCGACAGAGTATCAGAGAGAGATGTCAACCCCATCCAGCACGGTCGTGGACCTGTAGGCGCTACCCGCTCCAGACAGACGCTGCGGTTCGCGGCGCGACGGATGGCACCGATGGCTCCAGCGAGTCGACGCGGTCGACAGGCCGCTCAGTCCGCCGGTAGGGGGACGCGGTCGAGCACTGTCCGCTCGAGCGCGAGGCGGTCGCACACCTGCACGAGCAGGTCGCGGAGCACGGGAACTGCCCGGTTGTTGGCATGAACCGAGACCGAGGCGACCGTCTCACCGGAGTCGAGCACGAGGGTGAGTTCGTGCGCCCGCAGCGACTCGACCTCGACCGGAACGCCGATAGCTCCGTGGGCAGCTGGCAGCGCCTCCGGTGCCAGCTCGTAGGTCACCAGGCTCCACCCCCGGAGCTGGTCTGGTTCCTGACCGGTCAGCGCGCGACGGACAACGAGGGGCCAGCCATCGACCTCGACAACCGTCCCCTCGGTCAGACCGGCAGGCGCACGTTCCGCCGCGTTCTGGGTGGCGAGCGCGTCAGCAGCCGCCGCTGCGCTTTTGGCGTCGGCGAACCGGTAGAGCGTCACCGCGACGTTCGGCTATTCGAACTCGGGCTGGCGCTGACCGGCCAGTTGCCAGACGACCCGCGCCCCCTCGCGGTAGGCGCTCGCAGTGGCAGGAGCTGCACCGGAGAGCGGGAACGCGGCGACCGGCTCGACCGGAGCAGCTTGAAGGCTCCAACCAGCCGGGGACATCAGCGGGACGAGCAGGTCGGCGAGCGGCCGGCTGGTCCCACCCCGCTCCGCTGTCCAGTACCAGCCGAACGCCAGTGCCAGGGCGAGCAGGCCAGCGACCGCTCGATACGAGACAGTCTCTCGCTCCAGCTCTGTCCGTTGGTAAACCCGCGCATGACGCAGCTCCTCTCCGCTCAGCGGATCCACATCGTGGCGCGGTCATTCGCCGCGGTCCATGCTCCAGAACGCTGACTGAAAGACGTTATCGTGTAGAGCCAGGTTTTGGGCAGGAGCAGGACGTTCCGCTGCACGCCTCCTTGATTCGTGCAGTTCCACTGGGAAATGCACCCGTGGTTGCTCCCGCAGGTCGCCGCATCGCCCCCTGGCCCGACGTCGTGCTGGCCATGCCCATACTGGCCAGGGAAGAACGCGCCGTATTCGGCGAAAGGGCAGAACGATCAGGTCACCTTGTCCACACGGTAGGCCGAGGCGACGACCCACGAACCGGCGTTGACCGAGAGCGGCGGGAAGAGACCGATCGCGAGTACGAGCAAAAGTACGCAAAAGTACGAGGAAAGCCCGTCGGGTAGCAGACGCTCGGTCGCGCACGCGTCGCTCCGGTGCTCGCCACATGACGTGCTCCTTTCCCGGGCTCACGAACTGATCGAGCGGTATTGCTAACAGCAGCCTACCGGAGAGAAAGATAGAGAGTTGTCAAGGCTTCTTTTCGTCGATCTCGAGCCGTGGTGCACCGAGCGACGAGCCGAACCGGTGAGCCACTCCAGGAATGCGGCAAGGCGCGACGTCACGAGAGCTGGAGTCGGCTGCTGTTCAGGCAGGAGCGCTCAGCGATCGAAAGCACCCGGGTACCGGGGCAGGCAGAGGGAGCACCGGACTCCCGCCCGTTGACGATACGCGCGACGACGCGTGCGTGGGGCAGCGCCAGTGAACGACTCGGCCGTGAGCGCGTGCATCGGCCGGTCGGGCTGGCGCCGGCCGATGGTAGTCGGTCGGACGATCCGCTTTTGGCCAACCGGGCAACGCTGCTCAGGGCACCAGGGCCACGCGGCTTTCGACCTCACCCGCGCGCAACCGTTCGACCCAGGTGAGGATTTCGTCGAGCGGGTGCGTTTCCACGCGGGGCCGGATGATGCCGCGGGCGATGAGGTCGAGAACAGTCGCGAGTTCCTGCCGGGTACCCCAAAACGAGCCGAGGACAGCGATCTCGTCGGAAACATCGCGAAGCCCGAGGAGTGGACCACCGACGCTGCCCAGGCCGACGAGGACGATGCGTCCGCCGCGGGCGACGAGTTGCTGGGCGAGCAGCTTGGTCTGATCGGTGCCGACGAAGTCGGCGACCAGCGTGATGGGTCGATCCAGGGGCGGGTTTTGGGGATCGAGCTGCCGGCTGTCCAGCGCGATGGCTGCGCCGTGCTGGCGGGCGAGTTCCAGCTTCCGTTCCTGGATGTCGAGGGCCAGGACGACGGCGCCGAAGGCACTGGCGATCTGGACGGCATGCAGACCCAGGCCCCCGACACCGATGATGGCGACACCCTCGCCGGGCTGGAGACGACCGACCGTGAGCAAGGCGTGATACGACGTGAGGACCGCGTCGGTCGCGACCGCTGCCTCAGCGTCGGAGACAGTGTCCGGCACGGCAACGAGGGCCTGGGCAGGCACTGTGACGTACTCGGCGTACCCGCCGTCGCGGGCGATTCCGATCCAGCGACTCTCGGTGCAGAGGTTGTCGCGTCCGCTGCGGCACCAGCGGCAGTTGCCGCAGCCGACCGGACCGAAGACGACGTAGCGGCGACCGATTTCGATGCCGGTCACTCCCTCGCCGCGTTCCACGGCTTCACCGCAGATCTCGTGACCCAGCGTCAGGGGTGCCGGAATCGGGTAACCACCGAGTTCATCGAAGATGATGTGCAGGTCGGAGTGGCAGAGGCCAGCTGCGCGGACGCGCAGGAGCACCTCGCCGCGCTCAGGAACGGGGCGGTCGATCTCGACGAGACGGAAATCATGGGGACCGAAATAGCGGGCTGCTCGCATGGTGCTCCCTCCCTTTCCCGGGCTGACGTCACCGTATCGATGGACTCGTTGGCCCGTGCGTCTTACCCTTGCCTGCATTCTACCAGCACGCTCTCCCGCTGAGCGCGACGATTCCGTGAACAACCCATCTCTTTCCGTCGCCGGCCACTCTGGTCCCGGGCTGAGACGCCTCGCCGGGTGGCTCGTCGTCACTCCCGCCCGCGCGGGAATGGTGTGCTCCTCTCCACAGCGAGCGATACCGTATGTCTCACGAGGATGCCTCTCGCGAACCTCTTTCGTGCGGCGGCAAGAGGCAGTCGGTCGTGCAGCAGTGCGGGATGACCTTCCGGCCATACCGGTTGCCAGTCGGGATCGGTCGTGTCCTGGGCTTCTCCACGACCACGCTGGGGAGCCCCTCACCCGCGTGCTGCGACACGTCACCTTGGCGCACGATGGGTGGTGCTGCTATACTACGGTTGCACGCGCGTGTAGGTACGAGTTAGTATAAACAAAGATTAGGTAAAATCCAAGGGGGACGCCATGAGGCAACTGATCACCGTCGTCATCACCCTCGCACTGCTTGCAGCCGTTCCGTTCACGGTTTTGGCTGCGGGCCATGAGAAGGCGCAGCTCACTGTGGTGCACGGAGTCCCGGACCTGGTCGTGGATGTCTACGCCAACGATGCGAAGGTGCTGTCCAATTTCACCTTCGGCACGGTGACCGATCCCCTGGCGCTCGATCCCGGTACCTACAAGCTGGCGATCCGGCCGGCCGGGGCTGACCCAGCGAGCGCTCCAGTCCTCTCGGCCGAAGCCACGTTGGCTGCTGGCCAGAATGCGTCGGTCGTCGCTCACCTGGATGCCAACGGGCAGCCGCGCCTGAGCATCTTCGTCAACGACACATCCCCGGTGGCCAGCGGTAAGGGACGCCTCATCGTCCGCCATACTGCGCAGGCGCCGGCGGTGGACGTGCGGGCTGGTGGCGCGGTCGTATTCGCCAATCTGGCGAATCCGAACGAGGCCAAGGCGGACGTCGATGCCAAGACCTATTCGGTCGACCTGGCGCCGGCTGGGCAGGCGCAGGCTGTGTTCGGGCCGGTCGACTTGCCGGTGGCAGCCGGAGCAGCGACGATCGTCTATGCCATCGGATCGATCGAAAAAGGCTCCTTCCGGCTGGTGACCCAGGTGATCACCGGTTTGGGTGCTCCACCCAGCCATGTCGGGACCGGTGGGGGTAGTGCCGCCAACGCGACGCTGCCGTTGACGGTCGCGGTGCTGGCCGCGCTGCTGGTGTTGGCTGGTAGTGCGGCGCTCGTCCGCGTGCCGGTTCGCATCGAACGCCGCAATCTCCGGTAATGGCGCCTCTCCCTCCCGTCGCAGCGGGTGCTCCGGTTTCGATCAGGGCACCCGCTGCTTTCGGTCGCAGACGTTCCCAGCGAGGTTCGTCATGACCGCATCGACACGTTGGCGCAAGGCATTCGGGACGACTGCGCTCCTCCTGGCAATGATGCTGATCGGGGGGTGGTTGAACGCGTCCTCGCACGCCCTGCTGCTCGGCCCGGTCGGGGTATCACCGCGCGTGCCGGAGGCTGACGCGCTGCGCACCGAGGCGTGGCGGCTCGTCGGGCAAGCGATTCCGAGTGAAGAGGTCGCGGTGCTCCCGTTGCCCGAGACGTGGATCCCGCCGAGGCACTCGCCCAGCCCGGCGGTCGAGGAGCCCTCGCCGGTCCGCGAACCACTACTGGTGATGCCGCGACTGGTCGAGCCGGTGCGTATTCGGATTCCGAGCATCGGCGTCGATGCTCCGATCCAAGCGGTCGATCTCGCGCCCGACGGCAGCCTGGCGATCTCCGACGACGGCGACACCGTGTTCTGGTATCGGGGAAGCGCCTACCCCGGTTGGCCGGGACGAGCGTTACTGGCAGGCCATCTCGACCGGGTGGAGGGTGGTTGGGCTGTCTTCGCCGGCTTGCACCGCTTGCAGCCGGGTAGTGTGGTGCTGCTCGAACTGGCCGATGGGCGGGTGCTCCACTACACGGTGACGGGGCAAGCGCGTGCGGCGAGCACGGACCTACCGGCGGAGCTGCTCACCGGCGAGAACTCCTCGGAACTCGTCTTGATCACCTGCGCCGGCTGGTGGGATCCGCAGCGTCGCGTGTACAGCGACAACCTTCTCGTCTTCACGCGCTTCGACGGCCTCGCCCCGCTGAGCTAGTCGCTCGCGGTAGCGTTGGCGTCGCTGAGTACCGTATCCAGCGCTGCGGAGAAGATCTCCAGGGTGCGCGCGATGTCGGCCTCGCTGTGGGCCAGCGAGAGGTAGAGCTTTTCGCCTGGGTTGACGAAGAGCCCACGTTCGAGGCAGGCGAGGCCGAAGCGAACAGCTCGCTCGCGATCGGCACGGAGCAAAGCTGCATAATCGCGGGGCTCTTCCTCGGCGAAGACGATCTGCAGGACCGGCCCTTCCCCGATGACCTGCAGCGGTATACCGCGTGCGGCGGCCAGTTCACGCAATCCGGTCCGGAGTTGCTCACTGATTCGATAGAGGTAGTCGTACACGCCAGGCTGCCGAAGAACGTGCAAGGTGGCCAACCCGGCAGCGGCAGCCAGCGGATTGCCATTGAGCGTGCCACTGAGATGCGCGACCGGTTCGCCACGAGACCGGCGCGTGGGGTCGGTGAGTGCCATGATCTCGCGGCGGCCGGCGATAGCAGCCAGCGGGTAGCCACCGCTCAACGCCTTGCCGAAGGTAGCCAGATCGGGGACGACGCCGTACCGTTCCTGGGCTCCTCCGTAGGCGAGCCGGAACCCGGTGACGACCTCGTCGAAGATGAGCAGGATTCCGTAGCGCTCGGTGAGTTCGCGCAGGCCGTTCAGGAAGCCGGGCGCTGGTGGGAGCGCTCGTTGCAGCGGCTCGCAGATGACGGCGGCCAGCTCCTCGGCATGCTGCTCGATGAGCGCGCGCGTGACGTCGAGGTCGTTCCAGCGTGAGACCAGTACGGTCTCGGCGACTTGGGGTGGGATGCCAGCGGAATCCGGTTGCCCCTTCGGCAGGTCCGAGGGGACGGCGGGGAACGCGCTGATGAGGGCGTAGTCGTGGACGCCGTGGAAGGCCCCTTCGAACTTGAGGATCTTGGTACGACCTGTATAGGCGCGGGCGATGCGCAGCGCGTGGAATGTCGCCTCGGTGCCGGTAGAGACGAACTTGATCTGCTCGGCGCAGGGAACGGCCCGGATGATCTCCTCAGCCAGTTCGATCGCGGCCGGCGTGAGCGTGTAGAAGGTCGAGCCGAGTGCCGTCTGACGCGAGACGGCCTCGACGATGGCGGGATGAGCATGGCCGAGGATGAGCGGTCCGGAACCGAGCACATAGTCGATATAGTCCCGACCATCGACGTCGACGACACGGCTTCCCAAGCCGTGCGAGAGCACGATGGCATGCGACTCGGGAAGGACGAAACTGGTCACAGCGCCACCGAGCGCCTCGCGCGCGCGGCGCAGCCATTCGGTGCGGGTGGCTTTAGGTGTTTTCGTCACTGTTCGCTCCTGCTGGGCTGGTGGCTGAGATCGCTGCTTCTTCCTGGGCGCGTCCGGCCCGGCCGCGTCGGCGACGACGGACGGCGCGGCGACCGGCTGGCGCAGTGCTTTCCGAGGGTAACGACCAGTTGTGCAGCCACTTGAGGACGCGGGGAACCACGTACGTCGTCGTGCCGATGACGCCGGGAATTCGCTGGAGTTTCTCGGTGATGAAGCGATAGAGCGCATCGACCGAGGGGACGAAGACCTGGATGCTGATGTCGCGCTCGCCGGTGGTGAGACCGACGTAAGCGACTTCTTCCATGGCGACGAGTTGCTGAGCGACTTCCTCCAGGCGTCCCGGTTCCACTTCCAGGAAGATATCGGCGGTCACGTCGTAGCCGAGGGCGGAAGGATTGACGATGGCGACGAGCTTGACGATGCCGTCCTCGACGAGCCGGTTGATGCGAGCGCGGACGGTTCGCTCGGCCACACCGAGCCGGCGAGCGATCTCGGCGCTCGGCATGCGGCTGTCCTCCTGGAGGAGACGGATGATCGAGCGGTCGAGTGCATCGATCGGGCGTACCATCGTTCCAGCGCTCCTCACTCCCTGGTCTCCATTGACCAGCTGTCGCACCATCACGGTGCCAGTTTGCACAGCAGTGCATCTTCGCCTGCTCGCCTCACCGGTACCCGCCTCTCGCGAGTCGAGCGCCGGTTTCGTCAGCAGCGTGCCCGATTATACACCGGTTACGACACGATCACCTCCTCCCTGTGCTGGAGAGTAGCGTCGATCGCCCGAGAACGAGCACGACTCCGGCGACGACTTCGACACCTATGAGGAAGTAGACCCGGACGATGAACGCGCCGACGATACCGAGAAGAACAGCGGCGAGGCTAAGGAGGAAGGCCGAGAGCCCTCGGCGGAAGTTCAGCATGCTCGACACAGCGTGTAGGAAAGCCATCACGAGGGCGATCAGCAGAGCGCGCGGTGCTGCGCTCAGATAAAAGCGATACGCGAGCGAAATCCAGAGCAGACCGACGATGAGGAAGCCGCTTCCCAGGATGAGCCAGGTTCCGGAGAGCGGTTGCGAGGCGGTTCGGTGTCGCGCGAACTCAGGTGACCAGCGTCTCACCTGATACTCCTTTGCATCATCCGAACTGGCCGGCGTGCGCCAGCGCACCGATGAGGACCAGAAGGATGCGCACGGCATGAGCCATGGTCACACCGCTCGGGTCGCGGGCCGGTGCCAGTTCGGTGAGGTCGAAGCCGACGATCTGGCCACGGTGTGCAATGCCACACAAGAGGTCGAAGACCTGCCAGTACGTCAGACCACCGGGGGCCGGCGCATTGACCCCTGGCATGATACCCGGATCGATGCCGTCCGCGTCAAGCGTGACGTAGTACGCGGATGCCTGCGGCAACCGGTCGAGTACCCACTCGATCCCCTCTCGGTGCACGGTGCGGGCCGGAACCAAGACGCTTCCCCAGGTACGAGCAGCAGCGAACTCTCCCTCTCGTCCACTGCCGGCCCCTCGTAGCCCGATCTGGACCATCGCGTGCACCGAGGACAGTTCGCTGGCCCGTCTCATCGGACTCGAGAATCCCTCGCGGATGCCATCGACCTCGTCGCGCCAGTCGAGGTGCGCGTCGATCTGGACGATACAGAGCCCTGTCTGCTCGGCGTAGGCCTGCAGGACCGGAACGGTCACCGCATGGTCACCGCCGAGCACGATGGGTACGGTGCCAGCACGGAGCAGTGTGCGGACGACCGTGGTGATCCGCTCCAGATTACCGGTGTGGTCCCCTGGAACGAGCCGGACATCGCCCGCATCAGCGAGCAGGACCTCCCGTCCCGCGAAGAGGTCGCCACCAAAATCGACGTCCACGTTCCGGTAATACGGCTGGAAGGCGAGCGAAGCAGCGCGGAGCGCGGCTGGTGCAGTCGCTGACGGAAGCTCAGGCCCCAGCCCTCGGTAAGGGCGTCCGTAGGGAACACCGAGGAACGCCACATGAGGGGGGCGAGGCAACTCGTCGAGGCGGGGAAGTCCGAGAAAAGTCGATGGCGCAGGTTCGGTCATCGAGGGGTGATCGCTCGTGTCCTCGCCGTGCATCGTGCTCCACACGATCGTGTCCTGCTACGTTTCACTTCTCGATGATTGTGAGAGCCAACGAGTGGTTCGTCAAGAGGAGAGCGCCGAACTCCCGCGGCTTCTCGAAGCGAGCGGTGCGGACGTAACTGAGGACCGAACTGCTCGGGCGGTTCGGGAACTGGCACCGACGAACTGTCGATGAGGAAATGCGCGGCTCACGAGTGGATCTCCGTTTTTGCGTATCCTCGTGGTCGGCACGTTGGCTCACTCGGTTCTCCGGTAGGACGGCGTTGCGGTTCGCCGCGAGAGATCCGGAATGGAGTCGAGGTCGATGCGGGTGTGACGCGCACCGGCTGTCCGATGACCCGGGCACCGTTTGCCGTCACGATGGAGGCGCGCAGCGACCAACCGGCGCAGTGCGGACTGGATGCTGCTCCTCACCAGGAGAAGCGATCGTCCGTGGCAGAGCGGAGACGGTCGGTGAAGGGGGTTGGAGCGATGGACGAGCAGGGGAACGCTGAGGGGTTGGTGCGCGAGGCAACGCGCTTTTCAGCGGAGCGACCGCACTGGGTTCGGCCCAGTTACGACGGGTTCGGCCTCGTCAACCTGCCATGGTCGATCCTGGCCAGCCTGGGGGGCGAGCTGGAGGGGCAGCCGGTTTCTCCAGCGATCTGGCCGAGCGAGTTGGCCGATGGGATCGAGGCTGTTCTGCTCGTGATCATCGATGGACTGGGTTATGAACGGCTGCAGCGCGCGCTGGCGGAGGGAGAGACGCCCGGGCTAGCTAGATTGGCGCGTGAGGGCATACTCTTCCCGCTCACCTCGGTCTTCCCCTCGACGACTGTCGCGGCGTTGACGACGCTGGCGACCGGTTGCCCGCCGAGTCAGCATGGCTTGCTCGGCTTCACGGTCTTTCTGCGCGAGTTCGGCATGCTCTCCAATCTCCTGCTCTGGTCGCCGCTCGGGCGATTTCCCAGCTACGCGAGCCTGGGACTGGAACCACGCTCGTTTTTGCCTGTTCCGACGATCGCCGAGCGAGCCGCGCGAGCCGGCATCCACGCGACGGTGGTGAGCCCGGAGGCGTTTCGCGACACGCCCCTGACCAAGATGCAGGCGGCTGGGGCCGAATTCCGCGGATATCGGACACCCGGCGAGTTCGTGGCGCAGGTTCACGCTGCGCTCGTCCGGCCGGGTCGCCAGTTGGTGACGGCCTATTGGGATACGCTGGACACGCTGGGCCACTTCGTGGGGCCGGAATCAGCGGCCTGGCGTATCGAGTTCCGGCAGTTCGATCGCTTGCTGGCCGACGAGCTCCTGGCTCGACTCCCGCGGCGTAACCTGCTCGTCGTCATCACTGCCGATCACGGGATGGTCTCCCTGGATCCAGCGCGGCAACGACCGCTCACCGATCCCGCACTGCTGGCCGAACTGCGGGTCCCTCCGGCTGGCGAGCGTCGCGCCGTCTATCTGCACCCGGTGACCGGCGCAGAAGAGTCCGTACGGGCGCGCCTGACAGCGCTGGCGGGCGAGGACGGATGGGTGTCCAGTCGAGACGAGCTCTTCGCGCAGGGACTGTTCGGTCCCCTACCGTACCATCCGGAAGCGCTGCATCGGGTGGGTGAACTGGTCCTGATCGCAGTCGAGGGAGCGGGTTTCCCGTGGGATCCACCTGGGGCATCAGGCCGCGTCTTTCTCGGGGCACATGCCGGGCTGGAAGCGGCCGAGCAACTGGTGCCGTGTCTGATCTGGCGTCCGTGAGCCGTCACAGTTGGAGCCAGATGGCGAGCAAGCCGGCTGCCAGGAGAAGGGGGACGAGGAGGAACCCGAGCAGGATGTACTGGCGGACTGAAACCGTGATCCCGTACCGACGCAGGAGCAGGACCCAAAGGATCGTGGCCAGCGATCCCACGGTCGTGACGTTCGGCCCGAGATCGGCTCCGAGCAGGGCAGCGTAGCGCAGCGCCTCCTGGGGGAGCGTGGCGGGGGCACTGGTCTCCAGCGCCGCGCGCATGACCAGGGCCATCGGTACATTGTTGATCAGGTTCGCACCGAGCGCGGTTCCGAAGGCCGTGACGAGGATGGCGCGCAAGGTGGATCCCGTGCCGAGCGCGAGGAGCCAGGTACCGAAGCGTTCGGTGAGTCCGAGTTCGGTCAATCCGCGCACGACGATGACCATACCCGTGAGGAAACCGAACAACGACCAAGAAATACCGCGGACCAGGCTCTTCCAATCGAGCTGGCCGATGCGCCAGGCGAGCAGGGCGAGCGCGCAGGCGCCGAGGACGGCCACCGGACCGAGCGGCAGGTGATACCAAGCCGCGGTGACTTCCACCAGGGCCAGGACGGCAAGCCCGCTCAGCGTCAGGCGGGCAGTCTGCTGTCGTCGGGAGTCGAGCACGGGAAGGCGAGCGAGATCGTACACCATACGAAGGTCTTGGCGGAACCACCAAGCGAAAATGATGTAATTCGCGAGAATGGCAAAGAGAGCGGGGGCCAGGAGAAAGCGGAAGAAGGTGGGGAGATCGATCCGCTCGCCGAGGAGCAGCACGTTGATCGGATTACTGACCGGGAGCAGGAACGACGCCGTGTCAGCGATGAACGTTGTCGCGAACAGATACGGCACCGGTGAAAGGCGCAACTGGATGACCAGCGTGGCGACGACCGGAGTGAGCAGCAGTGCGGTCGCGTCGTTGGAGAGGAACGCGGTGACCAGAGCTCCGATGAGAAAGAGCATCAGATAGAGCCTGCGGCTCGAACCGTTCGCCCAGATGGCTGCTGCTCGGGCCAGCATTGTGAACACGCCGGCACGCTCCGCCAGCGCGGTGGTTACCACGAGCCCCAGGAAGAAGAGGTAAACGTTCCATTCGTGGTAGAGCGCGGCTGCTGCTGTCTCGGGTGACACGATCCCGGTAAGCAGCATCGCCAGGGCGCCGAGGAGTGCGGCGTGTGCCTCCGACAGACGAGCTGGCCGCGCGAAGATCCCGATGAGCGTCGCTGCGAAGATACCAAGTCCGAGAACGACCTGCATCGGCCCTCCCGACACGCGGTCGATGAGTCTACCATGCGACCGACCATTGGGCCGAGTCTGGCGAGGATGAGCGGTGCCTCGCCGAGTGCCTGGCTCGCCATCGGTCACGGCTGGCGCGGGGACGCCGGAACGATGGCGGACTCGGTGCCGGGACGAGATGCTAGACTCGCCTGCACTGGTCGCGCGAGGCGAGATCGTGAACGGAGGAGCAGGATGGCAAGCCGAGCCGAGCATGAACTGGCGGACGAGCGTGCGCGGCGTGTTCTCGATCGCTTGGCGGAGCAGGATGCAGCCGAGCGTGCTCTCGGACTCCCTCAGGAACAGCGCATCCGCGCATTGACGCCGGCGACGGGAGCGTTTTTGTACGGAGTGCTCTTGGCCCTGCGGCCGCCGCTCATCTTCGAGGCAGGTTCAGCGGTCGGTTATTCCACGATCTGGTTGGCACTGGCTGCGCGGGCCTATGGTGGACGCGTCATCGGGAGCGAGATCCGTCCGGAGCGCGTCGCGGCAGCCAATGCCAACCTCGCGGCGGCTGGTCTCCAAGACGTGGCAGTCGTCCTGGAGGGCGATGCTGCGGAACTGGTACGGCAGTACGAGCGAATCGATTTCCTTTTCCTGGATGCGGAGAAGGACGACTATGGGCGTCTCTTCCTGGCTGCCTTCGACCGCGTGGTGCCGGGTGGGCTGATCGTGGCCGACAATGTCGTCTCGCACGACTGTCGCGCATACCAAGAGTTCGTCCGTTCGCGGAGCGATGTCCTGACGATCACCATCCCGTTCGAACGGGGACTGGAGTGGACGATCAAGCGTTGGTGAGGGGCGAGCCGGAGCGCTCGGAAGCCAGCCGAACGAGTGTACCGCGGTCGAGTCGGATGTCGGTGCAAAGCGGCTGGTTGACTGGTGGACGGATCACCTCCCCAGCGAGGAGGGGAACAGGCGATGACGGTCGGTCGGGAGCAGCCGCGAGCGCTCCTGTCGAGGATCGAGCAGCATCCGGAATGCCGCGAGGAGCTGCGGTGTCTTGTTCTCGTGCAGGACGTGCTCGCGTTGCCAGCGGTCGTCGCGCAGCAAGTTGACCGGTTGGATCGCGTCGAGGGGGTCCCGCTCGACTGCGCGATGCGCTGGCTCGCGGCTTCGCGCGAGCGCCGTCCAGACTTCCTGAGGCGACTCCTCGCTGCCGCGGAGCGGCTCGCTGCGACGTTCCACGAGGTGGATTACCAGGACGAGCGTATGGCCTGGCAGGAGGAGCGAACCGGATCGAACAGCGCATGGAGCAGGACGACGCGCAGCTGGCTCATCTGGGGGAACCCGCTCAGCGGCCCGAGCGCGAGCGGCAGTCATTGCGCAGCGAGGTCGGCTGGCCGATGGTGACAGCGAGTGGGATGGTCGCGGCTGATGCCGCCGATGCGCTCGTGCGGGCTGGGGAGCAGAACGGGTTCGCTGTTCCGGCTATCGCGAGGAGTCTCGCGCTCGACGGCGAACCGGGTCCGATCGCCTCGGCGATCGATTCCGACGGAGAGCGGGTCTGGGTACTGGTCGAGGTTCAGGTGCAGCTGCGGGACAGTCGCACGTGGTTGGGAAGATCTCCACGTCAGGTTTCCGCGAGCGACGCGCTCGTGCCGCTCTCGAGCCGCCGCTGCTCCCGACGTGTTTGGGCAGCGGGTGTACGGGGAGGCAGGAGTGGCCTCTCGGGGTGGGTGTCCTCTTGCGGCGCGGTGAGCGTGTCGCGCTAGCGATCTGGCGCGGAGGGAGGGCGCGAGCGGGGCGACACGCACGAGCCTGTCGCAGCAGTCGGTTCGATCCCACCAGGCGATCAGGCTGGCCGCAGAGAGGACTCGCGCGGGGCAGATGGCGTGTCGTGAGAGCACTGAGAGCGCAAGGGCGTCGAAACGAACGCGAGGAGGGCCGATGCGCAGCTCAGAGGTGATCGTGATCGGTCTCGGCGCGATGGGTGCCGCGACGGCGTGGGCGCTTGCACGCAGTGGCTTCCGCGTACTCGGGCTGGACGCCTTCCGCCGCGGGCACGATCGCGGTTCGTCGCACGGCAAGACGCGGATCATCCGGACAGCTTACTACGAGTCGCCGGAGTACGTCCCGTTGGTCCGGCGGGCGTGGACGCTCTGGCGGCAACTGGAGGCCGAGAGCGGCCAGTCGCTCCTCCGGATGACGGGAGGGCTCTACGTGGGGCGACCGGACAGCTCGCTCGTGAGCGGGGTGCTGGCGAGCGTTCGTGCGCATGAACTCGCGCATGAACTCCTGGAGGCCAGCGAGGCGATGGCGCGTTTTCCAGGGTTGCGGTTAGCACCCGAACAGGTGGCTGTGTTCGAGCCGGAGGCTGGGTTGATCGACCCGGAGGCAGCGGTGGCAGCCATGCTCGACCGCGCCACGGCCGCGGGAGCACAACTCCGGCATGAGACGCCAGTGATCGCCTGGGCGGTCGATGGTGACGGCGTCCGCGTGGAAACGCCGGCTGGAACCTTTCGGGCGGATCGGTTGGTGCTGGCGGCGGGAGCGTGGTTGAGTCAGCTCGTCCCAGAGCTCGGATTACCACTCGAGGTGTGGCGTATCCTGCAGGTGCACTTCGCACCCCAGGCCGGGGGACGCTACGCGGCGGATCGTTTTCCCTTCGCCCTCTGGGAGGACGAAACAGGGCTCTACAGCGCGTTTCCGGAACTGCCGGGACAAGGGGTGAAGTTCGGCCGGCACGATACGGGAGAAGTCTGCACACCGCAAACGGTCCGACGTACGGCGACGAGCGAGGAAATCGCCGAACTGCGCCACGCACTGGAACGGTACTGGCCCGAAGCTGGGGGGGCGGTGCTGTGGTATCTCACCTGCCTCTACACGGTCACACCCGATCATCATTTTCTCATCGATCGGCACCCCCTTCGGCCACAGGTCGTCCTCTGCAGCGCGTGTTCCGGGCATGGTTTCAAGTTCGCTCCCGCGATCGGCGAACTCGTCGCCGCACTGGCGATCGATTCCGGAGCGCAGCCAGCGGCACTCTTCCGCCTGGAGCGGTTTCGGCGCGAGTCGATCGAAGCGGCACGGTGAGCGTGGTGACGCCGGTCAGCTGGGAGTGGGTCGGATCCCCATTTCGTCGAGGGCGCGTGTCACCGATTGCTCGGTGACGGGACCGACCCAGGCTTTGCGGATCGTCCCATCCGGACCGACGAGATACGTCTGCGGAATGCCGTAGACCCGCCAGGCGCGACTGGTGACCCCGTCGCGGTCGAGCGCGATCGGGAAGGTGAGGCCGAATTCTCGGACGAACCCCTGCACCGTGGGCACATCTTCCAGCTGGTTGATGCCGATGACGACGAGGCCGCTCCCGGCGTACTGCGCGGCCACCTGCTGCAGAGCTGGCATCTCGGACCGGCATGGTGCGCACCAGGAAGCCCAAAAGTTGACCAGAACCGGTCGCCCGCGGAACTGACTGAGACTGATCTGGCCGCCATCGAGTTGGGGAAGCGTGAACTCCGGCGCGACCGTCCCGATGGTCAAGGCCTGAGCGGCGAGGAAGTCGCCAGCGGACGGAGCAGGACGAGGAACCTCGCTCTGGCGCAGGAACCAGAGGGCAAGCCAGACCGTACTGACCAGGACAGCGAGCAGGGCGATATTGAGCGCGAGGAGGTGCCAGAGGGGTCGTTGTGCCCGGCGGTGGCTCGCCACGTCGGTCGGCGCGATCGGTTCGCTGCTGGTCGGCTCGTGCATCGTTCGCTCCCGAGGCAAACCACGCCTCTTTTCATAGTGTACTCGTGGGATCGGTGCAGTCTCGTTCTCGGGAGGTGGATCGCCGCGGAGTGCATGCTGGTTCGCACCGCGCTGGTGTCTCGGATCGGCCCCCGGCGGATCAGGAAGACAGGGGATCGAGGGGAGTTGGATCTACCAGGCGAGCTCACAGTACTGGCGCTCGAAATAAATGAGAGGGTCGTTCGCTGGACCGAGATCGAGCGCGACGACCTGGCCCACGAAGATGGAATGGTCACCCCCCTCGTAGCGAGCCCAGGGTCGGCAGTCGATCCAGGCGAGGCAGCCGTCCAGACGGGGGATTCCCAGAGGGCCCAGGTGATGGGGCAGGCGGGAGAAGCGCGAATCGGCCAGGGGGGCACGTCCGGCGAACTGCTCAGCCAAGAACTCCTGATCGCGGGAGAGGAGATTGACGACCCAGCCGGCGGCCGTCTCGAGTAGCCGATGACTCTGCTGCTGGCGGTCGATGCAGACGAGGACGAGCGGGGGATCGAGCGAGAGCGGGCAGAAGGCGGTCACGGTCACGCCGTGATAGCCGGTCGGCCCGGCGGTGGTCACCACGGTGACACCGGCAGCGTGCCTGGCCATGACATCGCGGAACTGTTCCGGGCTCACCATCGCGTGCCTCCCCAGGACGATGCTACTCTATCGCTGGGGCGATGGAGGGCACTGGCGTCGTTTTACGGGCTCGCGCGGCGCGGATGGCGGCCTGGTCGAGTGAGGTCGACCGAAGACGGGGTGCACCGGGTGAGGAACAACGGATGGCTGAAGTGCGGACGGCCGACGGAGCTTTCGTTTATGTGGAGGGATGGCGCTGGTTCTTCCGCGAGAGCGGTGAGGGAGAGCCGGTCGTGCTCCTGCACGGCATCCCGACTTCGAGCTTTTTGTGGCGTAAGGTCCTGCCGGTGCTGGCACGAGAGCGGCGTGTCATCGCCCCGGATCTTCTCGGGTTCGGTCGCTCGGACAAGCCGCGGCATGGCGCCGAGACAGTGGCGCAACTGGCGGAGCGTCTGAGTGCCTTGCTGGATCGCTTGCGGGTGGAGCGCTGTGCTCTGGTTGGCCATGACTTTGGCGTGCTCGTCGCCGCAGCGCTGGTCGAGCGGTGGCCGGATCGGGTCACCCATTTGGTGTTGACCAACACGAGCTTCCGAATCGAGCGGTGGCGGGGTGGGAGCCCCTCGCCCTTGCAACTCTTGCGGATACCGGTGCTCGGGGAGATCGCCCTGGCGTTGGCCCGACCGTGGATGCTGGCAGCCGCGCTGCGTCGGTATCTGAACGATCAGAGCGTGCTGGATCGCGCGATGTTGGCTGGGTACTGGGAACCGTTCGAGTTGGGATACCGCCGGACGCTCATCCGCTCGATGCGGGTGCCCCCGTTCTCGGCTGACGACCTGGCACGTTGGCGGGCAACGCTCGTCGAGCGTGGGAGGGGCGGACTCCCGCTTCTGTTGGCCTGGGGGGCGCGCGATCCCCAATTCGGCGTGGACGAAGCGCGCGAACTGGCGAGCGCTATCCCTGGAGCTCGCTTCCTCAGTTTCCAGCAGGCGAGTCACTTTCTCCCCGAAGAGCGACCGCGGGCACTCGGTCGCGTGATCACCGTCTTCCTCGAACGTCCGGCGGCACTTCCTGGTCTGGTCTAGGACGCCTGCTCGAGCGCACCGAGCACTTCGGCAGTGAAGGCGAGCGCATCGATGTAGGCTTCGGTCACGACCGATGCGGCCAGCGGGAGATCGGCGAGATGCGGCCAGTCGCCGGACTCATAGGCGCGCACGAGCTGGAGGAGCCGACCGAGCGGGCCGCGCTGTTCGAGGAGCGCTGCCACTACTTCGCTGGCGAGAGGCAGCGGAGCGAGCGCTGCCTCGAGCGGTCGGTCGAGGGCAGCGTCGAGCACCGAGAGCAGCCCCGTCAAGAAGGCTGTCTCGCGCGACGCAGAGCCGGTCGCTGCGGCAAGCAACTCGCACAGGCGAGCCCGTAGAACAGCGGTACGGACGAGTTCGACCGGCTTGTTCTCTATGCCGGCCAGAACGAGCACCGTGACCCACGCTGCCACGTTGCGTATCCCGAGGACGAGCAGCGCCTGCCGGAGCGAATCGATCCGGCTGCGTCGAGCGAACCAGACACTGTTGACCAGCTTGAGCAGTTTGTAAGTGAGTTGGACGTCCTGAGCGAGGAGGCGTTCGATCTCCTCGAAGTCGATCGCTGGATCGGCAAGACGGGAAAGCAGGAGAAGCGCAGCATCGGACACTGGTCGTTGGTATCCCCGCACGATGAGCGGTCGGAAGAGGAAGGGGCCTTGGAACAGATCGACGCCGAAGTCACGGCACACCACGAACTCATGATAGGTTCGGATGTCCGAGACGAGAACACGCAAGGTTCCGGACCGAAAGGAGGCGAGCGGTGCGAGGAGTTCCGCGAGCAGCGCTTCGAGGCGTATGCGCTGCTCCTGGAGCACTATGGGATCCGGGAGCCGCACCCGGACGGCATCGACGTCATCGATCGAGGGTAGGTGCGTCTCGAGAAGATCGAGTCCGAGAAGGATCTGGCAGCCGTGGTGGGCGAGTCGGCGTAGTGCGTCGCGCACATCGCTGCGCAGGTAGTCTGGGAGCTCGACGAGCACCATCAGACGATCGGCCGGAAGGAATGCGACCAGTTCGGGGAGCGAGCTGCTGAGAAAGGAAGGAGGGAAGGCGACGATGGCAGCGCGAGCACCGACCAGTTGGTCGAGCCCCAGGTCCAGTATGGTGTCGAGAAAGCGCTCTGCGTCCTGCGTCGACGGCGCACCAGCATGCCCGCCGGGCTGACCGTAGCGAAGTTCGTAGGCGGCCGTTTCCAGGTGGCGGTCGAAGACCGGTTGTCGAGCGATGAGTAGTTCGCGAACGGACATTCACGCAGCCAATGCTGACTCGATCTCGCGGGCGAAGGCCAGCGCATCCACGTACGCCGAGCTGAGGAGCGATGGTCGAAGTCCGCTTGCGGGCAGGCGCAGCCAATCGCCCCGCTCGTAGGCCAGCACGATATCGAGGACGAGGCCGAGCTCACCTTCCCGGTGGAGCAGTGCAGCCGCGAGCTCGTCAGCGAGTGGGAGAGCTGCGACGAGGTCGGACATCGGCTGATCGAGCAGCGCATCGAGGACCGACAGCAGTCCCACCAAGAAGGCCGATTCGCGGCTGGTTCGCCCGCGTGCGGCGGCGACGAGTTCAGCCATGCGCGCACGGACGATCGCCAGGGTAAGCAATTCCTGAGGCTTGTCGGGAATGTCCGCCATGAGCAGGAGCGTTACCCAGGCGGAGACCAGACGCGTACCGAGCACGAGCAGAGCCTGGCGAACCGACTCGATGCGCCGCCGACCGAGCCAGACCGTATTGACGAGTCGCAAGAGCCGATAGGTCAGGCCGACGTCGAGGGAGATCAGTGCCTCGAGTTCGGAGAATTCCACCTCGGGATCTTGCAGTCGCGCGAGCAACAGGAGGAGCGCGCGGCTGGTCGGAGCGCGGAGCGCGCGGACGGGGCGTGGGAGCGCGAGGAATGTCCCAGCGAACAGCGTCACGCGCTGTTCCCGGCATCGGTCGAAGGCCTGATAGTCCTCGATCCCCGTGACCAAAAGGAGGGCACGCCCCGCGCGAAGGTGACTGGCCAGTGTGTCCAGTCGAGTGTTCGCTCGGCTGTACTCCACGGCGACGAGATCGATCGTCCGGGTGACCGCCTGCAGCACCTCATCGCTCGGAACACCAGCGGTTCCGACGCGAAAGCCGTGGCTGCGCAGTGCGGCGATCGCATCGAGCAGGAGTTGTCGATCGGGTGGGGGTTCGAGCGTCAGGAGCGGGATCAGCCGGTCCGGCGTCGCGAGTCCCGCCAAGAAGTCCTGGGCAGCGAGCGCCGCGGCGGGAGAAAGCTCGATGAGCGCTATGGAGTCGCCGACCAGGGCGGGGAGCCCGACTTCGGCGAGGGCGTCGAACAACAGCCGAGCTTCGGCCTCCGACGGGTCGGGATGCGTGGCGGACCCACGCAGCGCAGGCGGCAGCTGCACGAGGCTCGGGTGACTCGCGCTGACCTGGTAGCCCCAGACGTCGAGACGACGCGTGAGGATCGGCTGGCGACGCAAGAAGACGTCGCGCATCAGCACCGTGCGTTCTCTCTCTCGTCGATGAGCATCGGCGGGAGCAGTGAACGACTTCTGGGAACATCGTCCCGAATCGGAACGGACTTTGCGGCTACCTGCTGAACCGAGACGCGGTTCCCCTCTCGACGAGGAAGGACCGGTGACTGAAGAGGGCAGATGTATCGTCGCAGGGCTGGCTGGACCCGCGACCGGCTCTCTCGGGGGCCGTGATACGCAGTGCGGTTGCGGCTGGGACAACCGGATAACCGGCCGCACCGAGAGAAGCGACGGGGTGATCGGCAGGCATCGCCGAGGCGGCGCGGCGAGTCGTGGGGGTCAGTCGGGGGCGCCCAACAGCTTCTCGGTCAGGAAGAAGAGGAGTGCCAACACGATCAGCCCGCCGTACTCGCGGATCAGCGGCCACCAGAAGCCGTGAGCGAGCCCGGCATACCACGGTGCGATGACGAAGACGATGGGAGCCAAGACGATGCCGAGGAGCACGCCGAGGCTGCCGAAGGTGAGGTAGACCGCGAGCAGGTCGACGATCCAGGAGGCGATCAGCCACGCGAAGAGAAGAGAAGAGTATGACGCCAACGATCCCCAGCGTGCCCGCGGCGAGCGAGCGAAAAAGACGCACGTCGCACCTCCCTTTCCTCTGCGGTGTTCTCCCGCGATCGAGCGCGGTCGTGCCGGGCCGATCCCGCGACCGCCTGCTCGGAGGCTCGGGCTGGATCGTCGGTCGGTGACCGCGCGATTCTCCGGGTACCCGGATGGAGCGGCTGCGGGAACACTGGTGTTCCCACCCAGCGGCCGCAGGGAATCGTGGCCGCGCCTGCTGAGAGATGAGCCGATCATGCAGCGACGCGCGATGGAACGGCGCGCGTTGCGTCGCGGGTGAGGCGGCGCTGGCGGCCGGGTGCCCTCACGTGGAGCGAGACTGGCCGCCGCATCCTGTGGCTGACTCAGGCGCGCAGCCACGTCCGCAGGATTGTGCGGAGCGGCGTGGTCGGTCGGCCGCTGAGGCGACTCAACGTCCGGCTGTCGTCGAAGAGTGCCTCCTGCGCGATGCTGGTCTCGATGGTCAGGAGCACGTCAGCGATGGGTTCGGGCGTGCCTCCTGGGAGAAGGAAGGCACGGTACTCCGCAGGGCTGGCTTGGCGCAAGGCGATGGGCCGCCCGACCACCTCGCTGATGGCCTGGGCCAGATCAGCCATTGGCCAGGCTTCATCACCAGCCAGTTCGTCGATCTGTCCAGCGTGCCCGTCTCCAGTGAGGACAACTGCGGCGGCGACCGCATAGTGGGCGCGGGATGCGGGTGACAGGCGTGCTGTGCCAGTCGCACTGACGAGTTCGCCGATGGCCGCCGCGTGGCGGGCGCGGTCCTCGCAGTTCTCGGTATACCAGCCGTCGCGCAAAATGACCGAGGAATGACCGCTCTCCTGCAGGGCGTGCTCGGGCGCCGGGTGCTCGAGAGCTAAGAAGCGGAGCGGTGAACGGTCGGCGTGGAGGAGGCTCGTGTCGGCGAGGAGCTGGACGCCCGCGCGTACCGCGGCAGCGATGACCTTCCGGTGCTGTTGGACGCGCCGGCCGACCTCGCTGCCCGAGATGAGCAGGAGGCGCTGGATGCCGCGGAGCGCTGCATCGAGCCTCGCCGGATCGTCGTAGTGGGCAGGGCGAACAGTGATACCCTGTGCAGCGAGGTCACTCGCCTCGTTGGGATCGCGAGCGCGTGCGACCACTCGGTCGGGGGAACTCGCCGGAGGAGTTCGGCGATGACGAGTCGACCCAACCGACCAGTCGCTGCGGTTGATACCGATGATCCTCCCCGATCCTCACCCGTCACGCGGGTGACAGCCGAATCAGTGCAGTCCTGAATCATGATGCCATGCCCGGTAGGCCGCGCGAGCGGATCGGACAGGGATGAGTTCGCTGGCTCGTCGGTGTCCGAGCTATCCGCTCTCGCAACCGATGCCGTCGCGGTCCGGGTCGAAGCGATGCGGATCGGGTGGGAGGACCGGGAAACGACGGTAGGGGATATCCGCGCAGTCCAGGTCAGGCGGAGGAGGCGGGATGCAGACCGTCGGATAGCTCGGATCGCAGTTGGGTGCTGGCGTCGGCGTCGGTGACGGGGATGGCGCTGGTCCCGGCGGTGGAGCCGGTTCCGTATCGCGTCCCACTGGCGGAACCGGGCAGACGCCCCACAGCCCGGCCCGTTCCTCCCGCGCCGCTCGCTCGGCTTCCACGAAACGCCCGGCGTAGGCGACGTCCGGCGGATAGGTGGCGACGCCGGCGTAGCCGCGCCGGACCAGCACCTCGTTGAAGAGATACGGGCCGATCCAGACGTAGCGGAGGAGCCGCCCGTAGCGGTCGGTCTCCGAGACGTCGCGCTGGAGCGCCACCTCCTTGCCGGCCAACCACTCGGCGGTGAACTGCGAGGCAGCCACGCCGAAACACTCGACCTCACCGTATACCTCAGGGGTGTCGACGCCGATCAGACGGACCCGGGCGGTGCGACCATCGGCGAAGCGGACGTCGATCGTGTCGCCATCGACCACGTTGGTGACCGTGGCCAACTGGTAGACGCCTGCCTCCTGCACCGGCTGTCCCAGCTGCTCGTAGCGCCAGCGGTAGTAGTGCTGGCCCACGTTGCCCGCCTCGACCTGCCAGCCGGGCGGATTGTCGGGCGTGTAGGTCAGACAGCGCCGCTCGAAGCACTGGACGAGCACGTCGCGCGGCGTGCCCCCGACGCGGACGCGCGTCCAGTAGGGCTCGGTGATCGGGAAACCGGTGGCATAGAAGGGATTGGGGAAGAGCGCATCCTCGCGGAACCGCCAGCCAGTGTAGACCGTGCCACGACTGTTCATGAAGGTCCAGAAGACCGAGGCGACGGTGTGGCCGGTCTCCGAGACGAGGAGGGCGGCGGTCACGCCATAGCGTGCCAGGGCCGGGTCGTTCCCCACCTGGCCAGCACGATCGAGCGTCTGGGTCACGACACTGCCGATGGGCAGGGCTGGTGCAGTGAGGAGCGAGGAGAACGTGGCGTAGGTCGGAGCCGCTGGATCGTCGGGGTCACCGGCGACGTTGACGACTGCGGGAGGATGCGTCTGAAAGGTCTGGTCACCGAGCTGGAGCTGGCCGGTGATCAGCTCCTTGGCGAGGAGCCCGTTGGTCACGTACCAGGGTGACGCGCGGTCAGCCGCCGGGTCGGTGATCTCCATGCGGGACTTGTCGAAGTACTGGACGAGGCGCGTGCCGCCCGGCGCGTCGACGTAGGGCTCGCGGAGCGGTACCGTGAACGGCTCGGGTCCCCACATCCAGGTGCGGTCGACGCGACCTTCGGCGACGGGCAAGTCGCTGCGCGCCCAGGTGTCGAGGAACGCGTCGTGCCCGGTCGGCGCGGCAGTGGCGAGCGATGGCCACGCGACAACTGCCGACAGCACGGCCAGGCTGAGGAGCAACTGGACCCATCGTCCGGTCGACGACGCCCGAACGAGCTGCCGTCCGCGAATGGTCGTCGCGCTCATCTTGCTGCCCTCCGGCTCGCACCGTAGACTGCGCCCTGCCGCCTGCGTGTCGTGCTTGCCGATGCGGCTCACGCGATATGGTAATCGCGGCAGTGCCGGTTGACGAGCACGAGGACGGTTCCGACGAGGTTCGCTGCCTTTCTGACCGGGTCGAGAGGGTCGCCATGGTGTGGCCGCTAGCACGACGACCGGAGCTCGGACGGAGGCGGACCGTTGCCATCGTGAGCGGCGTTCTCGCGGCGACCTTTCTGGCTGCCCTGGACGTTTCGATCGTCGGGACGGCCATGCCGACGATCGTCGGGGAATTGCGCGGCTTCGCGCTCTACCCCTGGGTCGTTACGGCGTATCTGTTGACCTCGACGACCACGATCCCCTTGTATGGTCGGCTGGCTGACCTGTATGGGCGCAAGCGGATCCTGCTCGCAGCGATCACGCTCTTCCTGGCCGGATCGGCGCTCTGTGGCCTGGCCCAATCGATGCTGCAGCTGGTCCTGTTCCGCGCGCTGCAGGGACTGGGAGCGGGCGGAATCATCCCAGTGACGCTGACCGTCCTGGGGGATCTCTTCCCGCTCGAGCAGCGGGCCCGCTTGCAGGGGCTGACGAGCGCCGTCTGGGGTGCTGCGGCGGTGGCGGGACCGAGCGTGGGGGCTGCGGTCACCGACCTGGCCGGTTGGCGCTGGATCTTCTACCTGAACGTGCCGGTCGGGCTGGTCGCGCTCGGCCTGTTGGGTGCAGCGCTGCAGGAGCGGGTGGGGCGGCGTGAGCACCCGCTGGACTATCGGGGTGCGCTCCTCCTGACGGCTGGGATGACGCTGCTGCTCTCGGGACTTTCGGCTGCCGGGGAAGGACGAGAAGCGGCGCCGGTCGTCGCAGTCGGGGCGGCGCTGGGAGGAGCGGCGCTCCTGGTGCTCTTTTGGCGTACGGAGCAGCGGACGGCCCTGCCCATCGTCCCACCGGAGCTCGTCCGCCGCCGGTTGATGGCCGTCGTCGGGCTGGGCAGCATCCTGATCGGTGCGGGGATGTTCGGGCTGACCTCGTTCCTCCCGCTGGCGATGCAGGGGCTCGGAGCGGGGACGGCGACGACGGCTGGCCTGACGATCATGCCGTTCGCTGTGAGCTGGTCACTGGCGTCGACGGTCGCTGGTCGCGTCATCCTGCGCTTCGGCTTCCGGAGTTCGGTGGTCGTCGGCATGGGCGCGATGCTGACTGGTGCGCTCGTCCTGCAGGTCGTCCCGCGGTGGCCGGTCCTGGGGTGGGCGGTGGCTGCGGCAGCGCTGTTCGGAATCGGGATGGGGTTCAGCGCGACGGCGTTCCTGATCGCGGTGCAGAACGCGGTCGCGTGGGGCGAGCGGGGCATCGCGACGGCGCTGGTCGGCTTGTCGCGGACGATCGGTGGGGCGGTGGGGGTGGCCGTGCTGGGTGCCGTGCTCAACGGGGTGATCCAGCAGCGGCTGGGGGAACGGGCAGCGATCGACGCATTGCTCGATCCGGCGCAGCGGCCGAGCCTGAGCGACGCGCTGCGTGCCAGCTCGGAGCGCGCGCTGGCCGAGGCGCTGAGCGTGGCTTTTCTCCTGATCCTCCTCGTCGTCACCGCGGCCGTCGCGCTGGTGGTGGTCGGCTTTCCGCGCGAGGTGCTGGCTGGGCGGGTGGGAGCGCGCGGACCAGTGGCGGTCAGTGACGGGGCACGTCCCGGTGACGCACGGGAGGAAGTGGAGCGATGAGGCGCCTGCTCGACGTGCTCGAGCGTTGGGAGACGGAACTGTTCTTGCTCGGAGTGGCGGGCTGGGTCCTGCCGATGCTGGACGACCGGCTAGCGGTGGTGGCGCCGCTGCGGTGGGCGCTCGTGGCGAGCCTACTGCCCTGGCTATACCGCATCGCGCGGTGGAGTCGGCAGGCTGGAGTGGGCTGGACGGTGCGTTTTGTCGCGAGCCAGCTGATCGGACTCCTCTCGCCGTTCGTGTGGCTTTTCACCGTGCGCCAGCTGATCGGGGAGGTGGCAGCCAGACTCCGCTATCGTTCGGGTATGCCGGGACCGCACGACTGGCGACCGCGTGGACGGTATCGCCTGCCGGTCGAAGGCGTATGGACCGTTGCCAACGGGGGACCTGATCCGGAGACGTCGCATTCTTGGTCGCTGGTCGGTCAACGGTACGCGCTCGACCTGGTCGTGACCGATGGAGCCGGCCGGACGGCGCCGCCGGATGTACGCCGGCCAGAGGAGTATTTCGCATGGGGTCGGCCGATCCTCGCGGCCGCCGATGGGACGGTGGTCGCGGTGCGCGACGGTCACCACGACTCTCGAGGGATCGGGATCATCGACCCGCTGACACGGGATCCGTTGGGCAACTTCGTGGTGATCGAGCATGCGCCGGGGGAGTACAGTCTGTCAGCCCATCTCCAGTGCGGGAGCGTCGCGGTGCGGCCGGGTCAGCGGGTGCAGGCGGGCGACGTGATCGGCCGGTGCGGGCATTCGGGTCACTCGACGGAGCCGCACCTACACTGGCAGCTGATGGATCGGGCAGATTTCTGGCGTGCTGCCTCGCTGCCGGTGCGGTTCGCGCAGTACTGGCGGGAGCGAGACGGTCGTTGGGAGCTGGTCAGCGAGGCGATGCCGGTGCGGGGCGAGCGAGTCAGCGACCGTGCGCCGGATAGGGCGCAAAACGGCCGAGCGAGAGAGACACCGGGCGGCGGCGCAGCGGTCGATCACGAGTCGGGCGATGGGGGACGGTCGGCTCTTGGGGGCTCGGCTGGGCGCCAGTAGGTCCGCCAGCCGTGGTGGCGCAGATGCGCGCCAGGCGGGACCTGGGTGAGGACGAGCGCTGCCGCCGAGAGGTCGGCGCCCGAGCCGAGTGCGTTCAGGAGACCTAGGATGAGCCAGAACGGTGCCAGACTGGGCAGGAGCGAGAGCCCGGCGTAGGCGAGTAGGCTGACCGCGATGAGCGGGCTGAGCGCGACGACGAGGAATCGCGCCCGACCGAGCTCGCCGAGGTAGTGGACGTAGGCGAGGAGCGAGCGCGGCCAAAGGCCGAGGACGAGCTGGGGCGAGCGGAGCGAGCCGGGCAGCGGGAGGGCGTGCAGAAGTTCGTGGAGCGGAACGAGGAGCAGGAGAGCGAGGAGGCTGGGCAGGCCGGAGAGGGGAATCGTCAGCGAGCGATCGGGTGAGCGGAGGAGGAGCGGCAGAGTGAAGAGAAAGGCGGCGAGAAGACCGAGCGGCAGGGAGAGCAGGATGACCAGGCTGGCCCGGCGGGGCTCGCGGAGCGGTCGCCAGGGCGGAGCCGGCTGGAATGCGGGATCGGTCGGCGGCGGGCCGAGGTGCAAGCGCATGTCCCCCCTTTGGGAGCGTAGCGTGAGGATCGTCGACCTTTTAGGTGCGATCGAGTCGGGAAGGAAGGCACTCGATCTCGCTCGCGCTCCGGTCTGCCGAGCGTTGACCCGGAGCGATGCGTGTTCGGAGTCGTCGTGCCGCTGAACGCCTTCGTTCCTGAGATGCGGCTCACCCCACCGAGCACACCGATGCCCAGTGTACTACCAGATTGGCGGTCGGTGCCGGTCTTGCGAGAACGCGTCTGCGACGAGGAACGGTAGCTCAAATTTAGGTGCACCCCACTTGCGTGGGGATGAGGTGCTCCTCGCGACGAAGCCGCGGCCCGGGAACGGTGCACCCCCACGTGCGTGGGGATGAGGCGCGCTCATGAGCTCGCTGATGCCGCATTCCACGGTGCACCCCCACGTGCGTGGGGACAACACTATGATACGACGCGGAAAACGCGGGCTCGAGGGGTCGATAGTCCCGTTTCGGCTTCGCGACGGGCAAATCACGCATTGCAGCGTTGTGCCGGAGATCGAGCCGTTCGAGGCGGGGCGACGTCTGTACCAGCCGGAGGCGGGCTCGTCCGCTGGTCACCGAAGGGTCGCTCCGCGCCGCAATGGGAGGGAGCTGCGGACGGTTGCGGCTGGCCACCCCATCGGGGGGCGGCGCTGGCGGTCGCTGCTTGAGGGACCGCTTGCCGGTGGAGAGCGCCCGGACTGTCCGTTCAGGCGTCGGCCGGACGCAGCAGCGATGGCGGGCTACCCAGCTCGCTCACGCTGCGGCTCCACCGGATGCGGGCCCGCCCGCGCGGTGCTCGTGGTGCGAGTCGCGCCGGTGCCGGTGGCGCCGGCCGCCGCCTCCCGGGGCATGCGCCGGCAGACGGCGGTCGGTTGACGCAGCGCTGCCAGGGAGACGCTGCTGACTGGTCGATAGGCAGCCGCTCTGCGCCGACAAGGCGCCGCGGCCAGTGGCCAGAAGCGCTCGACCCCTGGAGCAGGACTGCGCGCTGCAGTAGACTGCGGGCAGCGAAGGGGCGAGTGATCGTTTCCAGACGACAGAACCCGGGGGATGAGCCATGGCGCGGCGAGGCTGGTTTCTGGTGCTCGGGGCGATCGCGCTGGTGTGTGGTTGTCTGACCGTCAGTGTGATCGGAGCAGCTGGCCTGTGGTTCCTGACGCGCGACCAGGGGTCGCCGACACCGGGGATCGCGGCGAACGTCACCCCGGCGCTCCGCCGGACGAACGTGGAGCGGAATCAGCTCGCGAACGGCTGGCAGCGGGTGTCCGATGGGCAACGTGTCGCCTACCTGGCGCCCGCGCAGGGGAATCTGCCGTTCCAGCCGGGACTCTTCTGGCAGGCGGAGCCGCTCCCGCAGCCGCTCAATCCGTTGCAGTACGCGGCGGTCGTCTACTTGCGCCTGCAACAGCAGAGCGAGCAACTCTATGCGTACCATGCGCAGTGGGTGTCCTTTGCCGGTTGGCCGGCGATCGAGTTGGCCTATGCGGCGGTCCAGAACGGACAGCCCTACGAGGCGGTGCTCTGGATCTTAAGCGATGGCTGGACCGGGTACATCGTCAGTTTCATCGCTCCCTATGGGCTCCTGGACGAGTACGTGCCCCAGCTCCCGCAGGTACTGCAGGATGCCGAACAGCAACTGATCGAGCAGCCGGGGCCGCTCCAGGGTGGGCCGGTGCCAGACGTCTGGGTCGATGGTGGCGGGATGGGGTACGGCGGCGAGATGACGCCCGCCTGGGACTGGAGTGCATTCGATTACGGCACGCCTCTGTACGGCTTCCAGGACCCGTTCGCTGATGTCGGCTGGGACAGCGGTGGCTACGACTTCTCCGGCGACCTGTACAGCGACCTCTACTCGAGCGGTGGTGGTCTCTACGACCCCGAGCACGATGCCTTCAATACCTGGATGGCCGAGGAGTGGAGCCAGGCGTTGAGCGGCGAAAATCCTGACCCGACCTGGATGGACGACGCCGGCAATCTCTACTGGGAGGGGCCGTCCGGCACGCTCCACGATTGGAGCGCCGATTACGATCCCTCGATCTGGTGAGCGCGGGACGATCCGCTCAGCGACGTGCCGTGGGCGATGCCCGGGGCGGACCATCGGCGGGCTGCAAGTCGGAGGACGCTCCCGACGCTCGGTCGCCATCGGGATGACGTGACCGCAGGGCAGGGCGCGCCTGACGGCCTGGTATCCGCTGCGGCTCGGCCAGCCGAGGCTGCTCGCTCGACCCGACTCGGGTGAGCAGTGGGCTGCCGCATCGCGACGGCGGTCCGCTCGAAAGACCCGTCACCCGAGGGTCGTTGCAGTGCGGTGAGAACGGTGCCGGCGTCGGTCCCGATTCGGGAGGTGGCTCGGTGTTCCGTCCAACTGGCGACCGCGATCGAGCGGAGAGCGCGGGACGCGCGCCGCTCGGACGCATCAGCACGGCGACAGTCTCAGCGCTGTTCGCTCGCCGGGGCACGCTGCCGCATCTCGCGCCAGACCGGACCATCTGGGTAGCGGTACTGCTCGAGCGACTCGCGCTTCATCTCGATCGAGTAGCCCGGTCGCTGCGGCGGGAGATACCGGGCGTTCCGCACCGTGACCGGGTCGACGAAGTGCTCGTGGAGATGATCGACATGCTCGATCATCCGGTGCTCCAGGCTGCCGCTCACCGCGATGTAGTCGAACATGGAGAGGTGCTGGACGTACTCGCAGAGGCCGACGCCGCCGGCGTGCGGACAGACCGGGATGCCGAACTTGGCGGCCATGAGCAGGACGGCGATGACCTCGTTCACGCCGCCGAGCCGGCAGGCATCGATCTGGCAGAAGCGGATGGCGCCGGAGGCGAGCAGCTGCTTGAAGACGACGCGGTTGGCGACGTGCTCGCCGGTGGCGACGCCGATCGGTGCGATGGCTTCCGCGATCGCCTTGTGGCCGAGGACATCGTCGGGATGGGTGGGCTCTTCGATCCACCAGGGGTCGAACTCGGCCAGCTCCCGCATCCAGGCGATCGCTTGGGGGACGTCCCAGCGCTGGTTGGCGTCCATCATCAGCTTGCGGTCTGGACCGATGACCTGGCGTAGGAGCGCAGCGCGGGCGCGATCGTGAGCGAGGTCTTGCCCTACCTTCATCTTGATAGCAGTGAAGCCCTGGTCGATCGCCTGGCGGGCCAGTGCGGCGACCTGCTCGTCCGAGTAGCCGAGCCAGCCCGCCGAGGTGGTATAGCAGGGGTAGCCGGAGCGGAACAGTTCCTGTTCGCGCTCGGCGCGCGTCGGTGCCTGCTGGCGGAGGAGTTGGAGAGCCTGGTCCGGCGTCAGTGCATCGGTGATGTGGCGGAAGGGGACGAGGCGGACGATTTCTTCGGGCGTGAGATCGGCCAGCAGCTTCCAGACCGGCTTGCCGACGGCCCGGGCCCACAGGTCCCACAGCGCGTTGATCAACGCAGCGGTCGCCAGATGCAGCACGCCTTTTTCCGGACCGACCCAGCGGAGTTGACCGTCGTTGGTGAGGCGATCCCAGTAGCGACCGAAGTCGGCGACGATCTCCTCGAGCCGCTGGCCGACGACGAACGGAGCGAGGGAGTGGATGGCGGCGACGCAGAGCTCGTTGCCGCGGCCGATGGTGAAGGTGAGACCGTGCCCTTCCAGACCGGGGGAATCGGTGTGGAGGATGACGTAGGCGGCCGAATAGTCGGGGTCAGGATGCATGGCGTCGGAACCGGCCAGGGTGAGCGAGGTGGGGAAGCGCACATCGTAGGTCTCGATTTGGGTGATCGTGGTGGGCATCGGACTCCTCCTCTCGTCTGTCGGCGTGCGCTCGTGGGTCAGAAGGCGGCGCGATCGATCAGTCACTACCGAGCGGAATGATCGCACAGGAGCGCCGGGCTGGGGAGGAGCCGCGCTCGCCCGGTAGGCGGGCGGTGGCCAGTAACCGGCCGAGAGGTGCGCTCGCTGGGTCACGGGCGGGTGATGGACAGAGCCTGGCGTCACTGGCTGACGCTGCGACGCTGGTCGGTGCTCGCGGATCGGGCCGAGTGGGGGCGCGCTGAGGCAGCGCGAGGCGAGCGATTCCGCGCTTCGCTCGTTGCCGGCTCATGCTCGGTACGGCGAGGCGGGTGGTCTGGGTGATGGCGTGCGGGCGCGACCGCCTCGGTCGCTGGCGGATCGTGCAAGGTCGCCGTGCGTGTCCGATGTCTGCAGCCCGGTGACAGGCATGCTATCCTGCACGCTGCAGGTGCGGTTTCGGCAGTCAGGCTCAGGGGTCGACCAGTCCGAGCGATCGCCGGGTTTTTCACTTTCGGCCGGTGGCAGGAGCGGAGCGGACGGATGGACGAGCAGGACGAGCTGCGGCAGGCAACGACCGAGTCGGTGAACCCGCGGACGCGGCAGATCGACCAGCTCTCGAGCCAGGCGATCGTGGAGTTGATCCTGGAGGAAGAGACGCGGGTGATTCCGGCATTGCTGGCCGAGCGGACTGCCATCGCCGCACTGGCGGACGTGGTCGTCGAGCGGATGCGCCGGGGTGGGCGCCTGGTCTACGTAGGGGCTGGGACGTCCGGCCGGTTGGGGATGCTGGATGCCATCGAGTGCATCCCGACCTACGGGTTGGAGCCGGGTCGAATCGTCGCGCTGGTCGCTGGCGGGCCGGTGGCGCTGACCGGACCGGTCGAGGCTGCCGAGGACGACGAGGAGGCGGGCGCGCGCGAGCTGACTGCGCTGGGCATCGGGCCGGATGACGTCGTGCTCGGGATCAGCGCTAGCGGACGGACGCCCTACGTGCGCGGGGCGCTCCGCGAAGCGCGGCAGCGTGGCGCCTACGTGGCCGTGCTCGTGTGCAATCGGCCCGCGCCGCTGGCCGATCTGGCTGACTTGGTGATCGCGCCGGTCGTCGGCCCGGAGGTGATCGCTGGCTCGACCCGCATGAAGGCCGGGACGGCCCAGAAGCTTGTGCTCACTGCTTTGAGCACGACGGTGATGGTGCGGCTGGGTAAGACGTTCGGGAACCTGATGGTCGATGTGCGACCCACGAACCGCAAGCTCTGGCAGCGCGGGGTGCGCATCGTGATGGAGGCGACTGGACTCAGCGAGCAGGATGCGCAGCGCGTGCTCCAGGAGGCGGGCGGCGAGCCGAAGACGGCGATCGTGATGGCGATCGCGGGAGTCGATGCTGCAGAAGCCCGGTCGCGACTCGGACGTGCCGGTGGGCTCGTGCGGGCCGCCCTCGAGGAGAGCGATGGCGGCTGAGCTTCTGCTCGGGATCGATGGTGGCGGGAGCACGACCCACGCGGTGCTGGCTGACGCGCAGGGAAGAATCCTCGGTGTCGGGACGACCGGCTCGAGCAATCTCCAGATCGTGGGGCTCGAAGGGGTCGTCGCTGCAGTGGAGGTCGCGATTCAGGCTGCCCGCAGGGCTGCCGGTGTTGCGAGCGATGCGCCGGTGAAAGTGGCGTGTCTCGGGCTCGCCGGGGTCGACCGGCCGGGTGACCGCGAGCGGGTCAGCACAGCACTCCGGGTTCGTTCGCTCGCCGAGCGGCTTCTCTTGGTCAGCGATAGCGAGCTGGTGCTGGCGGCAGGTTGCCCCGAAGGTTGGGGTCTGGCGCTCGTCAGCGGTACCGGGTCGATCTGTTTCGGGCGAGCACCGGACGGTCGCACCGCGCGCGCCGGTGGTTGGGGATATCTGCTCGGTGACGAGGGCAGCGGGTTCGCGATCGCCCAGCAGGCACTGCGACTCGCGGCCCGAACGGCCGATGCTCGGGCAGAGGCCCATGAGCTGCTCGAGGCGGCACTCGCGTTCTGGGGACTGACCGCGCCGGAGGAGCTCGTTCCGCTGGTCTATCAGCGCGTGCGGGGTGCGCCGGCAGCGCTGGCCTGGTTCGCGCCGCGGGTGCTCGAACTCGCATCGGCTGGCGACCCGCATGCGACGGCCATCGTCGAGGAGGCGGCGACCGAGCTGGCCCGGTCGGTCGAAGTGGTCCGGGCGCGTCTCGAGCTGAACGCGAGCCCGCTGGCGCTCGGCGGCGGCATCCTCCTGCATTCGTCGCTCTTGCGCGAGCGACTGCTCGGACAGCTTCTGTCGGCGGTCGGACCGGTGACGCTGGTCGAGGAGGCGACGCGCGGGGCGGTGCGCCTGGCGCTGCAGGAGTTGCACGCCAGAGCGTGAGGACCGGCGCAGCGCGCTCGGCGTCCTACCTGCGCTGCGCCGGTCGCCTGGGTGCTGTGCCGCGTGGTCAGCCTGCTCCCCCGAGCAGTCCTTCGCGTTCCAGTGACTCGCGAAGCTGGGCTGGGAGGCTGTCCGGTCCAGCCAGGCGGACGAGCTCCAGCAACTTCTGCACTCCTTCCTCCCAGAGTGGATGATAGGGGCCGGGCGAGTAGGTCGCGAGCGTGGCATCGACTGGCTGGCCGCTGGCGTACCGTTCACGCTGCTCGCGGAGCCAGGCGATCGCTGCCTGATAACGCTGGCCGAGCGCCGTGAAACGGTCGAGCGTCTGGTGGATCTCGCTCCGTCGGGCATGGGCCAGCCAACGCTGCTCGAACTCACGAGCGAGGGGCTCGAGGAGCGTCCGTTGTGCCTCGAGTGTCGCGATCGCCTCGTCGAGCTGCGTGAGCCCCCGTGATCGCCCGTTCTCGTCGGCTGGATCGGGCAGGGATCCGAGCAATCGACGTACGCGTTGGCTCGCGAGGAGCTTCTCGGCGGCGAAGACGACCAGACGCGCCGTGAAAGTGTAGTCGTGTCGGAGTTGCGCATCGGGCAGCGCGACCCAGGCGCGCAGCGCCGCGCGGGCCGCTTCGGCAAGTTCCTCCAGGTCGTGCGGGTCGGTGCGCTCGATCAGGCGACCGGCGAGCGGCTCGTCGAAGAGGGCCAGGGCACTGTTGGAGCGGTTCGGCAAGCCAAGGCTCGGCAAGGTCACCGCGCGCCCCAGGCGATGGATCGCGCGCACGCTCGCGTCGTCGGCTGGGCGGTCGAGGAAGAGGAGCGCGAAGGCGCGATCGAAGTGGTCCAGTTCGATGTCGGGGCCGGACCACGCAACAGCGGCACCGAACAGGTAGGGGTACCAGGAAAGCGAGAGAAGTTGGTAGTGCCCGTAGTCACCCCAGTCCGTGAGCAACATCCCACTCGCGCCAGCAGCGAGCCCATCGCGCACGAAGGTACGGATGTTTCCGATTGCATTCTCGATGCGCGGGAACAAGGTGTTCCAGCTCGATGTGCCGGGGCAGACCCAGAAGGTGCGCCCCAGCGAGCCGAGAAGCGCGGCTGAGGGGTAATGATCCTGTGCCTCGTACCACCAGTCGAGGAGCACGATGTCATCGGGAAGCTCGGCAACCAGGTCGGGGAAGCGAAGCAGGATATCGGCCCAGACCATGATGCGGCGGCCATACTTGGCGGCGAGATCGCGGACACGCAGGATGTGCTGGAGATAAAGGCGCCCCTTGCCGAGACGTTCGGCCAGTGCCCTGGACTGACCCGTTCCGAGGTCCCAGGTCTCGTCGCAATCGACGTTGAGCCAGGACGACGTGAAATTGGGCAAGAAGTCGGCGTACAGCTCGTCGAGGAGCTGATAGGTCTCCTCGCGGGCTGGCGTCAGGCTCCACTGCCAACCGACCTCGTCGAGATGGGCGTAGCGGGGCAGCGAGAGCAAGCGTCGCAGGTGTCCGAACGACTGGAGGTTCGGGACGAGTTCGACGTGATGAGCACGACAGTGCGCATCGAGCGCGAGGATGTCGTCAGCGGTCAATGGATCGGAGCCGGCACCGATCTCCGGGTGACTCGGGAAGTGAAAGGGGTGCTCGATGTAGAGCTGAACGTGATTGTATTTGTAGGCTGCGAGGTTCTCGACCAAGCGGAAGAGCGTCTCGAGCGTGGGCACTTTGCCGCGCGAGACGTCGAGCATGACACCACGGTTGGGGAGCACAGGCCAATCGCGGATGGAGAGCGCCGGGAGCAGACGCCCCTGTGTTCGAAGGAGTTGACGGAGGGTCTGGACGCCATAGAAGAGCCCGCGTTCCGCCGTGGCGAGGACGAGCAGTCGCTGCTGCCCGATGGATAGGGCGTAGCCTTCCGGACCCATGGAAGCGAGATCGGTGGATGGTACGGGGCCGTCGCGGTCGGCACGAAGGAGCACGATCGACCTGCTTTCCTCGAGTGGGCGCAGTGTCCGCCGGATGGGAAGCAGGAGGCCGGTGGCAACCTGGATAGCGGTTTGGAGAAGGCGAGCCGTTGCCACCGTCTCGTCCGTGGCGCGGGCACTGAGCACGATGCTCACATCCGCATCGAGCCAGAAAGCGTCCTGTGGCGCACCGAGCTCGAGTTCGCGTGGTGGGGGTAGGAGCGGGATGGATCGACTCGCGTCCTGGGTCACGGTTGTTCCTCCTCTCGGTTCGCTCGTTCTTTCCAACCGCTAGGTGGGGTCAATGAACCGAGCGTGACAGCGCGCCGGGCGCCGGTCGCGCTCGGCACATTGGTCGGCAGCCCGAAGCAGGCGTCATGGGCCAGCAGGGCGAAGAGCATCGCTTCCTTGGCGGCGCTGTCGAGTCCGAGCGCTTCGACCGGGACGACGGGGACTGGCGCGAGGAGATCGCGCAGGACCCTCATGAGGGAGGGGTTGCGGGCGCCACCGCCGCTCACGACGACCTCGTCGATCGGTGGGAGCCAGCGCCGGTAGGACTCTGCGATCGCGTGAGCGGTGAAGGCCGTGACCGTGGCGACGAGGTCACAGGCTCGCTGGCGGAGCGTCGCTGGAACGTGCGGATCGTGGAGGATGCCAGCGGGAAGACCGAACTCGTTCAAAAGCTGTCGGGCGAACGGCAAACCGTAGCGCTCGCGACCCGTCGTTTTGGGCGGGGGCTGATCGAGGAAGGGGTCGGCCAGCAAGCGCTCGAGAAGCACGCGATCGACGCTCCCCTGGGCGGCGAGTGCGCCGTTTCGGTCGCAGTCGAGCTCTCCGGCGGTCAGGAGCTGGACGACGCCGTCGATCATCATGTTCCCGGGACCGGTATCGAAAGCGAGAACGTCCTCGCGCGCGGCACTCGCTGGAAGGTACGTGACGTTGCCGATGCCACCGATATTCTGGATGGCACGGTGGCGCGTCGGATGACGCAAGACGACCCAGTCGAGGTATGGTGTCAGCGGAGCCCCTTGCCCACCCGCAGCCATATCAGCGGCTCGGAAATCGGCGACGACCGGCACGCCAGTGCGCTCCGCGATGACCGCTGGATCGCCGATCTGGAGCGTTCCGCGGGCAGCGAGCGGCAGGAGCGAGCTGGGCGCTGGCTGGTGCCAAACCGTCTGTCCGTGGGAGCCGATCACGAAGACCTCGTCCAGCGAGCAACCAGCTGCCCGGCAGAGGGTCATCGCTGTCTCGGCGAACAGCTCACTGAGGATGACGTGGAGCGTACAGAGTCGTTCGAGTGCCGGCGGTGCCTGCTCGAAGAGCTGGAAAAGTTCTCGCCGCACGAGGGGTGGGAACGGTCGGGCTCGGTAGGCGAGAAGGTGCAGCTGTGCCTCCGGCCCGGCACCCCTGATGTGGACGAGGGCGGCATCGATCGCGTCTGCGGAGGTGCCGGAGAGCAGACCGATACAGAGACGGTTGCCCGATAGGGCCGTCCGCATCGTCAGCCGACCTCCCCAGCGGCTCGGGCGACGGCCTCGGTGAAGGCTGCTCGGACTGCCTCGATGCCGTCACGCACGACGGGATGAACGCGATTCGCCAGGAGGATGATCACGAGCTCGCGTTCGGGGTCGATCCAAAGGGAGGTGCCGGTAAAGCCGGTGTGTCCGTAGGCAGTGGGGTGAAGTCCACGTGCTGCGGCCGTACCGCTGAAGGCCAGCATCCATCCCAGACCGCGGCCGGGGGCCTGGGGCCTGGTCGCCTCGCTGACGAGGGAGGACGGCAAGAGCTGGCGTCCCTCCCAGCGTCCGTGGTCCAGCCAGAACTGGGCGAAACGGGCTAGCTCATCAGCTGGCGCGAAGAGCCCAGCGTGTCCAGCGATCCCCTCCAGACCGTAAAAGGCATTGCCATCGTGGACTTCACCCCAAATGACGGCTTCCCGCCACGGGGTGTAGCGCGCACCCGGTGGTCCCGCGCGGGAACGCTCGAACGCGTTTCCTCGCTCCGTCGCCGCGCTGCGTGGCCGGAGATCCGGTGGCGGGCGAAAGCAGGTCGCACGCATGCTGAGCGGCGCGAAAACCTCCCGTCGAGCGAGAGTGGCGATGTCGTGCCCGGTCAGCGAGCGGACGATCTCGCCCAGCAGGATGAAACCGAGATCGCTGTAAATGACCTGAGTACCGGGTGGCGCGACGAGTTCGGTCTGAGCGATCGCCACGAGATACTCGTCCGGGCTGTGCGCCCTCAGGTAGAGCGGTAAACCAGGCGGGGAGCCCACTGGTATGACTGAGGAGTTGGCGGACCGTCACGCGACCGCTCCAGGGTGCAGCCCGGAGGGGTGGAAGGACCGTTCTGACGGGTGTCTCGAGGTCCAGCTCGCCCAGCGCGACCAGCTGGAGAATGCAGGGAAGAGTGGCGACAACCTTGGTCAGCGAGGCGAGGTCGAAGACGGTCTCCACGGTCATCGGGATGCGCTCTGGCTCGCGGCAGGCCCAGCCTGTGGCCGCACGGAGGACCACGCCGCGGCGGTGGAGCACGAGCGCGACAGCCCCGGCGTAGGCATCGCGCGCCGAACCATCGAGGACAACTGCCCAGGCAGCGGCGAAGGGATCGTCGAGCGTCACTGCGCCTGCTCCTCGTCGGCGCTCGGGGACACGCGGAGACCAGCAGCAGCGAGGCGGTCATGCCACTCGGCGGTCGCGTGGGCGAGCTGGCCCCGACAGTAGGTCGCGATCACCTGCAGGTCGGCGCTCAGGACGACGAAATCGGCATCGTAGCCGGGGAGCAGTCGCCCCTTGCGCTCGGCAACACCGGCGACGCGGGCCGGTGTGGTGGCCAGCATGGTGACGGCGTCCGCCAGCGGCACCCCGACGAGCGAGACGAGGTTGCGCAGCGCCTGGTCCATGGTCAGGATGCTCCCCGCCAGTGTGCCATCGCTCAAGCGAGCGACCCGCCCGTCGACGTGCGCCGGCAAGCCAGCGAACGAGAAACTCGTGCCTGGCGGGAGGCCCGCGGCTGGCTGCGCATCGGTAACGATGGCCGTGCGCTGCGGTCCGAGTGCGCGAATGAGGACGCGCATCGCGGGTGGTACGACGTGGTGTCCGTCAGCGATCAGTTCACCGACGGCGTGGTCGACCTCGACGAGCGCCCCGATCGGGCCGGGGGCACGGTGCAGGAGCGGCGGCATGGCGTTGAAACAGTGCGTCACCAGACGGGCACCAGCCTGGAAGGCACGCTGGGCTTGCTCATAGGTGGCGTCCGTGTGCCCGAGCGCGACCGTCACCCCATGCGTGACGAGCAGGTGCACGAGTTCCTCGGCACCAGGCAGTTCCGGGGCCAGTGTCATGACGCGGAGGAAGCCGCGGCTCACGGCGAGGAGGCGGGAGAGTTCGGTGCGGTCGGGTGCGCGGAGCCAGGAGGGGTGATGAGCGCCACGCCGCTTCGGGTTGAGGTACGGGCCCTCGAGGTAGATGCCGAGTGGCTCCGCACCCCGGCGTGCGAGGGTCATGGCTGTGGCCGCGGCGGCCAGCTGGCGTTCGGGCAGGCCGTCGGGTACCCCGACCACGTTGATGAGGAAGGCAGTCGTACCAGTCCGCGGGACCCAGGCCGCATAGGCGACGATTTCCTCCGGTTCCGTCGTGTGCAGGGCGAATCCGCCACCGCCATGCGTGTGGAGGTCGATGAAACCGGGAACGACCAGGAGACCGGTCGCGTCGATGACCGGACCCGTTCCGGGGGCAGTGGCTCCGACTGCCGCGATGGCGGAGTCGCCGACGACGAGCCAGGCTGCTGGGTCAGCGATTCCGGTGTCGATCAGTGTGGCTCCGGCCAGGACGAAGCGCATGCGGCGATCCTCATCGCGTCCGCGTGACCTTCTGCAGGCCACGCGGTCGGTCGGGATCGAGCCCGCGCGCCCGCGCGAGCGCGCTGGCGAAGAGTTGGCCGGGTATGACCCCGACGATGGGCGAAAGCCATTCCGGGACACCGGACGGGAGCTGGAAGGGCAGCTGAGCGCGCGCGAGGAGCTCGGGACGATTGGAGATCAGGATGAGCGCGGCCCGACGCCGCTCGAGATCGTCGAGCAGGGAGACGATGTCGTCGAGGACGGCTCCCGACACAGCGATCGCAACGACCGGGAAGCCAGGCTCGACCATGGCGATGGGGCCGTGGCGGAAATCGGCGGACGAGTACGGCTCGGCGACGAGCGCACAGAGTTCCTTGAGTTTGAGGGCGATTTCGAAAGCGGTAGCGTAGTTGAAGCCTCGGCCGATGACGACCAGCCGCTGCTCGTCCCGGAATGCTGCGGCGGCAGCGCAGGCTGGCTCCGCCTGCTCGATCGCTCGCGCGACTGCGGTGGGGATGCTCTGGAGCTCGCTCCAGCGCTCGGGCGAGGGGTGGAGGGCAGTGCTGAGCATGGCGAGCGCGAGGAGTTGGCTGGTGTACGTCTTAGTGGCGCCGATCGCGCGCTCCTCGCCGGCGAAAAGCGGGAAGACGAGTTCGGCCGCCTGCCCCAGGGGTGAGGCGGGGTCGTTGGTGATGGCGAGCGTCAAGGCGTGCTGGCGCCGAGCCTCCTCGAGTACGGCGACGATGTCGGGAGACTGGCCACTCTGACTGATCCCGATGACGAGAGCATCGCGGAGCTCTGGTGGTTGGTGGTAGAGCGTGAAGAGCGAGGGGGTGGCCAGGGCAACCGGGAGTCGGTTGACGGCACCGAAGAGATACTGCGCGTAGCGAGCCGCATTGTCGGAACTCCCGCGGGCGGCGATGACGACGTAATGGGGATCGAATGCGCGCATGCGAGCGGCCGCTTCGATCGCCAGTGGTCGCGCGAGATCGAGCAATCGCTGGAGGATCGAAGGCTGGCTCTCGATCTCAGTCTGAAGCAACGACATGACTCACCCCTATTCGGTTCCGAAACGCGGGGAGACCGACGACTGTGCGCGTGAGGCGTGCTTCCTCGGCAGCGAAGGCGAGCAGGTGACTTTCGACCGCTTGCTGCGCGCTCGTGAGGACATCCGAGCGCTCACCGCGGACTGCGCGGACGAAGGCGCGGATGAGACCGAGATCGCCACCGCCGTGTCCACCGAGTGGCGGGCCGAGTCGGATCGTTTCGCTGTCGCCGGTCGCGTGGTCAACGACGACGATCTCGCGCCGTGACTCGTTCGCGAGCAGGGTGGCGCGCGTGCCATCGATGCGGACCGTTCGCCCTTCGACGTGCGAGCAACCTTGCATGGTGAGCGAGACTGCCAACTGTCCAGCGAACTCCATTAGGACGACCTGATGATCGACAGCCGTGTTGTCGCAGTGATAGACACAGCGTCCGTAGGGGCCAGTCCGTAGGGCTTCCAGGATCGCCTCTGGACTGGGATCGGGTGAGACGGCGTGCTGGAAGGCGCCACCATGCGCGGTGACGAGGTAGATGCGGGGGGCGAAGTAAGGACACTCGTCGGTGATCGGGCAACCGTCCAGGCAACGGTCGGGAACGCCTGGTGGGGCCTTCGCCGGGGTGAAGTGAGTCAGTGAGCCGAAGGAGGCAAGGCGCTCGCAGGGCCGATCGAGTATCCACACCAGGAGATCGAGGTCGTGACAACACTTGGTGAGAATCATCGGGCTCGTCCGCTCGGTATTGGCCCAGTTGCCGCGGATGAAGCTATGCGCGAAGTGATAGTAGGAGAGATTCTCGCGCCAGTCGAGCGAAACGATCTCCCCGAGGCGACCACTGTGCACCAGATCGTAGATCGTACGAAAGAAGGGCGCATAGCGGAGGACATGAGCGATTTGGAGCAGCCGACCGTGGCGCTGCGCGGTCTCGACCAGCGCGATGCAGTGCTCAGGGGTCGTCGCCATCGGCTTTTCGAGCAGGACATGGTAGCCGGCTTCGAGGAAAGCGATCGTACTGGGGTAATGGTCGCGGTCCATCGTGGCATTGACGAGGGCTGGGGCCAGTTGCGGCCGTTCAGCGAGTTCCTGCCAGGAACGAAACTGACGTTCAGGCGGAATGCCGTGCTCGCTGGCGAAGCGGAGACGGCGCTCGTCGTTCGGTTCCGCGACTGCCACGAAGCGTAGATCCCAGGGAAGTCGCCTGGCATACGCTCCGTAGGCGAGTGTTCCGCGGTTACCGGCACCGACCATGACGGCTTCGATCGGGGATGGCATCGCTCACCGAGTCCTCTCGAGATGGTAGACGCGACTCATGATCCTGTTTGGAGCGCCCACTGCGAGGGTGGTCTCCCCTCGCAGTGGGCCACGACACAGCTCGATCACACGGGCTTGAGACGACCCGTCCAGATCATCATGACCGCGAAATTGTCGCCGTACGGGGCATTGAGATAGATCGGGTCGTTGTCGGGTGGCCAGGGCTGGACACGCACCCCCTCGCGGACCGGGTTGTTTCCGTACCGCTCGAAAAGCGGGATCATGGGGAGGAGTTCGTTGAACGCGAGGGCGACCTTGGTGACGTTGGCCTTTTGCATCTCGGCATCGAGCCCGAGCCCGGCATCCACGACCAGCTGCTCCAGGTCGACCTCACCGAGGATATCGGTCTTTTGCTTCAGTTCGAAGCCCATACCGCGGCCGCCCTGGTTGGCGGCGATGGGGATATTGTGCGTGAAGAGGTCCTGGACAAAGGCGAAGTGAGGATGCGGGTTGGTCGTCGATCCCCAGGCCTGAATGGCGAGCTGGAAGTTCCCCTTATCGACCTCGATCGGTTGCTGGGAGTACGTCACGCTGCGCGGCGCGACTTTGATGCCGAAGCGAGTCAACTGATCGGCGACGTTCTGGGCGCTGGCTGACCAGTCAGCGTACTCTGCCGGGAAGAGGAGTTCGTATTCGGCGTTCTTTCCTTCGGGGGTCTGCCAGGTGTCACCGTTCTTGCGCCAGCCAGCTTGTTGCAGGAGTTCCGCCGCCCGATCGGGATTGTGGTCGTAGGTATTCAGCTTGGCGAGATCGGCCTGAGCGATCCAGTCGGGAACCAGGATGTCGGAAAAGCCGGCCATATACTTGACCGCTTTTCCGGAGTCTCCCAAGGCGACCGTCCCGTTCTGGGCACGATCGATCGCGTAGGCAAGCGCCTGGCGAGCGCGCTTGTCGCGGAACTCCGGAAGTTTGTCGAGGTTGAACAGGAGGGCGGGACCAGAGTAGACCGGCGGTCGGATGATGCGAAGTCCCTGTTGCTGGAAGGCCTTTTCCGTTGCCGGCGGGAAACCGTGGGTAGCGTAATCGACATCGCCGGCCAGGACTAACGGGGTGACGTCGGGTGTTTCGCCGTTGTAGATCACGAGCCGGTCGAATAGAACCTGGTCCGCGTTGACGCCGTTGGGGTTCTTGACGAGCGTGAGTTGCGAGTTCGTGATGCTGCCGTAATCGAATTGGAATGGTCCACTGGCGAGAATCTGCTGCGGTCGGAAGTTCTTGATTTCATCCAAGAGCGCCGTGCCCTCGGGGGAGTCCATCGGGAAGCGCGAACGGAGATCGGTATCCGGCGACTGACGGTACTGGCCAGTAGCTCGGCGGTCTTTCCATCCTGATGGGTCTTTGGGGCATGAATTTCGTCGAGATTCACGGTGCGACCGAGCGGTGGGGATGGTTCGTGTTCGTCGGTGCTCTCGCGTTGACGGTCGCTCTCGCCATCTCGTACGTCGGGCGGCGTGGTTTGTGGTGAATCGCTGGAGGGTGCGAGCGTTCGCAACGCTCGCACCCTCGGCACGCAGTGCAACCTCCTCGTCGCGACCGACTGCCTTGGCAGCCGGGGGAAGTCAGTGCGCAACACCCCCTGCGTTGGGCGTCTCGCGTCGGTGAGCGAGAGCCCGGAGATACTCCAAGACAGCCCGGTCGATCCAGTCGGCATCGAGCGGGATCCGCTCCTCGAAGTTCTCGTTGCCGATGAGTGTGGCATAAGCGCGGCGCGTAGCCTCGTCCCACTGGCCGTGCACCGGTCCCTGGTAGTAGCCGAGAGCGCGCATGAGCTCCTGGAGCTCGACGAGCACGGCACCTTCGAGCGGGAGGCGATCTTCGGGCTTCGGCTTCTCGAAATAGAGGCGCCAGATTCCATACAGACGCTGGAGTTCAGCGACTGGCTCGGGGTGATCGTCGACCCGGAGGTCGATGAAGCGATCGGTGTAGCCGCCGTAGCCACCGCGCTCCTTGACGACGAGGAGCGCAGCGGATTGTTTCCCACGCCGGTCTCCTCCCGCTGCGTCGCCAGCCGCCAGTGCTGTCAGGAGACGCGCTGCCAGTGGGCCCTCGGTCGTCTCGAAGGCATGGGCCATGGCGTCGACCACTTCCGGGCCGGTGAGGATGTTTCCCTGTACGGCGTACCCTGGCCCCGTACGGCCGCCGGCCCACGCGTGACAGGCACTCCCGGTGAAGGTCGCCGTGCCGCCGCGCGCATCGACGATGCCGACCTGGCGCAACTCGCGTTCCGGGTCGTCGGCGAGAAGACGAGCGAGCGTCTCGTCAGCCGAATAGCCAGCTGCCATGAGCTCGAGGCCGGTCTGCCCGTAGGAGACATTCGCATAGGACTGGGTGGCGACGGCGCCGACGCCGGCACGCGCCCAGGGGACGACGGCACCGACGGCGAGGAACTTGGAGGCGACAGCGACACCGAGTTCCCCTGTGGCGGGATCGATGGCAACGATCGAGAAGGTCGCGATTTCCATAGCGTTTCTCTCCCTTCCGGCTCGAGACTCGTGCTCGTCCAGGCCGGCTTACCACCAGCGCTGGACGAGGCGCAGTTTGCGTCCTTCGTTCTCCCAGGCCAGCCAGCCGAGGCCGACGAGAAGCGCGACGCAAGCCGCGAGCTCCCGCCGCGTGCCCGCGAAGTCGGTCGGACGCGGTTGGGCCGGGGTACCAGCTGGCTCCTGATCGGCGAGCGCTGCCTCGAGCCAGGCCTCGGCGAGTGCGAAGACGGTCCAATCCGGACACTCAGCGAAGCGCGCGGCGAGCCACTGGGCGATCGGATGGCCGGGGAGGCGGTGGGCGAGCAAAGTGGGGTCAGCGACGAGCTGGCGGGTCAGCTCGTTCGCCTGGAATTTGCGACTGCTCTTGGGGCGGTCACTCCGCGACGACGATGCATCGCGAGCGAAGTCGGTGACGTACGGGCAGGAGGGTATCAGGGGGCAATCGTGCTCCTGACAGGGCAGGATCCGGGTGCGGGGGGAGTCGAGCAACCCGAGGTCGCCGAGCAGACGCAGGACACCGCCCGGTAGGGCCTCCGGATCGCCCAGTTCCGCCTGGTGGATGCAGGCGATGCCGTTCTCCCCGAGGCGAGCGAGTCGCACGGCCAGCGCCGTCGGGTCGATGACCAGGCGTTCAGCGGTCATCTCGTCGCCCCGCAGTGAAGCGATCGCGTGTCGGGAGGATGCGTGCGTCGCCGCGAGCGGCCAGGTGCTCGATCCGCTCGAAGACCGCACGGAAGCGCTCGCGGGCCTCGTGTTCGCTGTCGTTCTTGGCTGGAGCCGTGAAGGTGCGGCGATCGCCGACGAAGACGAGCAGGCTGCGGGCGCGGCTCAGCGCGACGTTGAGCCGGCGCCACTCGGCGTGGAGCGAACCGATCTCGCCCGCTGGGTTGCTGTTGACCAAGCTGACGATGATGATCTCGCGCTCGCCTCCCTGAAAGCGATCGACCGTGTCGACGCGCAGGCGCGCGAGCGCTGGGTGAGCGCGGGCGAGCTCTTGGCGGATGAGCGTGTTCTGGCGCCGGTATGGCGAGATGACGCCGATCTGATCGATGATAGTCTGGTGGGCCGACTCGGGCAGGTCGCGGAGAAACTCGGCGAGCACGGCAGCGATCAGTTCGGCTTCGCGCTGGTTCGTCCGTCCCTCGTCGTCGGCCGAGAAGACGGCGCCGCTGTCGCGAGCGAGTGGGTCATCGCTCGTGTCGAGGTAGACCACCGGTGGGCTCTGGCCGATGATCCCTGAAGGGATCGGCACGCCGAGCTCGTCTAACCAGTGCGCCAGGCGGCGGTCGGCGATCCGCCGATCGGCTGGACGCAGCTGGTCCTGGTAGAAGACGTGACTCACCAGGTCGCAGATCGGGTCATTCATCCGGTATTGCTCGGTCAGCCGGATACAGGCAGCGGGATAGCGACGATGCAGGCGTTCGAAGGCGGAGGTGCGCAAGCTATCGCCCGGTTGGATGCCGAGCCGTTCCACGTCGGGCCACGTCGCTGGTGACTCGGACGTGGTCACCACCGGCGGCAACTGATTCTCGTCGCCGACGAGGATGAGCCGCCCGGCATAGCCGAAGGGAAGGCGCCGCAGCGCCTGGAGGAACGCTGGCTCGGTGGCTTGTCCAGCTTCGTCGACGATAACGGTCTCGAAGGTCAGTCCGCGCAGCTCGGCTGCGTCGGCGGCACCCAGCGTGGCGACGAAGACGGCAGCATGCTCGCGGATCGTGCGCGCCCGGCGGCTGGAGGCGAGCAACCGTTGGATCGCCGCTTCGTCGTTGTCCGGCGGCTGGCGGCGCACGCGGGCGGAGAGCCCGCTGCGGGCGACCAGTGTCTGGGCAGCGACTTCCTCTTCCATGTCCTCGCGCTCGCTGCCGACGCGGACGAGGAAGGGGAGAACTTCGGGTACGTCCTGCCGCACCTTGCGTACCACCTCGTTGGCTGCCCGGTGCGTGTTGGTGAGAACGAGGACGGGGCGGCGGCCGACGGGTCGTGCCGGATCGAGCAGCGCGCGGGCGAGGAGACCACGCACGATCGCGGCGATGAGTGCCGTTTTGCCGGTACCCGGTGGCCCCTGGACGAGCAAGAGGTCACCCGGCTGGAGCGCGAGTGCCGCGGCCAGTGCCCGGCGTTGCGACTGGTTGAGTCCGCCGGCGAGCCAACCGGGAAGCGTCGACGCGGTCTGGGGTAGGCTCGGCGGGCGGAGACCGAGGACAGTCTGTGTGAGCGCCGGAAGTTCCCGCCAGTCGATTTCTCGGCCCCGGGCTGATGCCGCGGTCATCGAGGAGACGAAGAAATCGGCCAGTCCTTCGAGTTGCCAGGCGCGCATGTCCCAGCCGGTGAGCTGATCGATCCGGTAGAGAGGGTCGTGTCCATCGGGTGCCAGCGGTACCCGGTCACGCAACTCGACGGTGATCTCGTACTCGCCGAGCGCCACGACGGTCCCCTCCACCGAGAAGAGCTCACCCGGGCGGGGGATGCGCTGGCGGAGCCCGTCCGTCCATTGCGGAGTGATCAGGACCGTATCGTCCTCGCGGATCCGGGTGTCGAGCCGGCGCCCAGGGCGTTCGAAGGTGACGCGTTGCCCGTCCTGCTGGCGGAAGCGCAGCTCGCTCAAGGTGATCCCTTCCTGCTCGAGGAGCGGCGCGGGCGTCTGGGTGAGGTGGAAGAAGCGCTCGCGCTCGACATGCTCCTCGGCCTTGAGCTGGCGATGGAACCAGGCCCAATAGGAGAAGAGCGCCGGGGGCGCGTAGCGGAAGAGACCACTCAGTGGTTTCCCGTCCGGTTCTCGCGCTTGCGCACAGACTCGGCGCGAACGGGCGACACACGGCTTACAGGGAGGCACTTCACTGAGCAAGTCGAATTGACCGATGATCTTCGGCAGGCGCCAGTTCTCGGTAGCTCCATGGAGCCGGTAGCGATCGTAGCCGGTGAAGAGACCGCTGGCGATGCAATAGAAAACGTTGCGGGCTTGGGCGATGAGATCGACGAGGCGCTCGTCCCGGCGGGAGAGATCCAGGCGGAGTCGCCGTACCAGCGGATGCTGCTCGAGCGGCACGGCGGAGAGCCGTTTTTCGTCTACCAGTTCCACCACGGCATCGACGGACGGGAACCCGACGCTCTGCAAGACTTCGCGGTAGGCCAGGGCTTGCAAGCCGCCCGGTACGCTCTCGCCGGTGAGCGGGTCGCGCTCGGCGTGGAAAGAGCGCGTCTTGACCTCGGCGATTCGGAGTGGCGAGGCAGTTGGGTCGAGGGGAACCTCGACGCGGTCGGCGCGGCCGGAGAGCCCTCTCGTGGGGGAGTAGAAGAGCCGCTCGAGGTAGAGCTCGAAAGGTTCGGCAGCCGGATCGAGTGTCCTCTCGACCTGATCGAGGATGGAGTTCGCTGCCTCGAAAGAGAGGCGCAGATCCTTGGGCGGGAGACCGTCTTTCGTCTCTTTGGCGGCGAGCAGCGTCTGGATCGTGCGCGTCCACTCGGCCCAGACGGCGGCTCGGTACTCGGCAGCGGCCAGCTGGCGGTCACCGGTGGAGGCGAAGGTCACCAGCGCGCGACGGTAGCCAGCGTGGATGGCGCGACCGCGGATGTCGCTCGGCTGCGGCTCGCGCTCGCGGAAGTCGCGCGGCAGGCCGAGGAAGCGCTCGAAGAACACCTGGAGCGGGCACTGATAGAGTTGCTCGACCAGGCTGCCCGTCACCGTGTACTCCGGTGCGACGATGAACTTGAGGAGGACGACTTGTCGCCAGCCGCTCGCGGTGATGGCGGCGACCGCTCGGAGCACTTGCAGGCGGAGCGGTGTCGCGATGCCGCGTCGGGCACGTGCCTCGAGGACATGCGCGAGCACCGGGAAGTAGTGCGAGAACGGGTTGGGGTTTGGACAGCCCGGGTACCACTCATTGGTGTAGACAGTGCAGTAGCCCAGGGGACGACCGTCCTCGGTGGTCGCGTGCAGGACGAGCTTGCGCCGCTCGTCGCGGCGGGGAGCTGGTTTGACCAAGACGGGCACGTCGAGCCACTGTGGGATTCCAGGGTTGGCGGCGAGTTCTCGCCAGGCGCGGAGTGCGCGGTCGCTGGCGGATTCCACGTGGTCAGGCATCGGGCGACTCCTCGGCCGGGCTGGATTCTGGCACGTACAGGGCCAGCGCGAAACGATGCGTGGCCGCGATGGCGTCCTCGCCCCACGCCTCGGTCAGGGCGGCAGTGATTGCCCGGTAGAGATCGCGCGGCCAGGCTTCGGCCGCCAGCTTGTGGAGTTCGGCTGCTTGCTCCTCGGGAGGGTCGAGGAGCAGCGCGAAGACGGCCTGCGCCCGCTGGAGCAGGGTCAGGAGGCCATCGTCCGCATGGCCGCTGGTAATGCCGGCCCGTTGGGCGAGGCGAAGCAGCCAGGCGAGCGTGGTTTCCGCCCCCTCGTTCCGCAGCAGCGCCACACGAGCGCGGAACAGGGCCCAAACACACCAGGCCCGATCGTCGGTCGTGGCCTGCTTCCAGGCTTGGCCCAGGCGCTCGGCCTCGCGAGCGTAGAACGCACGTTCGGCTTCTGGCAGTTGGTCCAGCGTGGGCAGGAGTTCCTCAACGAGATGCACGCTCGGCAGCGCTTTTTCTCTGGCCTGGCCAGGCACGAGACGGAGGAGCTCTTCGACGAGCCGGTAGAGTGCCCAGCCGAGCGCGATGCGCTGCTGGTTATCAGCGAAACGAGCGAAACTCGCAGCGCGCGCGAGACTCATGGCAGCGCTGCGGAGATCCCAGGTGGCCAGCGCGCGATAGGCGGCAGCCAGTTCGTCGCGAGCCAGGTCTTCGGCCGGCGTGAGCAGTGCGCCGTCGAGCTGGAGGAGGGCACCGAGACGCTCGGCAGCCAGTGCAGCGATCGCACCCTCGCGCAGTGCTTCGGCCACGCGCCGGACGGGTCGTGGAGAAACGACGGGATCGCCGCCGGCGAAGCGCTCGTCCCGCAGCTTCTCGACCCGCTGTTGGACCTGGTCGAGCAATGCCTCGCTCGCCTCGCGATCAGCGGTCACTGGCGGGATGGCGGCCGCTGGTTCTTCTGGAACTGGCCGACTCGCCATGCGCGTTGTCCCCCGCTCGTGCACGCGCTGCTCGTACCGCGATCGTAGCCGAGCGCGGGGGCTGTGTCCAGGGCTGCACCGGAGTGTGGAACTGCCGATGTGGCATCGGCTGTTGGCGGCCGAGCACGAGCCGTCGACGTGGGGAAAGGGCACTGTGCTCGATCCAGGTGCGAGCTGTCTCGCCGGCGGCTGAACGCGTTATACTGGAGCCTCAAGAGGCTATGGCCGAGCGAGCTGGATGAGGTGGCGCAGCCGGCCGCTGGCGGCTGGCGATGGATGGGGAGCGGACGGCACGCGGATCGGTCGTGCCGGCGACAGAGGGGAGACACGCATGGCTGAGCAACTCGTCCATCCAACTCCGATGCGGGGCGTCCCGCAGCCGCGGCGCGAGGACGTCCTGGGGCAACCACGGTTGCGCGTGCTCGATCATCCGTTAGTGACGGCGCTGCTCACGGTCGCGCGCGACGAGCGCACGCCGCCAGCCGAGTTCGAGCGAGTGTTGCACGAGCTGACGCGGTTTCTTCTCTACGAAGCGCTGCGCGAGGAACCGCTGCAAACGTTCCGGGTCCCCTCGCCGACGGGCGAGGAAGCGGACGGGGGAGCGCTGCGGGCTGGGCTGGCCGTGCTGGCGATCTTGCGGGCCGGACTCGGCATGCTCGCACCGGTGCGCCAGCTGGTCCCCGCTGCACCGATCTACCTGGTGGGAGCGCGACGCGACGAGGAAACGCTGCGCTCGACCATCTATTACAAGAAGCTTCCGGGGCGATTCGATGTCCTCCGCCATGTCGTCATCGTCGATCCGATGCTGGCGACCGGAGGTTCGGCCGTGGCGACGGTGGAGCTCCTCCGGCAGACCTACAGCGGGCCGATCTCATTTCTCGGGATCATCGGTGCGCCCTATGGTGTCCAGCACCTGCTTTCGGCCGATCCCGACGTGCGGATCTACCTGGCGGCACTCGACGAGCGCCTCGACGACCGGGGATTCATCGTACCTGGTTTGGGCGATGCTGGAGACCGGCTGTTCGGGACGCAGTGAGCGGCCGAGCGCGTCGAGGCAACGGCGGGCGAGCGGTGGTGCTGATGCGGTGGTCGCCGATCCGGTCCCGGCTGCTCGCCTGGCTCCTGATCCCGGTTCTGCTCCTGGGCGGGCCGCCGTGCTCGCTGGACGGGGCGCAGGCGCACGAGACGACACGACCGGGGGCGGTGGAATGGGCGGTAGCGGTCGAACGGGCAACCTGCTCTATCGCTCGTCAGCCTCACCCGGAGCCTCTCTGCCTAGCTGATCTCCCCGCTCGACTGGAACCGATCGATCCGGAGGGGCAGTGGTGGCGGCTCCGCTTCGATCAGCCGGCGACTGCTGCCGATTGGATCGTGCGTCTGATGGGACGGCCGGGAGTCACTGGGCTGGAGCCGGCGGTGCGTCTGTTCTACCAGTGGACACCAGCCGATCCGCTGGTCGCCCAGCAAGAGTGGTTGACGGTGGCCGGATTTCCGGCGGCCTGGGACGACACGATCGGCCGGGCGGAGGTGTTTGTCGCGGTGATCGATTCTGGGGTGGCAGCGCGTCATCCGGATCTGGCAGGAAAGCTGCTGCCGGGATACGACTACCTACGACGCGATCCTGATCCGGACGACGAGGTCGGGCATGGGACGGCGGTGGCGGGAGTCATCGCGGCTGCGGCTGATGGGCGCGGAATGGTGGGCGGTGCACCGGGTGTCAAGATCGTGCCGCTCAAGGTCGGCGATCAGATCGGTGCGAGTTCGCTCTTGATCGCGGAAGCGATCTATGGAGCGATCGAGCGCGGCGTGCAGGTGATCAACCTGAGCCTGGGGGCGGATACGCCGAGCGGTGCGCTGGAACGCGCGATCGAGCAAGCGTACGCGCGAGGCATCGTGGTCGTCGCGGCGGCAGGAAATACGCCCGACAGTGTGACCTTCCCGGCCAGCTATCCTGAGGTGGTCGCGGTGGGCGGTGCGACGGCCGATGGCAAGCGCTTGGCCAGCTTTACCTCGCGGCTAACGCGGGTCGACCTGGTCGCACCAGCCGAGAACGTGCTGACGACGAGCTGGGACGGGCAAGAGCCCGGATGGGACCGGCGGACGGGTACCTCCTTCGCGGCGCCGATGGTGAGCGCGGCAGCAGCGCTGGTTCGTTCCATCGCGCCGGACAGCAGCGTGGAGTGGGTGCGGCAGACACTGCGCGAGACGGCGTCCCCGCTGGATCCGCCGGGCCAGCCAGGGGCTGGCAGCGGACTCCTCTCGGCCAGGGGTGCGGTCGAGCGCGCAGTGCTGCGGCGCTTCGCCCAGACGTGGCAGCGGGCTGATCTCCCGCTGGCAGCCGGACAGGCGCAGCGGTCGTGGCTTTGGGGGCCGGCTGCGTTCGCGGTGACGCGCGAGCCGTACGAGGAGACGCGAACGGGAACGCGCGCGGTGGCCTATTTCGACAAGGCGCGCCTGGAACTCACCGACCCCGATCGTTCTCCCGAGGATCCGTGGGCAGTGACCTCGGGGTTGCTCGCCCGCGAACTGATCAGCGGCATGGAACAAGTGGGAGACAGGCGGTTCGTCCCACGTTCGCCAGCCAGCATCCCGGTCGCTGGTGATCCGGACGATCGGCTCGGTCCGACGTACGCGACGCTCGCTGCCGTGCTGGCTCTGCCACCGCTCGAAGAAGGAGAGCTGATCACGCAGACGATCGATCGGAGCGGCCGAGTCGGGAACGAGCAGCGTCTCGCTGGCTACGGCGTACGGGCCGGACCGCTCGTGCCGGAAACAGGCCATCGCGTCGCTTCGGTCTTCTGGGAGTTCTTGCAGGGGCGGGATGTCGTCTATACCGGCGGCCGTTTCGAGACGGCTGACCTGTTTTGGCCGCCGTTTGCGATCACCGGCTTCCCGATCACGGAAGCGTACTGGGCACGGGTCACGGTGGGCGGAGTGGTGCGGGACGTGCTGGTCCAGTGCTTCGAGCGCCGTTGCCTGACGTATACGCCGGAGAACCCTCCTGGCTGGCGCGTGGAGCTCGGCAACGTGGGGCAGCACTACTACCGCTGGCGGTACGGCGCACTACCGGACCAGCCGCCAGCCAGTGACCCTGCGGCGATGGCCCCGGTGGACGGTAGCGGACGCGGCTGAAGCGGCGTAGACTGTCCCCTGGCCGACCTGGCAGAGAGTCTGTCGGGTCGGCGGAGGGGAGTACGGGGACAGTGCGACCAGGCGCGAAGGCGCCAGTAGCTGGTGCTGCACTGGGCAGCGCTCCGAACTGGCAGCGAACACTCGGCGCACTCTGGCTCGCCCAAACGCTGACGATCATCGGGTTCAGCCTCCGGACGCCCTTCTTGCCGTTCTTCGTCGCCGAACTCGGCGCGAGGAACCTCGAAACGCAGGTCCTCTGGGCCGGAGCGATCAACGCTGGCGGAGCCGCGGTCATGACGATCACCGCGCCGCTGTGGGGCGCTCTGGCCGACCGCTACGGGCGCAAGTTGATGGTGCTGCGCGCGATGGTCGCCGGCTCGCTCACGATCGGTCTGATGGCGCTGGCCACCAGCCCCTGGCAGCTCTTCGTCCTGCGGCTCGTCGAGGGCGGGTTCACCGGCACAGTCACTGCGTCGACGACGCTGGCTGCCTCGACCGTCCCCAGGGAGCGGCTCGGCTTCGGGCTGGGTCTCATGCAGATGGCAGTCTTCTCGGGTTCGGCCGTGGGCCCGCTGATCGGCGGGGTACTGGCGGACCAGATCGGCTACCGGGCGACGTTCGTTTTGGCCGGGAGCCTCCTCCTCGTCTCGGCGCTGCTCGTCGCGTTCCTGGTCGAAGAGCGTTTCGAGCCGCCGCCGCGACGAGCCGGCCACGGTGAGACAGGTGGCGAGACCTGGCGGCTGTTGCTGGCGCCGGCGCTGCTCGGAATCGTGGTCAGCCTGTTCGCCTTGCGGGCAGCTAGCATGGCGCTGCAGCCGATCGTCCCGCTCCTCGTCGCGCAGCTGGCACGCGGTTCCTCGGCGGTCAATTCCCTCGCCGGTTTGGCGATGGGGGTGAGCGGGATGACAAGCGCGGTCGCATCGGTCGGACTGGGCCGACTGAGCGACCGGATCGGCCAGCGACCGTTGCTGATCGCCAGCGGCGCGCTGGCGGCCGCCACCTTCCTCCCGCTGGGGCTGACGACTCAGGTGTGGCAGGTCATTGCGCTGCAGGCGCTCTTCGGCATCGCCTCCGGCGGCATGCTGCCGACCGCGAACGCCCTGGTCGCGCGGCTTACGCCCGAAGGGCGGCGCGGGACCATTTACGGGTTCACGACAACGGCATCATCGCTGGGAGCCTTCGTCGGTCCGTTAGTGGGAACAGCGCTCGCGGCCGCGCTGGGGCTCCACGCGCCGTTCCTCGCGATCGGGCTGGCGCTGGCGGCGACGGTCGCCTGGGTCGCGCGGACACTTTCGCCACTCGAGCGAGCCGAGCGACGAGCTGTCCTCCAGTCCGGGCGCGACTGAGGGACGAGCGTCCCGTCGTTCCCACCAGGGAGCCGACTCGGAAACTCGACGCAGGCGACGAGGAGTGACCCACGTCGCCCATCCCGCGCTGTCGTGGGTCGCTCCGTGCAGGCCGGGAGTCGGCCGAGAGCGATCGTATTCTGTCCTCCCGCAGTTGCCGGAACGGCAGAGCAGGTGGTATCGTTCGGACAACCGACCGACTCTCTCGAAGGGACTGGCGATGGTGCGCACCCTGCTCGTCCGGGACGACGCGCTCGGCTGGCAGGAGCTGGCTGCCCAGCTGGCTGGTTGCTCGGGAATCACGGCTGTCCAGCTGGCCGCTGATCTTGCCACCGCCGCCCAGCTCGCTGTGACCTGGCGCCCCGACCTCGTCGTCCTCGGGGCCGGTCTCTTGCGCGAACCGCTCGACCCGACGCTCGGAGAGCTGGTGCAGCGGGCTCCGAGCGTGCTTCTGGCGCGCGCACTCCCTGTCCAGCTCGTCGCGACGCTCCTGAACTCCGGGTTGCCGCTCCGGGGAGTCCTCACTTGGGACGACCTGGATCGGGCACTGCTGCCCGCGGTGGTCGCGCTCCTGACGCAGAGCCCGCTCCTGCTCGCCGGGCCGACAGCGGCAGCCCAGCTGGCTGCGCTGTGGCGGGAGCGAGTAGGTCGTCCGAGGCTGAGTCCGGCGGAGGAGCGGCTCCTGCCGCTCCTGGCCGAGTGGGATCTCACCTATGCAGCGATCGCCGGGCGGCTGGGCGTGGCACCGGCGACCGTCAAGGCGCGGGTGCGGCGGCTGGCTCACAAGCTCGGGGTCACGCCTGGGCGGGGCGCGGTGGTCGAGGCAGCTCGCCAGCGTGGCTTGCTCGCTCCCTGAGCGAGCCGAGCGGAGGGAGCGCTCGGCCGGATGACAGCGCTGTCATCCAAAGGTGACTGGGAAGAGCACCCGACCAGGGGGGATAGTGGCAATAGGCACGGTA